>Ga0179593_1497991_pt1 | contig 10817 bp, 13 predicted proteins | sample CZODoug2_1_08_16_FD_185931 | JGI IMG/M metagenome (GOLD analysis project Ga0179593, IMG submission 185931) | Vadose zone soil fungal communities from Angelo Coast Range Reserve, California, USA - CZODoug2_1_08_16fungal (PacBio error correction) | ecosystem: Environmental > Terrestrial > Soil >... | reverse complement strand
TCATTGTTTCTCGTCTCCCCTTTCCAAATCATGTGTTGTGCTCCCCGCGTCCGCAAGATTCTTTCAGTCGAGCATCTGCGATAGTTTGCCTTGGAATTTGATCGAAAAGTAGGCAGGCCTGTCTCGTCCGGCCCCGATTTCACTTTGCTTTTTTTTCCTCCGATTTGTCCGAACAGTCTGGTCAGCAATTTGCCTATTGTTACCTTTTCCTGTACTTATTCGATGCATCCGGAAAAAATTCGCGGTCCTATCAGTACTTAAAGCTAAGTTTCACATAGACCGGTATTTCTTAGTCCCCTTTGGTAATCAGCCTTCTGCACGTTGAGTGATTTTCCCGGTGACGTTTGCGGATTCGTTTGTAGCTTACCCGTGACATGTTTTTTGCTGTTCTTCCGGTCGCAATGGGCTCTTTTAGCATCGGGCCCAAGAAGATTTCAGTGTCCCCTGTTTTTTATTCTATCCAACAACATCTAGGTAGGAGCAGACGGACCACCATTTTGACTGCTAAATTTCCTGGCCGGGCCCTAGGACGAACGCTTTTAAAGCTTGCACGGACTCCGCGCCATGTCCCCTCTACTTATCATTTGTCAAACGTAAATTCTTTGATATCTTTAACTTTATGATCACACCCGACCTGGAAAAGGGTAGTTTCGATTTGTTGTTTTTTTTTCTTTTTTTTTTTTGTGGGTGTGGTTGTTTGCGTCGGTCGGGCTGGACTAAAAGGGTGGTGATTTTTAGAGGTCAGGCCGCCTTCCGTCCTTCTACAAACGGCATCTCACAGCCTTTTTTCCATCGGCCTTTCTTTAATATTTACTGTCACTGCTGTGAAACCTACAGTGGGAAAATTCCCTCCCTATTCTTTATACTTCGCTTCGATCCCACTTTGACTTAAATTCTCATCTACACGGACCGGTTTTTTTCCTTCCCCCCGAGTTTTCCCACTATTCATCCGTATTTGTCCATAAAATCTTCTGTCAAATTGCCCCTTCTTTACTTCTCTATGTCGGGTCACTTTAGTGTTGGTCATTTATGTTTCGCGTTGACCGGACGACCTTTCGCCCTGCCTCCTTGGATATTCATTTTTAATATGCGGTTGACGTCATGCGGTTTTGTCGCCCCGTTTTTCCTCCTCCGATCACCTCAAAATCTTCGAAGCTTGTCCCGTCTTACCCTAATCTACGACCTGATTTCAGCCCGCCCTTTCTCGGGCAGGGCGCTGTGAAAGTTACATCCATCCGAAACCGCCAATCTTATTTCCGCCTTCCTTACGTCCTCGTCGAGATTGATAGTAGTCTGGACGGTTCCTTTTGGTCTTCTGGGTGAAGCAGTTTGTTGAGGCCCGTTCAATTCCCAGTTTGCCTTTTCTCGCGTCATTCCTCTCTTCTGGGAGCCCGCCCGTTTTTCCCCCCACCGATCTCGGCGATAGTCGGTCCCCTTTCCCGACGGCCGGCCACTCCCTGATGTTGCGAACCTGAACCCCCTGTGAATTCCTTCTGCCCGGTTGTTATTTTCGGTTGATCGGGATGAGATCTAGTTTCCCCCTTTATGCTTTAACTAAGGGCCTTTGGTGGAGTCCTGTTTTCTTGAGTCGCCTGCTGCCGGTCCCCCTTCCCTCCTTCTCCTTGGGACGCCTTAGGGCGATCCTGCGCTATTTCGCGAAGGTCGGACTTTTCCCCCCCCCACCTTTTCTTAGTTTTGATTCGAGCCCCTTGCTTTGTTTCAATACCATTCCCCCGCACCGATCCGTTAGATCTTTCTCCCCCTCGTCCCCCCCTGCTCCGACCTCTGACGACCTCTACCGCCTTGAAAGGGCTCGTTTTCTTTCCGGAGATTTCCATTATCCCGTCCACTTGGAATCCCTTTTCCTCCTCCAATGACCGTAAAAGAGGTTCCCCCCGGTCTCTGGGGGACCTTGTCCTCACTCCGCGGAAACCCTACCCCGTTTTTCCGCCTCCTTTATGCACCCCTAGCGGAAGTCCCTGACCCCCTTCCTTATCATGGGCTTGGTATTTTTTTTTATCCCGTCCTGACACCTGCAGACTTAGCCGTTTAGTTCGACCTAGTTCTCCCTCGTTTGGTGGTGGGAGGAGTTTTTTTCTGTAAGGCTTAGGCTCCAAACGTACAAGCCATTACCTTTCCCCCGCGTTTCGACAGGACCGTATCGACCCCCATTAGTGCTTGCCGTGGCTTTCGTCCCCCCCCCCCTGAAAGACGCCCTTTTACTCCTTCGGCGCTCTTAGAAATGTGTCTTGGTGGATAAGCGCCTTACCCTTCGAGCTCCGATAACTTTATGTGCGGTTCCTCCGCTGATCTGGTGGTTCCGTGGGACTGGTCAGCGTGCTTGCTGTTGAGAGGCCGCCCAGTTCCCCCCTTTCGTTCTGTTTCCCGCACGGTCTCGGCCCCCAAGATAGCTCATGGTCGTCGCGTCAACACGTGATTTCGGTCGTCTGGATTAGGGCCCCTAGCCTAGGTCCCTGCAGCTCGTTTTTGTGTAGTATTATTTTAGTTTTCGACCCCCTCCATATCTCCACGGGCCTTCGGCCGGTCGGTCCACGTTGTTATTTCTTTTTCCCTTCATCTTTAGTATCTCAATCTTTCTTCCTCCGAGACCGACTATGCTTGGCTCCATCGCTTGTTGCACAGCGCCCTCAGCCCGCCTACCACATTTCCGTTGAAGTTCTCTCTCCCACCATATGCTGGCGTTTGTCTTCGCATTTCCCTCTTTTTAGACCGAGTCAGGAGAGTAGTCCCCATCAATCCCACGTTGTTTTTTTGTAGTTTCTTCCTCTTCACGCCCCCGTTTAATTTGACCGACCCGTCCCCTTTCTTGCTCCTTCTATGAGGTGCTCTTTGTTCCTTTCCATTTAACTGGCTTGTGTCGGCGGCTTCGTTGAGCTTCGCCCTATGTGGCTGCCCAGCCAGCATCCCATGGTCCTGATGCCGATTTCTCTACTGGTATCCAATGTAGACTGAGCAGTCTCTCTGGCGACGTCCGCCGGCCCCTTTTTTCATGTTGTGTATTTTTGAATCCCTACTGTCTACCCTGTTCTGCCCTTCTTCGATTGCTTTCTCCCTAGAAAGGCCTAGTCCTCAACGTGTATGCTCTTTCCCTTATCCTTCGTTTAGGTCTTTTCCTTGCTCAACCTCCTTGTCCACTTCCAGGGGCCCAGGGACCGCTCTCCTCATTCCAAGCTCGCTCCCGACCCCTTATCCACGAAGACGATCTCGCGTCGCAAACTGCCTTTCATACTCTAAGCCGAGTTATCTTTCCCCCCTCCCGTGCCGTTCTTCCGCTCAGCTGGTTAGCTTTTTCTCTGGTCAGCGTTGTCTGTATTCAAGACGAGTCGGTGACTAAGTTTTCTAGAAGTTTTATTTTTTTCCCGTGCCCTCGGTTTCCCCCTGCAGGCCGTTTTCTCTTCCTCGCTTTCCAACCAAGACGGGTGATAGTTTCCTTTTCTTGACGCGTCGAAACTCCCTTTTTTCGTTCCCATTCTGGTGCTCCACATTTTATTTTCCCCCATCATGATTTTTCTGCCTTCCTTTTGCCAGCTGTTCTCCACGCGCTACGCCCGTTTTTTTTTTGTTTACGCTTTATCCCTCCTTCCCTGACGGTGCATGTACCCGCCGGGCATCTCTTGGGACGGGCATGTCGGAGGGATATCAGGTTCCCGGCCCCTATCCAATTCAAGCCGCCCTTCTTGTCATCCTGAGACTTTTTTGTCTCGTCTCTTCTGTCCGTTATGTCATTTGGACGGTTCCATGCGGTTTTCCCGCGTTCGCTCGATCTGGTGTCTTCTTTCACCCGTGGATTCCCGCTGCTGGCTTCATTACCCCCCAGAAGACGCGGTGTGTCCTCCCGTCCGAACTCTTTCCCCCTTCGCTAAGATCTCCCCCTCCAGCCAGCTTTCTGTTCCCTTACCGAACCTCGCCCTCTATATCCAGCCTTTACTTAAACACCGATGCAATTCGCGTGCTATCAATGATGACTACTTCCCTCCCCGTCTCCACCCCTTATGCCGCCAGAGGTCTGTACTTTTCCCTTTCTTGTTTTCGTTCCTCAACCTCGTGGATTGTGACTTCTTGTTACCACATCGTGCCTTACCGCTTGCCGAGAGATGATGACTGTCCTTTTATCTACATTCCTCGATGACGCCTCCCCAAGTTCTTGTGAGTGTGAACATTTGACTTTCTCCTTTTCTTAACCCCATCCTCATAGCCCCACGTGTTACGTCAACGTCTACGACTCTAGCAACTTGGTGCCTTCCTTGCGGCCACTTTGCGGGCACTCCTTCTGATCCCTTTGCCCCTAGCAGCCCCTTTTCGTCTTTCGTTAGTCCCGCACGCTTAGCGTATGTAACCTGTTCCCCGTGCGTGAATTTGGTCTGATTGCCCTGCGCTCTGGGCGAAACCTCCCATTACGATCAAATTTGCCGTCGATTTAATCTTGTGAGGCCGGGTCGCCGCGTTCTTCCTTTGCTACGCCGCAAAATCCAATGTACCCCGCAAGGGTTGACCATCCTTCCCGCTTGTTTTTTTTCATATCTCACTTCTTTCTTCCCCCCCAAACGTCCCTATATCAGTGGTGTGTTTTACCCCGGGAAATCCGTCCCCCGTTTCTATGGGATATTTAGCGACGTAGACCGAGAGCTTTTTCCAAGTTCACATTTTTTCTTTCACCCCTGCGCGATTTAGCTTTCTGCCCAAGAGGCCAAGGGAAGCTTTTCACGTCTCATGATGGGCTCCCGGCCTTCCTTCGTCCTGCCCGCTTCCACCCCCCCCCGTGTTCCCCTCCGCCGGTCTTTTAATGACCCCTCATTTACATTATTTTTATCTTTGATCTTCTTCCCGAATTTCGCGTTGACAGTCTCTCTGAAGTTCTGGCCCAGGCTTCTATCCTGTCCTACACTGTTGCGTTCATTTTTCAGACTCTGTATGGTAAACGATGGTCCTTTTTTTGATCGCCGATGTTGTGCTTGAGACATACACACTTGACCGTGACTTTTTCCCGAGATGACCCGCCCCCCCCTGCTGCTTGGACCGACCTCCCCTTTCGCCCCTTCTCGGCATCCCCCGCCACGTCCCGTCACGTTCCTCCCGAGCCGAAGAAGATCCAGCTTGTTGAAGCTCCCGTTTTCTTTCTGCGCTGTCTGACGGTCTCTGCGTCAATGGTTTTTTTCCCTTTTGATTCATTCCTTATAGTTTCCCCCCACCCCATAGGTATATCTCCAGCAGGCTACCTAATTTTTCCTACTTGACCAGCGTTCATCGTATAGCCTCTCCTCCCCAGGCCCGTTGGAGCGGCGCCCCTTCAATCCGAGATCGCAGCCGACGTGCCCTGCGGTTTCCTACCTTGGCGCTCCCCCCCACTTGACCGAGCGGCTAGTCAAAATGCCCTCCCCTTCTTTTTCTTTCATCACTTAAGTTGTGTGTGTTTTCCTTTTCGGATTAAGGTGTTCTACCCGTCAAAGCTTTTGTAGCCTAGAGGAGTTTTAGCGCTGAACGTCCTATCGAGTTCTCCTATTAGTTCCCCTGCCTTCGGGCCTTTTTTCCCCCCACACACTGTCGTCCTTGGAATGATCTCCGTCTCTCATTAGGTCGTGTTCGCTGACGAACAGGATTCCTCCCTGCTTGCCCCGTCCTCTCCAAGCCCCGTCTTTCTCTTTTGATCCTGAAACCCTGGCTCTACTTATCCCATATCCCTTCCAGCCCGACTTTCCTCGTTCCCGGAATCCTTTTCTGCCAGGTGGAGGTGACCGGTGCCATTTTTAGTGGCCCTTAGGTTTCTTCAGCGCATTTGACCCCTTCTTTGCTTTTGCCCCGAGCCATCCTGGGACTTCGGAGCTTGTGCAAGAGATTGCACCGATTTTATTTTCTTCTCATAACCCCTTTGCCCTATGCGACCCTGCCCCACATTTTCCAGGATACCCGTTTTCCTGGTTGGCGCCCCCTTTAATATTTCCGGCTCCTCCTTTTTCCCGAGCATTCTCTCTTACTGTGCAAAAACGCCTCAATCCTTGATTTCTTTCCAATAGATACCAAGACTACCCCCCCCACCCCCGACCTGGACCAAAAGGGTCTAGCGCCCGTAAAGGTCTGTGGATCCCCCAAAACTTTTGGGTGATTGTCGCTTTGGTTTTCCTCTCCTTCGTACGTTCTTAGACCCCCTTCCATTCAGCACTTTTCTTACCCTAGGCCCTTTACGGAATTATTTCTTCCCTCTTTGGCCGCATGGTGTTTGAAAATATCCCCCGTCGTCCGCTTTACTGGATCTTCTCTCCCCGGCGCAGTATCTCAATTCTCCTCACGGATCCTTTTTTGATTTCCCCTTTTTTTTCCCAACCACTACTGAATCTTCGGTGGTCAAACTCACCTAACTTTTTCATATTCAACCCTGCCTTCATTGATCTCCCGATTTCGGTGACCGTGTTCTGTTTCCTTTTTGTTTTTCTGCTGCTGGACCGGCTCGCCAAGTGTCTTGAGTCTTTATTCCTGGGCATTTTCCCAAACTCATGAGTTTGATGTCCTGCCCTTTCTTTTCGCCTACCGAGGCTCGCAAAATCGTACGCTTTGGCAAGATTTAACTTAGCGTTCCTCTCTAGGTCCCGCCTTGATCTTGCGGTATCTTTTCACAGTTTAAGCCCTCCGAAATGCCGCCTATTTACTTCATGACTGCGCTTTGCCGCCTAGTCAGTAGAAGTGATTTTCTTCGCCTTTTTTGTTCTGTTCAGAAGCGGTTCTTTCAAAGATCCCAATTAAGATTTTTCTGTCCCTGCGCCTCTCTCCTCCCCGTATCTCTCCAGACCCCTAACCCGTTTTCTTCTGACTCTTCCGGTCTCGTCAGAAGGAAGAACAGTCCCCCCGTCTTGTTGATTCCCCCTCCCCACACGCCTCCATTACGCCTTTTTTTGATGTATGTTTCTAGGTTATTTCTCTTTTCCCCTCCTCTTTTAGATGCACCTGTTCCGGTCGCTTGTTTGAGGTATTCGTGCTCGTGTCCTGAGTTCGTTTCCTGCACCGCTGAGAGGGGATTAGATGATTACTCTGCGCGACTTCTCCCCAGTTTTTTTGACCTTATGTTAGAACCCACCTACCGGTAGTGACTTCGCTCCAGATGTTTGCCTTTTTCCCCTTGCCCCAACCGTCCCCTCTTCCGTTGGCTGAAGATTCCCTTAGATAGAATAGCTTCCTCCTCGAAGAAAGAGGCAAGGGCTAGGATTCCCCTCCGGCCCGGCCCTTAATTCTAGAGACCCCAAAAGTTATGGCCGCCTCCTGGACTTCCGAGGAGTTGCACCCTGTTCGGTCCGTTCCCCCCCCCCTTCCCTGAGCTGGTCTCAGCACACCGCCAACCCCGGGCCAGCGGTTTTAGACACCCCATTCTCAGGACGGCATCCCCTCTTGATATGGGAGGCACCCGGAATCTGAAGCTCCTTTTGCTCACGTCCTTTCGCCAGCTTCTCTTAGAGATTTGCCGTTCGGGGGGCGCTTCAGCGTACGCACCCCTGCCCCTCCCCTTATTGCCCCTCTTTTCGCGGTCTGCTGAAAGTGATCAAACTCGCGGGACTGCGCGTTTTCTTCCCAGCCGACCATCTTCTTCACCTCTCCAAGCAGTTGCTACGACAACAAGGTTCTTTTGTTCTTTTTTTATATTTCTATGAGGAGCCCCCTACAAATGCATTTGCTGCCTCCTCTTTTTCTCGGCGAGTGGAGTTTCATTTTCGCCTCTGCGAGTGCTTTTACTATTGTCCGCCTCCCTGTCAGAAAGTGCCCCTGGAAAAATATGTGCGCGTCGTGGCCGTCCCCCACAACGACCGATACGATTGAGATCGTTTCAGTCCCCACTTGATGCCGCCCCCTTCCGTCTGCTTTTTTTTTCAGCAGCATCGAGGCCCTTTGCCAGCCGGTGGTGTCTTCTATTCTTCACCCCGAAACGTGACAGGGCCGGCTCCTTTCCGGTCCACCACCGATCGATTCTATCTCATGTGCGAACAGTTCTAGCTGAGATCTTCGTCATCGCGAAAGCCTTGTATTGAATTTTTGGACTCCCCCCCTGGCGTCGACCCCTCCCCCCTCCTGCTCTCCTAAAAATTTTTGACCAGGAAAGAATCTAAGAGAATATCAGCCGTTGCTTTCCAGTGACCTAGTGCTATTAGTTCCGTGATTCAGTTTTTCCCCCCCTTTTTTTTTTTCCACCTGTGGATAATGTTTGGTGTTTCTTTTTAGAGATATGCCTCTAGTATACTCTCTCCTCTGTCCAATTTAGGATCCTTATTTGTGCTCGGTATTTCACCTTGTGAGCCATGTGTTTAGGTGCTCCCTGTTTTTTCCTTCAGATGTTTTTATTCCAAAGGCCCTTTTACAGAGTTTTACTCTATTCCGACGCTCCCCCCGGCTCACGGAGTCAACTATTACTGAGAATGATCGCGTCCCTACGTTCCGTTTAGACATGTGCTGTCCCTAAGTAATACAGTCACCCCCCAGGCTGAATTTACTCTTTTTTTCTTCTTTGCCCTCACAGAAGAAAGGTTGCTCCTTTTCTGCCGGATCTTTCTTTTTCGCTATATCCTGTGGGCGCGAACGTTGGACCAAACCTTTACTCTCCTGGTCCATGTCGGACTCTCGCCGATATCATTCCCACGATACTTGAGAACCAAGCTCCAATAGTTCTGATTCCTGACGCAAATGCCTTGCCCTAGGATTAATTTCCGCTCCTTTCCCAATTCACCTGTTTTTTTAGGCGCGCCTGAGGTAGTGTCCCCTGTCTTCTCATCTTTGCGGAAGACAGCTCGTTTCCTGCCCGGCTACTGGTCTATCCTTTCTGTCCCCGACGCCAAGATCCTGCTTGAATGCGCCGTTCTTCTTTAGGAATAAAAAGCGGCGAGTACCGATTCTCTTAAGCTTCTCACCCCTTAGTCTTTCCCCTTCTCGTTTGTTCACCATTTCCTGGATGTCCTCCCATCCCCCCAGGATTGTTTCCTTCCTTTCTCTGGTGCAGACCCTGGACCTTTTTTTTCTGGTTTCCCTTATAACGGTTTGCGGTTTTTGCCCCTCTCCTCTGACCTCCCTAGGACCTTCCCTGGTTTTTGAGTGCCGTACTGTCTTTCATGTCTCATTCCAAGCCGAGTCGCGGGCCAGAGCACTTTTTCTTTCGCGATTAGTTTTAAGTATTCGCTCGTACGTCCGTTGGACGGGAGCTAGATCTGTTGCTTGAACTCTTGTATTCCCGCTTGTCAGATCCATTAACCCTACGAATCTGTGTGCGACCAATTCCTCCCTCTCAGCCAATTTTCTCCTCACGAGATAGATCAGGGCTATAGCCGCGCGCGTTTAGCCCGAAGACATAGAGCTCCTCCCCGCCGGCCCCTGCTACCAGGCAGGGTTGCGCCCTTTGTATCTATTCATTAATATCCACCATCTTGAAATGGCATTCATTGTAGTGGTTTTCGTTTACCATTGGAAGTTTGACTGACCTGTGACCTTCTTAACCCTTACCTGAGGCCTCTCTCGGAGGTCTTTCGCTCCTATACTCGCTATGACTCGCGCCAAGGACTCACTTCCTTTCCTGTACTCTCTCCTTAAAACCCCTGATCGTCCCCCCTTCTACACGGTCACGTTCTTTCCTCCTCACCGCTCTCCCCTCCGGTTCAATTTCGTTTTTGCTTTTTTCGTTCTTTGCACGGCATTCTTTTTTTAGCGTGTACTATCCCCCTCATCTGCCTCGCCTCGTTAATTTTCAATTCCCCTTTGCTTGCACTGTGGTGTTTTCCTTCTTATTATGCCCACCGCATGTACCTCTACACTCCTAGGATCTTGTACTCTTTCCAGATGATTTTGGGACGTCTTCTCTCCTGAATCCCGCAGCACCAACCTTACAACGCGTAAAGACCCTCGCTCTCCCTTGCCCGGCCCCATTTGTTGCATATTCTCCATTAGTGGTTTAACCCCCACCGTCATCTCTTAGTGTTCCCACCCGGGGACCTGGCTCCGTTTTTTTTGTGAGACTTTCTTCTCTCTTTCGATCCTCTCGCCGATCAAGCCATAGAGTTTTACACCATGTCCCGATGGCCAGCTTCATGTCCCCTATCTCCAGGGACTATTTGCAAGCTTTATGCCTGATGTCGCCCTTCCCCGTCCGGCGTCCTGCCCGCTAAAATAACCATTTATTGTTTCCCCCTCTCCCCGCCGTCCCCTTTCCAGCTCGACCCCTTTTTTCCAATTTCTTTGTCTATCTTGTTTATATGATACAATCATTTCTCCTTTCACCTACGAGAAGTGCTCTGTTTTTTCAAGAGGACCCTAGCTCTCCATCTTTACCTTGTCTGGTTCCCGACCTTGTTCTTCTTTCCCCCTGGTAAGTCGGAGAGATCCGCCCGATGTTGTGGCAGTTTCCTCATTAACTGCTTTTTTCCCATGTCCCTTGCCCCGGCCCTGATCGCATCCCCCTTGTTTTATTTCGCGTACATCAATCCCGGTAGAAGGATGGCTCCCCTCATGCCGAGCCCGTTCTCACGTCTCATCCTCCCCGAGTGGGACTATCTAAAGGTTCCTCTCTGCGAGGAGGATGTTAGCTTGATCCAAAGTGTTTACTCTTTTTCTCGATCAATTAAAGTTAAAGAGGGCCTACTTCTTCCCCTTTAGGTTTACTCCTGTTATTCCCTCCCTCTAATACCTTTTATCACTGACTTTTATTATTCCAATGCGAATTTGGGAGAAGCCGTGCCAATCTCGATCACCTCCTCGCTTCTTCGTGAAGCGATGACACGCCTCTTTTCCTCCCCCAAGGCTTGAACTATCTCTCCGAACCACCCTTGCCCAAATTC
>Ga0179593_1483163_pt1 | contig 10817 bp, 14 predicted proteins | sample CZODoug2_1_08_16_FD_185931 | JGI IMG/M metagenome (GOLD analysis project Ga0179593, IMG submission 185931) | Vadose zone soil fungal communities from Angelo Coast Range Reserve, California, USA - CZODoug2_1_08_16fungal (PacBio error correction) | ecosystem: Environmental > Terrestrial > Soil >... | reverse complement strand
CAAGTTTCCCATCTCTCCAAGTCTCTTCCTGCTTCCCCGTTTTTTCCGTCTTCCATTTGTTAGGTGTTCCAATCCTCTCCCCTCCTCCCTGGGGTCTCTTAACCCGCTAGGGAGAATTTCTGTAGTTCCTCCTCCGTCTATCTGGTCCCATAGCGTTTTTCTGCATTCACCACCTTTTGCGATAGCCTGATGCGTTGTGACGTCTAGCACTTTCTTCTGTTCTTTTTTTTCTCTTTCTTCGCTCTCGTGCTGCGCCTTGTGAGTGACTCGTCGCTCCTTTACGCTTTTTGGTTGAGATACGCATCCCTGTGGGATTGTCCTGAACCTCTGACCGGATGATTTAAATTCTGTTTCCTCATCAAAACACAAGTTTTTTTTGGCCGTTCGAAATTCCCCCCTGACCCCCCCGCGGAGATTCAGTCTCCTCTTGCTTCTTTCCTTTCCTTCTTTCCCCGGATGTGACGGTGCCCCTTTCTGTTTTTCTCGCTTCTTGCTCAACTCCTCAAAAGCCCGTCATAACTTTTTATTTTGCGTTAGGACTTCCCCGTCTGTAATTTTTTCGTGCTGCTTCTCCCCAGCCGTTCAAGGTTACCCTTTTTCCCCTTCACCAGCTGATCCCCCAAAGTTTTTGCCTCTGAGGTTGGTTTTGTCTTTTTTCCCTGCTGTGGTAGTGCCGCTTCCCCTGTCGCATCTTGTCCTCTTCGGGGCCCGTCCCCTCCCGTCCCTTCTTCGTGTGCGTTCAAACTCGCCCTGCACGAGTCCCCCCTTGACGGGGATGTTTTTTTTGGGCGCAGAACCCTCCCTTCCCCGCTTGTCAAACATTCGGTTGCTTCCGCGCCCCCGCCTCCTTTTAAAAGACTTTTTGGTTTGACAAAGTTCTTTTTCGAAAAATTTTCGCCGATGAGTTTTTCCTGTACTTATTTTCTTTCTTTCCCCTTTTTCTCGTCATGAAAGCCCCACGAGGCGTTCTCCTTTGTTCTCCGGAATTCAAGGTCGTGGAGCATGGAGACCTTCACTCTTCAAGGTTGTTCCGTCCCCGTCATCTGTTTCCCGCCTTTCCTTTCGAATTCTTGTAGGGCCTCCCGTCCTGTTAGGGTCGTAAGGTTGGCTCATCTTTCTTTTTTCTTCTTAGGGCTTCTCTTCTTTCCGCCGGGATCTTGTTCTCGTTCCTTCCCACTTAATTGGTCCCCCCTTCTCTTTCCGTTCTTTCTGCTTTGTTTTCCCGACCGAGCCCCACGTTTGAGAGTCTACTTGATTTTGTCCTCCTTTTTGAGCTTCCCTTTTTTTTTTTTCGTCCTTGCCTGACCGTGCTCTTTTCATCATGTGTTTTTTTCCCCCCGTTCTTCGTTAAGAGCCGTTCTCGTCGTCTCGCCCGAAACCACCCGAATTCGTTATCGTCCTCTTCCCCCCCGCTTGACCCCCCCCTCCTGTGGTTTTATATGTTTTTTTTTCTGAGGACGTTCCTACCATCCGCTTTCGGAACGGTGCCTGGGGCCGTCCCGGATTTTTTCCGGATCCTTTCATGACTTTCAATCTTGTATGATGTTAGGGACGCTGTTATTTTGGAAGCGGTGCTTTTACGCTTAGATTGAGGATTTTGACTTCTTTTCTCTTTTCACCTCGTTGTTTTTTTTTTCTCTCTATCTCCTAGCCAAGCTGTCCCCTCTTCATTTTGGTCCCTCTCAACGTGACCCGGAGCCCACCCCTTGCCCGGTGAGGAGTTCCTGACTCCTTCTTTAAGGAGGCTTCACGTTTTGTTCTCTTTTAGTGACCTTCGGCCCTATTTCCCCACTTTCTCGTCTGTCGGGTTTCTGTCCTCTTTTGCCTTTCCTTTCATTTTTTTTGTCTCTCCGTATAGATAACCCGCGCCCGTAACGTCTCCGTGTCTGAAAACTGAGGTAGTTTTGAAGGGGGGTTCCTGGGTTTTCAAACTCCCCACTAATCCCCCCCCATTCATGCGTGAGCAATCTTTTCTCGTCAACCCTTTTCGTTCTTCTTTTGTGCTGTTTTTGTATCAGCCACTCATCGTTCTTTTTCCCCCTTCTCGGTGGACTGGGTCCTCTTTCGCCCCCTCCCTGCGGGCCCATCATCTCTTCGGGTCCCCTCCCTCATGCCCAAACATTCCTGGCGGCCCGACCGCGATATCCATGGCTTTGCCATGCCTGACAATCTCGAGTTTCTCATGCTTCTCTTTTGTATTTTTTTTCCATGGCTCCACTCACTTGATTTTTTTGCACTCCCTTTTCTTTTTCCGGTTTGGTTTGAGAGGACGCCCCCGAGGGCTTCCCAGAATAGCTTTGGCCTTCTTTCTCGCGTTCCTTTTTTACCCCCCCCGGTTCGTTTCCTGTTTTTTTTTTCCCCCTGCTGGGTCCCTTTCGGCTGATACCGATTCGCGTTCGTGATTTTGCCAGAGATAGTGTTCTCTTTGCATCGTTTCTTTTTTTTTTTTTCCTCCCTGGCCTTTTTTGTTTCCTGCTGCTTAATAGCCCGTTTCCTGGGGATTTTTGAGGGAAACCTGATTTCACGCCATCAGAATCTTCCCATCGCGGACCTCCCCTCCGGTTGTCTTTCTTTTTCCACAGCCTTTCACAGCTTTCCCTCGCTTCCGCACTTTTGACAAGCGGCTCTTCTTACACTCGCAATGGCCCCTTATTAGGTTTTTTTCGGTCGTCTTAGCTACTCCCTTCGATCTCGCTCTCCCGTAGGACTCGTCCCTCTCTCCCCTGATATTCGCTGATTCCTTGGATCTACGTAAAGGTACCCGCTTTATGACAGAAGCCATCCCCCAGGCGTCCCCCTCTCGCGTCAGCTGGTCCCGCCCGCCCCTTCCGATATCAACCCCCCTCACTTCGGAGCGACTTCCCCCCCTCTTGTAGGTTTTTTTCTTAACCACCGTCTCCTCCGGTACCCCCCTCACCTCCTTTGCTTCGCTTCCACGGATTTTCTTCCCTTTCTTTTTTTTCCCCAAGTTTGGGTGGATTCGAATCAGCCCCTAGTGACGAGGCTTTCTCAACCCACGTCAGACTTTTTGAGTTGTGTTTTCCTTGCCCTGTTCCTTTATTCCCTTCCCCCCGACCCCTTTCCCTGGAATTGCTTTGCCGGGCCCCCCGTCTTTTGTCCCTTTCAAAACAAAACCCCCTTTTGAACTTTCGGGCTTAGTTGGAACGGGATTTCCACGCTACACTGGATGGTCTTTTCCCTTCCTCCTTCTTCTCGCCGAGGGTCCTTCTCGCACTTTCCTCCCTCCCCCCAACTCGGGTTTCGTCGGTCGTTTTGTTACTTTTAACAGGTTCCCACCACATAGGGGTGTCCTCTTGCCCTCTTTCCCCGTAAGTTATTTTTACGCTTATTCCTTCCCATCGTCTCTCGGGGAGCTTCTTTGCCCCCTCTTGACTCCCCTCTCCCTCCCCTTGGTGGGCCCCCCCCCCCTTGCTCTTTTACCCCCCCCTATTTTCCCTCCCCCTTTTGATACATTGAAGAAGGTCATCCCCCTTTTTTTTTCCCCCCCCCGCATTGCGTCTCCTGGATCCTTTTGTTTGAGTTCGACTTAACCCCACCACTCTGGCGACGTTTTCGAGCCTACCCCCCTTCCCCCCCTCTGGTCAATCCATACTCAGATGACGAGATAACTTGTTGAGGTTTGATTTTTTGCCTCCCCTGGGCTTACCTCTTCTCCATTTTGTCCCTTCCAGTGCCTATATCCGACATTCTCAAACCGCCGGACCTCCCCCACGCCGTCTACTTTTTCGAGAAGATAGGTTTCTCCTCGTCGTACGACTACGTTTTTTTTGTTCCTTTCGCAGGTCCTGCACGGCACCTTCTTTTGGCCATCCTATCTTCTTAGTCGTTTCAGAGATTTTTCCACTCGTCGTTATTTCTTGTTGGTTTTTTTTTAATTCTCACGTACTTTCCCGACTTTGATTCCTCGATTGTTTTTTTATCGAATAGTCCACCTCCCCCCGATTTTTCCCCCTTCTCCGTCCGGGATATGTCCCTTTCCTAGATTCTACCTTCGCCATGGAAGCCCTCATCTTTAGCATCAGCTTGCCGAACTTCTCGACATTTGCTGAGCCCCATTTTTTTGACGATTCTATCCGTCCACTTTTTTTTTTCTCCTTTCGATTACCTTCCCCGCCCACGATCTAAACGTCGGGCGTACTCACTATTTCTCGATTTACGGGATTGTATCGTTTTGCCCCACACTTATTTCGTACCTCAGGCCCCCAACGCCCCTTTTTTTGGTTTTGATTTTCACCCCTGATTTGTGGCGCACCTCTTTTCCCGAGTGCTTGTTGCGGATTCTGTTTCCATTTCGCATTCCCCCCTCCACTTTTTTTTGGAAGGCAAGAGTGCGTCCCATTTTGTTCTTTTCCCCCTTTTTTTCCTTTCTCCCCCCGTTTCTGCCCCACCTGCGCGTTGCCAACCCTGGTCGAATCCTCGGGGAACCCTTGGGCCACTCGCTTGGTTTTCCGTGCCCTACACGCCGTTCTCGGGATCTTTCCGGGTCCCCGTTTTTCGGGGAACCGGTCCCCCGCGACGTCTTCGGCACTTCTGACTCGGTTCGTGATGTTGCGGGGAATCCCGTTTCCGGCCGAGAGTCCCCTTGTCGTTCTTTTTAGTCCCTCAGTGGTTCACATCTCCTTTCCCCTCCGTTGTTGTTGTTTTATCCCCGGGAGAGTTCCCCCGGTTCTTCTCACCATAACAAATTTCTCCCTTCTCTTTACCGAAACCATCCCTGTGATCACCTCCCCCCGGAACGAGTAATATTCCAATTTAACAGCGTATCCCCGCGCCGCCGCTGTATTCCCCTTTTTTTCCCGAACCTTTCTTTTTTGATCTTTCCTCGATCTTCCTGTGTGCCTACGGTCGGACATTTTCCACCCACTTCGGAGGCTGCCCTTCTCGTCTGGCCATGCACCCTTTTTTTTCCCTCCCCGTACTAGGAACCAGGTGTGTGTTGCCGGAGTGTGAGGTCCCAAGTCTGTACATGCCATATTGGAGCTTTTTCCTTTCCTTTTCTGGGGACGTTCTAATCCTCCCCCTCCTAAAGCCTACCCATGCCACCTCTTTCCCCCTCTACGTCTCCGCCTCTATTACTCCCCCCCTTTATGTTTCTGGTTTTTCTCCGTTTTTCCCCATCACCTCGTTTGGTGCTTTTTCCTCCTAGCACCCATTTGACCTCTCTCTTCCCGCGCGTGGCATTCCTTTTCGCTGGTAATTCTCCTAGTCCCCCCTCTGGTTTCCGTTTGACGTATTCTAATGTCTTTTGCGGTTTTCCAGTCCCCGTGGGTTTTTTCGTCCCGCTCTTATCAGAAGTGCTCTTTTCTTTCCCCCTTCAGGGTGATATGTCGGATCTCGGGACGTCCGGTAGGCAGAGGCTGAACCGAAATATTTTCATTGAACTCGGTTTTTCTTGTCTCAGTTTTTTCTGAAATGATCTTTTTTCCGTCTACGGGGACCCCCCCTTTTTTTTCCCCCCTGTTCCTCTTTTGTTTTCGGGACCCTTACCTTTTTCTCCTTGCACCTTGCGTCAAAAAGCACGGGCCGTCTTTTCCCCCCCAGTGCGTGCCCCAAGTCTCCGTGCCGCTGGCTTCACCCTACCCGTAAGGAAATTTTCGTCCCCTTAACGGATGGTCCAATCCTGTTTATGATCCCCCCCCCCCGAAAAAGGTCTGCGTGCTTAGTTCCTGGGGAGGTTTGGATTTATTCTCTTCTTTGATTGGGGAAGATACTCCGGAATGACCTTTTATTGATCTAACTTGCCCCTCCCCCCCTTATTCGGTCCATTTCTTCTATTTTTTTTTTTGTAGTTTTTTTTTTGAGTTTTCCGCCCCCCCGTCCGGCGTCGGGTCCGTCGTTTTCCCCCCCCCCCCCGGGGAATTTTGATTCCTTGATCTTTTTTTTCCGATTTTTTTTTCCTGAATCCATTCCCGTCTTTGTCCTTATGCGACGTCCGTCAATTTTACCTCTTTTTTACGAATTTCTTTTTCCCCTTTAATGCGTGTTTCGATTCACAGCATGGTTTTGGGGACCCCCGTGCTGCTTCCGAGTCCTACAGCGCTTCCCCCGGGTTCATCTTCGATCCCCGAGATTTAAGTTTCCCCTTATTCTGGTGCCCCCCCCCATCTCTTCACTTGACCCAAACTCCGTTCAAGCAGGCCCTCGTTTTTTTCCTTGAAGATTCGGAGGTCCTTTTCCGCTATCGTTCTCTTGTATATCCTGCCCTACGTGTCGTTTTTTTTTTTTTTGCTCCCCGCAAGTCTTTCCCTTCCCGTCCCCTTTGTTGGTCCCAGCAGATTTTTCCCCTCTTCTTTTTTCCTTGAATTTTTTTTTATTCCAGCCGTGACCTGGCGCGAACTCGATTTTTTCTTTTTTCGACCGGTGGCTTGTTTGTTCGAAGCAATAGCTATTCGTGTTTTCTGAGCTCTTTCCCACCCCCCTTTTTTTTGAGATGCTCTCGATTACCAGTCCTCTTTCGGTTCCGTTCCTTCACGTCCGCACCGGGCCGACCTTTTTCCACTGTTCTTCTCCACTTTGAGGTAGACTGGTTCTGCCCGGCGGTTGTTTTTTTTTCACGCATTGACCGTAGCTTTTGGTTTTTTTTTTTCCACCTGCCAATGATTCTTTTTTCCCTCTAAAGCGGGTGGCGGGAAAGTTGGATCACCGCCTAGCTTCAGGAATGATCTCCTTCCCCTAGGGGTAATTTTTCTTGCCCGACCTGCCTACGGTGGAGATACAATGCCCTCAAGGATTTTCCTTTCAGGCTCCCCCTTTTTTCAAGGAACCCCCGCCTTTCCCCCCTTTTTATTGGATTTCACGATTTACTTTTTTCTTGGTTTGGAGGCGAGTATTTTTCCCCCCCCTTGGCCTTGAAACACTTTTTTTGGTGACAGGACCCAGCCTTCTTTAACTTCGTGTGAGGGAGTCCAATATTTGCACATTCAACGTATGTCTGAATTCGCATCTTTTTCTCTCCCCATTTAGAAAGCAGTTATAGTTATTTTTGTCCCCATTGAGACCATCAGGGTGTGTCGTTCTTCCCCCCAAGTAACGGCCTTCCCGTGAGCCAATCATTCATCCAGAGTGTGCATACCGAGGAGAAAGACGGTGGTTCAGGAGCGAGGAACACCAGCTTTTCTTACCCCGGAAGGAACTGCTGGTGATTTCTTTACCGCCCCCTTACTTTGTTTCCACGGGGATTCCGTTCCCCTCCCATCCCGCGCTCTTCGGTTTTTTTTGTTTTGGTCTCGGAGCAGTCTCATTCCCCTGATGACCGCCCCCCTGGCTTCTTTACCGCTCGGGCAACCCCCCCGAATCCCCCTTTTTTTTTTCAGAAGTGTGAAGGCCGGTCGTGACATTCAAATCTCCTCCCTTGAGTCCCGTGACGAGGTCCTTGGAAGTTGGTCGCTTTGTTAGTTTTTATGTTTACCGCTTTTTCGTTCCCCCCCCGTCGTTTTCTTTGTTTATTTTTTAAGGTTGGAGCTTTTGCGGGGCATTTTCCTGTATAGTGCGCCGTTTTCGATTGTTGATGCTTTTTTTCGTACACTTCGAAGGACCCGTCCCTCTTTGCAGTTGGCTCTTGTTGGTCGGGAACAGCCTCCGAAGACCCCCAGTTTTTTTTTTGCCTCGGATGTCTAGCTCCTTTCTTTCCTTTCCCGTGTTTGCTTCGGTCCACTTTCCGCTTCCCTTTGTTGTGCAACAATGAGGTTTCGTTACGGCTCTGTCTCCAGTTCTCGTTTTTTTGAAACCGAAAGAAAACCACCCCCCACTTTTCATTCAGGGGCCTTTCTTTAGTAGCATTCCAAAGTTGAAGGTGGGTTTCCTTTGTGGGGTGGACTTTCCCTACACCTTCTTACCTTTTGTCCTGCTATTGATTGCTTCAGGGAAAGGCTTCAACATGACCCCCCCTTGTAACTTTTTTTTCCGGCCCGGTCTCGTGTTGTCGTTACGATCTTTTTTGGCTAGCATCTTTCCTCATTCATCCTTTTTTGTTGTTTTGATTTTTTGATACTGCCCACTCTCCGGTCTTCCCGTTTTCCCCCTCGCATCGTTGTTCGCCCTCCAATTCCCGTTCTGTGAGTTGTTTCCTGACGCTCTTGCTTTTTTTCACCCCTCAGTTTTTTGTAGTTTCCGCCCCCGCCCAGATCCTTCTTCTCCCTTGGTACGACCTCTTCTCAATCGTTTCGTCGAGGGGACTCCGGGCCAGTCCCCCGGTCCCCGTTTTCAGCACCTTATGTCTCTTTTTAAGTTTTTTTTTGCATTTTGTTTCCCATCAACCCCTATTTACCCCCCTTCCGCTGCTGTCTTCTTGCTCTCCTGTGGATTTCGTCCTTTGCTGTCCCGTCCAGAGCGTATCTCCCATTCTGTTGTTCCCCTTTCTTAGTTTTTTCGTCTACGTGCCCCATTTCGCCTACTCAGGTACTAGTTAATGACAATCATGCTACAAACCCTTCGATCATTTTTTTTTTTTTTTTGCGACCCGCTAGCCCCTTTTGCCCCGTCCCCTGTTTCACCTCTTTTGTTACTTTTTTGAAGATCATAATTAATGCCCACTCTTATCCCGTTTTTTTGTTGTTCGGACCTGTCCTCTGGGTGGGTGCCATCTGAGTCTTTCCACTCCTTAGGCTTCCCACCTATTCTGTTGCTGAAGTTATCGTTTCCCCCATTTTTTTTCTTGTTCCCCTGCATTTGGCCGATCACCTACATTTTCTTCTCCCGGAGTGATTTTTTCTGATCGCCTCGTCTTTGGGCCCTCGTTGTTTTAGGTTTTTGGGGTTTTAGATTGTTTTCGGTGCGCGTTTTTTGACGTCCCCCTCCTTTCTTTTCCCTGCTTGTACCTCTCCTCTTTTTCCGTTTGAGTATTTTTCAGAGTTTGCCCTCCTTTTTTTTCCACGGCAGCCCGGTCCCCTTTTCCCCTAGAACCCTTTGTCGGGTGGCCGACAGCCTTATTTCGGTGTTCCTTTTGAAACGCTACTCCAGCGCCCACCGCCCAGCTGCACTTTTTACTTTTCCCTTCCCCCCCTCCCCCCACGATTTGCGGCTTATTTTGAGTTCTTCCCCAGCAATTTCTCCGATTTGCCGTTTCCGCAGCCTCTCCTCTCAGATTCGCTGGTGATTTCTTGAAGTTTCATACCGTTTCCGCTTTTGATTCAAGAGATATACCCCTGTTGAAATCGGTCAGCTGCGTTCCACTCCTCCCCCGTATCTTTTGCCGGGTAGCTCACTGGTCACTTCAGTTTTCATCCCCTTTTTCTCGCGGCTGAAGCCGGAATCCTCCAAGTGCTGTTTAGTAAACATCATCTTTCTTCTGCAACCCTTTTGTTGCCCCCAGTCCACCCCTCTCCTGCTTAGGTTTTTCCGCTTCCGTGGCTAAATTTTCGTTCTTTCGATGCGGGTTCCGCCGTTCGAAGCGCGCACCTCGAAGAGGTCGTCCTGCCCTTTGGGTTTTCCAATTTTTTACTCGCGGATGTTCCACTTTTTCTCGCCCCCCCCGTCAAGACAAAGTGATGGTCGCGGATCTGCCCTCTCTCGACGGTCCTGCTTTTTCAACCGTTACTATCACCTCGGTCTTGCGTTATTTTTTTTTCTTTCTGTCATTAAGAGTCCTAATCTCTGAGCAGTAGTTGTTTTCTTAGTAATTTGACCCCCCTCTCGCCTTGACTTTTGTGATTCTTTTTTTGGTTTGCTCGTCCCCCCCGCCACTTCCGAACGGGTGTCTTGCCATTGCGGCAGCAATTCCCCCCTTTATTTTCTTCCTACGCCTTTTTATAGGTGGTCCAGCTCTTCACCGTACTGATTCCATCTCCTGGTTGATCGGCGCCTCTTGTCCTTTGGTAGGGTTGTTGGAGCGGCCACCCCTCATTGACGGTCCAATGTCTTTTTCGAGCAGTGGCCGAGAGGATTCGCCTCAGAGCGCGCTTGTCCCACAGGCGGAGGACTTCCTCCCCCACGGCCTTTTTGGGTTTTAAGTGGACAATCCGGTCTTATAAGCCATACCGTTTTTACGTCGACCCTTTTGAGCTTCCGGATGTCTTTCGTCTTACCCTGTCCCTCCGCTTTCTCAACCCCCCCGTACGGGACCTTGTTCTTTTTCCACTTCCTGCAGCTTTATTGTGTTGCAGTCCAGGCGTAGCCGTGTCTGTTCTTTCAGGAATTCAGCAGCTACGTACTTGCCCTTTGTGTGTTTTTTTTTTTTTTTTTTTGTTTTTTTGTCACGAGGACAGCTTGCTATAGACGAGCCTACCTCTCTTTTTCCCCTTTTTGAGCTTCTGCCCACCTCTGCCATCTCTAACTTCGTTACTGGGAAGCTTTTTCTTTATTTAATTTCAGACGTTCCAGTGCTGGCCTCGGTCCTTGTAGTCACCTGCGGGACAGGAGCGGCCTTCCGGTCTGGGGGTTACACTTCTTCCCCTCGCCCCCCCTTTTATCACCTTAACTTTTCAGCTGGAAGCAGATTTCGGAACTCTTGTTTCTCGGCCCACCCCCCACGATGCCGAACGGCCTGTTTCCCCCACCTCCTGGTTTTGTGATTACACTCGTGCTAGGTTTGTCCGAGTGATGTAGGTCCGATCTCCGCTTTTTTATTCCTGCGAAGGGCAGAAGTTCACCCCTTTCTTTTTAACTCTTCAGTTCTCCTGTTCCCCCCACTCCCTCTTCTCCCCTTTTCCGGGCATCATCTTTGTCAACCCCCTTTCCCCCCACTTGACCCTTCCATTTCAGTGTTTACCCTGGTCAACGTGCTTTTTACTGACTATCGGTCTCATCAGAGTCTTTACTTCCAAGGCCTCCCGCCCCTCGCTACCTTCTTTGCACCTATC
>Ga0179593_1422337_pt1 | contig 10817 bp, 6 predicted proteins | sample CZODoug2_1_08_16_FD_185931 | JGI IMG/M metagenome (GOLD analysis project Ga0179593, IMG submission 185931) | Vadose zone soil fungal communities from Angelo Coast Range Reserve, California, USA - CZODoug2_1_08_16fungal (PacBio error correction) | ecosystem: Environmental > Terrestrial > Soil >... | reverse complement strand
CAATAATTGAGCGTCCCTCTACGTCGGGTTCCCGCGCCGCGTATATCTGGAAAACTTGGCTCTTCCTGCAACACAGTTTTTTTCCGTTTTTTTTCGTTTCTTCAGTGATTATCCCATTCCCCTAGTTCCCAGGTGAGACGACGTTGACCCTTCCGCTCCCAGATGCTGTACAAGCACAGTAGACTATTTCCTCTGCCATTGATTGCCTCTTTTTCACCCTTCTTCCCTTTGCAATTGCTTAGGGAAACGTCAGACGACCTCTTCTGTCTTTTATGAATGAAAATCTCATTTACTGCTCGATGGGCTCGGCTTTCTGATCTCTCTAATATCCTGTAGGGGACTGTTGTATCGCTGGTAATGTTGCTTCACTTGCGTCTTAAGCACGGTCCACCCATGAACTTTAGAGCAAGCTCTCTATCACAGTGCTTATTTATTGGTTCCGACCAGCGTCTGGGATCGGAAAAGTATCCTCGGTTCGATGCCGACGTGCTTTTTCTAAATCTGTCTTCTCTGGCGCCGCCCGTCGAGAACTAGTCGCTATGTGTTGCTCTTGTATAATTAGGTCGGCGCGCGATTTGGATTATCCTATCCAGTGTTTTTTTGATTTTCTAAGTGACTGCGGACCGCTTCTTGGCGACCTAGTGGAAGTGCCGCTCGTGTTACGTCCCCCATCTATACTTTTTTCAGACCAGTCGCCACGCTCCGCGTAAGATGTTTTGGCATGCCGCAGTCGCAGTAATCTTTATCCATAGCCTTTAATTTTTCTTTTGAGACGGAGTCCATAGGTCCTCTCCCTGCGTCTTTGCAGCTTTTCGAAGACGAAAAGGTACGACCCTTCATTTTCATTCGAAATAGGTCGGCTGCAGAAGATCCTCCCACCCTGATGGAAACGCACCCAGGTCGGATTGGTTGATGCTTCTTATCCCCGGAAAAAGCGCCGACGCCGCACTGTTCAGAGCCGCAGGTCTTAATTTGTGTTTCCGTTTGTGCTTTGCCGTTGCTTCGCCCCGTTTGTACTTCTCTCGTTGACCCTTTGAGATGATCGACAGAAATCCCCGCACGCATTCCTCAGTAATTCTCGTCGATTGTCTGGAGGAGGAATCTTTTCTTCTTTATATTTGAATTTCAGTACCCCTTCTCTATTAAGTCGAATTCTTCACTCCGTGTAATCCCGTTCGATATCGTCAGTTCAATCTGTTTTCTTCGCTACTCCTTCTCGCTGCTTTTTCGCCCTTTTCTTGCGTCGGCTGGTAAGCGTTGACCAAGACTAGTCACCTTCTGTTGTTTTTTTTGTGGGCGCCCGACTTTTCCACCCCAGGTGGACATTACGGCTCCAACGCTTTTGAGATGTTTTTTTCTACTTGGTGGACGGCGAAAGGACAGCTTGTAAGACCATTCGGTGTTCTATTCGTAGAAACGACTTTGCATCGTATTACATGCTGCAAAATTCATCGTTTTTTTTACGTAGAGGAGAAGAGTTATGGAGTGACAGCCCGACCCTCTCTGTCGCAAAAGCTCGCTGTCTCTTAGTCTATTTAATCGTAAACGCGGCTTCCGTATCAGGAGTTTCGGGCACATTTTCCCAGAGTATTTGAGATTGTGATTCCTTTCCTCATGATGGTACATCGAGTTCGCACCCTTCCTTGAGTTTCAACATCTCTCTTTTTCCTCCTGTTGTTTGATTTTTCCCCTTTTCCGGCCACGCGAAAAAACAGATCTTCCAAAGCCCTTTATTGAGGCCTTACATTCTCCACGCGTTAGCTTTTGCTTTTCCCGCCTGGGGACTGGCCACTTACTTGTGTGAGGGATAAGCCTCTTTTTCCGCTTTCCAAATCGAAGAATCAAGATTTTCTTTCAGATTTCGGTCTTGTTTGTCCATAAGCTCTCCCTAAGTCCTTGATGGATTGGAGCGGGTCAGTCCCTTGTGCCCTAATAGGAGAAGAAGAAGTTTCTTAAACTCTTTTCCCCCTGCGCTTTCCCTTTTTGCAAACCGACTTAGCTGCAGTTTTACGGCCGTCAAAACCCTTTCTTGAGGTTCCCTCAAGCCCCTGCTTGCGCTCTTCATGCAAGGCTCCCCATCTTCCAACCTCGTGCAACCTTTCAACCGCCTCGTGAGCTCGAAGTCGTTAACCACGATCGCGAATAGCCTTATCCCCCTTCGAGACGCGTTATTTTCGTTCCGACTACGTGCAAGGTCTTTTTTCTTACCCGAGCCGTTTGCATTATCCCATTCGTTTTCTTTGACCTTTCCCCCGAAATTGACACGCGTTCCCTTGTCCGGAGGAGGCTTTACGTAGCGGTGTTTGCGTATAATAACACTGGTTTAACTCATCTGATTTTTAAAGGAGACCTTCCACGTACGTCTTGTTACAACCACGAACTAACTTACTCGTTCTAGCTGGCAGGAAGGATGATTCTTTTTCTTTCAAGCGGTTATCTCGTTGACGATTGTCTTCGTACGTCAAACCACTTGAATTAAGATTCTTAAGTTTTAATTAGTTGACTTCCTCTGCTGCTCTATGGCTGATGTTCTGTCCCCCATCTAGGTTAACGTTTCGGCGTTCTCATCTTTTTTGATGAGCGCTTTCGTGTCCGCCATATCTTTTAGATGATCTTGCAGGGACCGAGAATGGCGAAAGGTTTGCTCCGCCCACTAGTCTTCTTTGATACGACCCTTTAGGAAGATTATCTTTTCGTGGTTTTGTATCTCAAATAGAAGGACCCCTCCAAGGATAAAAGGTATTTTTTAGGGCAAAGTATCGCTCTCCAGTCACCAAGGACTTCCGTCCCCCCCCTCTCCTGACCTTCTGTGATACTTGATTCACGCTGACCCCCCCATCCCTTGAATTTTGAATATAGACTTTAATGCGCATATCTTCATATAGACGGCTGAGAAATCCTGACCACACACTAAGGCCCCCTGTCGACTGATGATCGATGGGATGCCACAGAGCGTTAGAAAGCGCCCCCCCGGCCACTCCCCGAAAACGATTGTTTTTCCATTGACGCCCCTCTTAAATTAGGTTTTTTTGGACGTGGCTTCCTCGCGTTCTGCCTAAACCTCTATAGCAGGGACTCCGTACCCTGTAGCTCCTTTTTGCATGCCCAAAACTTAATCAAATCACGCAGATTAAATAGGCCGTTTAGACTTTGCCTACAAATTGCAGGGTCCTGATGAATCTAGTTGGGTCGAAGCCATCACAACTGTTCCTTCGGACGTAGAGACGTTGCATCCGCGATGGTAGTTCTGTGCCTCTAGCTTGCGTGCCTCCTTCAGGATTGAAGGAATGGGATTACCGATATCCCGCTGTGTAAGAGTTTTCCGAGCAAGTTCTAAGATCCTTTGAATTCCTTGGTGACAGTACAGATTTTCTTATTTTTCTCATAATCAGGTTGTGTGTTTCTATCTTCCGATTCCACCCTTACTAGAGTACTTTAGATTTTTTCTTTTGTTGTTGTTTCTCTTATTTTTTCTTCAAAGGGCGCGCCTTCATTTCCACACTTCGCGGCGGAACGAAACAATAGGGAGATCTAGATACATGCTTCCATTATTCCGAGGCCTTTGGAAAAGGTCCCATTACTGCTTCCCCTGCTTCCTCAAAAATAGAGAGATGAGCCTCAGCAAGCTGTTTTTTCTGAATTGACCCCCCGCTTTATATCGGACCCATTTGGCCGTAGCTCTTCCGGTTAAAAGCGGACTTCCTTTCTGGAGGTTGATACGATTGTTCTCGTTAGTAAATTCATTTTCGCCTACCTGTCGCCGCCGGTGGCCCCAGTTTTTCCCTATGCCTTGAGTGGACGGCCTGTTCTCCAACTAACTTTGAACCTTTTGACACCCCCTTGCGTCGACGTCCTTACAAGCGGCGGAAATTTCTGGCGCGTGATGGGAAAGCTTTGCCGTTTCTGCCGGCGCCCCCCGCGAATTTCACTCTTTTATGCGGACGGATCGCCATAGGCTGGCCTTCTTTCCCTCAGGTTCTTTGTTTTTCCTTCTTCCCCCTAATTTTAGAGCTTGGACATTGAAGTGGGGATTTAGGTCTAGTTCCGGGATCTCGACTTTTTTTCTGCTTTTGAAGCAGATCGAAGTTGTGACTCTGAGTCCATGGCGATTTCCTTTTATGGTTTTTTTCATGGCGGCTATCTAGTAAACCACCCCCCCTCTTCCTATTGCTCCCTTTCGGTCGTCTTCAGTTGGGTAGAGAGTAGGTGTCTTTGCATGTCGTGCAAGTAGAGTGTTCCCCCTTGCATCCTCCCCTTCAAAGTTTCGGGATCGATTTCTCTGCTCGTGACGAACCGGGCTCTTTTCGAATCTCGTAAGTTGTGACGCCGACGCGAAGACCCGCATCCCCCATTTTTTGCTCCTCCCAGATGTCCGCTCCCACTATTACCTGCACACGGGATATATACGGTGTAGACTTTCCTCTATTGTACCCACTTTCCCCGCCGTGCCCCTCGGGATGACCCTCCTTTCAGGTGAGACCTCCTCATCCCCCCGTTCGGGTGTGCGGTGGATTGCTTTACTTTATTTGTACTGTGGTGCACACTAGGAGTTCTTCCTGTGATGCTGTACAGCACCTTCGGCCGCACTTTTTTACAATTCTTTCGACAATGTTTATGATGGGCGGGCGATGTTTTCATCTCCTCTTACTGACCTCTTTTTAAGTTACCTTTTCCGTCTCTTCAAAGTTTCTGTCGCAAAAGGGTTTTGAAACGTGAGAGAGTAGCGAATATTTCGTTCCGCAGACCGCTCTGAATCTCTTTCATTCCTCGCGCTCTTTCGGCGTGAGCCGTTTTTGAAAGGTTAGGCAGTTTTTTGCTTATTAGTCCTTAGCTCCTCCTCCCCAAAGGAGGACCGAGGAAGTTATTCCCCTTTCCTTCTGTATGCCGGACGTGGCCGGATTACTTTTCTCTCGGCTTTAAAGATGTTGGAAGACACTTTTTTTTAGATCGCGAAACTTCGCATTCAGTTCAACCCCCTCCAGTCGTCCCCTGTCCGCTAGTGCGGTGCCGTCCATCCCCTTCCAGAGCAGAGCAATGCGCCGTTCATTTCGATGTCATCGTTCACCAAGCGGCTCCAAGTTCGCTATGCCCGCTGAACTTTTCTCGAGTGGTTTGCTTTTCACTTGACTTGACGTTTACTGATTAGAAATGCTTCTTCTTTGCCATTTCTGTAAATATATACTCTTCCCATCCACTCCGTTGTTGTTGAGTTCTTAGAGGTGTCTCCCCTTTTCCGAACCCCTTTTTCTTAAATCCTTTCATTGCAGCTCTCCCTTACCCCCTACCCCCTCAGCAGATGACGATTTCGCGGTTGCTCTCCTTTGAACGTCAAGACGGTTCCCTGGGAGATACATTTAATTGATCTTGCACTTTCCTCTTCCGGATGCCTTCTCCTCTCTACCCTAGCCTTCTGATTTTTCGGGTGTCTCTTGCTCGATTGGTAATTCTCGTGACAAGAAGAGAAAGAGACCCTTCCCCTTTTTAATCGATTTACCCCCATCCCCTCATCCTACACCCTCCAGAAAGTCAGACATTCCCCCTTTTGAAACGGCCCCCTTCTTCAGCCTCCTGTCCACGAAGCGGCGCGTGCCTCACAGAACGTCTTCACACCTTTCCCTCACAACTCGTTCCACGGCACCTATGATTCTCGAAAGAGAGAGTAAAGCTACTCTGGCATGCTCTCGTTTGGAAAAACGGTTTCAGCGATCGCCGGTTTAACTCGGGAAGCACCGTTGCCTTGTCGACGCGATTTTGCTTCCTATAAACACCCGCCCCTTCTTTCAAAAATCGTTCAAGCGCTTCTCCTCTGGTCGGTTATGTGGTTGGGGAGGTCTTTTTCTTTCGTGCCGCTCAAAAATTTCGGCAAAGGCCTTGATTTAAACCTTCACACCACCGTTTTTTATTCCGCCCCTCCCCCGACTTTTTTACCCTTCTCTTCTCGGGTCCGCATCTGAGGCGCGATGTGCCTGCCTTTAGCTCGGCCGTTTTGAAACAAAGGTATCTTTCCGCCACGTCTCTTTTTGCGGCTTCTTTGAGTCCCCCCTTCGGGCTTTTGTGGTCTTTTTTCTTCCGACAGGGAGCTTACTCTACCTTCGGCTTCCTCCAGCTACGGGCGTCGCTCTCGGTTTCATTCGCTTTACGATTCTTTGAAGACCGGAAGTGCTCCTGCATTAATTTCAACTCCGCTCTCCGTTACGCCTAATTTCTTGATATCTAGGGTTTTTGCTCATCGCCCTCCGTGCCACTTTAATTACAATCTGTCTTCGTTTCAAGGGGTCCTTTGTCGCTTTTTTCCCCAACTCTCGTTCCGAACCACTTGTCGATACCGGAGGTCCTCCTGCGGCTCGCACTCGTCTTTGTTTTTTCACTCTCTCACACGGACGGAGCCGCTTCTATGACTACCCCCCGTCCGTCCTGATCGAATCCGGCGGTGCCGTGACGGCTCATCGCATGGTAAATATCCCTCGAAGTTTAGACTCTGCACCCGACCATCCTCCGGGCCTCGAGAAGTTTATGCCGCATTTTTTAAAGTAGGTTTACTTTTTCTTCTTTTTTCTTTTTTGACACTCCTGAATCTCGACAAAGTTTTTATGTCACATTTTCCCCCGTCTCTAGCTTCTTGTCAAAGAACTTGAGTTCCAAATTCGGATAAACTAGACCTCCTTTTCTTAATTCGGCCTCCGGTCGTTTCTTGCACGTACCCCCCCCGTTGAAGGATATGCCCTTTTTAGCATGCCATCCCCTTCGGTCTCTGGATTGACCCGTGTTCAGTCTCTCGATGGTCTGGTTTTTTTCATTGTCGGCCCTCGCCCTCCTCCAGTACTTTTACAATTCTTTATATTCTATGAACGAGTTTTTGCCTTGAAGTCTCATTCAGCTTCAAGCTACTTTTACGGAGGATGTTTCCCCCCCAGATTCGCCTAAATAGTGTGATATCTCTCTTTATATTTTTTTTTGGAGACCTCTATAACCCACCCTGTTTTATAGCTCCTTCGTTGGGAACCAGGTTGCCTTGCTCTTCAGGGTTTGTTCCGGAGGTTTTTTTTAACCAATATGTTCCCCCTGCAAGCTCTTGATTTAACCACATGTAGTCAGCTTCCACTTAAATGGACCCCCCATCGAAAATTTAGGAGGAGCTCCTTTCCCACGGCGCAAATTAACAGTTTTTCGTTAGCCCCTTCAGTCTCCTTCGTTTCCCCCACCCCTCACGCCCCAAAGGTTTCTGTAAAAAGATATGAAACCCACTAGAATCCTTCTTCATTCCCTTACGTTTAAACGTCTACGCCCCCTCAAGTGGTCCGAGGAAGAACTCTCTTGGGTTTTTTTTTTGGTTCGGTCCTACCTTCCGTTCGTCGCCGTCGGATCCCCTTTTGCAGTGGCATTTTGCCCGTAGTTCTGCCTCGTCCCTTGGACGGTGGAAGACAAGCACTCGAATTGCCACTTGTTAACAGTTCCTCCCCCCTTGTCGCGCGCGATAAAGCGGTTGACCTTCAGTCTTCCCAACTCGTCCTCCGTTGCATGTGTTGAAAGCGCCTGCCACTTGTTGCTATTCTCGTCAACTCTTCTCGGAAAGTTTTTAGGAAGCTAAGGCCGTGTCTATGTGCAACGTGCGTCCTTGGTCTAGTTCACCTTTTTTTGTTTTCTTTTGGTTTTTTTCTTCTTTTCGGCGGTGGAGAGAGCGGAATCGAGTATCGACTTTTTTGAAGCCTCATTGGGACTTTGCGCTACCCTACCTTCCCTTTCCTAAGCTAAACAGATTAGTCTGTGTCAGTGGGCTAACGATTTATTTGGAGACGCACCCCGAGATCCTCAGTCTTTACCAGATGCTAGTTCCTCTCTGCCTTAATCGGAGTGAAGGCCTCATTCGTTTCCCTTCCCGGTAAAGATTTTGGTCCGGGGGCCGTTCTTAGAGCGATATCTTTTTCCCGATTCGCTTTTCGACGGACAGAGGTGATAGCGATCAACCGAACGGGACTTCAAATCTCTCCACTTCCAAGTGACGCACGTTTTTCCTTACCGGGCAAGACTCTCCAGACAGAACGATCTACGGCCCACCCCGGTCTCTTTCATGTGTGTCCAGCAGTTTAGCGGCACCATGATATTTGCCATGCGTCAAAGAGCTACGGAGATTTCCTTTTCGGGTTTCTCCTGATTTTAGCTATTTCCGTAGTGAATTTATCCCTACGTGTGAATTTCCCCCTCTCGTCTCGCAATTTCGTGATTCAGGTCGCTCCCCTGCTTTCGGCAGCCCCCCTCTCTTTTAGTTATCAACTTTCGTTTAGAGATTTGGCGGGCGTTCGTTTTTTTTTCTTCCTCTCTGCAGTTTCCTTATTCCTTCTCTTTGTGGAATACTTTGCCCCTTGCAAAAAGTTCCACAAGCTCCAGACGTCTCGGCTTCCCTCCGTATTTTTCTTGATGTCTCGACTTCCCACTCTCTCCTTCGAGTTCTGATTGGATCCGCTTAGGCTGTTTTACTTCGGTTTCTAGAGTTGCCGTTTTGTTCTCTCAGTTTCTCTTTTGATGGCTCCCGCCGCCTTCTTCACCTTAGGACAATATGGAGGACCTAGCCCCCCCTCTCTCGTCTCGATGTCGTTGCGATTTTGCCGGATGAATAGTTTCTTTCACAAGCTTTGACAGACATTTCTTGATCCTCTAAGGGTCCCCCTTCCGTCCTTCCCTACAGGGCTTGCACTAATTACGTCGAGGTTCTGTTGAAGGCCGGGCCGTCCCCAGCCGTTCCTCGTTTTCTTCGTCACTGGTCTGAGGTCTCCTTCCTTCTCTGTAATTTTTAAAGAGGCTCAGCACTTCTGGTTTTTTCCATTATCTTTCGTGAACGCGTAATTTCTTCCTACGGTTCTATGGTTCCCTACTTTTTTCCTTAGTCTCTTGCTTGCCGCCAGTCAGCGTTCCATTTTCAGTTGAAACCCCTGTTAGCATTACATGCATGTTGTTTTGTGAGAAGAGATTAGATCGCCGTCGACTCCCCATTCTCGAACTCTCTTATTCTTTTGTTCATGCTTCTCCTTACCTTTTGCCCCCCTAGCAGAGGACGCTTTCGCTTGTTCAAGTCCCCTCCTTTGACACGAAATTTGGAAGATGATTAAGCTTTTTTTTAATCGACGCCGGTCGGCCCGTGCTTGGTCCTAGGATTCTTGGCGGCGTTGCATACGGCGAACTTTTCCGCTGATTCTTGGCGCGGTACAGAATGTAGCGTTTCCACTCCCTCTCCCCGATGCCCGCAAGTGTATCAGCTAGCAATAGAACCTCAATACGGTCCAGTAAGATTCAGCCCTCTCATGGTTCCTTCCTACTTTGTAAGGTTGAGGTGCCGCTCCTTTCTGCTGGTCGACGCACCAGCCTTCCACTTTCATCCAAGAGTTCCCCGAACGACCCCTGACGAGTCTGGCCTTTTTTTCTGCCAATCCCCCTCTCTCCCTAATCTTCCTGGCCGGCACCCTTTGCGGCGACTTTGTTTTTTAAGTGTCATTAAACTGTTCGACGTGCAAATTGAAATCTTTTTCTCTAAGGATCAACTTTTTCCTCCACCTGATTCTACTCTTCCCTTTCTCCTCTGGAGGATGCGGTCAGGTCTCCCCTGGGCTTGTTCGTTCTTCTCTTAAAAAAATCTCTCCTCCCCCCCTGATTCAAATGAGTCAGCCCTTTTCCATCACGGCTCGCCTTTTACCGACCGCTATGTCTGTCTTCTTTCCTCCGGTTTGGTGCCTCCTTTCGGCGTTGCGCGCTGGTGCTACCTACGCCGATCTTTTTGACCCCAAAGGTATCTATTTTGTTTGGTTTTTTCTTCTCGGTCATCTTCCTTGCATGTAAGAGTCAATATTTGGAGCTGTTCGGGGAGGGTTTTTTCGTTCGCGAGTCGTTCCTCATGTTTTTGCCCGATTCCAGCGTCCGTTCCATGATAGATTAAGATGTTTTCCTTTACCTTTGACTTGGCCGATTGATCCTGACACTTTCACGTTTCTTTCCGTCGCCCCTCATCTGTCAGAGACCCTTTTGTGTTCTCATCGTCCCCTATCCCTTGGCCAAGTAAAGGACTAATTCTTTTTATTGCAAAGTATTCGTTCCTCTAGGTAAATGCCGATCGGTGTCACTCAACTGTATTTGATTCAAGATAGGCTTCTCCGTTCCTAGTCCTTTTTCCCTTTTCTCTCCCCATGAAGGTCTCCTGTCTGCATTATCAGTTGATGGCGCAAGTTCTCAACGCCAAGTGTAGATCTTGCGGTGCGGATACTCTCTTATCTCTTTCTCCATGCAAAGGACGCAGCTTTTCCTCCCTCTCCAGTCAACATCTGCTTTCTATATCAGTTCTTAGAAATGCCAACTTTCTGGGGACGTTTCCGAGGCACTCCCCACCTGCATGCGTTGCCCAATTTTCTTTTTCTTGCCAAATTTTTTTTCCTCAGGAGTTTAACCCACCCCAAACCAAACACCCCCAAACTGCTTTGCCTACCCTCATCCATACCCCCTCTCTTTTCTTCATTAGGTCCTGTTGTAGCCGTGCCATCCAAATTTGGCCGCTTTTCAACATCGGGCGGTTTATAATTGTTCTTTCTAACCTGTTGCTTTTCGTGGACATCCTCTTTGTTTTCGTACTCTCTTTTATCGTCTTGGAGGAAGTGTCTTCTCTGCCTTCAGACAAGGATTTTCCCGAATGGATTACTTTGCATATAGCGAAGTTTTTCTAGGTTCCGAGTCAAGGAAAGTAGAATAACTCACAGAGCTGACATTATAACCAAGTCCTGCAGACGAGTTTTCTCCTTCTTTGGGTGGTTTTGTTGTGTTTGCTTGCGGGAGTTTTT
>Ga0179593_1357440_pt1 | contig 10817 bp, 7 predicted proteins | sample CZODoug2_1_08_16_FD_185931 | JGI IMG/M metagenome (GOLD analysis project Ga0179593, IMG submission 185931) | Vadose zone soil fungal communities from Angelo Coast Range Reserve, California, USA - CZODoug2_1_08_16fungal (PacBio error correction) | ecosystem: Environmental > Terrestrial > Soil >... | reverse complement strand
TCCTTTCCTATCACACTCACCCAGCCCCCCCTGGGTGGCCCCGGTCTTCTCCTCGCTCCGGCTATCCCCGTCCGAGAAGGGCTTATCCTCGCTTCCAAAGCGTGGGGTAGGCTCGCCAGACCATCCCCTTTTTCCCTGATAAATTCTTCTGCCCTCTCCCGCCTTTGTGATTTGTCCCTCCGTACGTTCCAACCCCCCCCCCGCAATACGGATCGTACCTGCGAGATTTCCCTACATCTTCCTCCCCCCCCCGGCGGTATCCAAACGCCCCAACTTTCTCCCCGCCACACACGTTCGAGTGTCACGATGGCCCTCCTCTCGGCCCCCTCACCGATGTCGTTCTGCTCGTCCCTTGCCGCCAGACCTCTACCGACCTATGTCTTTCCCCACGCTGATTTGTTCGTTTTGTCCCACCCCGGTGCCGGATTCCTTACTTCTCCAGTCTTTTTCGTACGCCTCCCTCCTTTCTGCCTGCAAAGCCATGCCCCTTCCACCACTCCTCCGATCCCGCGGACACTCTCCCCGTGTTCTCTGTGCCTCTCCCCCGGCGCTACTATATCCTCCAAGTCTTCTCTTTGTTTTTTTGTTTTATTCCTGCTTCTCTCCTTCCAACACTGCGACGCTGATACTATTGTCTGTATACTTGAGGCTGTCAGACATCTTCTCTGTTTTGGCACGCGTTGCACTTTCTTTGAAACGTTGGCCTCGTTTCGCCGTCGTTCTCTTTTTTTACAGATTTAGTTCCCCCGCTTTCCCACCCCTTAGGACGTGTGGGGCGCCACGATACAGCCGCCCTGGTTCGCTCGGTTTTTTCGTCGGGGCTCTTCACGTGTAGGCTTGACACGACTCTCCCGCCTGAGCGTCAAAAGTGGTACATACCAGACCTGCCCGCCGTTTCCCCCATTGTCCGCCACCCTTTCCTTCCATTTGACTTGCTGCCCCGCATTCCTATTGTCCATCTTCCACCTCCAGCTTCGAAGTTTTTATCCCGAGCACCACCTTGTCTCTTCCAGTCTTCTTTCTTCTTTTCCTTTTTTCCCGTTGGGCGTTTCTCTTGCTTTCCATGTTCGTCTCGCGGCACTTTTCCCTCATGAAGGACCTGACACCCCGCGAGTTCCGCTCCGACCCTCCTCTCCTAGAGTTGTGAGGTTCTGGCTGGCCCAAGGCGGCTGCCCTTAGTATGAGCAAATCTTTCCTTCCCTCCATTTTTTCGTTTTCCTTCACTTAGGTCCCCCTTACACCCGGCTGGAGTCGTCTCCCCCCCTAGCTCCGCCAGGAGCCTGTGGATAATAGTGTCTCCTTTTCCGTCTCAATCATCTCGTCTTCTTCCTCCCCCCCCCAACCGGCAGGTCTTATAGAAGGTAGGTCCGCTCGCGGACGAACGCTTCTTCCTAGTCTTGATGTCTGTGGTTGAATCCTCTCTAACGTCCTTTCCCTCCGGTCTGAGAGAGCCTGTTCTGGACCTATGGTTGGATGATCGAATTGTCCTTTTTCCGAAAGCCCTGCCCGGCGGCTCATACCTCTCCGATCCTTCGTTGAGGTATTCGCTTCTTATCTTTCGCCTGAGAGGTCCCGCCCCCCATTTCAGTTCCTTCCGGTCCTTCACTTGGACGGTTGAAAGGGTCCCTTTCTCTCGCGCGCTGATTGACGCATGTGATTGCATTTTCGAGATCTTTCTGCTCCGTTTCATCCCCCCCTCATGCTCAAATTTTTTTTTGCGTTGGTTTTTGACGATGATTTTATGTTGTTCAGGTTGACCCCCTCGTTCTCCCCCCCCAGACTGCCGTATTGCTGTTTTCTCTGGTCCCCCTCCCTCGCTCTGATATTCATAGCGAACCCCCTTTTTTTTTTCTATTCTGTCGAAAAGAGGCCACTTTATTGAGAGTCCCTCCCTCTTTACTTTTTTCGTTTCCTGAGTCTCCACATAGAAGCGGTGATTTCCTTCATGGTCAGCGCTATGAAGTCCCTTTCCCACCCGTGTGGGTTCCGTCCCCCCGAAGGGATTTTTAGTTTGCACTTCCCGCACTTTTTTTCCCGCTTTTTCAGTTCCTGGCCCGCCTGTTACGGCATTTTTCCCCGAAGCATTATCTTGCATTCCGGGCCGGAAGACCTCCAGCTCTCGCAGGGTGCCATTTCTTTTTGGTTGGGGTTCAACATTTGTTCCCCCCCTTTGTTGCCTTTTTTCTTTTTTCTTGAGTTCTCAGGTCTTCCTTATTTACAGACCCTCGAGCTGACCGACTCTCTTGCGGGAGTCGCCGGCAGGTTCCCTCAGAGGTAGCGTCCCCCCCCTCCTTCTGTTTTTTCCCCGCCTCTTCGCCTGACTGCTCACTCGTGGCACTCCATGCGTGACGCTCTTTTCGTCTTCCTTTGTATGACCGTTGAATTAGTATGTGGTATTCCTTTTCCCCTCTTCTTACATTCCTTACCTCGTCCTGAGTTTCTATGCCAGCCTCCCTCGGGATTGCCCACCCTCCGGACCCCTCGTACCTGTTTCCGCCGCCAGTCAGGGTTGCGAAATGCCTCTTTTCTGTGCCGACCTTTTTGTGTTTTGCCCCTTAACTCCCTCCTTATCGACGGCAGCATTTCTTTTGTCAAGTCTCTCGAGCAGTCATGCCTATCCCCGAGTCTCGCCCATTCACGCCCTTGAGAACGGAAGACGGTCGTGCTGACATCACCTCCTTCCTCTTTTTCTGTTCATTCTGCTATTGGTCACGTCTCTCTGTGCCCCCCGCGTTTACTTGTCATCTACGATCCAGGGGTGTTCCCAGTATTCGATTACTTGTCGATCCTTGTAGTCTTTCCTGATTGGTAAAGATGACTTTGACCCAGGATGCATTTCCTTTTCGCTTGCAGTTGAGACCTTCTTGCAGCCAGCATGGGTTTTTCCCCACTCCGCAGGCGCCCTGCATTTTATTCTGATTTCACGGCAGTAGGGATTTAGAGTCGATTGATTTTTTAATACCCGTCGAGTGCTTTCCCTTCCATGCCTCGACGCGCCATGCTATTCAGTAAACTCTTCCCTAACCCCGACACTTTCTGTCTAATTTTCCGTCCCATGCCCCCCTTAGTGTCTCTTTGCTGCATTTTCCCTCCTCTTCGGGTAGTCGCTTACCCTTTAAGGTTGGATAATGTGGGAGACCCGGTCCGCTGCGCTCTCTCCTACGCTTTGTCCTTTGAGATTCCCCCCATCCGTGGTTCCCTTGACTTCTCCCTCCTCTGCCGCACTCCCTTTCCCCCGACATCAGAATTCGGCGCCCGACCAAATTGAGTCTTGCGTTTGACGTGGATTACTGCTATTTTCACTGACGCGTTGCCCTTTCATGTTTTTGCGATATTTTACCCCCCCCATCCCCTTTTCTTCACTGTGTCCTCGAGCCCATTTTGTTCAGAGGCAGAAACGACCCCCCTCCTCACCTCCTCTCTTAGTTTGTTTGTTTTGAGCGTTAATCGCCAGTCTCAGATTCTATTCCTTACTGTAGTACGTAGCTCTCTTTGTGTCTCCGGCCCTCTTGCCTCGAACTCCGCTGCACTCACCGACGATCGATCCCGCATCTTCGGTCGATTTGTCTTTTTTAGGTGTGTTTCCTTGTTGCTCGCCCAGTACTGAGTTTTACCAGCATTTTCCCTTTATTTGTTTTAAGGGGGTGCGCTTGAGTTTCCCCTATTTCTTTTTTTTAAGCGTTTTTTTTTTCCTTGAGCTGCCGCCACCACGGGAGGGGATTCTTGCCGTTACTCTGAATTGATTTCGCCGACGCCCCCCTACCCTTTCTGTTTTCCTTTTCCCTTTTTTTGTTTTTGAGATACTCGTTCTACCGTCCCAGCCTTTCTCGTTTTTCCCTCACCGGAAGCCCTTCTGTTGGCGTATTTCTCCTCTGCCCTACGCCGTGGCATCACAGCACTCGTGTCCCAGTGTTAGACCGTGACGCGAATGTTTTTGCTGTCTTCCGCCCTAATGGCCTGGTGTTGTTCCCCCCAATCTTCCCGCTACCTCTCCCCCCCTCCTCTTTTGCTTCTTCCCTTTGCCGAGCGTTTCTACTGCAGCGTTCTTCGGACTTTAGGCGCGACGTCCTCACGGTACGTTCTTGTCTGCTTTATTTCCCCCGCTTCCCCTTCTTCGTGAGGAGTTTTGTCGGACATGTCACTCAATCCAATCTAGCCACCCTGATCCCGCGGCCTCGACTCGACCCCGCCTGCCGCGCCCTGTCGTTCCGGCCACGCGGTCTACTTTTGTGTTTCCCCGAGAATGTTGTTTTTCGACTCTGGTCCGTGTTCCTTTCTTGACAGTCGCGCTTCCAATTGAAGTTTTTTGCTTTCTTGTCTACTCACACTGACTCCCCTCCGGCGCGTCGTCCCCCCTCCCGTCGGTTTTTGACACGGGTAGCCAAACATATTATTTGTATCCGGAACAGCCTTTTTTTCGCTTCACCGGAGAGTGGTGGTTATACTTATTCTTTTGATCGACCACCGACCTGTGCACCTGTTTCTTGTCTTGCAACCTGCAGCCTTTATACTTGGCTGTCCATTTAGCCGATTGGGCCACGTTTCATCATTTGACGATGCGTCTCGCCAGAATCTTTTTCCCTCCCTTCCGCCCGAGGTCCCCTCTTAGCGAGCCCACCCCTCTTTTTTCCCAGCGCAGACTGTTTATTGATTTCCGTAATTACGGATGGATTTTGTCTTCGGCGACCCCGGCTGTATATGTCCGATCCGCTGTTTTTCCGTCTGAACGCGCCCCCCTGCAGTCAAGTGCTTTCCCCCCTTCTTTTGTGTCGTCCCCGTCCGTGTGCTATAGTGTTTGAACTTTTCGGTAACGAGGTCCGTATTACGTGTACCCCGCCCATGGATTTTTCTCCTACGCGACTTTTTGGCACCTTTCTCTTGAGTATCGCCTCCACTGCCCCCGTGTATGTGAGAAGAACTTTGGCTTTTGTCCTGCTGTCCCTTGATGAATTTTTTGTGCTCCTGGCAGCTGTGCTCAGCACCACCCTGGTGCACTTTCCTAGGATGGGTCTTCCTGGTGCCCCGTTCCTGTCCCTATCTTCAGGGCGTTGTTTCTCAGCCAGTGTGTCGGCTTTTTTCTTTTCCCCCACCGGATGGTCTCTTCTTTGTCCCTTGTTGCGTCGCGCTTTTTTTACCCTTGCCCACGGGCCTGCTTTTTTGTTTAAACCCCACCCTCTGCCTGTGTTTCCGATTCCCCGTCCGTTGGCCCTGGTCATGGAATAGCCCTAGCGTTCGCCCCTTTTTTCTCCACGCTCGCTCCCCCTCTTCGCCATGTATTTTCCCTTCCGCCGTTCGTTGCCGTTCACTCGCCCCCTGGAGATCATTTCCCTTTGTTGCGACTGCCACCTTCCTTTGCCTTTGAACCACCTTTTTTAAACCTTTTACCCTATGTTTTAGCACACGTCCCCCGATCCTGTCTACGTGCGCGCCTCGAGTTTGTGGTACCCCCTGCCTGCCATTTCTTCTAATGAAAATCCCACCAGACACATTGGGGCACCAGTCCCTTCCGCGCAGCTTCCTCCCACTTTTCCGGCTAGCGCTGAGTTTTCTGCGATGCGTTCTTCTGGGCAGAGGATCGGTGCCGCTCTTCCTCCTTTCTGTGTCTCTCTTTTTCCCTGGAGTCAACCCCCCGTCGCGTTTTCCACATTCTTTCCCAGTGCAGCCTTTTTTTGTCCACGGAATACCACCTCATCCTTGTGCTCCTGAGGCTTTTCTGCCCGAGTTCCACCTTCTACAGCGACTTCCCCCCCCTCTTCCTCTTTATCGCCTTTCTCCCTCTGTTAGATGCGCGCACGCTTGCCGGCGTTGTTCTGCCTTCCACTGACGCCCGCCGCGCGCTGTAGCGCCCCTCGCGCCCCGTCCCCCCCACCCTACCACGGCAATAGTCCAGCTGTGCCTCTTTTATTTTTTCTCAGGAGGTTCCCTCGTTCAGGTAACATCTCTGGCCTTGTGGTGACTTTTTTGCGTCAGACAGGTCCCTCATGTACCGGCTCGTAGCTGGACGGTTCCCCTCCTGCTCGCCGGCCCACGGTTCACTTCTTTTCGTACCCGTCGCCTTTTTCTTGGTGTCCTACCCTGGCCGTACCTTCTTTGAGCCCGCTCCGTGCGTACAGACATTCTGTCCCGTCAGTCCGCGCCCTCATAGTTGATCGTCGGTCGGATGTCTATGTCCCGGTACACCTTCTCCCCGTCCCGTCTGGATTCTAGGGAATTCCCCCTTTCCATCCATCCGGGTGCGCTCGCCTTCTCTACTGTTGTTGATTTTCCGCTGCAGATCCTTTCTTTATCTTCTCTGCGTTTCCCTCTTGGTCAGTTTGTTTTGAGACCCCCGGCCCCCCCCCACACCAACCCCCAAATTAAGCATCCACGAAGACCCCCCTTCTTCCAACACCCCCCCCCTCTGTTACCGCGCGCTGTGGGGTGTTTGTCTTATTTTTTTTTTTTCAGTTGTGTACCTTTCTAAGTCCCTACGAGACGACGTTTCTTTCGTCCGTCCTGGGCCTCCCTTTGTAGAGTGTCACATGTATGCCTTTGCCCTGGCTTTCCTCTTTGGGGCGCGACGTCTCCTCGGTGGGTTCTTGCTGAGACTCCCGCCGTTGCCCCCTTGCGAGCGTGGATACGGTGCCCTTTTCTGAGCACGGTTCGCTGCGCAAGCTTAGACTTTGCAGCCGCCTTGGGCAGGCCCGCGCGCCCCCAGCCCTCCGATTGTTCCAGTTTTCCCTTCATGAATCCGTGCTGGGACCTATTTCGACCTGTGGGTTTCGGGTTTGGCACAGCGCTTATTCCCCTTTGCGTCTCGCCGTAGCTTGTATCGACTCCCTTTCGCCCGGCCCACAGAGTCCCCTCTGAAGGAAGACGTCACTTATTTGAGCGATTGTTATCCTTTTCCCACTTTTTTGGGGTTCATCCCCGACAGCATAGATTTTCTGATACTGTTAGCGGAATTTGCGATGTCCCGCGTTTTGTTTTTTTCCCCACAGCGCAACCAATATCCGAATATCATTGGAGATGCGGCCCCTCAGTGGTTTTTTGTGTCCCACCGATGGTCCTGCCCCTTCCCGATAGAGCGGCCCGTGCGACCCCTGGTGCCACTCGCTTCTGTCACCGACCCGTTAAGATCACCGTGGATCGCCCTCACCGTGGAGGTCCCCTCCTGGTCCCCTACGGTCGTTCCCCCCCACTTGAGCCCCCTCTTCTTTTGTGACTTCGACTTGCCCTATAGTCCCCCTTTTAGTTTCTTCTGAGTGCCTTTTCCCCAAGAAAGGCACTGCCCCCCCCTGCCCCGGGCGATGCCATTGTGAGCCACCCTGTTTTGAGCTGTCAGTAAGCTAGCGGGTGTGCACTCCCACTGTTCACTCTTTTTAGAGTCTTCTTTCCTCCTCTGATCTTTGGCTTTAGTGGATTTTTATGTTGTTCCCCGTTCGTTCCTTGCTTGCCACCTTGTTCGTCGTTTAAGCCCATTCACGGCGTGCGGGGCGTTTTTGACCTTGCTTTGCATGGCTCCCCACTTGTGTGTTTTTCGACCACTAGTGTATACCCCAACCTAGCATCGGTTTACCCCCGTGCCTTTTCTTGGACGACTATCTTGACCTCTTTGGGATTCGGTCGTTTCTTTTTACTTCCCTGCGACGATTAGTCGAAGGTCTTCTTTTACTTTTGCGGAAAATACGTCCACCCTTTCCCCGGAAGCTCTACGGGTGGTCCCTTTGGGTCCCCCTTTCCGATCATGCCGTGTCTCCTCTCCCCCCCTTTGCGCGCTCCCCCTCTCGCATTAGCCAGATGTAGTAGTCGTCCTTCTTTTTTCTCGTGGTTTTAATTTGCGTTTCATGACGTGCTCCTCAATCCCTATTCTTCAGGCCCCCTTCCCCCGCGAGTTTCCCGTTTCCCCCCCCGCAGGCGCTCTCTTGGGAGGTAGGAGTTGACTCTTACCGTGACACCTCTACGACAGCGCGACCGGCTTCTTTACCGGTTTGCTGGCCAGATCGGTCCTGCCTCTGCTGCCCTCCCGGTTACCGTTTCACAACCTAATGCCGCCTTTTGTCCCCTTACCTTCTCGCACGTAGTTGTGCTCAGTTGCACCTCCCCTTTTGCCCTGAGTCTCACTCCACATAGCTAGGTCCCAGTGGATTATAGTTTTGTGCGCGTCCTAGCGTCCTTCCGGTTCCCGCCCAATCTTCGTATTTGTCGCTTGTGTGACCCCCCATCGAGGTGTACCCCCCGACTTTGGTATTTCCCCTTTATTGCGCAATCCGCTGCGAGACCATGAGCGCATGCGTGATTCCCCCTGTTTTCTTTTTCGAGTTCAGATCCAATACCCGTTTGCCGTCGCCGAGCTTGCGAGTTTACTAGCTTCAAAGATTGTGTACCTTCCGTGTCGTGACTGCCTTACCCTCAAATCCGACGGGTGCCTCTCCTTCTTTTGTGCTGACCTCCCTTCTCAGCCCTTACTCCATCCCTAACCCTGCATCGTTAGAGGCCTCTCTCATTTTAGAGTTGACTTCAGATTTTTCAGCCCTCCCGGTGGCCGCCCGGGGAATTTTCCCCCCATTCACTTTTTTGGTGGTTACTTCCATAATCTGCTTGACCCTATGGCATATGTCCCCTGACTTATTTTACCTCCCCGTGGCCCTTCGAGTGTCAGAGCTCACGTCACCCGCTCACGTGATCCCCGCCCCCTTCCTTGCGTCTCCTGCGTCCAGATGTTTGTTTTTTCATGGTTGACCCTCGTAGCTCACAGCACCGAGTTTCAGTTTTATGGGGTCCCGTTTGGTGCGCGCTGGCGCCTCCTCCTCGTGTTTCTTTTTGTTTCGTTGTGAACACGCACGAATAGGTGTATGCGTGGCTCTAATCTCATTGCTCGGAGGCCGTTACTTATACTCCCACTGCCTTCCTGGTTTGGTTCCTAGTCCTCTTGGGCGTCTCCTGTTGTCAGCTTTTCTTGTCCTTTAGTCCTAGCCAGCTTTGTATTTTTTGTAAGATTTGATTGTTTGTCTTACATTCGCATTTTGACACTGCCGTGTATGTTTTTTATAGTGAGGCCCTGGTTTGTCTAACTAGCGAGCCCCCGCGCCATGGCATAGCCCGATCTGGCCACCGGCGATTACTCGCTACCCCAGAGCTGCCGCAGACCTTCCCTCCCTTTTTCCCCGGGTTGGCGGGCCCACACCGTTACTGTTCCCCCTTGCGCCCTGGTCGGTCTTTCACCCAATGCCAGGGTTACATGTGATCTTTTATTCACTATGCATGACCCTCTCATCACGATGTTTACGGTGCGGATAGTGTTGATTTTAAGGGCCCCGTGCCCCTCCCTCACGATGGTCTTCGTACGCGTCGCCCCCTTACCTTTTTACGTTATTGCGTCGTCGGAAGGCCACAGGATCTCTTTTTTCGTCGCAGCTTTTTATTTGTAGACGTATCCTCCTTATTACTCTGTACAGCATTTAGTTCGACTTCCTCCGTCTCGTAGGCCCACCTGTGTGGCCCGACGATGGTCGGTTTTTCTTACTTCCCTCCTTTCGGACATTGGGGAGCTGTCCCCAACACAGCCTTACTTTCCCTAGGCGTACCTCTTGCCGTGTTTGCCCTCCTCACCTGCACTGCTTTGTTGTTATAGTATACTCCCGTCCAGCGACTTCTCGTGTTCCCCCCGCGGTGCGGTTGACCTTCACGCCTCCGTTACCTTTTTCGCGGAACGATTTCCTTGGACTTTTGGAGAGATCAGCAGCGGCCCCGGCGCCCCACGACCAGACGCCGTTCTCTTATCCCCCTTTCTTCCGCCACCACCTTCTTTCGTAGCCGTGGTTGATGTCGAAACCCCACGTCGGTGCCCCGTCCAGATCCTATTTTTGCCACGATCCCAGGGCTGTTCCGCGCCCTCTTACCTGTCCTGCACTTCCTGTGCATTTCCACCTGATTGATCCCTTGAGATCTGCCAGGCCTGTCATGATTTCGTAAGTTTCCTTCGTAGCTTCAGTGTGGAATGCCTGTTTGCGCAAGTCTCTCGCCTCTATTCTCCTTCCCACGGAAGTAGTTTGGGGGTAGTTTTTTTCCTTGTCTGCGATTTCCCCGCCTATGTCAAGTGTGGACATTGGTTTCCTCCTATCCCTCGCCCGACTACGAATTATGTGCGAAGCCGACCCGCCCCCCCCTTCCCCACGGCATTGTAGTCGACCTGTTTTATTATGTGTCCACGTCCGCTCGAGCCTTCTTGGGAACCCATGTTTCCTTTTATGTGGGTTTTTTTTCTGTTCCCTCCCTAGGCGCGTCCTCCCCTGGTGCTTTTTTTCGACGCGGACACTAGTTCCGCCTCTTTCCCCATCGCTCAAGTGTGACCCCTTCTTAGATCGTAGTGACGACGACGCGTTCCCTTGCATTCCAGTGCCGGCGCCGTGTCCCTCCGCTCCCGCTCTTTGGAGTGCGTCGTAGCTTCGGTTGGCGTCCGCTAATATTGTTTTTACGACCCCACGCTTCCCGACTCGCTCGCCTGTTCTATGTATGTTTCATCTTATTTCCCCAGTTTTAAGAAGCTGTGACCGTGCTTTAGTTAGTGAGCGCGCAAGTTGCCATTCTTACTCGATGCCCTCTTGCACACCGAGCCGTCGAGACGGTGACCGGCACTGTCGTTTCTGCCTGTCTCACTGCTTTCTATTGTTAAGTCCGTGTGGTCCCTGGCTGAGGTCATCCTGCCCCTTGCAGTGTTCTCTGCGGAAGCGTCACGTTTGTCCGCGCGGTGGTGATGCCGATACGGTTTTTTTTTTTTGAGGGAATGTTTTACTAGAGTAGCCGGCTCCGCCGGTGGTCGACTCCCCCCTCGGCCC
>Ga0179593_1323732_pt1 | contig 10817 bp, 16 predicted proteins | sample CZODoug2_1_08_16_FD_185931 | JGI IMG/M metagenome (GOLD analysis project Ga0179593, IMG submission 185931) | Vadose zone soil fungal communities from Angelo Coast Range Reserve, California, USA - CZODoug2_1_08_16fungal (PacBio error correction) | ecosystem: Environmental > Terrestrial > Soil >... | reverse complement strand
ACCTCCTTGCGTTTTTGAATGTACTGGAGCCGCTCCCTCTCAAAACCTTCTGCTGAAAACAAACACCCACCTATGGCGTTATTCATTCTTGACTGCTATGAAGCTTTTTGATATTCTCTTTTCCCTGTCAGCAATCGCTTGCTGTCAGGAAATTACTTGAAGGCCTTACCTGCCGCTCTTTTTATCGCAAATAGAACGCTTTTCTCACTGTTCCCACTCTCCTCGAGCCATGTGCCATCCCTTTTGAAACGGGAAAGAGTCTCGTGTTCCTCCTCTGTCGACCGTCATCCTGCCAAGTCGGTAATCTCAGCTCTTCACCCTTTTTGCGCTGTGACTCCTTCCATCTTTTAGTGCCTGGTCCTCCTTTATAGCGTCCCACCATATCGCTTGACTGGCTTCCCACATCAATTTCAACAAGTACGACAAGGCCATCGTCCTCCTTGATGCACCCAGGCATTTCGCCGGAAGTCTCCGTTCTCTTTTTGCTCGACAAATGTCGTTGATTCGATTTTTCCCCCTAGTCGACTTTCCAATGACCTACCACTTCGATCTTGTGTTTCTTGTCCCCTTCCGTATAAGACCTTCCACTTTCTTTTCAAGTAAAGCACACCTCACTCTACAGTCCATACTCCGTCCTCATCATGCTCGATACCTTCAACTTGTTTGGCATCCACGATAAGAATGTCCGCTCCTCATTTTTCGAATATCTCACACATTCAAGAGTGAAGTGTCTACCCCTCCCCAAAGAAACTGGTCGATTAAACCCTATCAACGTAACATGAGAAGCTTCAAGCACTCCCCTAGCCCTCGCCCCGAACTCTCCCCCCGAAGATCCGTCCGTCCTGAATCCTTGAGTCCGAGATGAGGAAAAACCCTTTTTTCATAGTGAACTTGTTCCTCTCTCAGGCCACCATAGAACTCATCCACAAATTATCCCTGATGAAAAGAGTAGAGACGCTTTTTTTTTTCTCTCATAGACTGTGGTACAAGCCCGTCCCCTCTTTACGCGACCCCCTTCCACCTCTGTCGCCGCTTACGCAATAACACTCCATTTTGTAAAATTCCCACTTTGTGAAATACTCCACTATCTTTTTGAATTACCCCTCTTTCCGCCATGACCCCTCCAACTTACCACTTTTAAGACCTGATTGAAACTATCGTCCCCAAATCAGAGAAGGAAGATTACATCCCTTCAATGCAATCCCATGGAACTGAGACCTTATAGTCCCATAGTAACTTTTAGTTATCATACTCAGAAAGACAGGCCCCATCCCCCACTTTTAGCAGACAACTGTTACCTGTCCCGCAACCAATCATTACAGCCCCCCGATGGCCGTTTTAACTGAGTTTCCCTCCCCTAGTTCTGCTTTTCACTACAGATACCTACACATTTACCGACGACGCTTTCCGAACCCAAAAGTCACTCTCTACCGACCTCCTGAGGCGATGCCCTGACTTTTCCGGTTAACGAACAATTTCCTCCCTAATTCTCGCCCCTATTAACCCCAACAAGATGCCCCTTCGTTCTTCCTCCCTTCCCTTCCACACCAGTCCCCCCCTTCAACTGTCCTACGGGTTCCGCGCCCGCTATCTCCCATACAATCCGCTGACGACGCTTACTCTTTCTCAGTTGTCGGTGCACAAGAAAAGTCCTCCCTCGAATGTCGTGAGCCTCTTCTTCCATTTCAAAAAAATCTGCGTTTTCCTTTAGGCGCCTGTCTGCCGCTCCTTAAACGGACTTTTCTCTCTACCCCTGGGTTTTGCGGAACCCCAATCCCATTGATATTGAGCTTCCCCCCCAGCTAAGATGTTTTGTTTTGTTCTAACCCGCTTAAAGTTCTTACCCCTTTCGACTTTCTTCTTTCCCCCTAAAGAAAATTTCCCCCCCCCCTCATACAATGAAAATAGCCCGCCCCCCCCTAGCTAATCCGATTTCTCCTTGCCCTGCGTGCTTTCCGTCTCTTCCTGACGAATTCCGCAGCACAAGATGACGAACCTTCTTTCATCAATAATGTTCGGCAGAGCCTTGATCGTCAGACAGGCCCACTGAAGGAAAATTTCCCTCTCCACCTAATGAGCTTGAAGTGATTATCCCGCTTTCTTCCCTGCCCACCCCCAAGCCTCGTTTTGCAGTTCCTTCTTTTCCCTTACCTTGTACTACTTTCTTTATTCAGGTTGTCCCTCACAATTTCGAATTTCACCCTCGCCCTATTTTCCAACTCCTAAGTGTGTGTTGTTGTCTCGTAGATACGCGCGTTTCCCTCGATCGCATCAAGCTCTCTGTATACCTTTTCCTTCCTCTCTGGAACGTTTGCCCACACCCACTCTTTTTGTGTTGTAGTTTTTTGAGGAAAATTTTTTACCAATCGCCACTGTCCACCGTTTATTCTTGGGACCTTTCTCCCTTTTCTTCCCCTTTTTTTCTGAAAAAAAGACGATTGCCCCCGATCTTGCGCAATTCTCTCTCCTCTCCGGTACAATACCTCCCTCGTACTTGCAGACTTTTTTTCTGTGGAGACAGCTTTCCTGAACTTTCCCTTTCCGTGACCCTGCGACCTTCTTCCAGCCGGCCTCAACCCTTTTTTCCCAAAGAACGGTCTTCCTCAAGGAGCAGACCGGAGTCTCTCATTCATTTCTCTTTCGGAACCCCAGTTTTCCCTTTGCGCTCCAGTTGATGATAGACTAGGGTGTCTCCCTGCAGGCTGAACCATCAACCTAAACACCGCCCTTCTTATTTCTTCAATAATATCGAAATTGCTCCCTCCTTTTTTTCCTGAGTTAGCCAGAAAGACTCCTTAACATAGACTCTTGATTAGCGTCCAAGTAAGTATTGTATTTTCGATCCTGACGATTGATTCCCTAATATAGGGTCCCAGAGGGTTTTATTGTCTTTCCTTTTCTTGAACTAAGAAGAATTGCATGTATTTTATTTATAAGGAAGATTTTCTCCTGATTTTCGAAAATTAAGGATTCATTTTAATAGTATGGCCCCCGTTAGAGCTTCTGGCTCCTTAGTCTTCCTTGCCTTTCCCCCCTTAGAAGTACTGAGCGCCTCTCAACTAGCTTCCCCCTTCCCTCTATAAATGATGACTGGTTTGCTTACTTACGGATTGGCCCCCTCTACTTTTTTCGGCCCGAGTCGTATTTTCTTTCCCCGTCCATTCTCTCTCCAGAAAGATCTCGTGCCTCCGGTCATTCTTGACGGCTTCCGCATCCGGATTTCTTTGGCAATCCCAGCGCTTTTCTGCGCTCTCAGCGAGGAACGTTCATAGTTTATTTCTTCAGGAACTTCTTAAGTTACTAAGCATGATTTCGCTAATTTCTCACTTATTATTTTGACAAAGTGTAGTTTTGAGTTTAGTCGCTCCCAGATGCCCTTTCTCTCTCTCCTTGAAAGACGTCACTCTTTCCTTATCTCCACCTCCCTTTATCGCCATCCGCTTCCCGTCGCCTCTGATGACAGACTTGACTATGTGCTATTCGCCCTCGCTCAATCCCCTAAGCTTAGACGGTGCCCCAATCTCGATTACGAGGACTGGAATCGTTCCCCCCCCAGTTGGCTTCTGCCTGATGCTCTTCCTTCTACGAGTGCAGCGCTTTTACGTTGGTCAGATACAGTCGTTAGTTTGCTTTTTCTTCATCCGGCCTCTCTGCTTGTTTTATATAATACCTGCCGCTGGATCTTTCTGCCTCGGAGACTCTTTCCCCCCCCCTTTAAAGAGAATACCTTCATGGACTCTGTTTCGATTTCTTCTTTATCCATTCTTTGTGTCCTACGTCCCGCCCCTTCGCTTTCAGTTATCCGAGCCCGACCTAAGAGTGAGAGCTCTTTTGGTACCCTTCCTTGATCTTTTTTTGACTCCACCTTCCGACCCCTTTCTCCGAAAAAGTCCTCCGGTTTCTATAATAGCTCTGAAGCCCCCTTTTTATCAGTGGAGTCGCTGAACCCTTGTTAGCGTTTTTCCTTCACTCCGTGCGCTCTCGCCCCTTTTTTTTGTTTTTCCCCTTCCTTTGACTACCGAAAGCCAGCCGCTCATTCCTTAGGTTGAACCCTCCGAAACGCCTTTCCTTACTTGTACCCGTCCTCTTTTATGAGAGGACGCTTCCCTTTAGCATACTTTCTCCCCCCCCCCCTCGTTTTGTCCCCCTGTTCATTTCTCACTAGTTCCCTGCCTTGCCCCATACTTGCTGCCAACCTTTCCGTTGAAGAGGAACTTTTGCCCCTAGTAGAATTTCAGTATTCTGCACCATTTTTTCTTTTCAACACATCCCTTCGTACACATGCCCGCACGAACCCTCCCTCCGCATCTCTTCCCCTTTTTTTCTGAGGCAAAACCCCGGGTATCGCTTCCTTCGCCCGGCTCCGCTGACATGGATCACGATGAATTTTTTCACCATCACCCGCTTCGCTTGACCCCTTTTTTACGCTAGCTCTTCCCTCTCATTTAGTTGTTATAGTGACTGGAGATTCGTGTCTCGAGACGGTATTTTTACCCCAGCTCCTCGAGTTTTTCTTTTTTTTGCCCCCGCACCCGGTCTTTCCGGATGCTCGACCATGAAACCTTTCACCCCCCCCCCCCCCAACCCTTTGATTCAGGCACCCAACCCCACACAGGCTAATTCCCCGCATTATTTTTTTACATTTTCTTGGCCCTTTGGTCAGAAGCTTTGCTTTTTCCCCAAGTAACTTATTAATTACGCACCCCCTTTTTTTTTATTTATTTTTTACATCGCCTGTGTCCCCTGTTGTAATCCCACTGCATCATGGCCTTTTTTTTCCCCCTCCATCCCCGGTCCCCAATTCCCAATTTGTTTTGTTTCGTCCCCACGTACTGCGCCGCCCTAAGAGTTTTTTCATACGTTTTCAGTTCTACGGCGTGATCGTGCAAGGCATGAACTTTTTTTTCGTAAATGGAAACAAAGCTCCCACATCCTCTTGCAAGTTTCCAAAAGACTCACTGAAGAAGAAACAGGCGACGCTGCTGACTCCCCCTTGTTCTATTAGACTCTACCTTCCTTGATCGCGTTTCTTAGAAAATTTTTGGAGCACGCCGTCCCACCCCTCTGCTCCAGGAAGAAGCTCTGTTCTTTCCCTTCGATCCCCTCCTTCCCCTGAAAGTCGCGCCCCCCTCCGTTTAAAGCATTTTCCCCCTCCCCACATTCGGTCGCTTTCTTCTACGACTTGGTCCAGCACCTTCTTCTATCTCTCCTTAAAGTTCGAAAGAGTAGTTGCATCCACAAGGAAGCTGGTCTTCTTCTTACCAACTTGAGTCCCCCGAGGTTTACCCAAACCTTTTCACCCCTAGGTACCAGAAATCGTCCCCAGTTTCGACCTTTCTCACTTCGACCCCACTTTTCTCATCCTTTCGCCCTACGCACATTAACGTAACCTTCTAATGCTTTCTCTGAGGAGGTCAAGACCCTACCTCCATCCGACACCACTTTGCGTGAGGCCCACGGTCCCAGACGTTTCTTCTGTCCCTCCCTACGAGCGTTCTTGAAAGACCGCTTCACCTTCGCTCCCTTTTTTTCCTCATCTGGCTCTCAAGAACACTACACGAAGTTACACCCTTTCTTCCTTGCCTTTCCTTCCCCCCCCCTCTCTAGTTCCTCTTGATGAAGAAGACTCCCCACTAGCCGTTCCATCCTCCCCAGCAAAATGAAAACATCTCTGCTCCCTCAGCCCGGGACCCTAGAGCCCATTCCGTTCTCGTTCTCCCCTGTAAAATGGAAAATTCTAAATCGAGCCAGAATATTAACGCTGAAGCCCATCGAATGTTCAATCAACATGGAACCCGCTCCCCGTCCCTCCTACCTTGATATAACGCACACAAGTGCCTCCTCCACGAAGAGGACCACGCATTCAGTTGAAATCCACCTCCTTTTTTACTCCTAGATTACGACCCCTACGACTTTATTTCTCAAAACCAGTGATAGATTCCCTCCGCAAAATTACGAGCTGCAGAAGCATGTTTTTCGTCCTCAGTTTTTTGAAACCAATTCCGACACCATATCTCCGAATAACTCCCCTTCTCTAGATCTCTCCAGAACAGCGCATCCCCACCCCCAAAAAAAGTCTTGCCCAGCACAGAAGAAGCTGTAGACTTTTCCCAGGTGGGTATGCAATCAAACCAGTACTATGAGAGACTGAAATCATTCCTCTTTCGCTTTTAAGTCTCTAGATGAGTGAAACCAGGTCCGACCGTTCCTTTCTCGGCCTCCTACCCTTTTCCTTATCTTCCTCCGTGTACCTACTCTAGCCCTCTTGTTATCCCCCACGTATTTTTTCCTATAAGGTTTCTTTTACTACATAACCCCCCCAATCAGCTTTCTTTGTTTTCTTCTTTTGACGGGCCATCCTGCTAGCGCTCCGCGACATTCAAACTTCTCGTGCTCGCGAGTCTTTTGCGAACACATAAATGCTCGTATTCCCTCCATAGTAGTCCCCCCCTTTTTCAATTGTTTTTGCCCCGCGTTAAGTAATTTCGTTGCATTTCCCGAACATTACCGCCAGAAGGAACTTTCCTGACCCAGACCAGCCTATGTCGGACTACCTTTCTCTTTTGCGCTCGAATCCGGAACCAGTTTCTCCACAGGCGATCATCGAAAGGAAGGTCTTAGAGTCTGAGGAACCTTCCCCAATTCCAGGGCAAATGCGTCTCGCAATTCGAATGGCGTGATTTACCAGTCCTTTAAAAACCAACCTCTTGTTTTTTAAGATAATAGTATTGACAAGGCAAGACCATCTTTTCTGGTCTTCCTAGCTTTCGAAAAGTTTCATGAATACCCGACCGACTCCTCTTTTCTTCCCTCCGGTTGGAGCCTCCTATTCTGGTACTTTTCCTTTTCGCACCCTCCAAATCTCTCCAGGCACTACTTTCCTTCTGCACGATTACTCTCGGAACTGCAAACGCGCGAGGGGCTATTTTTCCTCGATCTTGACATCCCCCCCGCGAAGATTTTTCCCCTCAGCCCATTCTCCTTTATTGGCTTGTGTTGTTTTTCTGTCATTCTACCTTCTCTGCCCCTTTCTTGCCCTCCTTTTTCGTCATGCGAAGACTCGTGACCGAGTTCAATTCCGCCACACTGGATCCTTTTCGCAGTTAATTGATGAGTTCCCTTTTCGTTTTCATAATTCATTCCCTCCTGTCCCCTCCAATTTCGAGAAAAGGTTGATCCCGCGGTATACTTCTCCTGCTCTGTATAGTTCGCCCAACCCATCGTAGTCTCTCTTTCCCGTGGCTCTTTCCTTCCTGCGGAGTGTAGGTTTGGACCTAAAACGCCAACCATCTCTTTTTTTTTTATGTATTAGTGATGAGACCGTAACCGAACTCCCCTACCCCGGCCGCAGAACCCCTCCGACGATTTTTCCCCTCATATTATTGTATTTTCGAATTATCCGGGAACAGAGTATCGTCTCTTCCTCTTTTTTTTCGTTTTTATGGAAAGCAAGGCCGAAGCTTTCTTCTTATAGGTTCGAGCTTTTCGACTGTTTCGACCAATTGAGATTCCTCTCGTACCTCGATTGGCATTTTTCCTGCGACATCTGGGTTACAACTGTCGCAATATTTTCCTCGTCGGACTCCTCCTCTTTCTTTAACCTCTCTTGCCCGGGCGTGCTGATTGTTGTGTTAATGACCGGGGTCTTTGCCTTTTTCCCCCGCTCGGAGGTTTTTTTACTCCTCCCTCGCTTGATGATCACCGGAATAGCGGCCGCGGGCTCATTGACATTCACCAGGAGTCGTAGCGTTGCTCTTTGTGCTGCTAGTACTTTCTCTTTCTTTTTTTCCTTGTCTTTTTCGGGGCCAGGGTAGTTCCTCTACCCCTTTCGATATGTAGATCATGAGCATTTTTCCCTGTGAGTTTTTTTTAGCGTTGATTATTGACTTTTCCGCGGTTTTTCTCCCTCACTGACGATACTCTCCTTCGTGCCGGCATTCCAGCTTTAGAGTGTGACCTATGTCGATTTCGCCCCCTTCCCCAGCAAAGAGTAGATTTTTTTTTCCCTTCTTCTCAGATCCATGCCCAGGACGGGATTCTTCTTAGACCTGGTCTGGATTTCTTGACAATACTTGCCCTCTTTTTTGGTTGACCTCGCCAAAGTTCGTTGTCTTTGTCTATCTTAATCTTACTTTTTGATTACTCTGTTTTAATATCGCATGTTGTCGACGTTTTCTCTCTCTCTTAGAAATGATTTCTTTCCGATCTTCGGTGAGGTGGTTTTCCTGGAAAGGCCACTCCTTCGGTGTCTTCTGCCAGACTATTCTTCGTCTTTTTTTCTCTGACGCCAGTTGGTTTCACTTTCCTCCGCGCAGTTCGGAGAATCCTTTCATTTTCGTTCTTCCCTCTTTTGACCCCTGAGGATGTTTATTTTCTTTTACCTTGTCAGCTTTTTGTTTCCATATTGCCATAAACGAACCCGCGCTCTTCTTTTTTTGCCCCCGACAGCTTGAACCTCACCGACTTCTTGACGCGTCCCTTCTTCTATTATGTCTCCCCAACTTTGGCCTGTTGTCCCTGTCTTCGCACCATCCTTGCATATATCTTTTGTTTACCTTCTTTCCTCCCAGAAACATTCGTAGGGCTTCCTGACACGTTTCTGCATCCCCCCCCTCTTCTTACCACCAGTGCCCGAAAAATTTCCCCCCCCAAAAGCCGCGAGGAACCTGTTCACACCATGTTTTTTCCTCGTCCCATTTCGCGGATCTGACAGTTTTGGGTGCCGTCCTGCCTTTCATTTCCCTAAAATCTTTTTTGCTGGAACCGGCCCTTGAATCTCCTTTTCTTAATCGTTTGTTTTTTTCTCTTCTTCTTCTTCGGTTTCTTTTCCAGAGAACGGTTTGCTTTAAATCATAGGCCTTCCTTTCCCCTTCTCCTCCGCACTCGCCCCCCACAATTTTTTTTTTTTTCCCACCCCCAACCCCGGTTAATCGAGGTCCCCCTTCATGTCTGGTTATTTTTTATGGTCCATTGTGTTCCTGCCGCTTAGCACACCGGCAGGTCTGGGACTTTTTTTTCTCATTTTTTCTAGGATATACCCCTGGTGTCCACTTGTTTCCTCCCTCTTGCAGGAAAGTGTTACCGACCATCCATTTCCCTCAAGGGGTTTGCGCACACCCTTCCTCCCCTCCTGAGTCATCCGCGTTCAGTATTCAAGGAGGCGCGCCCCTCCCGGAATTAGTCGTTTTCTTGGATCACTTGCCTGCCCAATTGCAAATGCTCCGGTACCCCTTCCCCCCCCTTGACCCCCTGGAAAGGCACCTTCCGCAACTGAGAAAGGTATTGTCTGCCTGAGACATATCCCCCTTGACTTAGACTGTCTTCTTTTTCCCGAAAAAGTAAGCCAGGCCTTCCCTCGCGCTTCGGACTTTCCGCTCCTATAACGCCGTTCGGGCATCGGACACCACCTCCCCCCTGTCGCATCCCCCTTCCCTCATGCAGGCTCTCCTTCCCTGGATACCCGTCTGGGTCGGATTTTCCTTTCCCGCTTTGAGGCAACCCTTTTTTTTCGTGACGACACGTCACACCCCCAACTGGTCGAGGTCCCCCCCAAAGCACTTCAACGCTTGTAAATTTTTTAAATCCTGATGCCCTTTCCTCGCCAAGAGTTCCTTTCCGCCCTTCCACTTTGAGCTAGAGGGTGCCACCGTCTCTTTCTTTTAGTTTGGGAGATATTGCGAAATCTCCCCAATCGGTCTTTTCTCGGCCCCGTGATAGACCTTGGCTGTTGCGAAATGAATCCCCGATGCCTTCACAATAACCTCATGTTTTCTCTCCTAACTCCCCCCCCCGTAAAACCTATCACTTCGTCCCACTCACGTCTTTTTCCCCGGGAACTACGCCGGTCCCGGACTGAACCTGAAAAACCCCCCACCATTCTGGCGCCTCCCCTCTTTCAACAACGTACACAGCGTCTCCGCCGTCCTTTTCAATGGGCGCCTCTGCCTACTCTTTTCAGGTGACGTCAACGTGCGGCCTGCTGACTATCCCCTTCGGATTCCCGTGCAGCCCCCCCGTTACTCACCTGCACCGCTTCAGCCCCCCTTCCTCTGTCAAGCAGAGGGTGAACTCCCCCTTTGTAGGCTTCCTCCTCACTTATTTTTACGACTAGTTTTCCCCCCCTCTTCTCTCGCAACTCCAGAGTAGTCCGAGCTGAAGCCGAGGTGTTACGAAACTGACCAAATATAGCTCTAACTACAATCCTTTCTTTTTCTTCCCGACTCCAACCCCAACCAGCTGTTTCAGTTTCCGAGACTCTGTCGTCCGTCTCAGTGAGAGCACCTACAAGACTTGAAGACGAAATTCCTCGTCTCTTTTTAATTTCTCTGAGTGCTTCAACCACTTCCCTCTGCTCATCTTGTCGATCCTTCATCCTACTTGAAAACAAGACAAGTGTTTCCTTTTTTTTCTTCCCTGCTTTGCTCGAATCTTCCTACAGCAAAGGCGTCGCGCTCCCTAGGACTTTATTTTTCCACAGAACCCCGAAATTTCTATCTCTATTCCTCGTTCAACATGTATTTTTCCGTCGGCAAGTTCTTCCTGTAATTTCGGGGATAAAGCCCCCGGTTAAAGCATCAGCAGGGAACCTTCTTAAAGAGATACCGTTACCGGTCCTTGCCCTTCCCTGGCTAGAGATCTGCGAATCCGCTTACGGAGTGAAGCCCCTTTCCGCGGCCTTTCGACCCCTTCCCCACTTCCTTTTAGGACCCAAATTGCGTCTGGTTCTTTTCGCTTCTAGAAAGCCCCCCCCACTGTTGGCCTTTTCCTCGCTTTGATCCCGCCTTTTCCAATATCTGCTTGCCTTAGTCGACAAGGTA
>Ga0179593_1297681_pt1 | contig 10817 bp, 13 predicted proteins | sample CZODoug2_1_08_16_FD_185931 | JGI IMG/M metagenome (GOLD analysis project Ga0179593, IMG submission 185931) | Vadose zone soil fungal communities from Angelo Coast Range Reserve, California, USA - CZODoug2_1_08_16fungal (PacBio error correction) | ecosystem: Environmental > Terrestrial > Soil >... | reverse complement strand
AGCTTTCGCCCTCTCTCAGCCGTTTAGTTTGACAGGTTAGACGCGGTCCCAACGTATTTCCCCGTGCGTTGTTTGGTCTTTTAGACATCGTCGGGGCAATTTTTTGTCCTTTGCCCCGTCGCGCGTGTTCACCGTCCGTGTTTTAGCCGCTGTTCTTTTGTGGTATGTTTATATTTAGTTTCCTTCCAGCCCCCCTCTGCCGCCCGCCTTGACGCTCCCTGACCCCCCCCCCCCAAGTTCGCGAATGAGACACGTTTCTATGTCCGCGCCGCCCCCCCCACCCCCGGGCTTTTTTTCTGGGAAACAGTATTCTCCGTCGTGCAGTCCCTCCTCGAGGTCTTTCCTGTGCAAAATTTACGGTGGTAATCTCGGTGTTGTAGTATTTCTCTTTTCCCCCCTCTTACGTGCCTCCCCGTCCCTTTCGTCAAAGTTTTTCCCCTTTACCTCCGGGTTATCGTGTTGACTATTGACCAAGGTTATTGGCGGCACGGATGCCATGTCCCCCCCCCACAACAGCCTTTTTCCTTTTTCAAAGATCCCTCTTTGCGCTGTACCTGAGGGTCTTCCTTCTTTCCTGTCTTGGTTCAGGTTGCTCCCGTCGTCGGCTTTCAGTTTCGTCTCCGGTGCTCCTTTTTTGGTTTTTTTCTTTGATAAGGCACTTATCCTTCCATTTTCCTCTTGGCCTCGGGGTTGGTTGTGCTGGCAGTTGCATTTTCTTTCTCCAGGGAAACCTAGGCAGCACGTCTCCTTCCGGCTATGTTCGCGCCCACCTTGCCCGCCTTTCTCCCCTCTCCAAGACAGGGTGCATCCTAAGGATCCTGGGATTGGCTGGCTGACCGAGTTTATTGAACTTTCTGTTTTCATTCCTCCTTCTGTCTACCTTTTTATTTCCGTCACTGATAAGATAGCACCCCTTCCCTCCATTTTCTTGTTATTTTAAGTCGATTCGCGGGTTGTCGTAAATCTTTTTTTTCAGTATCGACGCTTTCTAGTTTCTTGAGGGCGCCCTTTTATTTTCACCGTAACCAAAACTTTACCGTCGGGTCACTGATTCCCAGCTATCGACCTCGGGATCCCATCGTCCGGTGACCGGAATGAGGGTTTTCCCCGTTCGAGCAGGCCGCCGGTCTGAAACCTTGCACTTAACCCAGTCTTTGACCTGACGACCATCTTTCCGTTTTCGGTTGTAAAGGGTCCGGATTCCTTAGCGTCCAGGCATTCGCCTTCGATCCTTCGGCCCTGTCAAACGTTTGGTCTAACCCTGTCCTACAGGACGGTACGCCGGCCTGCTTTATATTTGGCCTGTTTTTTTCCACCCGTTCTAGACTCCCTTTAGGTCCCCAAGGCACTGCGTGACTTTTTTTTTTTTTTTTGATCTCGTTTTGTTAACCACCCCCAACCCTCCTCCTCCTCCTTAGCCTTACTCGTTTTTTTCAGGCGACGTTTCAGTCACCGTTTTTCTCCTTCTCACTCGCTTGAAGGTTCAGCGATGTCGGCATTATCTTTTTAAACCGTTCCTTTGCATTCCCTCCTTCGCACCCTTCCTCGTTCTCTAGTCCCGGTGGAGGTAGTTCTTCCCGCCCCTATCCAAATCCATTTGCCGGCTCTTTTTAAAGCAAGGATGTGGTGAATCCTGGGTTGTCCTTTCCTCCTTTGCAGTTCCGTTGCTTTCCCGCTCAGTCCTTTTTCCCTACTGAAACGGCCCGGTCTTGCCTCCTTTTTCTGGATTTTCCTGTTTGAGTCCCCAGTTTCGGAGGATGGATTCCCTTTCTGGCCACTTCCCCTCTACGTCCATTTCTCCCACTGTGAGGTCAAGGGCTTATGGCGTTCCATACGGGGAATTTGCATAGTGTCAGCAATTTTCTCCCTTCCAAGCGCTTCAGCTTGGCGGCTGTGAATCGCCCTCCCCTGTGTTGACAGGCCGTCTGCACACCCCCCCATCCCCCTTCTCATCCCCCCCCCATGGAGGTCCCTCGATTTTCCAGGAACAGGCTGTTTTTTTACCGTCAACGCATCGTTTTGTAATTCAGGTATACACGAAGCCATGATCCTGAAGTCTGCCAATCCCGTCTCGTTGATGAGATTTCTCTCAGGCCCATCATTTTTGACACAACCGCCAGGACTCTCTCTTGTCGGGTAACCGTCATAGCGATGACAGAAACGTTGATATTATTTGACGGATGGTTCTCTTATTTCCCCTGATGTTTTTTGCCTTCCGGTCCATCTTCCTCTTTTTTTTCCGTTTTCACTCTGCCTTGTTTGCATAAACCGCTGCTTGTTTTTTCCCTTTTCCTTACCGAGGGCAGTTGCTTGCCCTTTTGCGTGCGCAACTACATCTACACCCTGTGGGCCTTTTGTTTCCTTCCCACATGTAATTTACAACACCCAAGCTTGACGTTGCATTTATGTCCAATTTATTTTTTTTTTCCTGTTGCGTACGAGTTACTGCTTCTTCCCGTTTTTTCCCTCTGTTGCTTTCATCAAGGCATGTTCTTTTGCGCTTGCGTGTATCACCAGCGGGCCCGCTTTTGGACATACAGCCGCCAGTAACTTTTGCACAACTTCTCGGTGATCCGCTTCTTGTTTCCGGATGGATTTTTACTTCCCCTTCCTCCCTTTCGCTCACTTCCCGGTTTCCTTTCTCTCCTTCCCCCCGAGGCATGACTTCGTCTTCTGGATGGAGGTGAGATTTTTTTTCCCTAAGTTGGTGAGTTTGTTCTACTTTTTTTGTTGTTGTTTCTAGAGATTCTCCGCTCCCCCCAGCTTCGTTCGTCCCCTCGTTTCCCTTCCCCCATCCATCCTAAGCCTTCCCTTCTTCTCCTGATTTATTCGGCTTTCTTTCACCTCCGCCTTGGGTTCCTGCCAGGCCTGCCCTCCCTGGTAGTCCGGAATGCCGTACGGCCCGGCTTTTTCTTTCCTGGCAGTGGTGGTTTGCGTGCGGAGGTGTTCAAAGAGTTTCTTTTTCCTCGTGCTGGTAGTCCTTAAAGTCTCCTTTTTTCCTCCCTCCTCTTTTTTTACACGGTTTTCCTTTCTCTTTGACTCGGTTTACTTCAGCTTCAAGAATATTTGGCCAGACTGCCCTTATGCTATGTGTGTTTTCAATTGCCGTGTTGTCCATTTTGTTAAGATTGTCTTTTCCTGACGGCACCTTATGTGTTTTCCCTCTTTTCCTGCGATTTCTCCCCTTTTTTATCACTCCGAGGGGATGCAAAGTCTGAGGTTCGGTTTCCCCCCTTCCACGGATGCGGTATTTTTGTTCAATCTCTTATTATCCTCTCCCCTTGAGGACGTCCCTATCCAGTTTTTGCAGGTCTTATGACGTTTCCTTCCCCTCCCCCAGTTTTGCGGGCCTGGGAGTTGGGCATCCTTTAGGCTCTTTGCCCAGAAGATTCATATTCCTGTTGTTCTTCTCGGATGATCATTTCTTCTCTTGGCTATCCTGGGGCTCCTTCATTTTGATGATTCCCTTTTTTTGAGCTTCATAGATCAACTCCTGGTTCGTTCTCGGTGTTTTGTGTGTGCCAGGTAGTAATGGAAAAAATGAGGTTTTTTTCTTTCTCCCGCTGCCGACTCGCGCGTGCCGCTATGACGGGCCGGGCCCCCTGTTTGAAAGTTCTTTCCTTACCCTTCTTTTCGAGCTCCTCTGACCTACTTCTTGAGTGTAGTTTCTGATTTACTCCGTCTGGTCATCCTCCTCCGGTCCTCGTCCATCGCCCACGCACGTGTCCAGCCCGAACCCTGCCTTCCTACCTTTGCATTTTGGAGGAACGAGTTAGTACGTTTTCCCTGGCATTGATGAGCCCTTCCCTGCACCATGTGGTTCCCCCCACCAGCCTTTGCTTTTCCTCTCCTGCACAGGGAATATTGTTACCCTTTTTCCCCCCTTCTGCCCCCCTCCCGCCACCTACCTCTTATTTATTTTTCTGGAGTGAATCTACGTTTTTTTTAGGGGTCTCAGACCTTTTGCCGACGGCCTTATTCCATTTACGCACGTTTTCGCTTCACTTCCTTGACCTGGCCGTGCTTTTACCTAGGTACTTTCTAGGTCTTCCTTCCTGTTTGTTTTCCCCGCCCTTCCCCCGGATCGGTTCCGTTGGATTTCGGACTGCATGGATTTTGGCTAACCCGGTTTTGCACGGGACCCTTTCTTCTCGTTTTTCTTGGATTGTTGTTTTCCGTTTTTGACGTGGACGCTCATCTGAACTGGAGAGACGGCTCCCTCTAAGTCACTCTGACCCTTCTGCCTATCGTTCTGGCTAGTAATTTTCGTTTATCGTGGCTTTTGTTTCCGTTTCTTTTGACTTGGTTGAGACCTGTATTTGACTTTTTTTCAATTACGCTGCCTTCCCCTGATTCGATCCGTTTTCCTTCCGTGTCCCCTTCACTGGCAGTGGGTTTTCCGTTTCGAGTTTGCCCCCTCCGCGAGGTCGAGCTGTTCTCTTTTTCCTCATAGATTGCCACTTCCTCGAGTGTTCGTACGTCTATTTCCCTTTTAACCTTTTCTCCCTCGATTGAAGAACCAGGATCATCTTGCCGTTCTCGGTTACCCCTGTCGTTTTTTAGCCCCCTCTTGCCTTTCAAAAGCCTGTATCTGAGGTATTCCCCATTTTTTTATCTGGGAGTATGTTCAGGTTTCCCCGGCCCTACTCAGGTTCTTGCGGGGGGTCATCTTTTTACTGCTTTAAGTTTCACCTCCCTTTCCCCTTCCCTGACCGGGCCGCCTCTTACCGCGTACTTGCACCGAGAGACTCCCTCAACTTTTCCCCCCTCTCTGATTCCGTTTTGAGAAGGGAACTTCACCTCCTCACTCACTATCTGCCTTCTATTTCCCCGCCCTTCAGTTTATATTAGGTTCGTACCTTTCCCCGGGCGCGCTTGTTTTTGGTTTCCGTTAAAAGTACGCTTTTTTTGGCCATGTGCTTCCCCTTTCCTCTTTCTGCCAAGGTTTTGAGGATATTTAGTGCAACCTCTCTTCCCAGGCTGGGTGACCCTGTGCCCCTTCGACCCCCGTCCCCTGCTTTTTTTTTGTTTCACAGAGCCTGTACTAACAGGATTTTATTTCATTTTCCGGCAACCCTTTGACGCTCGTGATGGCCTTGCTGGAGTAGCACTGTGGACAAGAAAACAGGGCATTTGGTGCAGTCCGCGGCGTCTGGATGTAGTTCGCGTAGGCTGTTTCGGTAGGACCTTTTTTTGATCCGTAGTCTCGGCTTTCTTTGAGGAGAGGTAATTCATAAACCTTCCTCCTCTTCACTCTGGGTGACGCTCTGTTCTTCGCCCCTGTCTGGATCTGTATCCACCTATGAATGATTTTGGGCGCTCTCTTGATACCCTGCAGCATCTCTTGTGAAGCGTTATTTTTTAGGTTGAACGTATATCTATATTTTCGACTCCCCTTTGTGTGTTTTCTCTATCGTCGTGTCATTCTACGCCTCTCCATCCGGAGTCCGTCCGTTCCCCCCACGTGTCCAATTTTGAGTACGGTTTTGCTCCATAGTGGACCCTCTTCTGATTGCACTTTCCTTGGTACCCCTTGCCGTTTTTTCTCCGCGGAGGCTTTTTATTTTCCTTTCCTCATCCGCGGGACCCCCTCAGCTTTTTAGCTCAGCACCGGTCCCTCTCCTGACCAAAGCCGCGACCTCTTTCCCCGGCCGGCTTTAACAGGGACCTTTCTTGTTTGTTTTATCACAAATCCGCGAGACTTTTGCCGGGCATTTCAAGTGCGTTCTTTCCAGGCCAGGAAGGCGTCTGCTCGTTTCGTTCCCTCTCGGGTCCCGAATCCCTTCCCCGATTTTGGAGTAATTTTCCCCTTTCCCTTCGGGTCTTCGTGTCCTCCTTTATGTGTCCGACGCCCAATTTTCCCCGCCGTTCCCTTTCGGTAATGGCCCCCATAACATTTCGTTTCCTTTAACAAAGCAAGAAAAGCGGCTGTCGTACCTGAGATTTTTAACTTTAACCATTCAGATTCTTTTTTTTTAGTCTTTTAGTAGGCCGTATCCAGTATTCTGCTTTGCCGGGTACCTGTCTCTTTCCTAGTATTTCGGGCCCGTGTGGCGTCGAATTCAAGTCGCTTCCTTTTATTTTCATTTCGTAACTGGTCGGTGGACTTGGGATGGTTCTTTTTTTGCCCCCTCCGTTGTTAAGATTGGCCTCAAAGAGACAGTCCCGGCCTTTTTTTTCGCCAAAGGACAAGCCTTTAGCCGTCCTCCGGTTTTCTCTCTTGATCCCTTGGGAAGGGTAGGAGTCCGATGGGCCTGATCCTACCTTTCTGGTATCCTTCCCCTTTCCTTCTTTTCCTGTCGTAGATATCCTGAGGAGCATTTCATCGAATTCCTCGAGTAGTGAGTTTAATGATGCCTTTTTCCCTTCGTTCCCCCCCCCCACCGTTTCCCTATAGACTTGTTGATCCGGCGTTTGTTCGCATTTCCTGAAAACTCACATGACGGGGCCACTTCTTCACATTTGAGAATTTTGCAGACATATTTACCTGTCGCCCCCTCCTTTTTTAACCTTTCTCGTTTTTTAATCTTGCCAGACATGTTTTGCCCCTTGGGCCGGCATTCCTTTGAAATCCGCATAAGAGAGGCGGAGATGTCTAACTGGTTTCTGCGCCGAGTCGTGCAGTTTCTTTTCATGAGGAAGATCCGTAGTCTTTCCCCCGTGGTCGTCCTTATTTTCAAGACCCCCCCCCCCTGCCTTTCAGCTCTTCCAGCCTCTTCCCCCACGTTGCGGAAGTTTTTCCCCGTCCTTGCCCTCCTTTTCCCCCCCCTTTTCCGGCATGCTTGTATGATCGTTTGTCCCCCCCCCCCCCACACAACACTGGTGGGCGGGGGGCTATTTACTCGAAAGGCCAAGATTTTTCCCTTCACTTTTCCCTTCCCCGTCCTGGTGAATCGCCCCCCAGAGGCGGTCCTTGCCCCGGCTGGTCCATACTAAATGCATGTTAGATCCACGATTACTTCTTCCTGCCCATCTTCTCCCACAACAGTTTCGGCTTTTCGGGGCGGAAGGTTTTTTACCAAATTTGCCAAATGTTAGGACTTTGCCCCTCCCCTTCTGTTTTGTTGTCTCCCTTTTTTGTTCCTGTCCGCTTCGGTGCCTTGCGCTTGTGACTTTAGTGTCCTATTTTCCCTCCCCGTGCACCTTTGCCCTTTAGTAAAGGTTCTGATTTTCAAGGTTTTTGTCGCTGCTTGTCCTTCTTTTTACCTCAGTTTGCCATCGTCACTCTCCTCTCCAGCCCTGTTTCCCAGGGCTTTACCGGTCTGCTCCAAGTGGTCCTTTCTCTCCTTTCCCCTTTGCTGACCGTTCCTTTCATGGAGTCAGAGTGGTACACCCTCCCTTTTTCCAGGTATTCCGCCTTCCCACCCCCCTTTTCTCCCACCATGATGTTGATGCGATTCTTCAGTCCAGGCCGTCGAAGTTCTTGACATGTTTCTATCTAGAATCCATGAATCACTTACCGAGACCCTCCAGACTCAGTTCTCTTCTTCTTTGAGACGTTCCCTCATTTTCCCAAAACAAACTTTCCTCTCGTCGTGTAGCTTACGTTGGTGGACGGCCCATATCTTCCTTTCCTTCGTCTTTAGCGGATGATTTCCTTTTTCCGTCCTAAGGGCCGGCCCTTTTTTGGCCTTTCCGCCGCCTCGTGTTTTTCCATACCCGTTTGTTCTTTCTTCTGATCCTTTTAGATTTCTTTTTTTTTGCCGATGAATGGTTCTTCGCTCCCTCTTCTGAACCCCCCCCCCTTTGCCCTTTTTTTCCCACGGCTTGGTCCCACTTTTGATTCGGTTCTTTCTTCCGTCACAGGTAACGATGGTATCCCCCCAGTTTTTTTTTATGGTGTTTTTTTGCCTGTTTTTTTCGCTTCCGCCGGATCCCTAGTTTTCCTTTTTAACAAGCCCGAGGCTTTTCCCCAACTTGCTAGTTGTTCTTTCCTCGGATTTGGTTAACCTTTCCCCGTCTCCTTCCAGTCCCCCTCGCTTTCGCCCTCTAAGGTCAGGCGACGTATGTTTTTTTCTTTCGTTTTGATTTGGAGGTTTCGATTTTTGGCCCCTCTGCTGGTGCTTTTGTCGGTACTCCATCTCGTTTTGTTGAGAGATCTAATCTCTCCCCCCCTCCCAAAAACCCCCAAACCCCACCCCCCCCCAAAACAAACACACCCACAACAAACAAAACACCCACCCCCACCCAACACCCATAGAGATTTTTTTTATCTTACCCTTCCTTACCTTAGAAGACCTTCCTCCCTCTCCTTCTTTAGTCTGGAAGGTCCTTCCTCCCTTTTTCTGGACCTGTCTTGCATGGTAGCCGAATGCGTTTACTTTTCTCTTTCTGTCCTATGGCATGGGCGTCCGGGCGGCTTGTTTTGGGTCTGTTTGTTCCTTCTGTTTAAGATGCCTAGGACCTACGGACTTTCTTTGCACGCAGCCTTTTCCCCTTTGGTCTAAGCTTGTTCTCCCCTGGACTGCAACGAATATTTTTGACATGTGACCCCCGTAGTCACATTTGTTTACGGACATTGCCGGGATCACAGTTCTTTGGTTTCCTCTGTTTCTTTGAGAATTACCCCCTTTCCCTCTTTCTTTGACTCTTTTCCTTGCCGTGAGTCCCAACCGCACTAAGTAAAGGGTCTTCACCCCGGCACTCTTTGTCCCCTGATTGCCTTTAATTTGCATTGGCCACTGGAATTCAAATGCTCATTGACTCTCCCCCTTTTTTTCCCTTGCAGTCCCCTTAAGACTTTTCCGTCTTATTTTTTTTTCCGTCGTCAGCGGCGGGTTTGTTTTTGTTGTCCACTGCTTTTCCATGAGTTCTGCCCAGATCCTCTCCTCTCTTTCTTATGGTCGTGAGGCTTAGCTTTTGAGATAATGGTTATGCCTCCTATGTCCGCGGTCTTTTTCGCTCCCCCTATCCCACCACTCATTTGGAGTGCTTTTAGTGATCTTTTTTTTTTTGTGCCTTCCTGATCAGGCACAGGGAGGTGTTAGGAGCAGAAATTTTTCCTCCCTGATTCATTTCAGGGCACCTTTTTCCCACGGTTCTGTTCCCCCTTCCAAAGTATTGATCCCGTCGATTTTTGACCCTAGTGTCTATTTGATCTCGATTCTATGGACCCGACTGGAAGGGAATACTTCTCACTACTAGCCTCTTTGCCTCGAACATGTCCTCTGCAAACTTTCCCTTTTGTACTTTTAGGGGCAGCGCCACTTCTCTCGTCACCGTCAGGCCGGCCAGCGCGTCACGCCCAGTTTTTTAGTCACCACAAGCTGGGGGTCCCTCGTCGGCCCCTTTCAGACTTTCCCCCCCTGGCTGGATTTCCAGCCTCACTCAACCGCTTGCTCGTGTCTTGTTGCATTTGATTGTCACCCAATCTTTTTTTTTGACTTTTGCCCCCCTCTTTTCCAAGCTTCCGTCCTCCTAGGTGTCTTTTGAAAGGCGGTGCCATGTTTCGTTTTTTCCTGGACCTCTTTCCTCTGTTTTTTTTACGATGAGGCTGTTTGTTGTTACCCCCCTTATCCCCTTCCTTTTCCCTTTCTCTCAGTCGAGGATAGCATTGAAGTCTATAAAGTTGTTTAACCTGGTTCCATGTGCTCTTCCCTCTCCCCCTTCTTCGTTTTCCTCGGTTTTTAGGTCTTGAAAACTGTTTCCCAGCTAATTTCTCTACGGCTTTTCTTATGACGCTTGACCCGAGCACTTTCCTCTCACTATCTCGTTCTTTCCTAGCTTTTTCGGGTGTTTCGTGTTCGTTCCCCCTTTCCCTCCCGGCCGGCTATCCTCCACTTGTTCCCCCCTGGCTTGGTGCTTCCTTTGTAAAGAATGTTTTTTTTTTTTCCCGATCAGGACGATGCTTTTTCCCTCGTGACCCCCTTCCCCCCTTGCTTGGTTTTCCGTGTCGGCTTCGCACCTCCGTGGTCTTCTTTCCGTCTCGTGATCGTTTACCCTGAATCCTAATTGTGTCTCATCCGCGTCTGACGTTCGTCGTTTGCCCAGTCCCACAGCTTCGAGTGAGGGATTTAAGACTTTCTTTTTAATGAACCCCTGTCGGATCCCCTTAATGTTTTCTCCGCCCGCGGTCCGAGAACAGTGCCGGTCGCTGCTGTCCTTTCGGATCGTTTCGGCTGTCTGTGTTTTCCCTTTAGGAAGTACTTTTTATTTTTTGGCGTCCATAAGGGCCCGGCTTTGACCGCTGCTTCCCTCCCTCCGCCCTTTTAGGCTTTTTTTTTCCGCACGATGCCGTTCTCCTAAATGGCCTATTCGATACCGGAGACTTTCCCACTGCACTCCGCTCTTTTTGAGTATTACCTCCTTTTTACCAGCTCTTTCAGTAAACCTGTCAGTCCCTTTCCTCCTTTTCCTGCCTTTGGACCGACCCGACTCCTTTTTGGTGGCAGGTTCTTTTTCCGTCGCGGTGAACGGTGGAGTTGCTATATTTCTTCGACAGCTTCTTCGTTGAACTGTGCACCTGTTTCTTCTGTGTTATAGGGGTCACGAGGTACCCCTTCTCTTCTTGTAATTTTTTGGACACTTCACTCTTTTCTTTTCTTCTCGGCCTGAGCTTCTTTTTCTCCACCGACAAATTTCCGGTTTGGGGCCTTCGCGTTTCCTGTCTTTCCTGTGAAGTCCGTTTTTTTCTATCTTGCTCCTTCCTCGATTCTTTTGTCGGCTCGTGCTCACCTCCCCTGCCCGCCGCCTGGCTACACCTTGTGTTTATGGCGACCCTTGAATAACGCCGGGGCCTCTTTATCCCGGATCCCTCCTACTTTTGGGATGCGTCTCAGTGAAGCTGCTACGTGATCCCGTTTGTTCTCCCGGCGTCT
>Ga0179593_1721074_pt1 | contig 10818 bp, 11 predicted proteins | sample CZODoug2_1_08_16_FD_185931 | JGI IMG/M metagenome (GOLD analysis project Ga0179593, IMG submission 185931) | Vadose zone soil fungal communities from Angelo Coast Range Reserve, California, USA - CZODoug2_1_08_16fungal (PacBio error correction) | ecosystem: Environmental > Terrestrial > Soil >... | reverse complement strand
AACGAGACCCAACAGGTTCGGACAGCGTGGCCCCCTGGCCTTCTCCCCTTTTTTCTTTGTAGCGCGCCGGCGAAACGAGCGCGCCGCCGAGCTCCTCTCTCCCCCTCTCCCACGCGATCCTTAACGTGCGTCACCCGCACATACTCCAGCGCGGGCGACCGATCCTCTTTTTCTTGGACGTCGAGCGGTCGAGGCGGGAATCTAAGGACCGCAGGAGACCAGGGTTTTCTTTCTTTTTCCCTTTTTTTCTCCCTCTCCTGAGAACACGTCCCGGATTTTTTTTTAGATGCATAGCCACGGGGCGCCGCTCCTTTTTTTTCCCCTTGGCAGGGGGCGCCGCCCTCTCCTTCGCTCCTTCTCCTCCCCCCGACCCGCGGACCGTCACTGCTCTTTCCGCTCCGACGGGCTTGGCAGCCATGACCGTCACTGCGAAGCTTGCTCTCCTTTTCTCGAAACAGAAGAGACGGCCGTCGAGACGCGTCTCCTCCCCTTCCTTCCTTCCCTCCATCGCGACGATCGTTTTTCTCTCGGATCGAGAACGTCAGACACATGAGAATCTTTCGTCCCCTCCTACCTATTGAACCATCCCAGTACCGTGACGGTCGGCGTCGCCTTTTTTTTTTTTTTTTTTCTCGAACCCCCCCCCACGGATTCAAAAATCGACAGTAGAACCGCGCATCTGCCGTCCTCTCGACCCATCGCGCGTGCGTTTCTTCGTCGCCGCGACTCCTTCCCTCCCCCCCCCCCGTCCGACGTCCCGCTTGCCGTCCCCTCCCCGCGGTCGAGACGAAAGTCGAGTTATTTTTTTCTTTTTTTCTTCTTTCCCGACCGCTTCTTTCTTTTGCTGCACCGACGGAGGAGGGGGAAGGGACTAGGGGGGCGGCTTTTTTTCCTTTCGTAGAGACCTCGGTCCCCAAGTCGCCGTCGTTTTTTTTTTCTTTGTTCAAGTTGAACGATGCCAGCCAAAGTGCATCGCCCAAAGTTTCTTTCTTTTTCTCCCTCTTTTTTCTCATTGTGTCCCCGGCACGTTTTCTCCTTCGATCAGCGATCGTGAAGATGTTTACGAGATCGCTCACGTCTTTCCTTCGACGAAGACGCTGAGTGGCTTCGTGATCAAACAGGAATCCGTTTTTTCTTTCCTCTTTTTTCCCCCCCCCCCCCCGGTCCACGCGGCGTTCGTCTTTACCAGTTAGTGACAATGAGAAGCGCAAAGAGCTCGCCCCTCCTTCCCCCCCCCCCCGCGAGAGACGGTAGAGATACGATAGAGCTTCCTCCTCTTTCCTCTTCGTATGCGTACCCCTCGCACCAGTATACACCTTCCTTCCCTTTTTTTTGGCATCCAGGGTATGGGAGAGATGCGGGCCAGCTCTCTTCTTTTTCCTTTTTTCCTGCGCCTCTCTGCCACATGCTTAGAGGTTGGACCAATTCGCGCTCTTTTTTTTCCCCCGCCCTTCGCTAGTAGGGGCGAAAGACTGTACACGCCGTCCACCCTTTTTCTCTTGGTCCTCCAATTCCCCGAGGAATATTTTAGACAAGACACCTTTTGAGGCGGTCCTTTGTTTCCCTTTGGAAATGCCGTGCTCCAGCGCTTTCAGTATACTCGTAAGCAAATCTTTTTCCTCTCCTTTTGTCTCCATGCTTTGCGAGCTGTTTCAGGATCTCGATTCAGATCGTGATTGCCGATACACTCATTGGGGTGTATAGCTAGCCCCCCTTTTCCCCAATTCGGCAAGCAACTCCATCCATTGTGCTTGGCATTGAGGCCGTGGAATACAAGCCTCCCTTTCTTCTCCCCCCCTTTTTCTTCTCCATGTATGCGGCATGTTTTTCTACTACGTGGACAATCTTAAATTGAAAGGGAGGGGCCTCGTTGAGCTCCTTTCTTCTCCCCTTCCCTAGAGGTGCTGCTTGAAGCGGTGAGTATGAGGATCGAATTCGTTTTCCCCCCTTTTCCTTCCCCTTTTCCAGGTTCGGGGTGGTCTGAATTTAGAGGTAGTAGTGAATGCGGGAGCCATGCCTTTCTTCTCCTTTTCTACCGGCACTAGCCCTCTTCCCCCTTTCTTCTTTTGGTCATGACCACGGCATCAGCAAAGGCAGGGTCATCTCGTTCATTCCTGCTCCCTCCTTCTATGAAGTGAGGTACAGGTAGTAGACGTAGCGCGTTTCCCCCTTTCTTTTTTAGAGGCCCCCCATCTAGGATTGATGGTGCGCTTGCTTTTTCCCCCTCGTCTATGCGGTAGAAAAGGTTCGTGTCGTTCTTTTACCCCCTTAAGCCGGCCAGTCTCGAATATCGTGTGGCGTTCTGTCATCTTTGCTTTGTGTCACACCGCTGTGTTCCAGATTACGCATTGGTTTTCTCCTTTTTTCCCCCCCCCCCCCGAAGACGCATCTTGAACACTTGTTTAAGGCGGTCGATGTCCCTTCTTTTCATGCCGATGTTGCGCCCATGATGAAGAAATTCCCTCTTCTCCCCCTCTTTTTTCCCCTCTGTCGATCCACGTCGGGTTCTGCTACGCAAATGAAACGAAGGGCGTCGCTTTTTTTTCCTTTTTTTTTCTTTGATACGCGTGAACGATGTAGAACTTGCCGTCAACTTTTTTTTTTCTTTTTGTTTCGGGCCAGCTGCTCGTATAGAGCTGAACGGCCTTACTAGAGAGGGAAGAAGAAGACGTTGTGTTGTTTCTTTCGCTCTTTCTCTTTTCTCCCCTTTTCCTTCCCCACTCAGCAACTCTCCACACCTTACGGAAAGGTTATACAGATTCCAAGCCGTCTCCCCCCCCTACCGACCCAGCGAACCGTCGTCTTCTTTTGTTCCTTTTCCCCCCCCTCTTTCTCTACGCGACAAACTCCGCGATGGAGTAAAATAGTAAGTTCTTACTTTTTCCCAACATCGGCATGTAAAGTAAGACAGAGAAGAACAGTCTTCCCCTTTTCCCCCTCCCCTTAACAAGGGGAGGAAGCGATGAGTATTCTTTTTCTTTGAAAGAACAAAAGAGACCGGCTCCTTTTTCCCCCCCCCCAACGGCGGTAAAGCTTTACCAGAGGTGGGGAAACAGCGGGCCCTTTCCTTTTGCCAACGAGGAGCGCATCCTTTTTTTTTTCCCGTTGTTCCAAACCAGCATAGGAACCGCGGAAGCTCCCTTCCTTCGAGACGGCCGACCTCCCTCTCTCCCATCAAGCCGCTTTGAGATGAGGTAAGATAATACATTCACCTCTTTCTCTTTTCTTCGAAGAAATGTAACTAACATTTTTTCTTTTTCCTTTTCCTCTCGGCGGTATGATTGAACGATGACTCTTCCGTTGGCGGTAGCCGGTCTTTTCCCCCTCCCCCTCCCCATCGAATTCTTTTAGGGACGGTCGCAGGGGGCGACCCCTTCCCCAGCATGGCTCACGCAGGCACGGACGCCCCCCCCCCCCCCCCCCCGCACCTGGCCAGTCCTTTACCCCCGAGATGGCTGGGAAGCGAAGGCGATCCGATCCGTCCCTTCTGCAAGGTGCGAAAAGCCCTCACTGCGGCTTTCGAGGACTTTGTGGACACGGAAGTGGCAATGGCATCTCTCATGGAGCACTGGAAGCGATTGCGAACCTGTCCCTTTCTTCCCCCTTCTCTTGCGGGCGCGTATTCCATTATCAATGCAAAGCAAAGGAGGGGGCTTTGCCCCTCCTTTTCTTTCCTCCCAGCATTGGGCGAGTATAAGACCCCAAGGAGGGATCGGCATCCTTCTCTCCCCCTCTTCCTGACACAGCTCGCAAAAGATGCTTTCCGGCCGACCCTAGCCATGATCTGGCTTTTTCCCTTCTTGTGACGAGGAGACGAGAAAAGCGTGGAGCACGGCTCCCCTTTTTATCCTCTTCCCCCCCGCTCAAGAAGTTGCTTTGCCCACGATTGACGAAGGGAGGGGGGACCAATCTCACAGGATCCTTCCGGCGTTGTACAGCTTAGCAGACGAGCGCATTTCTTTTTCTCTCCCTCCCTCGCTTCGAATTGGGCCCCCTAAGATGGGCGCAAAGCGGCCGTCTTTTCTTCCGAGGGACGCTGGACACGCAATCTCGCAAATACCATGGATTTCTTTCCTCCTTTTTACTGACGGGGTCTTCTTTAGCATTAAGCATCGCAACGAGTACTTTCCCCTCTTGCCTTCTATCTCCTCTGCGCGTTACCGAGATCTTTTTTTTCCCTCTCCTCGTGTCTTCCGGGAACGACTCCCCCCGGCCGCGTGGAAGTGTTGGTAACAGAGTGAGAAGCCCGACTGCAGGCCTCTTTTCCCTTCCCCTCTTTTCGCCGGGTGGTCTTTTTGAGCCCGAGACGAAGGACCGTGGCTCTTTCCCCCCTTTTTTCTTAAAGATAGCGGATCCGCCTCCTGGCCACACTTCTCCCTTTCATCCACGTACAAACCCGATCGTCTACGCGAAACCCCCTTTTTTTTTCAACGTGAACCACATTCGACTCGGCGATCTCTTCTTTTTTTCCCCCCCTATTCCTCTCCTTTCACCCTTCCACAGCCGGGAACACAGAGTCCCCCTCCCCCCTTTGCAGCCGCCGCAGAAGACAGTCAGGGCAGACCCTTTTCTTTCTCTTTTCCCGCTTCGGCCGGGTTCTGACGGGCAAGAAGGGACGTCTTTCTTTTTTACACCACGCACGAAGTAGGAGTCGCGGCTCCTTTCCTTTCCCTTTCTTTGTTCGCGGCCGACGGGAAGGCCGTCAGTGTCGCGTTCGGGCGATGCGCCCTCCCTTTTTTTCCCCCCCCCCCCGATCGTCGCATAGCGGCAAGCAGACCGGCCAAGGGCTACTGTATTGTTCTCCCTTGGTGACCGCAAGATTCGAAGGGTAGAAGGGCGCCTCCCCCACCCCCCTTCTCGATTTTTCGGTCGTTACAGAGGTGGAGGGTACTGGTTCTTTTCGCTCCTCTTTTCCGAGAAGCGCAGTTCTTAGGCTCCAAAGGATTTCTACCCCCCCCCCTCCTCCTTGGACGGGCATGGCGGCCAATCCCCCGGTAAAGAGGATACTGGCTCGTTACCCTTTTTCTCGTCGGTGGCGCGACGGAAGAGGCGGCTTTTTTCCTCCATCTCCTTAGACGCCCCACCCCCCCCCCCCCTTCGAGGGCGAAAAGTGGCTATCGCATCGTTCGGCCCCCTTTTTTTTTTCGCCCGATTGGAAAAGGATCGCGACCTCCGAACCCCTTTTCTTTCTTTTTCCCTTTCCTCTCTCGTCGCGGGAGTGTTTTCTGAGTCGAGGAATCGGTCCGCACGAGAGAGAGGTGCGGTTCACTCCCCGCGTATTTTTTTGCGCGATGTCGTCGCGGTGATCGCGATCGGCGGCGCGGATCGGTTTCTCCCCCCTTTTTCTCTTTTCTCCTTTTCTCCACGTCGCACCGACTCCTTCCACGTTTTTTGTAACGAACATGTAGGGGAGCGTCCTCCTCCTTTTCTCATTTTTTTTTTTTTTTTTGTTTTTTGGTTGAGAGAGATAACGCAGCACAGGTTTTCCGGTTCCTTTTTATTCCTTTTTTTCTCCTTTCTCTCTTCGCGACATCGTAGCGAGCCTTGATGCGCGCGCAGAGAGAGAAACCCGAACGGACCTTTCCTCTCCGTCGCTGGGTGCACCGAACCTTCATAGCGCGCGGACGATCAGCGCACCGTATCTTTCTCTTTCTTTCTTTTCTCCCCGCTGGAGACCAGGGGTTCGCCTTTTTCCGATCGGTTACAAGAGGGCGTCGCGAGCGGGTTTTCTTTTGTCGACGGATGAGATAGCAAATGGCGCCGCGACGACTTCTTATTCCTTTCGCGCCGCCCTCGTCCCTTTTTTCACCTCCAAGAGAAGAACTGGAAAAGCGACCTTTCCCTCTCCTTCCTCCTTGCCCGTCACGGACGACACCACAAGCGGTTCCCTTTTTTCCTCCCTTCTCTTTCTCCGAACAGAGGACTCCTCGTCTACGAGACGAAACAGGACACGCCACCGTGACGACGCCTCCCCTTTTTCTTTTTTGATGATGGTCGCGAAAGTAGGAAATGAGACTAGGGCGTCACATCCTTCCCTTTCTCCCCCCCTCCCCTTCGCCGGGCAGGTCGGCGTCGCCTATGCGAAGATAGGTTGGTTGAGACGAACCGCTTCCCATCTCCCTCTTTTTCCCCTCCGCCGTCGGCGCCGCGACCAATAAGCAGCGTGCGTTCTCGTGCGCGCGGGTTTTTTTCTCTTCCCCCCACCTTTTCTTTTGTCCCCGCCCTCGAAGACCTTCGCTTGCGTCACGAAAACGGCGAAGCAGTCGACGACGACGTTCGCTTTCCTTTCTTTTTTTTTTTTCGCTGCACCGACGGAGCGGGGGCAGGGACGTCGGTGGGCTCTTTTTCCTTCTCTTACTCAGCGGGCCCGAGGCGGTGCGGGCCTAGCCGAGTCTAAGTTTTCCCTTTTTCCCTCCCCCCGTGCCGTAGACCAAGTGGGGTTCGCGCTCTCCTTTTCTCTTTATCCGTTTGCCGGGCACGTTTTTTCGGCGGATACGCCCTATTCTTTAAGATTTTTTCCCTCCTTTTTTCTCCGTCGGGACCGGGCTCACAAAGAATCCAACCGGGCCTCTTCTCCCCTTTCCTCCCCCTTTTCCTTCCGCTGCAAGTCTTTTTTTCTCCCCGAGTTGAACAACAAAGGCCACGCGTCTTTTTCCCCCCTTTTCTTTCTTCGATGAGAAGCGCCCAGACGCTCGCCACCGTCAGCCTTCTTTTTTTTTCCTCGAAGAGAGATCGCTCGAGACTTTACGAGTTGAGATGAGTATGCGTACCCCCCTTTTCCCCCGCGCCCTTAAGTAAAAGCAGGTGTGGAATCCAGGTTCCTTTTCCCTTTTTTTTCTTCAACGTCCTCGGCAGTGTACCCAGATCAGGGTGCGCACGACGCCGCTTTCTTTTTCCCCCCCTCCCCTCGCGGAATGCTTCGTCCTTCTGACCCGAAATTCCTAGTAGGCTAATCTGGTACACTCCTCCCCCGTCAGTGAGCTTTTGATTCCGCCTACGGTAATTATTTTAGAAAAGAATTCTTGAGCTGTCCGCGTGTCTCTTTTCCTTCTCCTTTCTCCAGCGTTTTAGCGTCTAATCGTAAGAAATTCCTTTTTCACTTCCCTCTCATGGCGAGGGCTTGTCCTACCCTTTTGCGAGATGTGTAAGGATCGGCGTCTCTCTTTCCCCTCCTTTTTTGTCAGTATAGATAGAACAAAGGATTTTTTTCCCTCCTTCCCCCTTCTCAAGCAACCTCCTTTTGCTTGGCATTTTTCGTTGAATAGAGAGAAAGATAAGTTCGGCCTGCTCTCTTTGCGTTCTGCCCCTTTTTTTGAGCTCGGTGACAATCTTAAATGGAACTGCAGTGGCCTTCTCCTCTCTTTCTCTTCCCCTTGCCTATAGGTGTCCTTCCGCGGTGAGTGGAGGATAGAATTCTTTTTCCCTCCCTTTTTTTTTGGGTCTTCGCCTTCGGGAGTATAGGTCGGCATGCGGGGCCATGCTGGCTTTTTTTTTTTCCCCTCCCCCCACTTCTACTGGCACAGCACGAGATCGGCTGGATTCGTTCTGGGGAATTACCTGGCCTCCTCCCCCCCCTTTCCTTCCGAGCCCATTATCTTCGGCGTGGGGTCCTTTTTTTTTTTCTCCCCTTCTCGGCGTGACCAAGAACCTTTTTAGTTGAGATGAAAAAAGCCTCTTCGGCTTTCTTTTTTTTTCCTCTTCGTCCGTCCTGCGGTCGCCACGGTCTTTTTTTTTCTTCTTTTTTTTAAACAGGAAGCCGTCTTATGCGATATAGTGTGGCGTCTGTCATGTGGCCTCTTTTCCACAACCGCTGTGTTCCGCTTACGCCTTTGGGAGCGCTTTTCCCCCCCCCCTCCTTACGCATAGCGTCCCCCCCTTGTTTTAAATGCGGCGATAGTCCTTGACGTTCGTCTCCTCTTCTTTCCTTTGATGAAGAATTACGAATTGTACTCCATAGAGTAGTTTTTTTTTTTTTTCTTTCTCTCTTCCTGGCCAATGCCGAACGACCTGTTTCTTTTTTTCTTTTGAGGATTTGATACGGCTTGAAGTGTAGGACCTTGCCTTTCCCTCCCCCCTTTTTCTTTCTTTGTCTTTCAGTCTGCTCTATCGCTCCTCATGCATAGCTCTCTTGTAATCATCCCCGTGTTTTGTTTTCTTTTTCTCCCTCTCGCTAAGAGAAGCCTTCCCTACACATCAGCCACTATGAATACCCCCCTTTTTTCTTCCCTCCGTAGCAAATCCTCCACATTCCCCCTACCACAACCCAAGCGGACCCGTTCTTTTCCTTTTGCCGCAGGACGATCCGAGTGGATCGACATCTTTTCCCATCTTAAGTTCTTCAATCCCTTTGCCCCATCGGCACTGTCCCTTCCTCCCTCTCCCCTCCCTTTTTCCTCGACGAATTAAACAGGGTTCCGCGATGCGTTTTTTTTTCCCGCCACAAGATCCCTTCCCTCCCCAAAGGCGTAAGCTGAGACACCCTTGTGTGACAAAGCGGGACCTTTTCCTTCCTCCGCGCCACCGGATCGAATTACTGCCGGGCTTCTTTTTTTCCCCGGCGGAAAGCGACACGAACCGTGCGGTCCTTTTCTCCCCTTTCCTGTCAATCAAAAGAAAGAGAAGATTCCTTATTTTGTCTTGGTCCGCGCTACGGCGACGACATGTACCCTCCTTCTCTCCTGCGGCTCGTATGTAAATATGAACCTCTTTCTCCCTCCTTTTCGGTCATGAAACAGAACGAAGCCCTCCTTTCTTCTCTTTCCCTTTCTCCCGGGGCGACCAGCCTGTCATAAAAGAATGGCTCCGCAGTCCCCTCTTCCTTTCCCCCCCGAACCTGGCAAAGGACGGGGACAGTAGAGGCTGGGAACTTCCTCTCTCCCTTCTTCACGCAAGCACCTAATTCCCCCGGATGCGAAAAGCCCTCACTTTGCTTTCGCTCCTTCTTGGCAACGGCAGTGCCAAATGGAAGAGTGTCACCGAGCTCCCCCTTTCCCTTTCCTCTCTTTGCGACCGCAGCTCTCCTTCCAAACGGAGAGCGGCGCGTATTTCCACTTTCCCCCTTCGGTGCTTGCGAATTTGCAGACGCCACCGGCATCGAAACCCTCCCCCCCTGCTTTTTCTCGGCATCACGATTTTGGTTTTTCCCTCCTTACGACGATCATGAAACAGTCGAAAAAGATGAGGCCCCCCTTCCTTTCTCCCCCCAAAAACAGTCTTGCGACGAGGAGAAGCGAAAAGCCTCTTCCTTCCTTCCAAGATGGCCCGCTTTTCCAAAACGAGAAGAAGCTGGACCAGCTCACTCCCTTTCTCCCTATGAAGCCAGGAGGGCGGGGACCCCCCCTTTCTCCTGTGGACGGTCTTTTTACGTCTTCGACGGACGAGCGAAGGGGCTGGTCTTTTCCCTTTCCTCCCCTCCTCGCGCGGCGAAATTGGGAACAAACCGCGAAGCCTCCCCCTCGGCGTCGTGCTCAATGCTGGTAAAAGGAAAGAGGTCCCTGCTGGCCCTTCCCCTTCTGCCCAACAGAGTGTAAGGAAGCGGTTTTCCTTTTTCTTCTTTACATAGCATCGTCCCCTAGCTTACATGTAACTAGTGCTTATAGAGCGATCTATTTCCCCCCCTCTTGAGTCAGTGAAGGGGCGACGCGAGTTTTTCTCTCCCTTTTTCCTCTTCCCGCGAGTGGACGGTCTCCAATCTCGTTTCGCAGCACACGGACGTGCAGCCTTTCCTTTTATGTGATCACGAATCCCCTCAGCGTATTAGGAGAAGGTTTCTCCTTTCTTCCGAGTCCAGAAGGGACGTGGCGCGATCCGGAAACATTCCTTCCTTCCCTCCTCCTTCCCGTCCGGGCACCTTCATCCCCTTGAATACACGTTAAAAACCGATCGTCTACTCTTCCTCCGTTGCTGGCATCGTTCAACGGAACACATTCGACGGGCGAGTCTTTTCCTTGTCGACTGTGGGGCCGCGACTTCCTCCCACTTAAAAGAAGCCAACAGAGTCCCTGCCCCTCCCCTTCTTTTTCCCGGTTGCCGACCGCGTCGAAAGAGAAGTTCGTCGTCGACCCGCTTTTTTTTCTTTTTTCCTTTTCTTTCTTTCCCACGTCAGCCGGCGGAGTCTCTTTCGACCCTTGAAGAACGAACGACGGCGGATGGGTCTGGCCCCCCCTTCTTTTTCTGCGATGCCGAGGTTCTACGGGTCGAGGGGAGCGGTTGGCTCAACCAACCCCTCTTTTCTCTCCGGACACTTTTACTTTGGTAGAACGAGAAGAGGATCTTCTCGTTCTTTCCTCCCTCTCCTCCGGGCGACGATCCATCTAAAACAAACCTTCCTTTTTTCCCTTCTCCCGTTGGCGGGATTTTCCGCGGCGGAATATATCGTTCGGATGACTTCCCTTTTCCCACCGGAGGTTCGCCGCCCGCGTCGCAGTGGACGGGCATGGCGGCCAATCCTTTTCTTCTTTCCGTTCTCGGGTCTAGGTCTTCTCTTCTTTTGGCGCGAAGGAAGAGGGCGGAGCGCCCTGCCCCTTCCGCCCTCTCCTTTCCCCCTTCTCCATTGTCTATCGCACGTCGACAACTGGTCTCCGATCGGAGACGACCGATGGAAACGGCTCGCGTACTTCCCCTCTTTCTTCCCTCGACCGCCGACGTTCCGCGAGAGGTGTGGTCGACGAGTGGCGCGGCTTTTCTGAGGAGGTGCGGTTCCCTTTCCCGCGACTGATAGCTGGCGCGCGATTTTCCCTCCTTTCTTTTCGCGCTCGGGGCGCCGGCGCGCTAAGAGGTAGCGCAGCTCACACCTTTCTCCTTTCTCTTTTTTCTCCT
>Ga0179593_1691800_pt1 | contig 10818 bp, 10 predicted proteins | sample CZODoug2_1_08_16_FD_185931 | JGI IMG/M metagenome (GOLD analysis project Ga0179593, IMG submission 185931) | Vadose zone soil fungal communities from Angelo Coast Range Reserve, California, USA - CZODoug2_1_08_16fungal (PacBio error correction) | ecosystem: Environmental > Terrestrial > Soil >... | reverse complement strand
ACCTTGTCCCCGGGCGGTCGTTCCTCACCCTCCCCTCTTCGGCGGTGCGTATAGTCGAGTTTCGGCCCCGACATTGCGGTGCGTGGCTGTCAAGCCAGGTGGGGGGTCAGGAAAACGGCTATGTGGAACTGCACTTGACTGAGTGGAAAATCGCAACACCCCCCCTAGGTTCTTGAACAAGACTGGGACCCCGCGATTTAGCTCCCTGTGTCCCCTCCGACGACCGTTTTTCTTGTGCGCTTGAGATACTTCGAGACCCAGCACCGGGCCTAAGTTACTGCCCATTTGCAATTCGCCCCTTAGCGCTTAGTCCTTGTCCCCCTCGTTTCCCGCCCTGGTTGTGTCTCATGGTATGATACGCCGGCGCTGTCGGTTATGCCCCCACTTTTCCCCATCTTATCCCTCCCCCGTTGTTGGTTGTAGTAGTGGTCTCTCGGACACCCACGACCCAGTACCTTCTTCATGCGCCCCCCGGCCCATGGCAAGCGTTCAGTGTGCCCCCAAGTAGACCACAACACAAATCAGGCTAGTCCCCCTTTTCAAGATTGCAACATCGTCTTCGACATAAGGGTTCTGTATTGGCGTTGGCGGCGGTCTCTAAGGTCTATAATCCTTTATTTTTTCAAAGTTTGGACCCGACTAAGCTTTTGACGGTGGTCCATTCTTCTCCCCTATCGGCCTTGGCTTTTTTAGAGCGATGTCAGCTGGGCCCTTTGCCTTTTGGCGGATCGCGACCAACACATGTGTAACTACCCCGCCACATGCGCCACCTCCACAATTATCACGTTTGTCACCCCTCCGATCCCCCCCCCCTCGCACTGCATCTTCCGGGCGGACATTCGTGGGCCGTCCCCGACCGGGGGGCGATACCCGTTTACCCCTTTGCACCGGATCGACCCCTCCCCTTTCCTGTTCCCTCTTCGTTTTGCTCGCTATTTTCTCTAGATGAGACCTATGTCCCTCGGATCACTTGCGCGGTGTTTAGCCCCCAGCGAGCCTGCATCGGTCCCTCCCGCTGACGCTTTCCCCCCCTCAATGGCGCCCCGTTCCTCTTCCTTTTCCGGGCCGGCTTTTCGGCTGGACCACCCTAAATTAGTAACGCCCCTTCCGTCACGTGTGTCCTGGGGCATTGCATCCCCACGCCCTCCCCATCGCCGTAGAGATATTTTCTCTTGTGCTCTCCGTGATGGTTTCATGATGTTCTCCTCCCCCGAACGCGATCTCTGTCCCAAGGCCCGTTATAGAGTTTCTCCTTCCCCGTCGGCCTCATCCACTGGGGCCTACCTGTGGGACTATTACCAGTCTTTTTTCCAGTTTGGTGTCCCCTGTCTCGGTGTCATTCCCCCCGAACTTTCCAACTTTACCCCTCAAATAATGTGGACGTTCTTCCCCTTCGCTCAAGGGCTTCCTTCTCGGTCGGACGTAGGTAAGTAGTAAAATTACTCACTCCTCTCCTTTCCCGTGGCGGCGGCCCCTCGTCAGGCCCCACTGCTTCCCCCTATGGGTTCCTTTCCCTTTTTACTTGTGCTCCCAGCGGGTCTTTCCCTGAAACCTGACCTGTGCCCGTTCAATATTTTGACGTATGGTTGGACCACTTACCGTCGATCGTTAAGGAGGTAGTCCCCAACTTATATCCTTTCGATCCACTCCCTTTCGCATTATGCGGCTGAGCGCATCGTGGACTTTTATGAAGAGTTCCGGGGGCTAGTTGTTCTAACCCAGCGTGGTTTCTCCCCTGTACGCCAAGTTACGGCGTGCCTGCTTTTTTGCATGGGCGCCCATTTTTTATCGGCTCGCTTCCTTTCATGGTTTAGTCCCCGCCCTATCGTCGGCTTTTCTAAACTGTCTTATTGATGAACTTCGCACCAATTTTTTCCCCTTAACGGGCCGCTCCGTTCCTTATCAAGGTATTCTGGATCGCTTTTCAGCACACGTTGGCGTCAGGGTCTTCAACTTCCCGCCTCCTGTCCCCATATTTTGACCTCGATCTCGTGCCAGCTGGAGTCCCTTTTTTTCCCCCCACGCAAGCTCGACGTTCCCTTTTCCTCGCGGCAGTCTCCGGCTGTGGCCCGGCCTGCCTTTGCTCAAAAAGCGAGCGATTGCGCCGATGACAACCCCCAATTTGCCCTCCCCCCCGGCTCTTCGAGTCTCCCGCCTCTTTTCGTTTTTCTTCTTCCGCGTGTATGCCAGAATGGCCTGTAAGCTTTATCTTTCCAGGGTCCCAATGTTCCACAGCAAGAGCACCCCCCTTTCGCGGACCCATGCCCTTTTGGTTACCGACCTTTTCCCGACGAGTTGTAACTTCCCCCCTTTTGGTCCGCGAGTTCTTCCCCATGAGAAGCTTTATCAATGCGTGGGCTTTTCTCTCCTTAATTTTCTGTCCCCCATACCAGCGCCTTTTTTGATTTGATGGGGGTCGGTGCCGTTTAGGGCGGTGCAACGCTCCCCCTGAACTCCCTCTTTGATTGGTCTTTTCTACTTTTATGTATCGAGTGGTTCTTCGGTCCCTCTATAGACCCCTTTTTTGCTCTCTGCGCGATCCCAGTAGCGACACCGCCGTCTCACACATTCATCCGGGATGTTCCCCCCGCGATCCCAGGTCGTTTTCTGGGTTCTCAGAATTTCTGCACATCCTTCCTCCATTCTCACTTGCTTGCGCGAACACCCCCTTATCAGACCCATGATCAACCTCCACCAGCCTGATTGATGTTTGCACCACTGTATATTATGTACTCCTACGTTTTTCCCCCACTTACCACGCGACCCCCTCCCCCCACCTCTTTTCCTTCCCCCCCCCTTTCGTTTTTCGGGCCCCAATTCCTCCTCGTGATCTGGTGTTGCATGCCTCATGCCGCCCCCAAGTGCCCCCTTTCCTTCTTCTCTCTCTAGCGCCATTCTTTCCAAGCACCCAGATTTTTTTCACAAGGGATGTAGTGATCATCGGGGTGGGCAGATTATTGGGCTCACATTCTCCCCGTGGTAGCGAGCCCTGCTGGCCTTTTTTTCACCTTCAAAGGCACTGGCCCCCTCCCTGACTTTGGTTGTGGAGAAGCTCGAACTGATGGGTTGTCCTCCGTAGAAACTAGTGTCTTCGTTCCTTCTCCTCCCCGGTCCCAATGAATGAAACCAAGATGTCTGTATTCCGATGGAACCCCTTTTTCCCCCGCCTTGGAATTTCCGCCTTCAACTTTGCTCTGCCTTTTTCTTGACTGGCTTTGGGCGGTCGTCGGGCTCGCACCCACTCAATAGAGTATGCCCCGTCCCCCCTCAGCAGTTCCTTTTGAATTTTGACTGGGGGTGGCTCCTTGTTTTTCTGGCGGGGTCATTATCATTATCGCAGATCCCTAGCAGTTGTCCAGAACGACCTTTGCGGGACCGGACCGGAATGCGCTTGATCCGATCCTTGCAATCGCTGCTGACCAGTGATCCCTCCGCTCATTTTCTCTCCCCTTTATAAACGCCTGGCCGGCCCCCTTCGATGTTGAATACTTGCAAGGGAGCTCAGGTTCCTGGGTGTTATCGACAGCGACCTCTTCCGCTTCTCTAGGACGTCACCCAAAATACGGAACTTTCGAGCCCCCTTAAGCTCAATTAAGTCGCACTATCGCTCGTTCTTTTTCCTTTTTTTTCCTCCGCCGAACGCGCCGTGAAGACGAACCAAAACACATATCTTTTTCTTTTTGGCCAACCTCTTCCTTCTTGCCTCCTCCGGCGTGTGGACCAATTGTGCTTCGCATTCCTTTTGTGCAAACCTCTAGCCCTGAGCCCAAGTGATCATCGGCATTCAATATCTCCCCCCTGCGCCCCCGGCAACTTTTCTCCCCTTTCTTACTCCCCTCTCTGCAATTGTCGCCCATAGAGGGGTTGCGCAGGTGCTTGTCCAAATTTGGGACGGGGCCGCCGGTTCGTGGTGGACCTGCTCCAGCACCAGGTGCCGCTTGCCCCCCGGCCCATCTCACGTTGGCCGTGTGTGTCCAGACACAGGGTTGTTACAGAAAAACGATAGAATCGGTCCGGTTTGTCTTTTTTTCTATATTAAGAACTGAATCCTTCGCTGTACGGCGACACCTGCTCCTCACGGCGAGAGACTGCTTTTCCGTGACTTTCCGATTCGCCTTTTTTAGTGGAAAGGCACAGGACCCCCCTCGATCTCGTCTTTTTTACACTAGTTCCTCTGTTTTGTCATCTATCTCCCCAAGCTATTTGTCTGGAATAGACGCAATTCCTTTCGGAGCAATTTTGCGGACCCCCTTTATGAACGGATTCTGGTGAGCTCCACATCGGGAGCCCTCGCTTCAGTTTCCTCCTCATAGAATTGCGCAAGTCCGCCGCCGCGGGGGCTTCTCTTACCCCGGGGCCCTAGCCTTTCTCCCCCAAGGACGACGGCTGGCGCCCTCGTTCCTTTTTCTACTCTGTTTTGGTGTGAGGGGTTTTTAGGACCCACTCCATTCATACGAACCAGTACTTTCGATACCCTTTTTTCCTTTGTCTCCCGAGTTTTGCGGCCTACGGGTCTGGATTTTTGGGATAGAGACACTCTTCCGTTTCTTGTGTTGGTTTCCTACCTTTTCGTCTTTGTCGAAACACCGACGTTAAGTCTTGTTGGTTGTCAGACAGACCGCTTGTATCCATCCTAAATGCCCAGACATATCCTGTTTCCTTCATTTTTTTTCCCCGCTTGCCCCGCCGCTGAGAGTGAGACCGGGAGTCTTCGTAGAGCATTTAGCCAAGACTGCGAGGAGTAGTGGGCAGCTCCAGTTGCACGAAAGTGGCTTTGATTTTTATCTTGGGGGTGCCACTTTTTGGACGTGTCACTCCAAAAGCCTTAACTTGTTTGGAGTCCTGTCTGTTTGGGCATTTGGAGGTATCCCTCGGTCCTGCGTCGTCGCCCCCCCTTCCTCCGCTGTTAGCGTTTCCATGGCCAAATGGTCGTTCGTGTTGTCTCCCCTTTCTCAACTCCCATTCACGAGTCCCCTTTCCTTGCTCGGGCCCTTTCCCCTTGCTCGTATAGACGATGGCTACCCCTTGACTCGCACCGCTTCTTGACCCAAGATCGAGGAGGACTCACCCTTTCTTGGGGCACCTTGATACGCCCCTCGCTCGTCTCCCTCCCCTTCTCCCCTCTACCCTTTTTTATCGACTGCGATTACATCTTCCGGGTACACGATTTCCCGGCGCGGCGTTCCGTTTCCGAGGAACATGCGTGCTCTTGTCCTGGCCCCCCCAGTTCATCATCACCGTTTGGTCTTCACTTTACCCCATGACATCCCGCTGCGGGGGAGATTGATGGTACGGCCCCGCCCTCATGATGGGGCATGTTTTTCTTGAAGTAACATTTGTGGGTCGGACCCATACCGGCTAGGTCTGCTAATTACCCCCTCCCTTTAGGTTGCCGGGAAAACTATCTTCGTCCCCAGACAAGAGTACTGGTCATCCTTGCGTGATGTCTTTTCCGCATTTTGATACTCGGCTCAAGAACAAGAGATCCCTCCATGGGACCCCTCGGCCTTTCTCTTTCTTTGACTGTCCTACTTTGGTCCCCCCCTTTTTCGACCTTTCTCTTTGGGACAGGGTCATCCTCGTTATTCCCCAACTTTCCCTGATCTTTTTTTCCCTCCCCTTTTTTTGGAGCTCCCCCCGATCATTACAACTCCACTTCTGCTCTTTTCCAACGTGCCTTCTCTCCCCCCCCAAGTCTGACCCCCCCCTCCCCCGCGCTACGGCTCCATTTTTCCCCCCCTTGGTGCCATAATGGAGTAAGGGCGCTGTGGACCTTTATTTCCCTAGTCCTCAGCTGCCAGAAAGACCCATCCCTTTCCCCCGCGTACAGTTCCAGTTTCTCTGAGTTTTTCTTCTGGCTTTTTCGGATCAGGCTGATTGCCGGTACACCCCTTGTCCGGTCTCGGCCCCTATGTTTTTTTCTCTCCTTGGCCCGTGCTTCCTTCGCTGTCGGATGCACGCAAAAATTTTGCCTGATCGCGAACTCTCCAGTCCCCCCCCGCGCCCCAGCCAGCAACGTCTGTCGGGGCGACAATAACTTACCCCCCCCTGTCAGCATCCCGGTCACGGTGCTACCGGGATCCCTGTAAGCACCGACCAAACCAGAATCGGTGCGGCCTGAGGCAAGGGCTCCCCTCGCCTCCCCTGGTCGTACCCCCAGTCAGCTGACACCAAGCCAAGTAAAGGGCTCTTGTGGCCGATGACAGGCCGAATTCCTGTTTTGCTTGTCCTACCTCGGACGAGCACTTCTTCGGCCTGGGTGAACCGAGCAGACCTAAGAGCTCGAGATCTGGATCTGCTGGAACTTTTTTTCCCTCGAACCTTGTTAGCCATGCGGGGGTTCTTGGGACAAATTTTTTTTGGTATCACGGATTGCTTGCATTACACCAAGACTCCTCATTCCGGATCGACCGCTTGTGGAGAGTTTATCGTCGCGGTTGTTTGTGAAAAATCCTTCTCCGATACACACGACGACGCACTACTTCCCTCCCCTCACCCCCCCCCGAACTTTTTCCCCTTTTTCGGTTTTTCGCTGACGTCGCCCCCTGTCCTGATCATCACTTCCCCATACATCCTCCTCTATAAACTACGTTTTTCTTACCTGACCCTGTTTTTTTCATCGCCTCGTCATTTTCGGTCCTCAATCCCGTACCGTCCCTCTTCTGCGGGGACACGTTATACATCGTACCGGCCTTAAGTAGCCCTTCCGACTTCGCTTTTTCTGTCATGCGGAAACTCAGATCGCCGCCCGCCCCGTGGCGGAGGACTAGCTTGTTTTCCTTGCTTGGGAGGTCAATCGACCACGGCACATGTTTTCCCGATCGCACCAATAGGAACCCTCCAAACCCTTCCCTTCACTGACCCCCTTTCCCCCGACCTTAGCACGCTTGCCCACTGGCCTGGCGATTGTGACCATGTGTTCCAACCCCACCCCCGGGACTCGTCCGATCAACCCGCACTCTCTCAACTGAAGAGTGGCACTTTGGTTTGTCGCCTGTAGTGACCCCTCTTAGAATGATTCTGTACTCTCCTTTGGGGCCGTCACCAGAGTCGTAATTAACCTGACGCCTATGTCAACGTACCTCCCCCATTTTCCCATGCGTATTGATCTTGCATCCCAGATGACTAAAGTCAGTCCGATGTCGTACGACCCCTCCTTCCCATTCGACAGAGACAATGCTGCTGCGTTGCCACCGTGTTGCCTTCCCCCCCACTTCTCGGGAGGGTATCCTGGCTTACTCAAGAAGTTCTGGGAGATCAATCGATAACAGCTGGAATAGTAAGAGGTGTCAGCATTTTTGAGCACCGCGATGAAAAAGTTTTTCCAAGACGACGAATCGCGTATTTTACGTCTGTACTGTTTCTAAGAATCTTCCGTACTTTTTAGCTCCGTTTACCTGCTCAACCCGTTTTTTGCCCCCCGCTTTTGGTCTCAACAATCCGAGCGTGATTCAGAGATTATAAACAGTTTACTACAGCTTGACCTCTACGCTGGTAGATACACTCCGTTTATGTTCCGACTCTGATTCCGGCAAGGTGCCCTTGTTTCCCCCGACCGTACTTTCCCGACCCTGGGCGAACATGTACCCCTTGTGAACACGCTTCGATGTGTTAGGGTTTTCGTTAGCGAGTAAGGGGTGTTGTTTGTAGTTGCCGACCCCTGGACCTCCTCAACTCTTTTTTTGCCGGGCTTCGCGACCGCTGGCCCCGCAACCAGTTAATCCCCGGGTGTGTCTGGTCTCTTTCTCGAGCCGTCGAGCCTATCCCCACGACAAAATAACTAGGAGCTTCCTTTTCCACTTGGCGGCGATCTACCGGCCGAGTGGGGTGTTGGGGATAGACCCTTCCTTTTTTCCCCCCATGCTTATTGAGACTGATCCCCCCCCAAGTTAACGCAGCCCTTCAACCTGAACTGACCCTGCTTTCCTGGTCCAAGCGTGTTGGCAGTTTTGAGTACCTTTCTTTTTAAAGTAAGGCTGCGACCCAAACGTGCTGATGGCCCTTGAGTCGAACGAGTGCTGGTTCGCCGGGAATGCACCCTTGCAATTCCCTGTCCTAAGTTTAGCTCTTCAATCATTCCATAGAAACGGAACCGACCTTTTCCTCTTTGGAAACCGTCACCCCACGTTTTCAGACTCTCCGGGGCTAGGAGCAATGCTCGTTGATCGTTTTTGCCATCTGCCCCATCGACCAAAACGCCTGCTTTGACGCCCCCCCCCCCTTCTTCCAGCACCTTGGCTCATTTCTGTATATCATCGTGGGGCCGTACACATCCGTCAATTCCGTGGCGATCGCGATTGTGGGGTCCGGCACCCGACTCTATCTTTCCTCTCCTCCGTTGTCCGTCTTCCTTTTCAGTCACTTTTACTTTTTCCCCTGTGTTCTAACTCTGCATTCCACGGACGGTTAGAATGCTACTCCGCCCCCACCCCCTCGAGCTTCCTCCTATTCATAACCCCCTCATTTTTGCTACCGCATGACGGCTTCAAACTTTCATTTCGGGGAACACATCGAGTCGAGAGAGACCTCTTGCCACACACTCCAGTCTTCCTTGCCCCTGCCCGAAGAGTATGTACGGTCTTTCGGTGTAGTTATTGGGTGCTAGTCGCTATTATCACCTAGATCTCCCCCAACTTTCATTGCGGACATTCCCTTGATGGCTTCTTGATGCGATGTGATATCTCGAGCTGCCATCTTATTTTTTTGTAACTGTCGGTGGCATCCATTAGTGAGTTTTAAACGGCAACGCGGTTTCCCTTCCCCGGCGATCCTTGATTGTGCGGCGGTTTTTCAGGGTCTGGTGATCGCCAAGGGCCAAATCTCTTTTTCTTCGAGTTAGCCCTTACCTACGCCCCCCACGGCGGAGTTCCGTCAAGAACCGAGCCCCATCTTTGTTTGGTTTAATACTTTTTTTCCATCGTTAGGCGAATTGGTCCCGACGGCGCCCAAAGAACCTCGGATTGGGGTCTTCGGCCCCATCTGGATTCCGAAGCCTTGCCCACAAGTTTTTTGGATCCATTGTGCCTTAGCGCTTCCCTAAACCACTCGATCTCTTTTTAAAAGTGACGGTTCACCTTGGGCGCGTTCTCGGTTAGTGTCCTTTACTGGACTTGTGGCCGGCTTCTCTCGAAGTGAACTGACACCCCCATTTTGTTCCCTAACGAGCTCCGACACCCCGTTCCTCGACCTCGGAGAATTCCGGGAGGAGATTTTCCTTTTCGCTGCCCTTTTTCTTTCCATTTTTTTTTTCCGACTTTTCTAGATCGTGTTGTTTCACGGAATTGAGACTATTTTAGACTTTTACTGCGCGGCTACTGAGCTAATACCCCCGTCTTCCCCCCCGTTATCGTAGGTTCGATGGGTTTGGTTGGTAATACCCTCCACGCCAGATCCCCTATTGCTTCACCCCCCGATATATCTTGACCTGCCTGGCCCGTTCCCCTCCCTCCGTGACCGAGCCTGACAGTTCACCTGGGTCTGGCTAACGTCAGCCGGTTTCTCCTTCCCCCTTTTCGTTAGTTTTTTTTCAGGACGCGGGAATATTCTCCCAGTTTCTTCCCATTTTCCTTAATGCCCCGAAGTGCGGCTGGAGGATTCTTGAAAGTCTTCCTTTATGTTTGTTGTTGGTCGGCCTCAACAACCTAATTCGTAAATACTGTCCACTTTAACTACCCCAGGTCTCATATTATTTTTTTTTTTTTCTAAGTCGGTGTCTAGTTCGTCTTGATCGGGTTTGGGGGTGTTAACCTTCATTTCCCCCTGATTGCCTGCCTCGTTTTCAAGCCTATACTGCGCCTTCGCAAATATGCTTTCTTTATCTGTTCTCCTGTTTCTGGTTGCCGCTTGGTGTGCTATATCCAAGCCCTCCAGAGCTTTTGCTTCGCAGAATTCGGCGAAGCGCTGTGTGTCGGCGGATCTGCTCGTCATTTGCCTAGTTTCTAGAAGGCCCCCTTTTATGACTTGTCTCTGCCTTGATTTCCTTTTGCGGAGACCTTCTATTTTATCGTTGTCCTCTTTTCCTTACAGCGTCCCCAACACATTTTCTTCACCGGCTATGCCGTATCGTCCTTGTCGAAGGGTAGTACTGTTCTTTTCTTCCCACCCCTCTCCCCGGTTTTTGCTTCCCCCAAGGGTCTTGTCGCAGCGCGAGACATACGTCCAGCGCATCACCGTCTGCGCTATTTCCTGTGCGGGCTTTTAACTTCCTCATGCTTGCCTTCTGACGTCGCCCGCGAATCTTTCTATGTAAACCACTGCTCGAGTTGACGTCATATTTCCGGTGTTTCCCTTCAGCTTTTTTCCCCCTCGCTTTTGCCTTTACCCCTTTGATGCCTTACGAGCTGGGCGACCTCCGACTATTCGGTGGCGTCCCCCCGTTCCGGAGCGAATTTCGGTCCTATCGTGCCGGCCAGGTCCTTAATTTCACCCGTATGGGCCTTTTTCCGTCCCTTCCCCCTCTTCTCATGAGGCCTGGGGGGAGATGTCGCGGTCCTCCGCCACTGATTGGCTTCCAGATGGGGCTTTACCTTTTTTTGGGTTTTCCCCTCCCTGGGACAATTCTTTTCCGGTTCACTTATGACTTCCCGGACCCTCCTAAAGAGGGTTCCCCTTTCCAACCTAAGCACCCGCCCCACCTGCCCCCCTGTCACTTTCATCATTACTTGGTTGCTGACAGGGCCCCTGATTAATGACGCGAACCCTACCTCAGACAATCCTATTGGCTTCTGATCTTCTCATTTCCTTCTGACCTGGGTCCTTCCGTCTCCCGTGCCGTGGCTCAAGGGAAGATCGTTTTCCTTGTTTTATGGCCCCCCAAAG
>Ga0179593_1518234_pt1 | contig 10818 bp, 11 predicted proteins | sample CZODoug2_1_08_16_FD_185931 | JGI IMG/M metagenome (GOLD analysis project Ga0179593, IMG submission 185931) | Vadose zone soil fungal communities from Angelo Coast Range Reserve, California, USA - CZODoug2_1_08_16fungal (PacBio error correction) | ecosystem: Environmental > Terrestrial > Soil >... | reverse complement strand
TTTTTCTTTTTTTTTAAGTTCCCTCGTACGGGTTATTGCCATTCCTTCTCCTTCGTCTCCGCACTTATGGGTCCTCGCTTAAGCCTGGTCAGACTGACCAGCTCTCGATCCTCTTCCTTTTCGAGATTCCCTCTATTGATTTTGACATGTGTTATCCCAGTAGGCGCTCACAGACATATGAGGGAACTTAGGTAATTGCCTTTCTGAACAACCCTGTCTTTTTTACCTTTTCCATGCCGCGGTCAGCCCATCTCACTCCCCGGTAGCGTTAGTCCGCTTCCCCTGAAGAATCGTTGTATCGAGATTGAACGCAGGGGATGCCGGGCTCCACCAAGACGAATCTTTTGGGGATTTTCCGATCGGGTAGATGTCTAAGACCACGCAAAGCTAATTGGGTTGGCCAACCTACCTTGCATTGCCTGATCCTTTTGCCTTTTGAACTTGATTTACATCGTGCCCACAATTAGATAGTTCGGTACCCTCCTCACATTCAAAATCTTCCCCCGAAGAGTGGTTTTGAACCTTCTTTAAGTCTATCTCCTCGCACACATTCGTCCCATCGACCCGGCGCGCGCACATTCTGGAAGGATGGGGATCTATTAATTGGCTGGTCTCCTCGCCACCTCGAACGTGTTTTTCTGCAGGAAGGCGTAGGAGGGGGATTGTCACCACTTGAGGATCCCCCAGTAAAGGTAAGCTTTGGCGACCTTTTTTGCTCGTCAGCGCTGCCCCCTCCCCGCCGTGTCGCAGAACCAGATCTCAGGAAGGGAAGTGCAGCCACGATCTGTCTTTGACTTAGAGTCTCCCGTCGAGACAGACTCTCCCTTCCTCAAAGGTCTGGTGGGACGGCGGCGTGTCTAGATTTCTTTTCTCTTTTCCCGGACTGGAGATGGCTTTCCGTCATTCTTTATTAATGAATCCTTATTAGTCGTTACTCTGAGTAGGTTTACCTGACTGGAGATCCCCCTTTGGGATGCAGATCTTGACTCATTCACAGCTGAAGGATGCGCCCGAGGCGAGAGAGGGACCCCAATGATTCTAATTGTGGGCCCTCCGTTTTCACTTCCAATCACCTCCCTTCTTCTCCTCCTTCCGACCCTACCGAAGTCCGGGATAGAATCAAGCTATATCTTTTAGCAGAGTGAGGCAAGCGGTCCCTCCCTCCCAACTTACTCCACAATTCTTCTTCCCAATTGGGCGAAGATCAGAACCATCCGGCCGGCGGTATTATATTCAGTTAAGTTTTGTAAATCCCCCCCCCCAGTCTCCTTATACTTTTTTGTGACATGCCGCACATTGGGCGCCAGGATGGCTGAGAGATCCTCACAACGGCCCCGAATGATGAGCAACCAAACGACTCTCCCTTTGCGATCCCAACTGTCTTAAAGAGCGCCGTCCACTCCGAAGGCTTCGGCCCGCCACGTGCCCCATTGCTTATAAACTACGGCGCGGTTGGAGTAGGACACATGACCTCTGAGAGACATCCTACAACCCCCCCCCCCCTTATTTTCCCACCCCCTCGGATTTAATTATGAACCAGACTGCATAAACCAAATCAGAAATATATGAAAAGTTCCTCTGCCCTATAGGGTTGCCTCTTCCATTCGAAGCCTCCGGCTCGTTTCAGTTTATTCCCGGGCGCTTTATCGTCTTAGGGCGGAAATTTTTCGACTCGTGGCATTCGTTGCACCCAAACCCCGCCCCTTCCAATGAGAAGCGTCCTTTACAGCCGATCAGCTTGCTTGTCCCTTAGTTTTCTTGCGCCTCCACATGGTTCGAGCTTGCTCATATAGGGGTGTGGTGATTTTTTTTAATTTTATTTCGTGAGAGCATTAGAATTTTGGACGCTGCTTCTCCATCTTTGTCATTGCTAGCAGGATCCTGGGTCAGTTTGCTTTGTAGGTTTGGCCGAGAAGAATTCCTTTTTCCCCCCTCCGGAGCTTGGCTTCCTAGGGCCCAGACCTCCTCATCGTTCGCTTTTTCTGGAATTGGGACTTTCCCCCCTATTGAAAGAGTCTTTCGTACCTCACGGCCCCCTGCCCGCCGTGAATTTTCAGGGTGTTGCTATAAACGGGTTTCCTAGCGATTTGTGCATTTATCCGTGTCCCAGACTTTTCCCCCCCCCCCCCTGTTTTTTTTCTGCCGCGTCTGGCTCGACTACACGTTCCCTCATTCGCCTCTTGAATATCCGCGGTTTCTGTATTTCTCCTGCTTCCTTCCACCCTTGTTTGTCCCAGTCTGCTTGCGCCTAATTGCCGTTCACACGCAGTTTCGAGACTCCTCAACTGCCGGTTTCATGCGCGCTGGGTCATAACCAGCCTACACCTCCTGTACGTGCGGTCTGGCCTACGTACGCAGGCTTTCCCTACACCTCATATGTTCCTTTTTGATAAAAGCACAGTCCTTCCTTTACCCAGATTGTCTAAGCTCTTCCCAAGCCGCTCTCGCGCCGAACTAAGGATTTATTTTAAAAGCCACCACTGATATTCTTGTGAAGCCTGAAGGACCCCAGTTTCCAACCCCCCTCTGAACAAAGGGTTCGCGTGCCCGTAGTACCGCGCTGATGGGTGGTCCACTTTGCTTCCCAGCTATAATACTTCTCCATTCCGTAAGTAAGACTTTTCCAAATTCCACCGGGCATACCACCCCCGCTTGATCTCGTTCGTATTTCTTTTTGCGGAACAGGTTCTATACGTGACGTTGCGGGTTACCACTCCGCCACCCTTTGTTCCAGTTTTTCTTCTCTCTTATGTCTTTGTTACTTCCGCGTCCCCCTCTCCCGGTCTTTCATATGTTAGCTTAGAACTTTGGTCGTAAGCCTTTCCTTTGCGAGCTCTTAGCACCATTTTCTTTCTTCGATTTTTTTCATTCTTTTCGGGCCGGTTGCCGTTCGCTCACGTCCAGCTGCCATGCTTCTTGTTCTCACATCACGCCGGGGCGTCGTCGTCTCCTGTCGGCCGATTGCAGCCGAGTCGAAAACGGGGTATGTCGTCTTTCCAGCTTCCTTATACTTTTCGATTTTTATTTGACTGCCCCTGTATGTTCCGCCCTGGAGGAAGAAGCGATGGTCGCCAGCATTATCTATTTTTCGAAGATAATCTCCCCCCTTACTGTCTCCCGTTATCTCGTCGGTTTCTTTTGTTCTCCCCCTCTTTGAGGAGGACGCAACATACCTTGGAGTCATAAGACCTGAATAACATCTTTTTGCTTTCTGCTGTCAAATTTTTTTTTTGTTTTTTTTTTTTCCCTCCCACATTTTGGATCTCCCTTTGTCAACCTGTACATTTACCGTTACCGACGTCCCTTAACTAGACCTAGTCCTCGGGAGACCTGCGCTCCTATCTCAAGGCCATCCACCGAAAGAGAGATCACTCGCCTTTCGCCTCCATCGTACACGGGAAGCCTCACTCCTTTCTTTCTTAGCCGAACTCCCTCGGTCCTCATCTCTTCGTGGGTCCATTCCCGTTCCGGCTCCTCTCCTGAAGACGCCACGCTTCGGATTTGCATTCATCTTTCGGACTAGACCCCCCGGTTCTGGCGCATGTCGGATTATTGTCGGCTCCTCAACTGCCAAGCTATGCCTTGCAATCCAAACTCGTGAGTCATTTTCCATGATCGCCATTCCACTCTACCTCACCATCGCGAGCGCGGACGAGGTGACGCTCTGAGGAGGTCAGTACCCTTACTTTGTTACTCGTTTTGAGGCATTTTAGGGAGACTTCCATATCGATGGGCCTATGGCCGATAATTCCCTGTTCTCATCTAAGGGTATTTTTCCCAAACCCCCCTTCTCTGCTTTGTCTTCCTTCCTCTCTCTCGTCCCCAGCGGTGGTACGCCGCGTTCACCTTCGCGTCTTTGCCATCCCCGACTGGTTCTTGAGATTTAACGAACTCTCCCCTGCCAGTTTGCCTCGGGCACCTTCCAACCAGTTCTCATGATTTTAGTCCCTCTCCCGCGAAGCCCCATGAGAAATGCCCCCCCATCGGTTTGAGCACCCTGTTCCCCCCCTCCGGCCGACACATGAACGGATCGCTCTCAATAGATGATTTGATTCTGAGCCTTCCTTTGTTCCACACGAGGACTCCCCGAACGACCGAGCGCTCTGTACCTGTCAACCTGGCAGTGCAAGTCCCCCGAGGGAGCTGCCAATTTATATACACTTTCTCCTCTTCCTTATTAGAGATCCCCTTTTGCTCTTCACCAAGCTTTGTTTGCACTCAGATCCTGGTTTCCTCGGCTCTAGATCTGGGTATGGTTCGGTCCTAGTTTTCAAGAGCGCCCCGACAGCACCATACCCTCCTTAGGCTTGTCCGACTTACTCTACGCCATGTGACACTTCGATTCTCATAAGCTCTTGACCCTTAACTCTTCGGTCCGCCGTAGTTAGGTGCCCGATGACCGGGGTCGGTTCGTTCAGTTGGACCCCTCTGTTCAAAGCGCTTCCCTTTCTTTACGCCGCGCCCTCGCCCTACAGACGTGGTACGAGGAGAGCGCGTCGGACTAAGAAACTCCCAGCTCCCTGTGGTTTGGCCCCGCCAACAACTACCGCGCCTTGCGGACTTATCTATTCCTCATGAATGCTCTCCAAAGGAAACCCTTTCCGATCCTTCTCCCTTTTCCTTACACTTCCCCACCAGGAACAAGCCGAAAACGTGGGTACTTGCACTTGGAATGTCAATAGCATCACCTTTCTTATTCTCCCCCTCTCCGGTTTTTCGCCCCGTATTTCTTTCTGCCCGGTCTCCTGTTGATTTCCCCTCTCCACAAGGCGGCCAGCCCGGAAGGTGCAACCTCTTTGGCAACCTTGCTTCCCAAGTACCAATTTTCCTGGCGCCGACGGCTTTAGGCTCGTCCGTATTGATCCAACCGACAGCAGCGTTCATACGGTCCAATCATTTCCTCCAGTTCCCCGTCTTTCCCGCAATGCGCACTGCTTTCTTTCAGGATAGTAGAAGAATGGCGGCGGAGCCTACGAGGTCGATTCCGTGGAATCGGACGAAGGCTGTTTCGTTCGCTTTTCCCCGGTGCTGGCATAGTCTCTGGAGCATCCTTGCCCAGCGCTTAGCAAGTTACGCTGCTAGTCATGGTATACCCCCTCTTTTTGGGTTTTGCCCTGTTTTTCCTATGCCTGGTCCCACCATCCTTCAAAAAACGTCCCTCAAAACGCTGCAGCTCGTCCGACCAGTTCCAGACGACGTTTCTTGCCGCAAGGACTTTCCAGTCTTTCCACCTAAATGTCTCTAACCGGATCGCCGCCGTACGCTTACCTACGATTTGTGCCGAGATTTCACCGGAGTGGGGCTTCGAAGAACTGCGGCCCTTACACGGTCGCTTCCCCCTTCAGGTGATCCCCCGCGCCACTTCTTCAGAGAGGTCATTCAGGTTTGTCCCCTCGCCCAGTTAGTCACTCTTGCAGGCGCGGCCCGGCGCAGCAGGGAGTCCCGCCCCTAGTTTCTTTCTTGCTCACCGGTGGTTTGCGGTGTCTGCTTCTCTGAGAGGCGCCCGCAACCCGTGCCCCGAAGTCGCCACTAAAACATTTTGCTCTTGCGGTTTTTCCTTTCCCCTCCCCCCGAATTCCGATTCTTCATACTTCCTGTTTGCAGGTGCTTCTACTTAAATAGGAGCGTTTGCGGTCCGTAGCCCAATGACTCCGGACCCACACCTCTACCCATTTTCATATTCTGCGGTTCCCCCAAAAGTAAGCGGCCGGTGCCTGCTAAAGATTTTTCTGCCCCCCCCCTCCTAGGCGACTCGTCTTATCGGCTTTTTTTGTTTACTGCCCGGTGGCGCTTTGTTTTTTTTTTATTGCGGAGTATTCCTGTTTTTAAGAGAGGATTGGTTTCACCCACCCCTCTCACTCCGCTGCGTCTCCCCTTGCCGCTAGTTTTTGTCAGCTGTTTCGTGATTTCCTCCTTTAGGGGCACGCGATTCCACTCCTTCTTAGCGTTTGGTTGTACTGAGTTTTATTTTTCTTTAGCTCCTTTGACGTTTTCTCTTGTTCTGGCTTTTCCGGTTCGGGGCTTGATCGTCTTTTCGGTTTCCATGATCAACTGTTGTAGAGTTTTCACGGTTTTCTCCTTTTTGGATCCTCCTTTCCATTTCCCTCTGGCGGTTTGTGACACTAGGATGCTGTTGCTGTGGCGACCGCCCCCCCGCGGCTCGCACTTCCCACAATACTGAACTAGTGACTCTTTCGAACACGTGGTTCACTTCCCTGGTCTTCTGTCTGATTTGTTCAGAATCTTTCGGTAGACTTGCACACACTTTTGCGTCGTGAAGAGATGGAGAAACGGCCTCAGAAACCTATCTCTCTTTATTAATTTGTTTTTTTTTTCTCTGAGAAGATTTGTCTTTCCTTTCTTTTCTCCATCTGATTATGACCCCCCCCTTTCCATTGTGTTTTGCCTCCGCAGGTCGGAGCCTCGCATTTTCAGCCGACGCCCGTTTTTATTTTAAGAATTAACCATTACTGCTCCCTATTTTGTCGTGAGACTTGGGTCCCAATTCTCCCAGGATTTCCCCTTCCCCCAGAACCCAGCATAGCGGTCTGGCGCCTCGACGAACAACCGTTCGACACCTCGGTCTACCGCTACCCCCATCTCAGAAATCCCAAGTCTCCCGTCCCTTTCGCTCCGTCTAAGTCGCGCCAACTTAACTCTAAGTTATACCAGCAACCCGGCAGATGTTGTTGGAGATCGTCTGACTCCCCTATTCCTTTTTCCTTCCTCAACCGAAGTACCCACCAGCAGCTCTCAAGTAGACGTCTCTCCAGGATGGTTCGGGGGTGGGGATGCGCCTCGGCCAAAGCTCCCTTATAATTCATTATACGCCCAAATACACCGGTCCCCATGCACGTCCGTATTTCCCTCTTTTTAATATTGCCTTGGCGGCACCCCCGGCTTGCCTTCGACCCGCGTGCTCATACGCTGAAGGCCGGGGGTGTTCAACTCTGTTCTTGGGTCTTTTTCTCTACGATACGGGGATCTTTTTCTAAACCCGGCCGGCCTTAGCTTCGCGCACTGCACGACTTTTCCTTCCTCTTGCTTTTAAGTCTGCAACTCTATTGGGGAGAGACGGAGGCTTTTTGCAAGCGCTTCCCGCGCCTACTCCTTCCTTTCTTCTGGTTCTTCAACTCAGAGGGTTCCGTCCCGTGCCCCCCCGTTGCTGCCCTCATCCCATTGAGAGGCGAAAAGTAGGGAAAAACCTGACGAATAAGCAGGAGGTTTTTTTTTTTGATCGATGCTCATTTTCTCCCCCCCTCTTGTCGTGGCCGCCGCGTGTTTTTCCGTTGCTCTCCCTTCTGATCCCGCGCGCCAACCTGTCTACGATCCCAATCTTTTTCGTCTCCGGGCTCGGTCGTTGTATGTTTTTTCATTTCGGCACGCCCACGGCTTTCAGCTTCCTGTTCCACGAGCTTCCCACCCGCTGCGCCTTCATCCTGCGCTTTGGGTTCCCCTTCTCCGACATTTCTCCTTTTAAAACTCCCTAGCTACGCGGTCACCTTCCCGGATAGGTCTTTTGCAGAAATGGACCCCATATCTGAAGGCAAGCCAGTAGCTGAACGCTATCCCCCCCCCCCCCCATTTCCCACCCGTTCGAAGCACTAGTCCCTCTTCTTTTTTTCTTCGCCGATCCCATTCTTAACCTGCAAGGAACGATTCAGTAGGCACGGGCATACCGTACCATATGTTATGGCCCTACTTCCCTGGACGACTTCCTGTCTCCTCTCTTCCCTCAGCTACCGGCCACGTTCTCCCCCCTCATCCTGTCGGAGTTTTTGGATTTTTACTTTACGTTGTATAGGCCTCTTCTTTCCCACGCAGATTCCCTTTTTTCGCCGACCACGTTCGCGTTGTATCCCCTTACTATGAAGTTTCGCCACAGTGTACTTCGTCCACCAATCTGCTCAGCGCAGCAGCGGTTCTGCTTGTTAGCACGCTTGCTTCGGAGGCCCCCTCCTCTCATTCTTACCCCACCTTTTTCGGCTTTGTTGTTGCGTCGTATTGCGACGATTTACACCTTTCTCGTTTTATTGCGCGCCTTGTTTCCTTTTAATTCACGTCACCTCCGCCCTCCTTTTCCGTGTTAGCTTCCTCTGTTCCAAACCAAGTCCGCACTCGTGCTGTCTTCGTAGTTTCCACCCCCCTCGGTTTACAACGTCTGTAGGTCTTGTCCAAAAGTTATTTCGTTTGCTATTCCCTTACGTCTTCTCCCCTCCCTGACCTTTCCCAGTGCGCTTCCCTCTCGGTTCACCAGCGTATCACTTCCCGGTTTTAGTTTCGGCATGACCTACCCGCCCGTTAAAGTTGATCTGATACACTTTACGGTGGCAATTCCATCCCTGTTATTTTCCACGCACCGCCCATGCAGCGCCGCCCTCGGCCCAGGCCCATTTTACTTCTGCCTGCTTCTTTCGAGTAAGTCTCCCAGCGCCAGCCAGAACCTCCCCGACGCTCTGAGGCATATTCCTTTAACGACCAGACCTCCCTTTCAAGGACGATTTCCCCCCATTTATCCCCCTTTCTACACTCCCCTCCTTTTAAGTTCGTTGGTCTAGAGCCTCTATATCCCGGTCCCACGATTTTCAATTTGTTATCATTTCAGCCAATCATGCCGCGCTTATAGTGACCTCGCTCGCAAGTCAGGGCTTATTGGTCGCTTTGTCAATCCCAGGTTTCCCCATGCCAGCCTTTTTTTCGCATAAGAAGACAGACTAATCCCACTATTTTTTTGACGCGTCCCTCTTGGCGTACCGCCTCCTCCCGCCCATCAGCGGAACCAGGACACACATGGTGATTAAAGCCTTTTCTCTATCCTTCAGTGATATTGCCTAATGCCACCTTGACTAAGCTCTTTTTTACTGCAACCAGGGCCTTTCCCCTGCATTTGTCCTTATGTGACCAGGCGTCGGCTCGTCTGCTCTCTTGATCACTTCCATGGATTTAGTTTCAACCACCATCACCCGCCGCTCCCTTTGGTTGTGACCTCGGCTTGACCCGCCACATCCGTTTTCCGGGTATGCAGCTTTACGCGTTTCATATCCAAGAACAGTTCTACACTCCTTTTCCCCCCCGGTGGTTTGCCCGTCTTTTCGTTTTTTCGTAACCTAACTACCTGACTTTCGACCCCAGAGCAAAGCGAATATTTTTCTCGTCCACTCTGGGCAAATTCCTCTCTTTTTCCCCCCCCCCCTGCACGCTCATACCTTTCCACAATTTCAGAGAACCCACACCGTGTGACTTTGATTTCTCCTCCTGTTCCCTCTCAGTCCGGTCCGATCACAGGTCTTCGTTTCCGTTGCTTTGATTGTCTGCGCCTTGCTGTCGGCTTATTTCCAAACCCGAATTTACCTTTCTCCCAGGCTTGTGCCTGTCGGCTTTCTTTTTCCGGTATTACCGTCGGTCCCCCAGTATTACACGTCGCCCCGCCCAGTACTGTGCTCTCTCTCTGTCCCCCGTGCTCCCCTTTCCTTAAACCTTAGCCGTACTTGTTTTTGTCTGCGCTTCATCCGGTGTGCCGCCCCCGACCGGGATTTTCCAGGTTACGGACTTAGCGCCCACAGATTGCTCGTTGGCCTGCTAATACTCTATGTCTTCTATCGTCCTTTTAGCCCCCCGTTTTTACCCTGGGATACTTTGAAGGAGGTATATTCGCTTTCGTGGTGTGTCTTTCGCAAGTGGGCTCTAACAGTCCTCCCCGTCCTTCCACGCCTTTCTTATAGGCTCCCCGGTATAGCCCCCCCCCTGCACTATTCGGCTTAAAGCAATGGGCAGACCTTCGGCGAACGCTAACCGATAGCTACCCCCTGTTTTTTTTTCCCATACTCCCGGACCGACGAGTTCAGAAGACCGTGAGTCTTTTATTGCCCAATCCGTACCTTTCCCGCTTAACAGGCTCTTCCATGTCTGTCACCCTCCCGCTTCTCGCCTGCGGACGATTCGATATGTTCCTTTGTAGTTAGTTTTCGCCCGCTCGGATTCAGGTCGGCTTGCCTGAGTACTATTTTCCCCCTAACTTTTTCCTTTCCCCCAGTCGGACGGTCGGGCACTTCTCTTCCACAATCGACCCACCTAACGATGTTACGGCTTTTTTTATCTTTGTCCTTCAGCGCCAACGTGTTACCGTCCTTACGGCATCATCCACCGGGGTTAGGTTTCCCTTGACGACACCCCCGGCGTGAGGTCGGAGCACCGGCGTCGCCTTCTGCTCTTTAGTGGAGAGGAGGCACCTCTGACTTCAGCACCTCCCGAAACGTGTGCTGTATCACGATTCTCCCGCCTTTGGTTGGACCTTTTCTAACTCTTTCGTCTTTATCACTTTTCCCCCATTCACCAAACACTTCGGAAGTGTTTTCAGACCCCAATGCGATTGAGATTTTCATCCCCACTGTCTTACCCCCCCAAGTTGCATGCATATTTTACGTTCCAAGAAAATGCTCTTCACGTAAGCGGTGTTCCAGAACAAGAGTGTCCTAGTTGACTTCTTCCCAAGGCAACTTTGTCTGAGAATCTTGGCGATGTGGACTCTGGTTAGCCGCGGGTTGTTCCTTTCTTTTTGGGTGGTTTGGGGGGTGCCGGGGGGGCGCTTTGGGGCCGGGGTGGGCGTCCCGGGCGGGGGTGCTTGGGGGCGCCGCGGGGGTCCCGGGGGCGGTCTTGGGCGGTGGGGGGGCGGCGGGTGGGTTTTTTTTTTTTCTAGCCGTCGGGCGCGTGAGGCTTTTTAGGCGCTTTTCCGCTTTGAGGTTGCTGGTCGGGGGGGGCCGGCGGGGGGTTGTGGGTTGGGGGGGGTTTGCGGCGGGGGCGCGGCTTTGGTTGTTTGGT
>Ga0179593_1498695_pt1 | contig 10818 bp, 9 predicted proteins | sample CZODoug2_1_08_16_FD_185931 | JGI IMG/M metagenome (GOLD analysis project Ga0179593, IMG submission 185931) | Vadose zone soil fungal communities from Angelo Coast Range Reserve, California, USA - CZODoug2_1_08_16fungal (PacBio error correction) | ecosystem: Environmental > Terrestrial > Soil >... | reverse complement strand
CCTTCCCGCTCCGAGTCTGACATGCCGGCTTTACGACCTTTTTTTGCCAGCGAGTATAACAGCTGCGTTTTTTATCTTTTTACCCTCCACTGCAAAAACGGAAGTTTCCATCCTCGTTCCCGCCTCTTTGACTGAAGTTCGCGTGTTGCCCAACCTGTCGCAGCCTCCCGCTAAAGTCTTCCTGCTACGCTCCTCTTCCCAGATAACCTCTTTTTTTTTTTTTCTCACGTTGGTCGAAGACATGTTCGACCCTACCAGATCTTAGTCATATCATTTACTAAGGTCCCCCTCCCCCAAATTTGCTCTCCATGCCTATAGCATGTCTGCGCTGTGTCCATTTCCGTACCCTATTGCCCCTCTTTAGTTTTGGGTCGGACGGACTTACTCCCCCTCGCTTGCAGCGTGCCTCTTGTGACCGGTGAGCATATCCCCCATCCGCAAGAGCAACCAAGCACTCCTCCCCAATTTCTTTTTTTTTTTCCCCCCCTCCCCAAAACAAAACCTTGGCACTTTCTTTCAGGCCGCGGCGACGTGAGTGTTTCCGCGCAGACGCCGCTTGCAGACCCACCCAGATTTTAGCCTTCTTCCCTATGTTGGAAAACCTCGGGTTTCCCTCTAACTCTCCCTCGCCTAATGCCCTTCTCCTGGATCTTCTCCCCCAGAGTTTTCGCTTTTTCTCATTTCGCTGTGCCAACGTGGCTGCAGTCCTCTGCCAGGGCCCACATGACCGCGCCGAGCTTTGCTGGCTTATATTACATTTCCTCTGCCTCTTGTCTTCGCGCCCCCCGCCTTCCGTCCGTGTTTTGAAACGAACCTGCGCGAGTCTTTTTCATGTGCAGCTTTCTCCAGCTTCCGTCGACATCCCCGCTTCAGAACACTTCCTTGTGTTGGCTTCGTGCGTGTCGAGATTTCTCAGATTTCTCGCATCCCTCCTTTCTGCGGCGGCGGGCATTATCTCCGAATGGGCCGTCTCTGAGCCACCGTTGCAATCACGTGTCCGTCGTCCTTTTTTTCTCCAGACTTCGTCAGGAGTCCTATTTCCCTTTTTTTCTGAGTTCTTTCTTGCCGAAAGACGCCCTCTCGCTAGCTGGCTTTTTTTTCCTCCCCAAAAAGCTTCTCACTTTATTTCGCTTGCCCCTTACCAGGAGAGAGGCTCTTCTGAAGCCTAGTTTTACACTGCTACATCGACCCTTCCCTAAAAGAAGTGCCCTTCGCCACGTCTAGAATTCGTCGTCCTCCCCGTTTCTATAAACGGAGGTCTTTGTATTAAGAAACAATTTTTCGGTCCAGTTACTCGTTTCTTTTTTTTACTAACTTATGTCGACTCGATCTCTTTTTTGATTTTTTAGAGGAGAGGGTTTCCTCCCCATTCCATACTTTTTTGAGCCTGATATTCAGCCCCGCTTTCATTTGGCGGTTCAAGAGGTCACTTTGAGGGGCTGCCCGTTCTCATTTGCCTGTACCGCCTGGGGCGTTCCCAATGCCTAAGGACGGCCACTCCTTTTGAGTTGCCCGCCTAGACTTCCGTGAGACTCCGGTCGTCGAGTGATGGCGATGTATAAGGTCTTTTCGGCTCACTTCCTCCTGCTGCGTTTTTTGATAACTTTTACCGTGCCTCCTCGAACCCATATTGGCCACAGCCCTGACCGTGGCTTTTCCCGGCCGTCGTCCCTGCCTCCCTTCTTCCTTTCTTGCGTCTTTTGCAAGAAGTCTGACAAGCCTTTTCTTGCATGTAGTCATCCTGAGCAGACCCCCCCTTTTGGACTAACCGACTTTTCGATTACCATTCGTGATCGGCAACGGTTGGAAGCTCACCTCTTTCTCCCCAAATCGAGGACGTTTTCCTTGCCCGCCCTCCTTTGTCCGCTCTCGTCAGTTCGGGATTTTTTGTGGCCGACAGTTTCTCCCGCTCGCCAGAGGCACCTCTCCCTCCCCCCCTTTGGAAACTCCTGTTCCCCGTGCTTGGTTTTCTGAAGGCGAGATGTCGTAACTTGCTGTCAGGCGGCCGGCCCCTATATGGACACCATCTAATTACCTTCTCGCCTCTTACTACGGACGTCCTCGGACGTGTCTCCCCGATATCGTCATCCGCTGTCCCTTTTTTTCCGTTAAACTCCGGCAATAGAAGCACGCCCTTTTCTTTTCTTCATGCTGCTCTTGCCGTTCAGTTTTTTTCATCCTGCGCCCCCCTCTCTTTCACCCTCTTTTTCTTCCCTAGCCCCTTCTCATCGCTATTAGCTAGTCCCTCTCTTTCTTCGGGTTCCGCACACGAGTGTTTACAGCCTTTTTTACCTCAGCGTTCGGTCGCTTTTGGGGACAGGGGTTCCTCGCTCAAAAAGTAGTATTCTTCTTCTTCCCGGTTGGCGTGCTTCTTCAATCCGATAGAGGGGCAGCGTGCTGTTCTTTCTTCCGTAGTATAAGGAATCCTCGGCTTTCCCGTGCCGCGCTGCGTGCCCGGCACGGTCCGACATATCACGACTCCGTCGTTGTTATCTACTTACGATCGGCTCGGTAAGAAGTGACTTTGAGTCTTCGATTTTTTGCCCCCGCTTCGCTCTTGTTTTATGGGGTGCCCTGGCGTCCTTTCTCCCCCCACCTGCCTTTGATCGAGGAAACCCGTCTTCTCTTCGCCCCCCCTTTTTCACCCTGATGCTTTTAGCATGTAGCAGGAGAGGTATAATCGCCTTTTCCCTCTCTGAATTTTCGCCTCGGACGTTTCTTCATTTCTTTTCTCTCCACTTGTTGGTTCCCCCTTGGGAGATTCGCGCCTTTTTCCTCCCTTTTTGGTCCGAAGACTTTCGCGTCTATTTTTCCCCTGCGCGAAGACGAACGCCTTTTTCGTTCTTTCCTTGCACGCGGCCGGAAACCGACCTTTGTGAGATGCTGCTATTTTCCCATCCCTTTGTTTTTTCGGAGCGAAGGTTCTGCTGACATGTCCCTCTTAACGAACGCTGGTTTTTGGGCTTTAGCCATTGAGAGAGAGTGTCTTTTTTTGGCCTCCCTTTCCTTTTTTCGCAGGTCCGATAGTTACAGCCGCGTTTCCGCGGCAGTGCTTCCTTTTGACCCAGCCCTCTTCTGAAGCATTCCGACCTCCCACTTAGGATACCGCTCCCCTCTACATTTACCTCATCTTTCTCCCGGTTTCGGATAGTAAGCGTGTATAGCTACTACCTGCCCCTTTCCTTGGATAATGACGCCGGCCCCCCCCCTCAACCCCCCACGCCCTATGCGCGACCTTTCCATACGATTTTTTCAGTGCTGCGCTTCCCCCTAATCGATCGTACCTCCCCGCTGCCTCCCCCAAAATTCATTGAGTCTTGAGGTCTCTTTCTTCAATTCCCGCGCCGCAGTCTTCCCGATGCTTGCTTTTGCCTCCGCTTAACGCGCGTTTCAATCTGAACTCGCTCTTTACACTTTGCACCTGCGTCAGTAATAGAGGATGGACTTTGAGTTTCGTTGAGAGACAGACTTGAGGGCGCCACCCCCATCTTTTTTCCTTTAAATTCTTTTTTCACCCAACTGCTGAACCAGGGTGGCCTCCCAATTGCCGTACATTTCGCGATATAAGTGCTCGGATCATTTCTGCGTTTGAAGGACCCCCCCCCCCCCCCCCCCCCCCCCCCACCCCCCCCCCCCCCAGGTGCAAAGTGGGAGCGGCTCTTTTCCGAACAACAAGACTCCTCGTGCTTTTCTTTTCGTCGTTCTATTGCCGACGATTTCCCCTGCCCGGGATGAATATTTGGTTTCCCCAGCGGTCTTTTTGAGTGGAAACCCCCCAATCGAGATGCGGGCGATTGTTCATATCCCCGTCCTTCCTCCCCACTAGAAAGTTACGCCACCGTATTTATCAGCGCAACGCGTCATTTCTTTCTTGCCCACGGGCTTTGACCCTTAGTGTAGTTTTTTGGCGGTTCCCCTGCCGTCCCCGAAAGCTCAATGCCCTTCCCTCTTTTTTTAGTGGAGTTTAACTCGCCTGATTTTTTCTTTTTTTGGCGCTTCCCACGACCCCTCTCCTTCAGGGTGTTTCCTGAGAATTATTCCCCCAATGTCCCGCTAAGGCTTTGACTACTTTCCTGCTGTGGTTGTTTAAGCTCTTGCAGCCCTCTTTCCCGGCCCTTTCTTCTCGTTGCCCACTGAGAAACAGTCGCTTGTCAATTCTGTCTCAAGTCTGTTCGAGATTTTCGATACCCCCGTTTTAGCGCTCTTTATGAGCCGCCTATGATACACTCCCAATAGACCATACCTTTCATCCTTTCTGCCCCCTCATAGACTTGCCAGGCGATCTTCAAAAGGTTCCTCCGGCTAGAGTCCCAACGGCGTTCCTTATTTTCTCTCCCGGCGGTCCGCAGTCGTACCGAGTGAAACAGACTCGAAAGCGGGAGATCCTTTTTTCCTCCGTTGTTGTTCCTCGAGTGCACCCCTCCTTCGTGCACGCGGGTGGTCTCTGAGTCGCTGCCTCTGAGGAGCCGTTTTCACGCTGGTTTTCGGATCTTAACGTTCCTGACTCCATTTGATTTTTTCCTTCCTTCCAGTTTCAGTAATGGAATGCGGTTTTTCTTCATGTCGTTCGTAGGTTGATGGTATCGGATCTTGTTTTCTGCTTGATTTCGCTCTCTACGACTGCTCAACTGGTAAGTTGCCACATCCTATCGAACCGTTCAAGTGCTTGGCAGTTTTTTTTTTTTTTACCTTTGTGCTTCGAAGTTCTGACGCAGGCGTGGACGTTTCTTTAGGAACCTGCCCGTCGGTCCCTTCCTGCGGTTCCGGCCGTAGTATTCCCGCCACGTTTGGATGAACCCGCCTTTTTTCGCCTTTTTACCCCCCTCTGAGACTTTTGCCCTATTAAACGAAGTAGATCCCCACTCGTCTGCTCATGCCAGCACACTGCATATTTTCGCTTCATGGAGATTTATGTTTTTTGATCAGAAGTTGGATTTTTTTCCCCCCACCATGCTTTCACCTACTATCGAGACTCCCCCGTTTCCCCTCCACAATCTTGAAGGACTTAGTGCGAGTATTTCTTCCTCCTGATGTCGCCCCTTGGTAAGTCGAGGAAAGCTTCTGACACATCCTCCTTCTCGCTAGTTTCAAAGACACTGTACGGCCTCCTCTTGGGAGATTAGTCAAACCTTTCAGTTGAGGACAATTCCGGCCCACATAGCGCCCACCAGAGATACTGCTGGTAGGAGAGGTAGGGGTTTTTCCTTCATATCCTTTCGCCCCATGTCTGCAACCTGTCTCTTCCTCGCCTGAGCAGCCGCAAGTTCTTTTTCCTTATTCTCTCCGCGTTGTGGTTACCCCTCGTTTTTTCTCCGTGTTTGACCGACTGCGTCTTCGTGAGGGTTGTTTCTATTTTTATAGCGTCGAACACTCCCCCTTTCTCCTCTGAGGCTGATTCTCCTGTTCGAGGGCGGAGGACCCTATTACTCTTCTTTGACTGTTTGTTCTCGGCGGTCTGTTATTTCTCCCCGGAAAAATCCCTGCGGGCACCGCTTCTTTTTCCCCCTGCGTTTGATGGCCGGTTTCCACCTATAAACGATATTACTAATGTATGGCAGCTACGCGTCACTGCCGGTCGTTCTCTCCCGGCATGCTAGAGGATTTTTCTTTTCCTGCGCGGGCGCCGTTGTGCTTTGGTTCCCCCCCCTACCTTTATTGTTTGTGTGGTTTTCCCCCAAAGTTTTATATTCGGCGACACCTTTTCCCCGATTCCCGAACAACGTTCTTTGCTGGTGAGGACGCGGTATCCTCCCTCTTCTTCAGCCCGAGTCGCCCTTTCTCGAGAGGAGTTTATCATCGAGTCCTGGTTTTTTTGCGTCAAAGTCTCCTTTCACGATCGCCACTTCCTTTTTCCGAGTTTTTAGTCGCGACTCGACGAGTATTTCTTCTACTTCCTTCACACCCCTCGGTTTTCGGTGAAGGTAAGCGAGGCCTGTTATTTTCTACCTCTGTGTTTTTTCTCTAGATTTTCCTTTCGCCCGGTAGCGGCGCTGACATGTGTAAATGCAACTCCCCGTTCGGGTTGCTTTCCTTTTTTTATCCCTCTTCTTGCTATCCACCCTTCCCTTAAAACTGCATCCCAGTCATCCCCAGATTTTCCCTCCGTTTTTGACTAGGCTCTTCCTTTCGCTCAAGCCGCGTCGATCTTGACTTCTTTTCTTTGTCTTGCTACCAGTCTCCCCGCTCTGAGCCCTTGAGAACGAAGTTTTCTCCTTCCCTCATTGCAGCACTTGGCTTTACGTGCCCCCAGAAAAAAACCGATCGACCTGCGCTCCTTTTCGCACTTTTTTGCCTCAGCCTGCCCCTGTGTTCCCGACGCCTTCCTTTTTCCTTTTATTGTCTTCTTTGTCCGTAGGTGAGGTTGTTCCTGGGCCGAAAGAGAGCCCTTACGTTCTTTATGCCGTTTGATAGACAGTCCAGACCCCTAACAGCAGCATCGACATAGCTAGAGATATTCCTCTGTGGCAAGCCTAAGAGGGCGACGTGAGTGTACGTGAGTTGCAGCCGCCGCTTCGCCCCCCCCCCAGAGAGAAGAAAGGAGTCGGAACACATGCGGAACCGTTGCCCGGACGCTAAGAGCAGAGCGAATCGCTCTCTGATGGAGGCGGTAAGAGGAGTTTTGAGTAGTTTCAACGGTTTTTTTGTTAGGAACCCCCCCCACCCCTAACCCACAAACCCCACATAAACCACCCCCCAAAAAACGCAAACCCCCCCACATCAAACCCCAAACACCCAACTCCAAAGCACTACCAACCCACAACAACCCCCCAACCACCCAACCCGCTCCTCCCCCTCTCCCCCACAACCCAACCCCACACCCTCACACCCCCAAACACTTTACACACACCAATCAACAACCCCAACCACAACAACCAACAAAAAACATCAACCAAACCTCTACCCCCCACAACACCCCCAACCAACCACCCCCCCAACCCCCCCCACCCCCCCCCCCCCCCCCCCCCCACACACCCACAACCCCCCAACCCCCCCCAACACAACCCCCCACCAACCCCCCCCCCCCCCCAAAAACCCCCCCAAACCCCACCCCCCCCCCCAACCCCCCCACCCCCACCTAAGCCGCTCATTAGTCTAGTCGTCTATTTCGGCCCTATGTCCCTTTTCATGAATTCAGGGATGACCCTACGGCGTCCACAGTACGCGTGCTTGGACCAACCCCGTCGCAGCATGCGTAGGTTTCTTCCTTCGCGTTCGCCCTATCGTTCCTACGCTCCCCCTCGATTGTTATTTCCCCTTTCGCTCGCTGCCTTCCGGTGAGTGCCCTCTGTTTATCCCCGGCGTCGCTCGCCCCCCCCCCCCTTCCATGACGCTTTTGTCCCCCGGCTTGGCGGGCTGACTCCGATGGTGTGCTGTCATGTCGTTTCTCCTTCACCTTCGCCCTCTTCCCTCCCCTTTTTGTGGCGGCTCTTTTCTCACAAACGGGCTAGATGTACCTCTTTCCGCAGCCTTTTTTCTCTTCCTTGAATTAAATTTTTTCCTTTTTTAGGGACCTCCTTCTCACCATCCCCCCCCTCCCTTGTTTCCTCTGAGCAACGCCTGTTCGCGGTGCCGTAACCAAGTGTTTATCGCTAGAATCTCCCTATCGTCAGATACGTAGATCCCCTCTCCCTCCACGCGCGGGTCCTCCGCGCCATTCATAGACACTTCAGGGCGTCCAACCCCCAGGAGTTTTCTTCCGGAGCTGGGGCCCTCGAAATGGCTTTTTACCGACCGGCCTCGGTCAGAAAGAGGAACGCGTTCCAATTTTCCCCTTCAATCGTTTTGTCGCGTTTTCTCTCCTCTTTCTCCCATTCGTTTTTGTTGTTGCTCTTTAGAATTCTTAGATCTCTTCGGCGTCGTGAATTTTTTCTTTTGTTCGCTTCAGGTGCGGCGGGACGATTGATGGTTCGGCTCTTCTTCATTTCGGCCGTAGGTCTTAGAAGGTCCCCCCCATTCTTTCCTGACCTGGCATTTTCGCGACCCCCGTGTTTCGGGTGTCTTCTTTTCTGATTTTATAGTGGCCTTGGCCATCTTCCAGTGACGCCAATTGTACTTTCCACGCCCCGAGAAAGTACGTGCTTTACAGACGTTCCCGGCGTTCTTTTTCTAGGGTCCTCTCCCGCCCCGGGAGAGAGGACTCGGTCTGGGCTTCACTGAGAGGTTACTTTTTTCCAGGCTTGCCTTCCGTACTGTAATCCATGAGCTACCCCAGTTCTGTGATCCCTCTTATTTTTCCACCATTTTACGTGATAGTTTCACGCCAGCGTTGAATTCAAACTCCGTCGCTTCCCCCCCCCAAATTGTCGGAGTATTTCGCCATTAAGGTAGAGTAGGCTCGGTTTTTGAGAATTCCGTGTGGATTCAGCTCGCCTAACCATCCGGCCGCCCGCGTTCTCACGGCAAATCACAATCGTCTTTTGGTCGCGTCTGCAGATATCTTCGCCCTGGCCCGCGGCGTCCTTCCCGAGATGGACCCCCAACTCTTCCCTCACGGCCTCCCTCGGTAGTTCCGCCCGTACGTCTCGAGGTGGGTCGCCGTACTCCCAGATTGCAGTCTTGTGACACTCGCTAGTCCGCCCTCCTCTTTTTCCTCCTGCCGGGACCCTTGTTCAATACGGAGTTGGGTCCCTTCTTAACTCTGCGCACCCCCTCATTCCCCCACCTGCATCTTCACCACCTTATACCTGAGCAGACGCGTCTTACCGGTTTTTTCTTCCCGCTCTTGGTGGGCCTCCCCCGGTTTAGGAAGTTGTTTGGTCGACTCGTGCTTCGGGGGTGGGTGGCGCCATCGGGTTCGTTTCGTACTTCACCCTCCCCGTCAGCTCGATTCTCGGTTACGGTCGTACTGACCCTCTTTCCGCTGATTGTGGCTGATGTTAGCAAGTGTCTTTCTGTCGATGCTCCCCCGTATCTCGCGGGTACGTTTGCCTTCGCTTTTGTAAATACCGAATACCTTTTATTTTTTTCCAGGAAGGGGGGACTCCCGCTTAACCTCCGTTGTCGGGACGCTTCCTTCGTCTCGCTTTCGAGGTTCCCTTGTCGATAGTGTGTTGTTTTTTCCCTGGTCTACCCAGCCGTCTTTCCTTTTCTTTTTTTTTTTAGTAGGCGACCCCCTGTCTTCGTCTCAGAAAAACCCTTTTGCTCTTTTTTTGACTTTGAGGTCGGTATCCTCTCCCGGGGCCTCCTCGCCTTCTTCGGACGGTTTTTTGATTAGTGCTCATTAGCGCTTACTTTCTTCCCCCGAGTGGAAACATCATTCCCTCCCTTTTTAGCCTGGTGGATCTTTCGCATCTCTCGTAGACAGCTAAGAGCTTGCAACCTCCGTCTTTCTTTTTCTTCAGCGCGTCCCCTGCGTAGCTGATCTTTTTTTTTGAGAGAGTTTCTCAGAGTTCTTTCTCCTGCCCTGCGGTATGTCCCCTCCTTCTTGTTGCCGTTCTGTCTCTTTCCCTCGAGAGCGGGACTCTTTTCCCACCCGGTGGCCCAGGCAGGTCCTCCTCGTTCCCGCCGCTTGACCGCACCTGTTTTTGAATTGTCCTGCAATTCTTTTCTGAATGACGGATGTCCCCCCCCCTGCTTCTTTACCCGCTTTTTTCCCTTCTCCCCCCTCATTGAAAGTTGTTAGACTCGTCAGCGTAAAGTAGCCAGCAGTTTGATCATTGCCGCGAAAACCCCCCACTTGGAGACCTCCTGACCCCTCCCTCCCTTATGTCCTCCCTGACTTCTGTCCCGAGGAAGATTCGTCTTGCGCCCCCCACCCTTGAGTAATCCTCAGGTCGGGTCTTCCCCCGCAGCGAGTCGACCCGCCCCTTTCTCCTCTAGATCACGACACTGAACCGCACTTCCCGACGAGTCTTCCTCCGCCCTCTTTTTACCTGTGTTCACGTGCACCTCGAGGCTCGAGTGCGTCTTGAGAAAATCCGTGGTCCTGACACCCCCCCCCCGAGAGAAGCGTTTATGTTCCCCCCACTGCTGAAACCCGCAGGTTATTCCCGCTTCGACCCTCGCCGAAGGCGCCCAGCCGTCTCTCCTTATTGCTCTTCTCCTGTCGTGAAGAGAAGGTTTGACCAACGTTGTCTCTCAGAATTCCCAACCCCCGACTTGCCGTTTAGTTCATTGAATTTCTAGGTCGTTTTTTTCTTCCGACTACTCCGTTCTCCTACACCATCTTTCTATTCCTCCAGGTCAGGTGTGCCTCACCTCTAGAGCCTTCTGGAGATTTGTCCATCTCGGCTGCTCGCGCCAGTTCAATCATCTCTTACTGACTTCGAATTTCCCCTCTTTTCTGCCGGAGGCGCTTGGTCTTCGGTCTATTCGAGTCTTTAACCGTCCAGACGTAGGTCAAATCTACATTTCCGTCCCTCAGTCTTGTCCCTGGTGTTCGACTGGCTTTCCGCCAGGAGGTTCTGTTCACTTTCTAATATTACGTAAGGGTGTAAGTTCCGCCATTCGGTACCAGCCAGTTTCACGATAAGTCTTGTTTCCTGGACCTTTTTTTTCTTTTCATCGTTCTTGCAGAATCTGCGTTCCTCTCTCCTCGTAGTTCTTTCGTACTACTTATGACACCAGCGTACGGCTGTCGCAGTAACTGTCTCGCGGTTTCTCCCATGTTCTCGATCTTCATGAAGCCGCCTCACTGATCAAATCGCCATCCGTCCCAGCGCTCCCCCCCCCCCCTGCTGTTCCTAGTGAACTTCCCCTTCTAGTTACTCAAAGGAGTAGCCCCTGGCTGACTGTTCAATCTTTTCAGGCTGTTGCTCCTCGAACGGCATTTCTCCGAGGCTCGTCTTGAAGAAGAAGATTCCCTCCCCTTTTTGATTT
>Ga0179593_1398562_pt1 | contig 10818 bp, 14 predicted proteins | sample CZODoug2_1_08_16_FD_185931 | JGI IMG/M metagenome (GOLD analysis project Ga0179593, IMG submission 185931) | Vadose zone soil fungal communities from Angelo Coast Range Reserve, California, USA - CZODoug2_1_08_16fungal (PacBio error correction) | ecosystem: Environmental > Terrestrial > Soil >... | reverse complement strand
TGGTCACATCCCGTTATTTCTAACTTCCCCCGTCCGCTAGATACGTAGTTTCTTTGTTTGTAAGTCGCTTCGATATTGTTCCGTTATATGCCACTTTGTAGTGGACTGTGTCCTTACGGACACTACGTGAAATTTTTTTGCCACGAAGTCCGTATGGTTCCCAGGCTCGTGCTGATCGTCAGGCGTACCTTCTTGCGGAGAACGTTTTTGTCCACTTTTTTGTTCACCTGTTATCCCCCAATAAAATAGCGCCGCCTCTTTGTTCCCCCCTGATTGTTTTCTTTTCGAAGCGATCCCTTACGATCTTGCGCCTTTGCCTCTCCAGTCGTTTTTCCGTGGCCCACACGTGAACGTTGCCGTCTGACCCGACCTTTTTAGATGAGTGCTGCTGCTGCTCCTGCTGCTGGAATCCCTTCGTTTTTGAGTTTTTCCCATTCCCTCTTTCTCTCACCCCCAAATGACAAAAGTTTCCTCCGACGCCGTCTTTTTCGTGTCTTAGTCAGTCGCTACGATTTGCGCCGTTCTGCACTGGTAGCTAGCGGTTTCAGTTCCGTGCCCCCGTCCGTGCCGTCCTTCCCACGAAGTCACTTTTTTTTTAAGTTTTTATGTTAACGGCGGCACTTCCTCTTCGGTTTGAGTACACACTTTCTTCTACCAAACTCCCGTCGCGATACCGCTTCCGTTCCGTATGAGTGGTGTAACTTTTTGGGTCTCTGTTCCCGAGATGCTTTTATTTCTGGTTCTCTTTTTTTGCCCCAGTTGCCACTACCGTTTTTCCTTTGCAGTTCAATCAGTCGTCTGTCCTGCTTGAGTGATGATTCGTTTTTTTCTGGGCCTTTTGTGAGGCTGAGATGTATTTCCCGCTATTTTCACCCACCGCACCCCGTCGCTCGCTATTTTTCGCTTTTTTTAAATTTCGCGTCGATCCTCTCTTTCTTCTCTTTTTCTTCTGCCCTTTGTAGCTTAAGGAGGTGAATTTCCCTTTGCCAATAAGCGTTTGCCGTTTGCCGACCCGTATGGTTATTTTGATGATCGTGCTTCCGCGCGCATTTCTTTTTTTCCTCCACGTGATGTTCCCTTCGTGATTTTTTTTCTCTACGCATAAAAAGCGTGGATCTGTTGTATTCTTTTTTATCCCTATTCCCAAATGAGTATCTCTCGGTCCGCCCCCCCCTGTCGGTGCTCGTTGCCCCCTTTTAGTGCCTTTTTCCTCCTAAGCGGCAGGACTACTTTTTTTGCCCCGTGAAATACTGAAACGTTTCTTGGTTTGTTCTTGTGTTACTCTTCTCTTTCTTCCACTTTTTCCGTCCCGTAGTTCCGTGGCCAGTCGGAAATCGGTCTTGGTGTCCCCCCCTTCAATTTTCAAATGCGTATTCTTGTCAGTTGTTGTCAATAATCGGAGTCCGGATTTTTTCCAAAGACTTTGAGGAAGCCACGTTGGGCTTTTTTTCCCCTCCTCCTCCTCTCCTAAGTGGGTGTTTTTTTCTGTGGAGTTGGCACGCCTCTCTTCTTTATCTTCTTTTGGACAACTTGTAGCCTCGTCTTCGTCGGCAACCAGGCACCGGATCTTTTTTTCTCGGGTTCTTTCCAAACGCCCGTCTGTGTCCCTCCCCCTGAAACCACAATATTACCCAACCTTTAATGATACCGCAGTTCCGTAAAGAAGCGGTGGCCACACAACCAAACGGTTTCAGGATTTCCTTTCCGCCTTCCTTTTTTCTTAGTTACTTTTTTCCCCTCCGCTTTAGTTTTTGGCACTCGAACATCTGCAACGGTTGCTTTGCAGGGAGCTCCTTCCCTATACCCACCGGGACATTTCTGTTGCCTCGTCGTCCCCGCGTTTATTTTTTTCTAAGCAGCCAGAGCAAGACGGTTAATTACCAAAATCTTTTTGCGGGAGTACTCGAAAGGACTCAAGCGGTAGTTTCATCTAAGACGTTTTTTCTTCTTTTTTTCCCTCCAGTTAGTGGCAAAGTGCTGCACCCTTGTCTACTTCATCCGCCTCGATGGAGAGAATGCGACAGTGCACACGCCAGCGCCATGACGTTCTCTTTCTTGAGCTTGGTTGTGAGTCAATACGCGGGCCCCCTTTTCCAAAGCGCAAGCTTTCAGCTCTTTTTTCTCCTCGATTTTAGGCCGACGATCTCGCAGTTGGGAACCCGACCGGTTTTTTTGGCGCGGGCAAACGTTCACGGTATGGCCACTTGGGTTTTTTCACGGCACCCGCGAGCGTTGCCCTAAGAATTCATTTTCTGGAGGCGACTGTTCCCATTCCCACGCCAGCGCCCTGACGGCGATAGCCTTTCTTCCTTATTCTTTTTTTCCTCACCGGACATGTTTTCTTTGGCTTTTAACGTTAACGGTGATGAATGCCGTCGTTAGCGCCTCCCTTTCATTTCCTCCCGCTGGAACCACACTTGACTTGGGGCACTTTCTTTCTCTTAGGGCCCCCGGTCGTCTTGCGCTTCTATTTTTTTTGCTTGAAGAAGAAATCAAGGCATCTAGTGAGCTTACTGTCCCGTTTTACCCCGCGACACTCTTTTTCTTGATCTCCCTTTGACGGTTTTTTTGAGCAATACCGCTTTTTTTCCCCTTCCCAGCTCAACGCTAAAGGTGAAGCCTCCAGCATTTTGGCGACGCCTTCTCAGGGGAACCAGGATTTGACCGGGGGCAGACGGCATTTTGTCGTTTACCCACGGGCACGTTGCTGAGCTACCAGTGTTGCCTCCCCGGCCTCAAGATTGAGCGACTGCGACCCCTCCCCTCCGAGTCACGACGGCGGATAGCGTGAGTTTTGCGGTTTCGGACAGATGGATGGTGAAGTAGCCACGCTAATTTTCCTTAATCGGTAGCGCGCTTTTCCAGCACGCAGTTTTTATTTTTTGGTTACAGAGGCCCTGTCGGTAGTGGTAACTTTTCTACCTTAGAAAAGGGAAGCTAGAGAAAGGTCAGCATTTAGATTTTTTTTTCTCAATAGTTCAACAATCCGACACGGAGGATTTTTTTCTTCTTTTTTTCCTTTTGGTGGGAGCCTGACCCTTCTGGGAATGCGTTTTCCCCCCTTCTTTAACAGTATCCGTTGTTTGTGATGATGGTCACTCCGCGCCGTAGTGAGTAAACCCCTCAAACGCCGTTCCTCTATCCGCCGTCGTTGTCGCTTTCCTTTTTAATTGTGCGCAGCGCTGCGCCGTCCTTATTCTGTTTGAAGTACCGTGGAATTATAACAGTTGCCCGAGTCACCGTGGCCACCAGTTTCGTTTGCTAGTCTTTCGCCGGCTTACAGTTGTTTTTCTTTTTGTCACCATTAACGGTAGACCCCAATCCCGTCGTCTTAAAGAACCCTTGTCTGGCTGGTGTAAATTTCATTGTCTCCCTCAGATCTTCCGCTGCACTGGTAGTTCTCGGTGCGTGCTCTTCCCGTGGTCCTGTGAAGTTGCCCCGAAGTCATTGGCCGGCTGCAGTGCTTCTTTCTCTTTCCTCTTTCCCGTATCACGTTAAGTCTTCTGCTCTTGCTAATCCCGTGCTGGCTCAAACCATAAAAGCGCTCCGCTGCCTTCAGGGGTCTTTTTTGTTTTAGTCGCCAGTCTCCCCTCTTCCCAAACCCCCCCCCCCCCCCCCCCCCCCTGACTTTCTTCCTCCCAGTTTGCCGTGCCTTTCACAACCAGTGAACGTGCCGTTTCTGCCGAAGTACACCTTCTGGTTCCTTTTTTGTCTGCGTCTGATCGTCGGCGATACAGCTGTGCTTCACCTTATAGGCTTTTCTGTTTAAATTTCCCCGGGCGGATACTTTAGTCGCTAAGCCTCTCTTTTTTTAGTTGTGTGGTACGTTAGACTGTCGCTCCCTCTCTGATTTCCGCGTTTTTTCCCCCCCTGGTCTACCCTCCTTTGCGCTTGGTGGCCCGTTCCAGTTGCAGATCCCGACTCCATATGGTTTTTTTGCATTCGCCTTTTAAGATTTAACCTTTTAGCGTTTCTTTCGTTAGTCGGTATTTCCCCCCCCCTCACCAGTTCGCTACGTAGCGGCATTTGCGGGCTTGTTTCACTTGTTTTCTGCTCCCGAGATGCTTGCGTCTCTCTGCACACTGTAGTCATCTTTTCTTTCCTTTCCCCCACACTCATTTTTCCCCGAAGTCCTTCGGTTTTTCTGCTTGCTAGCGGGCATAGCGGTTCTCCGTTTTCTTTTTCCCTTAAAGTCGTGCTCTGTTTGGTTTGTTTCTTCCCGCCTAACCGCGTGGTCTTGCTTGCAACTTTGTTCTTTTTTTCCCGTCCAATGAGTAGTTCCCCCGCTGTTCAGCCTTCTCATTTCTTTCACCTGACTTAGGCCAGTTCCACTTCCCCCTCCGGCATACTAAGGTTCCCCCGAAATATTTGAAACCGGTGTCTTGAGTGTTTTTCCTCTCTAGTTTTCCTTCTCGAGGCCGACGCAGCCGAGAATTAACTTGGTCTAGTTTACGTCGTTTTTCTCTTTCCCTCTGCCTGTGGTACTCGTCACTGAAAACCTTTCTTTCCCGTTTCATTGATGGTTCCCTTTTCCTCGAAAGATGATCGTTTTTTTTCCTTCAGGGTCTAGCTGGTGCCGGCTTTGCCTTATCTCTCCTCCTTCCCCTCAGTGTTGTGTTGAGTTTCCTCATTGTGCCTCCTTCAACTGACTTTACTTCTCGTTTGGTCCCCCCCTCTTGCCTTTCAGTCAAATCGGTTTCTGTCCAACCCTCCTTTTTCTTAACAGTACCGAGGGTCACGTCCCCTGTACCTCTTTTCAGGAATGGACGCGCCCCCGGATATACCCCTGCCCCTCCTCGTATCTCCCCCCTCCCGGAGCCGGGGGCACCACACTCACTAACCGTTTTTCCTATTCGGGCACCTTATTTTTCCGCGTTCTTTTTTCACCCGCTGCACTATTTTCGGTTGGCAAACGTTTTTCACGCTAAAAGGATTTTCCTCCTTTTTCTTCACTCCATTGATGGGTCCCCCATTCCCCATGGCTTGCCACTTGCGTTTCCACCAGTCTTCCTGAGAACGACTGTTTCCTTGGCCCAACATCACGGGATCCTTTCCCTGAGCTGCCTCAGCTGTAAGCAGACGATCATATCAGCAGTGGAAACCCTTCACTTTTCCGTCGGGGCCCACCGTCAAAGTTCAGTCTCCGTTCCCCCTTCACCCGGCACGCTGATTTCCTTGGCAGAAGAACTTCCCTCTTCTTTTGAGCTTTTCTCCCCCAATTCCGATCCCCTCCCAAAGTCTTTTATTGGATTTGCTTTGGTGTGTGTTTATACCGATGAGTGACCCTCCCTCCGTCACCCTACCGGTGAATGCATTTCGGTTCCTATCTTCCTCCTCGAAGTGGGCATAGGTCCTTCTTTCCCCCTTTCCCGCACGCTGATTACTGCGAGAACCTGCATTCTTCTGTTGAGAGTTGACTTCAAACACCACGCAGCTTACACTCCGTCTGGATAGCGTGAGGATTTCGTTTGTGTTTCTACAATACTTTCCGTCCAATCTCTCCCCTCCCCCCCCTTCTACCCGGGGTTTATGAGCAGTGGTTCGCGCCGAAGATAGCAGCATCTTGTCCGCCTGTTGACCTTCGGGAGACGGAAAAGGTAACTTTCTTGGCCACGGGCCTTCTTTCACCGCTGATCCTTTTCCGTCCTAAGGCTTTTTCGACGCTCCCCCAAGTACACCCCTTTCCCCGACGGAGGATAGCGTTCTCCCGCCCTTTTGCGTCGTTTGGAGACCGGGGAATTTTTCCTCGTCCCCTCCACCCTCATACGAGTGGAATGCCTTTTTTCTTTCCTCTTCTAACAGCTTTTTTTTCCCTTGACTTTCTGGGCCTCCTCTTTCTGGACCTGCACGCAAGCTGAGCTACATTTTCAGAATACGGTTCGCCCTGCATCGCGGTTCTGCGATTCAATCTCAGCGAAACGGGACCTGCTTCCTTTGTTCTACTGGTGTGTGCAATACTTTGGACTTTTGACTTTTTTTGGGTTTTTTGGTTTCCTCGCAAATCCCCGGTGTTTTTCCTCTCATCAGGTAGCGCAGACCTCATCACTCTCTTTCCCATCGGTGACTTCGGGTCAGACGGACAATAAAGGTTTCTTCTTCATTTGAGCTCCAGTGGACAGAATTTCGCCAGCATCTTTTCTCCCCTCTTCCAATCCAAAGCCGCGACATTGATATCGGTCTGACTTTTGTTTTTGTGTGAGAAAATACGCGGGACTTTTTCCCTCTCTTTCTCCCCTTTTTTTTTGATTTGACACTCGGTGTTTCACAACCCACCCCTTCTTTCCCGAGTATGGTTCAGTCGCTCCCCTCTCTTTCCTTACGTCCGTCAATTGTGCTTTCCCTTTTTCCTTCCTTTGCCCCTTGAATGCCCTAATTCATTCTTCTTCTTCGTGTCCGCTTTTTTCTCTGCGGACATTCACGGTTGCGTCGGCTTTGGTCCTTTTTAAGCTTGCTCACCACCCCCCCAAAGTAGTTCCGATATAAGAGCGTTGTTTTGGTTAATTGTTCCTTTTCTTCTTTGCCGTTTTTCCCATGGTAGATAAGGCCCCTTCTCCCGTGGCCCAATACTGGACTTTGCTTCTTTCCTCTTTTAAGTAGTTGCTTTTGTGTGATCTCGTTATACCGCTGCGTCCCTTTCTGCGTTTGGCTGCGCTTTTGTTCACGATGTTCACACCCCGCACCAAGGACCGCTGTCGATTTTTTTCCTTCTTGCTTTCCAGATGCTGAGAATTTTCTTGCCTGGGATTAAGATTGCCGTGCCCGGTCCCTTTCCTTTGAAGTTAACTCTCCAAATGTATGGTCCTTTTCTTTTTTTTCCCGTTTCACGTTCCGGATGATTTTCCCCAAATAGGTCTCTGACCAAACCAACGAATTAGATCCCTCCTCTTTTTTTCTGTTTGCGTGGTGTGAATCTTTTTCGCTGACCGTATACTCTATTCTGCTTCTCTTATGAAATGGAGACGGGCCGTCCTTTTTCTAGTCAGTTGCCTTCTGAACCCCTCAGTCTTTTTCCCTGATGAGTGAGGGTTGCTACGATCTTTCCTCCCCATTTCTTGATTTTTATGCGAGTCTTTCCGATTATTCTTTCCACCCCCCTCCAACTTCCTTCCAGTATATCCGACGTCTGGTTGGGGAATTTTTCCTCGGTATGATGCGCCGTTTTAGAGCCTCTCTTGGTGAACGTTGCGTTGCCTCCTCTTTTCCTCTTTGTGTTCTGATAAGATAAAGCTGCGGCTGGGTCCCTTCCTTCCCGTGTCTTTTCCCCCAAACCGTCTGATCTGGTGGTGAGTAACTCCCCCCCTCTTTCGGATTTTTCTTGTATGTCATTTTCCTCCGCAAAACTTTTGGCTGTCCGCGTTTGCTCTTTTTCTTTTTCCTCTTTTTCGTTCCATTTTGCGTTAGTTTAATCCTCAGTCTATCCGTTTCCGAAATACTGCACCGGTTGTCTGTTTCCCCACCAGTCTTTTCCGTGTTATTCTCTCTTTCTTCTCCTAACTTGCTCTTCCTAGTTCTTTTTCTCCCCCCTTCCCAATTGTACTTGGTGATCATTGCTTGACCCCTTTTTTTTTATACCTAGTGGTTGTGTTCCCCCCCAGTTTGATTCGTCGGCGGTTCCCCTTTCCCCCCCCAACTGAGGAGAAGTAAGCTTTGTCGTTTTATCATTCTTTCCTCCCGTTTGTTGTTTTCTCTCCTCACTTGCCCTCCAGAACCAGCTACTTCCTCGTTTGTACACCGAATGTATCCGACCCGTTCGAATATTTCACCTCCCTTCCGGTCTCCAGTAACGCCTGATCAGCGACTTTTTCTCTTTCCCCCAAGTACTTTCCTTCACTGAGCTTCCCTTTCTATTCCGTCCGATGAGTAACCTTCCCTCCGCTGCGGTGCCACAACCCTCCCGACACATTTTGTTTCCTTCTTCTTTCTTTTCTGAGGGAGGAAGTGGGGAACCGTATCCTTGTGGGTCAAATAGCCCCTCATTCCCCCACTGGTAGGAGAAGGAACTAATTTTCTTGTTCTCCCCCCCCCCTTTTCCTACCCCCGTTGATCTCGCTGGTCTGAGTTTTTACTTTCCCTATTTTTTTTCTCCTGAAGGTAATTGTCCAACAAATCAAGGGCTCCCTTCGTCCTTGATTTTTCGGGCGGCTGACGCTCCTCCTCTCCGTTTCCGCCCCTTTAACTTTGGTCAGTTAACGGTCTTTTTTGCCGGCAAGCCTAGCTACCAGTTCTCAGTATGGGTTCTTTCTTTTTTTCTCCTGCCCCCGAGGGAGGGACGGCTTATTCTTCTTTTTCGGGGGTGGTGCTCTACCGCGGTCTTGGTGACCCCCATCCTCTGCCGATTCTCGGTTTGAATGATCCCTCTGTGTGCTTCATAAGCACCTCTTCCGTTCCCCCTCCCTTTTCTTAGGTTCAGACGGCATCACTTTCGTTTCCCCCCCTTTCCCTGGAAAGCTGAGCCCCTGAACTCTCTTTAATCATATGGTTTTTTTTTCTGACAAGTTACCAACTCCCAGCTCCCCCTCTTTTCTAGTTAGCGACTTGAGGTGGTTGTGTCTGCAATTACGCTTTGGCCTTTTTTCCCTTAGACCGCAACGTACGGTTTGAAGATTTATCCGTCTATCTCCTGCAGCCTTGTAACCAGACGGTATTTTCAGCGTAACGTTTTCCCCTTTCTTTCCCTTTCCCCGGGACCCTGATTTAGCTACAAGTGGTTGACGTGCGCCCCTCTCTTTCTCCGATGTTTCCGACAAGTTACCCACTCCAGCCTCCCCCCAACTGCTTCGTCTTTTAGGAGCGATGCGGTTTTTTTTGAGTCACCGCGGGCTGGTGTTCTCGCAGCTCCCCCCCCTAACTTTTCCTCCTACTCTTTCCCCGATTAACTCCTCTTGTCACCTCCTTTTTTCGGTGAACGTTATTTCTTGCACCTCCGGTAGTGGCACTTTATCCCTCTGTCTTCCCCTTGGCATCTTTAATCGTGCAATAGCCTTTCTCCTTCCTGTCTGACAATCCTCCAGCGACCCTTTGCTTATTAGCCCTTTTCTTTTGCGTTGTTGTGAGCAATCGCGGGTTGAATGTTCCTTCCTCGCAACAACTGTTATCCTCTCCCCCGGTTAGTCTCGACGAAGCACTTTTCAATTTTTCCCCCCCTCTTTTGAATGTTCCCTCTGAAAGTTCCTTTAGTTCCATTTCACCGGTATACCCTTTCCATAAAGTCTTCCCTTCATCGCGGGCCTATGTTACAAGTTCCACCACGACCTCCTCCCCTTGACTGGACTTCTCTTGATGCGTGGTGGGAGACCTTTTTTTTTCTTTTCATGTTACATCGATATTTTACTACTCTTTTTGTTGTTTCGAGAGTGATTTCACCCTTTTCTCCCCGTCGGATAAGTCTTTTTCTTCTTGTTCACTTTAGTGCAGTAGAAGCGATTTTTCGCGTTATTATTCCTTTCTCTTTTTCCCTGACCACGTGGCCACTACCGTGTTCAGTCTGTTTCTCCTGTTTCTGCTTTGGAGTTTTTCTCTCTGTGCCTTCTCTTGCTTTCTTGTTCAATCCTTCGGTGAAAAACTCCCCCCTTGCTCTCTATTACGCCGTCGTTAGGGTTGGAACCTTTCCTCCCCCTTTGATGTGTTTGGTTCTCAGCTTTTCCCGTTTCACCGTTAACTGCCGTTGCCCGTCCTTCTCTGGTTAAAGTTCTTTTCTTTTCTTCCTCCCTTAGGAATTAAGTCCGTTATTCGCGGTTCCCCACCTTTTCTTGCAACAACCTTGCCAAGAGCTCCCTTCTTCCCGTCCTTCTTTTTCTCTGTTTTTATTTTTTTTAGATATCCCTCCTCTTTTCTTTTCTTCCCCATGGTAGCTAATCTTTTCGTGCAGTTGGCCCATATTCCCGTTGTTCCCTCCGTAACCGTGGTTCCTTTGCGTTTTCTGAGCGTCTCTATCTTTCCTTGCTTCAACATTTTGCTCTTTGTAAACATCTCTTCTTCTCCCCACCCCCTAAAAGTCTTCCGACCCCCTCTTCTTTCTGCGGTTGGTTTACTTGTCGCATGTCCTCCAGCGATTTTTTTCTCCCCGTTTTTTTCCAATGGTTGCTCAGCGTTTTTTTGAAGTTTCCTCCCTTGACCTTTTTTCCCCCGTTGTTCCCCGCTGCGTGTCTTTCTCGTAGTCGTACGCTGCTTGATTCACGTTCGCTTTTTCTCCTCTACACATTCCCTTTTTCTGCCCACCTCCCCCTCCGCTCCGCTCTTTCGCAGTATGTTTATGGGGTTTTCACCTTCGCCAAGCGCTCCGCGCCTTGCTCCTTTTATCCATGGATTTTTTTTAGTTCCGTTTGAGTTTTCCCCCAACCTTGAAAACCGTTTGCACGTTTTTCCCGAACTTCTTTTTTTTTCCCTTCTTCGTGCTCTTCCGGCGCTACAGCTGCGTCTCTCCTTTGAGTAACTCCGGTTTTCCCTCCCCCGTTTTTAGGGCTGCTGGGGTTTACCGAATAACCTCTTTCCGCTACTGTGTTATGTCCTTTGGTTTCACTCCCCTTTCTCTCCCTGCGCGTCCGTTTGTGGTGCGTGCCCTTTTTTTCTTCTTTGGAGTTTCCTCCCGCACTACTAAGCTGACTGAAATATGAACCCCCCTTTGTCTTTCGGGTGGCCACCGCTACTTTTATTTTCTTTATCCCCCGCCCCTTTTTTCCCGTACCGCCTCTGAGAACTTTTCCTTTTTTCTCCCATTTCCCTTCAATGGGTACTGGCAGACCTTGAATTGATGGTGACCTCCTTTGGATTAGACCTCCTTTTACCCCCCCCCTCTATAGAGGAAGTAAGTCTTCGGTG
>Ga0179593_1361332_pt1 | contig 10818 bp, 19 predicted proteins | sample CZODoug2_1_08_16_FD_185931 | JGI IMG/M metagenome (GOLD analysis project Ga0179593, IMG submission 185931) | Vadose zone soil fungal communities from Angelo Coast Range Reserve, California, USA - CZODoug2_1_08_16fungal (PacBio error correction) | ecosystem: Environmental > Terrestrial > Soil >... | reverse complement strand
TGATTATGACCCCCCCACGTAATCCTTTGATTGTTGTAAGGTACACTTGTTTTTTTTTTTTTCTCCCCCCCCCCCACCACCCCCGGGCCGGGAGAATAACTTTTTCTTCGTGTCCCCACGTGACCCCTTTTTTTCAGTCAGGGTCTTTTTTCTTAACGAAACGTCGAAAACGTAACCATGTTTCCTTAATGCTTGTTCTTTTTGGCGATGTTTATTTTCCTCCCCCCCCCTTTACTTACCGCTCTGTCGGCCCACTTGTTCACTTTTCTCCATTTTGCTGTCTGCCAGCGTTGCAAACATGTACCTAGGGCCCCCATTTGAGTCCCAACAACTATCCCACCAACCCGTTATTCCGCTTTGTTTCCTTCCGAGGGGTCCCCCCCTCTTGCGTGACCAATGCGCCACCAAAATTCAGTGATCTCCTGTACGGTCCCCCGCGCTTCGTTTTCATAAGTACGGACGTGGGTACCCCAATCGTTCTTTGAATTTCTCCATTTGCCTTCGGCGTTTGCCCCTTTTTTCTCGCCCATTTTGGCTTCTCCCTCCCCCCCCCCCCTTTTCAATCCCAGAACAGTTGAGGGAACAAGGCACATGTTTTCCACAACCTCTGAAGGAGTTGCCAGGAATACTATTTTACGGTGGCTCCCTTTGTTCTTGGTTCGCTTCTTTCTCCCCTTCCCTCCTTCTGTTGTTTCCCTTTCATGTTTGTACCCGAGTTTCCCCCCCCACGCCAGTTGAAAAAACAATCGTCTGTGGTGGCTGTCGATTTTTCCCTACGATTCTCCCGACCGCTTTTTTCAGTTCCCCCTTCCCCCCCCGAACCTAATCTTCATTAGTCCCCCTCCTGGTCACACTAGGTCAACCCACCTTTTTTGTGAAACTTGTTTGATTTTTTTCCCCAAACCACTTCTTTCTTTTTCCCCACAGCCTTTAAAACGTGTGAACGCTTCCCCCCCCAAATGTGGGTTGTTTCTTGTTCTGAATTTTTTTCTCGCCTTTGCACAGAAACCAAACGTCTCCCGCCGTTTAGACCTATCCTCACCAATTTTTTGCGATCACGGTTCATAGACCCCAGTTGTTCCCCCCCCTTTCCATTTTTTTTTCACCAGTGGTTTTAGTTTTCATTTCATGGGCGTCTGGCCGGCCCGCACTCTTTTGCAAGGGTGACACTGCTGATATTCTAAATTTCCTCCCGTAGGACCCGAGGCCCGAAACTTGGTACCCCGCGTCTAGTCTACTTTTCCCCTGTCTATAGTAGCCTTCTGGCCTGACTCCTTTTTCCACTTCCCCCCCTGTTGGATTCACGAATGGGATCTTTTCTTTCCCCGGTTTTCGTCACAGTGCCGTAGGTACACAGGAACTTGTTCCTGGCTTTCCCCCAGTGTTTTCCAAAGCTTGTTTGTGTTTTGACCTTGTGGGTTGTATCTCTCAAACAAATGTTTTTTCTTTTCCTTTTAGACCCCTCTTTTCCCCACCGTTTGTTCAAAGGTGAGAAAACTTGGGGACACCCCAGGGATGTTTTCCAAGGGTTTTATTATTTTCCGCTATGCGCGCCTCTCCCCTCAAGCTTTCTTTTTCCAATCCTCCCCCCCTTTCAGTGAGGTACTGACCAGTTTCCGCCGAATAGTATGGGCCTCCTTGAATACGCTTCTGGCACCTTTTCCTTGCCCTCGTGTTTCCTTTTCCTGTCTTTTTTGAGGCCCCTTTCCCATTCGCGCTTGGCCCGTCAGGTAAAACCTCCAGTGCTGCGTCACAACCCCCTTTTTCGAAAAGTGAGCCGCCACCCCCTCCTCCCATCTCACTCTCTCTTGTGCCATTTTTGCAGTAAAGACCATTTTTCCCTTTCGGCCCCCCAGCCTCCTACAGTTCAAGCCCCCCCACAGTATCCCGTATCGTGTTGGCTTCACACGTTGCGACAGCGCGGGTCAACACTAACCTAAGCGCCCCCCAATACTACTCCCCTTGCCATTGATCCCTCCCACAGTGTTCCTTAAACAGTCAAAACTGCAAACTCTCATTCCAGCCCCCCACTTGGTGTTGTTTTTTTTTCCTAATCGACTTCCTCTTTTCCTCTTTCTGTGGACTGGATCCTGTCCATCCTTTTTTTTCTTCCCCCCTCCCCCCCTTTCCTTTGTGGTTTGTTTTTTTGAGAGATACCGGACCTTTGTTTTTGGCCCCCTCTTTCCCAATTTAGAATTATTCTATTTTCTGTTAACCTTAGAGTTGCCTATGGGTTTCTTTCATTCCCAAATCATGTTCAGTTCATTTTCAGTTAAAGTTCCTCTTTTGGGTTATTTTTTTTTTCGTATTCAGGACCCGTTTTTGAGGAGATTTGGCTTTTGTTTGGCATGTTTTTGTGTCAAGCCCTTTCTTCCCGGCGATTTTTTTTCTTTTCGGTTTTGCTTTGTAGGGATTTTTTCCGCTGCTCCCTTAAAATGCCCAACCCCATCTCTTGGCGACTTTGAGCTAGGTGTCTTTTTCGCTTTAGGGTCCCCCTTCAATGGGGGGATAAATTGGTTTTGTTCCTTTCGTTACTTTTAGGCATTTCCCCGCGCCTGAATTGCCTCCGTCCCCACATCGGGCCCCTCCAACATGTTCAAGATCACCAGCCCTTCCCTCGGTCCACATTTGGATTACACCACTGTTTTGTTTGCAAATGTAGGGGTCACTACCTGTCTAGGCGCCCCCTTTTCTTTTCTGAATTCTCGCTCGTCTGTAGTCTCCCTTTCCACCAGGTGGAGAAATTTCCTTTTCCCCCCCTTACGTGTGCCGCCTTTCCCCCGGTTTTTTTGGGGGTGACCCCCTTCACTTTTGCGGGTTTTCCGCCCTGTGATTTTCCATAGGGTCGTTCAAAACAACCTGGTTCCCCTTTTTGAACCCCCCCCCCTTTTCCCTGCCGAACCCCTTTACAACTTTCCTCTGGTGTCACTTTCCCTCGGACAACCCCCCCCTGATCCAATTTGTTCACACTTCAAGTTAACCACGGGTAATTCAGGTCAGGTACCCCTTTCCCCCCCCCCCAGAGTCCTATATAGATCCCGTTTCAATTCCCTTTTTGCCGGTGGTTCCCCTTCGGGTCTGTCCTCTCGTTCCCTTTTGTCATTCCAATGCCAACGTGTATCAGTTTCTGCACTCTCTTTCCGTTGACCGTTACCCATGAAACGGTCTTTCCCCCCCCCGGGGCACTCGGTTTGAAACCCCATGGTCCCAACTCTCCGATGGACTTGATCCTCCACCCCACTTTCAGGCATAGTCCCCGGCACAGACCGTGTTGGGTATACTTGGTTTGGTTTCCTTTCTGAGGGGCCTGCAAGCCCCTTTCTTTTGTCCCTCCCACAAGGGGGTGGGCCTCCTCGTCCAACCACGAACGTCTTTTTTTTTCGATCATGTGAATGTCCCCCTCCCCCCCCCCTTTTTTCACCCCATTTCGCGGTTTGTGTGCTAGGTTCCCCCCTTCTTTTTCCAGGCTGTTGTCAGATATTTTTTTTGTCCTTCTTTTCTCTTCCGAGCGGCGATCGTAGTTCTCCTCCCCACCTTTCCCTCCTCCACAGGCGATTTCCTTTTTCGCCCCCTTTGGGCGTTGAACTTAACAACTCCATGTCCCTTCACCTCCCAGGGCCGACCTTTCAGATTCCAAACGACCCCTGGCACTATTTTGGTCCAAAAATTTTTTCCCCAACACACCTTTCTCCGGGTAAACTTCCTTCCGCTCCCTGCCCTGAGGGGAAACCACAAGGAGTGTTTCTCTTTTTTTTTTCCTTTCCCTTTGTTCTTTCGTTGTTCTTCCCCCCTTCTTTTCTTACCATGAGCCTGGCCCCCCCCCAGACCGCACGTGTCCCCCCACTCTCTGGAATATCCGAGGGGGTTTCCCAACTACCCCCCCCCCCAAGGTCAAACTGCCTGTTTTCGACCTCCCTTTTCATTGTCTTTCTTTCGTTATACCTCCAGGGATTTTTACTATGTGTTAGGCCTTGCGCTTTTTCCTCCGCCCTTTCCTCCACCTTTGTGTCTTCTCTTGGGCATTTCAAGGAGGTCTTCCCCCCCTCTTGTTGGCACCCTTTTTTTTTCCCCCAATTACACAATTGGCTCCCGTGACCCCCCCTTTCAGCCCCCCCCCCCTTTCGGTGTAGATTCAAGTTTTGACTTCCCCCGCTTTCTGAAGCTCATCCCCCTTCGGGCAACCGTTTCCCCTTTTCGACTTTCCTCTCCCTTCCCCCCCTTACGGACAACTATTTTCTCTTTTTTTTAGCACCTCCCCCCCCCTTTTGTATTCTTTTTTCTTGGTTGTTTGCTCCAACCGTTGAAAGAAATCAGCACCAAGTTATCTTTTTCCCCCCCTTTTGAAGAATCCTCTTCTTTTCCCTCAAGTTTTTTTTCTCTAGTGCTTTGGGATTTCCCCCCTTCCTTACAACCCGTTTTCCTTCAGTTTTTCACGGTTGAGACCACCATTTTTTCCAAGGTCGACCTAACAAGTGGTCCACAAAGGCGAAAACGGAGTTGCCAGGTTTCCTTTTTTTGTCTTTCCTAATGAAGGATCCCCATTGTTTAAATTGGGTCCGCCTTTGCTTTCTCGTTCGGCTTTTTTTTATTTTTTTTTTTTCATCTCCCATCAAATTTTCCCCTTTTTTTTTATGTATGTTAAGCCTTTTCCTGAGTTTTGGCTGAATTTTGGGAACTGGAGGTGCCCCCCCCCCCCTCTGAATAGAAGACCCCCAGTATCAAATCCACACCATTTGGATGGATGTTCCTTTTGCGTCTACTGGGAAGCTCCCCCCCTCTTTCGGATCGTCCTTTGAACCCGCCCCCCTCGTTCGCACAGGCGGAATAATTCGTTCTTTGATCGGTCCCACCTTGCGTTCAGACTTTTTTTTCCATTGCAGGCTCTTTTTCCCTTTTCTCGGTTTCGGCACTTCCTCCCCAGTTACAGAAGTCTTGAGGTTGCACAAGAACAATGTTCTTCACAACTCTTTATTCCCCCTTCCAAGCGACTCTACGGTACCGGGCGGCCCCCCCCCAGTTGTGTCTTTTGGTCTGTCTCTGTCGTTCTTCTGGCTAGCCTCTCCGTCCCCTTGAGTTCCCCTGAGTCACCCGCAACAGTTGTAGTAAAACTGGTCTGTCCCTTTTCCTTTTGCGAATGGACGGGTTCGATCGTCCCCTTCCGCCACTTTTTGGCCCCCTGGTCCACCCCCCCCCTTTTTCCCCTCATTTAGCGCCCTTTTTACCTCTGGGGTCCCCCCCCCAGCAGGATTTGACACCTTGTTTTTTGTGTTCCCCCCTCTTTTTAAAGACTACACCCCCCTCCCTCCCCACTTTTGGGTTCCCCCTGGGCCTGCCACCGCACACCTGTTCTTTCTCCCTGGTGTTTTGGGAAGGATATTATGAAAAAACCTCACCCCCCTTTCTCCATCAAGTTCTGCCCATGTTTTCCCCCCCCAAGGTTCATTTCACCGTTCCCTACGTCCCCAGTTGTTTTTTTCCTTCTTTTTCCCCCCCTTGATTGCACCGTTTTTTCGGGGCTAGAATGTTCCTTGCGTTACGGGCCATTTCCTTTGGAGATTACCGTTACCCCGTTTTCAAACCTCCCTCCCTCGATTACAGAGCCGAACTGGACCCTTTCCTTTTTTCCTCCCGCTGACTGGACTTTTCCGGACCTTTTTAGTGCCTGGACGCCTGTCCACAAGTTACACTTTTTGTGAATTCCCCGCACAGGATTGGGTTCTCCTTTTTTTCCCCCCCTCGTTCACCCTTGCGTTTCCCGTTTGTACCAAGTCCCCACCTTTTGAGGACGCCCCTTTTAGCCCCGTGTTTGGGGTCCGTGGCGACCGGCCCTATGGATTTGCACATTTGTTTCCAGAAGGAAACCCTATTTTTTCACACCCCACCGGTTACGGGCTCCACCATTTGGTTGTTGAAAGGATTTTTCTTTCCCCGTTGCTTCCTGGGGTATTAGCCCCTCCTGACGCCTCTACCTCCCCCAGTAATAAAATTCGTCCCAAAGGTTTCTTATTTTCTAACATTGACCTTTTTCCTCGGAACTTTCTATTTATTTTGTTTCCCCCCCCCCTTTTGAAACTGCCTTTTTCTATTGACCCTGTTGGCACGATTTATTCGAGTTATGAAGCCATTGCCCTGAAGTTACAAAACCCCCTAAGACCCCAAACCGTTTTTTCCTCTTTTTCTGGCCCACCAGCCTCTTCCCCCGACCACCCTAGCAGAACATCAACCAACGAACTATGGTGACGTTTCAATCTTCCTCCCATCAGTGGAGACAACACCTTTTGACCAGCCCCCCCCACGTATATTTTTCTTGAATTTTTTCCAGCTGAATGATAAAAGGATTCTCCCCCCATTGGCCCACTGACACTAGTGGGCCCCACTTTATCCTTTTATTTTTTTTGTTTTGAACCCCCCCAGGTTGAATTCCTCTCACCCCCAATTCCCTTAATTTTACACCACCTTCTCTACTTACTTCTTGCCTTTCCGTATGAACCCCCTTTTCTCCCTTTTATTTTTTCCTCCTCCTTCCGGGTGGTTTTGGTTTTGCCTTCGGGTCTTTAGACCCCCATTATCAACCCCCTACGGTTTCAGCTCCTAAGTGGTTCTTTATCATTGTTTACGAGTTAGTTACCTTTAGAGTTTTTTTTTCCCTTTGTACAGGTATTATACCAAACTGTTTAGTTTCTCATTACGCCCCCCCCCCTTCTTTTTTAGTTCCTTTTTTTTATTTTTGGTCTTATTTTCCCTTTGTGAGGTTTAAATTTGTGCCTTCGTCTGGGGTCATTGCTTGTGAATCTTTCAGACTTGCTTAGTTGTGTTCTTCTTGTCTTGGTCTTTTTCCACTCCTCTCCCATTTGTCTTCCTTTCCCCCCCTTTTTTGACAACCCTATACATGTGTGATGTGATTTATATTTTCCCCTGGTAGCTTGGGTCTTTCCTCCTAAGTCGTTTTTTCTGCACGTAGGTTTTTTTTTTAGAGTTTGGGAATTTACAGACTTTTTCAATTTCCTCAATTTAACACACCATGACGCACTTTCCTTCCCTTTTTTCCCGCTTCACCCCTTGCAATACAATAGATGTCTCTTTCGGGACCCCCCTTTTGAACTTCTCCACTCCCGCTTAAATGATAGGGACAGGGATGTGCTCTTTTAGACTATGAGATCTCTATTTGCTCTAATTCCCAATCCCCCCCTTGTTTGACTCAATCCCTTTTCCACGAGGTTTTCTCCCAATGTTTTGTTTGTGACTCTTTTTTCATTATGCATCGAATTTGTTTCCCCGTTTTCCCTTCCCTACTCCCTGGCCCCCGCTTTTTTTCCCCAATGGAAGTTCCTCCAAACAACCAATTTACATGTACAAGTCTCTCCCCTTTACCTCGGAAGTCTCACCAGATCCCTTTTCTTCCCCTTTTTTCCACTTTCCCTTTTTTCCAAGGGTTTTCAGTCCTTCCCCCACGTACCTTTTTCTTCTCTCTCCCCCCAGCGTCCTTCTTACTCTTCGTAACAGTTAGTGATATGGCTAGTCTTATTTTCTCAAAGGGGTACAGTACGGTTATTCCATTTCTGCAATCATGGTCCCTTTTCCATTCCCCCCCCTTCCCGAAGCAACATTGTCTCTTAAACACCCTGTTTTTCATCCTTCCCAATTTCTTCTTTTTTTTTGAACAACCATGACCGTTTTATTTCCCTTTGATTTTTCGCCCCCCCCCACCATTGGACCCAAAGTTCCCTTCCCTGTGATAATCCTTGTTCAGTGGCCGGGTTTTCTTTTTTTTTCCTTCTAGAAAATTTCCATGCCCCCCTTTTCCGAAACCCCAGTTTCGGGTGTGTCCTGTACCCCACTTTGCCGGTCTTGTTTAGACTTCGATTTTTTTGCCCCCCAAGGGCCATTCAGTCCTTTAAAGGTTTGGGCCCTTTTATTTTTCACCCGGCGGTCCCCTGGAAAAGATTATGACCTTATTTGCTACCCGGCGCTTTGTTCCTTTTACTTTTTCTTAGAGCTTTCACATCCCAACTTTCGAACCCATGACAATTGGCAGGCCTACACCTCGTTTTGGCGTTGGACCTTAACCTCACCGCCCCCTTTCCCCGCTTTTTTTCTTCACTCCGGAGAACCCAATGCCTTATGCGCCCCCATTAAAATAACCCCCCCCAACTTTGCCCCCACTTGTATTTTCGCTTTTCCCTTCTAGTTTTTTTCCCTAAAGGTTTGCTTACATGTAACCTGTCTTTCCCCTTCCCCCCTTTTTTTCCATACAGGATGAGTTGGTCCCTCCGCCAACCGTTTTTTTTCCCCCTTCTCTCGTTTTCCCCCCATCGCTGGCCCCCCCTCTTTTTTCACCAGACGACGCTTGAGTTGCCTCCCTCTTCTTTTTTTGCGACTCTCTTTGGAGTTTACCTCAGTCTGGTCACTTTTCCTCCCCCTCCTTGAATCCCCTTTTTTTTTCTCTGGATTCCCACTTTATTCTTCCATGTTTTTGTGCCCCAACCACACCACAAAACCCCCCTTTTTTTTTTTTTTTTCTCACCAACCACTATCCTTTCACCCCCTTCCTTTTTCAACGAATTTTGGTTCTTACCTTTCTTTTAGTTCACCTCTTCAGCTTATCATTCAGTAGGCCCCCACTGAGGTTTTTCCCCCCAGACTCGGCTTTTTTTAACATCCCCCCTCCGGGCAACATAGTTCTTCTTTGGTGTCTCCGCCCCCCCCCCCTTCTTTGACTCCACGTCGATTTTTTGGTCGCAAAACCCCTTTTCAGGTAAAACTCCCGAACCCTTTTTTACATTTTTCCCTAAGGTCCCCTCTTCTTTCTTTCCCCCTTTTTCCCCTCCTCGTGTTTTTCAGCGAGTTCTTCTTTTTGACCCTGGTAATCCCTTTTTTGTCGTAACTGTTCCCTTTTTTTTTTTTTCTCCCCCCCCCCCCCCAGTCCCCTTTTTTGACACAATTTTCCTTTTTCCTCCCACCCTGAAACCCCTTTACCGGTCGTTTTTTTTTTTCCCTTTTTCTAGAAAGTACCCCCGTCAACTGGTCGACTGAATCTTGTAGATGTTCCTATCCCCTTTTTCCTTCTTTTTCCCCCCCCCCCCTTTTTTCATCCTTTTCACTTTCTCATTTGGAATTTTTTACGTTCTTCCCCACCCAACCCCGTCGTAACCCCCCTCTTCCCACTGGACAATTGTCCGTGCTTTTTTCCTTTCCCTCCGTTCTTTTACGCGCCACTTCTTTCTTCTTCTTAAAAAAACTCCCCCAGTGATTTTCGGCCCCCTTCTCCCCCCCTTAGTTTTTTTCCCCCCATCTTAATTAAATTTGACATTGGCTTGCCATTCTCCTCCCCTTATTTGGCTCTTCAGTCCATAATCCCCTTCTTTCACACAACCCTTTTCTCACATATTTTTTCCCCTCCTCCGAAGGGGCAAGCGACTCTCGTTCCCGTTGAAGTTTAGGGTCTTGTTGCCATTTTCTTCTTTTCTCTTTTTTTCTGCCTCCTCCTTTAAATTCATGGGAGTTTTCCATTCCACCCACTCCCTCTTTTTTCACGCAACAAGGGTTCCTTCTGTGAATGTCTGGCTGTCCTTCCTCCCCTCTATCTTTCCTCCTCTTTTAAGTCCCTTCCTTGCCCCTTTTTTTCTCCCCTCTGAATTTTTCCCTCGGGAAAACCAGCCCCTCTTTTTCTTCGACCTTCAAATGACACCCCCCCTTCCTTTTCTTCCCCCCCTCACTCTTTTGACGTCCTTTCCCCCCCCCCTGTCACCTGTGGTCTTGCATTTTCTTTTTTCCTGACTTATGATCCCTTGTAGCCTGTCCCTTTCCCGTCATATCCCCTCCCCCCCTTTCGATCTCTCTTTTCACTTTTTCCTTTGTTTACCTCTTTTTCTTGGTTTTCTTAATTTAGAATGTTTCATTTGTTAAACCCCCTTTACCCAAGTTGAAGTCCTCTTCTCCCCTCCTTTAAGCTTATCTCCTCAGAGACAGTTCCTGACCCCCCCTGCCCTGGTCGGGATCTTTTTCCATTCTATCTCTACCTATGAACAATTTTGTCATTGGCCTTGCATTGTTTCCCCCCCCGCCTTGGTTCCATCATCCCCCACTTTTTTTCCCTTTGTTTAGTTTTTTCACATGTTTCGCGGGACCTTGACATTCCTTGGGATTCCCCCTTCCCAAAATTCCTTGAAAGTGTTTTGGGCTTCCCCGTGAACGTGAATCGGGAGAACCCCCCACGTTTTTCCCCCCTCGGTCCTTTTCCTTCACTATTCACACCGGTTTCCCTTTTCTCCACCATTTTGCCTGTCTGGGCAAACTATTGAATTTGTGTCTCTATGTGCAAGACTTTGTATTGAGCGCTCTTCACGACTCCCCCCCCCATTTCCCGCTTTTTCCTCGTTTTTTTCCTTTACTTTTTCCATGTTTCAGGAGCCTTTTGTAATTATTTTCCTAGAAGACTTGCTCATTGAACATTGTTTTTCGTATTTTTTCTCCTTCCGTCTTTTTTTTTTGGACCGTGTGGCCGCGAAGTAATCCCCCAAGAACAATTTTCCCTTAAACCCAATGAGATTTAGTCTTCCCACTACCCCTGAGATTGACCCCCCTATCCATAGCCTCTTTTCCTGGTTCCTTTTTGTTTTTTCCCCCCATTAGTTCTTCCACCGGCTTTGTACCCACCCTTTCTAACCGCATCTATTTTTTTCCCGTATGTTACGCCTTTGCGCCTTTGCCAACCCCCCTCCTTCCCTTTTTTCCCCCAAATAATCCTGTACGTACCCTTGAACACTACCCTTTGGAATCTACTCTTCCCCCCCCCCTGAAAACTCTAAGGTTCCCGAA
>Ga0179593_1358413_pt1 | contig 10818 bp, 9 predicted proteins | sample CZODoug2_1_08_16_FD_185931 | JGI IMG/M metagenome (GOLD analysis project Ga0179593, IMG submission 185931) | Vadose zone soil fungal communities from Angelo Coast Range Reserve, California, USA - CZODoug2_1_08_16fungal (PacBio error correction) | ecosystem: Environmental > Terrestrial > Soil >... | reverse complement strand
GAATAATGGCCTATGTCGGAGGTATTCCTCCCCATGTCTCGGATGTTGACAGTCCAGCGTTAAGGTCGGCCCTCTTGTGCGGCCTCCGCCTTTCTATCCATTCGGACACGGATTACGTTTTTCTTTATCATTTAACTCGGTTCTTCTATGGTTTTCTTCCGATAGGGCCACCGAAGTAGTTTAAAACAGGAATCTTTCCATGTTGACTGTATATTTTCTTATACTTGAGTCCTTTGCTGACATCTGCACCTCCGATTTCTTTGCGAGGTTTCGAGGGAACTATTTTTTGTCTGGCACGCCAGGCGCTACATTCCAGTGACCGACGTTCCCGATCCGGCAACGTGGGCGTCCCCTTTGCCAGATAATTGACAGCTACGTCCTTTCTTACTTTTACCGCGCCCGGATACCTTAGGATTCTGCAGGCTCACGATTTTCGCTACTTGCTTGGTACGACATGAAGATAACGAATTTAGCCCTCTGCTTCGTGACCTTTCGGTCAGAGTCCCTTTTTCTTCCTCGTTCCCGCCTAATGATTCTCTCTTGGCACCTGGTAGCGTTTTCTGTCCTGCCTGGTTGGTACGCCGACCAATGGTGGCGGAGTGCGGGACGGGACTTCGGTCACTTTATTCTCTACCTTCTCTTATGGGCTTACCTTTTGTTCGATGACCACGTGCTGACCAGAGCTGATGAGCGCTTGTTCCATTTCAGTCTCCTCTTTTTGAGCTAGAGCTTTTTTTTTTTTCTGCCCCTAATGGTCCTTCTCCAAGTCGCTGCTGCACCCTTTTCTGAGCTTTTTGCTGTCGGATGAGAGAGGCCCCGGCGTCTATCGCGCCGATGCCATTCCTCTCGGCCCTTCTAATTCATAGTTGATGTGATATACGACTTGGCAGACATCAGCTGGATGGGGTTCTCCCCCTCAAGGCGGCGAGGCACGGGCCTTTCCTTCGTTTCCTTCTCGTATCCATTTGGATTTTGCCCCGCACCAAGAGACTAGTCTTTTGAGAAAGCGAGCACTATAAGAGTAGATTCCCTATTCCTACCGCGGGCCATATGAGTATTGGGGCACCTTTCTTTCCCCGACTGAATTACGCTCGACTGACTTTTGTGGCCTATTCTTTGATGTTCTAGGTGTGACGGAGCCGTTTGACCGCTTTCTTTGAAGTAGAGGGAGCATAGCGTATTAAATCCCCTCTCCTTCTTCCCCCCCTGAGGCGGCTGGTATACGCTTTTCGCCGTACGTTGCATCGCATCTCGTGTATGCACTCCTCTTAGCGCGGCGGGAGGGGTATGGGGAAGAGTATGTAGTGAAGTTCTCTCCTTTTTCGGGGACCTGAGGTGGCGCCTCTTCTAAGTGGCCCACCGTCTTTCGTCGTCTCTTTTCTCTTGCCTCTGAGACTGTACCCCCTTTTCCTTTGCCGGCAAACCCCTTGATCCGGTTGAAGATGCCCCTCTCTCAGGCTGAGCAGATTCTTTTGCTTTCCCCTTCTACTTCCCCCGGCTTTATCTACCACTCTTTTTGATTCACGTGTTTTTCAGACTTGTTGGTAGCGGCGAAATATGAGGAGATGCTCGTCCTGTTTCTTCTAATACGAAGCCTGTTCCTCCTTGGTCATCACCACATGAATTCTTCCGTTGCACGGGAGTAGGTCTTTTTCCCTCCTCCTAGTAAAGAGTCTTGACCCCCGAACTGTTTAGTTATTGAAGTTTTAAAAACCCCACAACCACTACTTTACGAGAAGCCCTTTTTTTTCCCTTATCTGTAAGACAGCATATACAGGCTCTACTTAGGGAGAAGCAGGCGGTTTAGTGGATTGCCCCATTTCTTCTACTTATCAAGAGAGACCCGTTTTTAGTCCCTTCATTCTCGCAGACCGATCCAATCTCCCCTTTTTTCTTCCTACGAGCGTTGTCTTTTTTCCCTGCATTCCGAGGACATTCCATTCTAGTGAAGCAGCCCTGCACTATGGAAGAGTGACATCCTTACTGAAGGATTTACCGCTTTTTCCTCAATGACTCGCCCCCCCCCCCCCCCTGTTTCCGACGTGCGTGGCCTTTCCATGCGTGTAGCTGTCGGTAGAGACAATGGACTATGCCCCGATCTTTTCCGTGAAGAATGCAGCGAATTCCCGGTATTTTCCCTGGTGAAAGCGCTGCGATCTTTCTTTTTCTCCTTTTTCTGGACGACCAGATTTCTTTGTCCTGTTGCGCATCTGATTTTTTCCTTCCTCGTTTTTTTGTAGCGGTCTCGCCATGAGACCAGTGAATTCGTTCCCCCACACACACCCTTCCCATTCGACCCTATTTCTGTCGTTGATTGAGTGATGATGCCTTGCATTGAGTAAGTGTTAGTTCTCCCCCAGCCATGTGCCGCGACGGCTTTTCACCCTTTCGGCATGCTTGTAATGTATTAATAGGAGGCCCCCCCCCTTCAGGCTGGAAGAACTGTCCCATTTGCTTACAGGCCGCGTCCTCGATATCTCATTCTAAGAGCCCCTTCCCCCAGAAGTTGGTTAGATCATCCTATCCATGCTTGATGGTTTCCGCTGTTCTTTCACTTTCTCGCGATTAGATAGATGCATGATGCATCAACTTTCAAAAGGAGTAGAGTTCCCTATTTCTTTTTTTTTAGTCTGATGCTAAACAGTTCGGATCCTTGCCCTTCAAACCCCTTTTTCAATCGTGTTTACGTGGGTTTCGGTTTTACATAAGGGGGTTAGGTTTTATCAGTGACGCTCCTACCGCCCCTCCTTTCCCCCCCCCTGAGGATTGGTAGTTTCAACTCTTCCCCGGGCCTTTCGAGGACGGTTCTCATCGCCTACCATGTTCTCCGATACCATCTCAATAGTATGACTAAGAAGTTTCCAACCACAGTTCTTCAATGATTAGTACTCGACCCCTGCGCTCGTTTTTCTTATTCCTGTCCCCCCGGGATCCCGTTGGTTTCTGGACTCCTACCGCTGGCCGCATCCTATTGGTCTACCGCGAAGAGTTGACCGATGCCTCTGGTGAAAAGAAGGTCAGTACCGTCCTTCTCCCGAAACAAATATTTTTTCCCTCCCCCCTCGCCGCCAGTCAGAGGAGGACAATCACCGTTGTTCATCATCTCTCTTCAGTCACGGTTCTTTCCCCTCCCTAGAGCCTCGCCCTGATTGCATGTGAGCAAGCGTTCCTGCTCCGCACCAACCCGCCTTCCCTTCGAAGAAACAATGGCATGATCCGCCTTCGGAACCCCCCCAAGCCCCCCCACGAAGGCGGCTCGGACAGCTTCATGATATTTTTGCATCACTTTTTTCCCCCCCATCAGCCACAATCCCCTTAGTAAAGGAATCGGAGGAACGTTTTCCCGTTTTCGCGTTTTCATCCAGACCGATTTTCTTTTTTTTCTCCCCATTCCCACTTAGAAAAAGAAGTGTAGTCTTTCCCGTTTGCCCTGAGCCAGCGGTCAATCTCCGCAGCCACGCCTGCTGGCCGGTTTTCATAGTACACCATGTAAGTCCCGAACTGCCAAGAGCGGATTACCGAGATCTGTCTCGCTCTCTCTCTCCGCTCGTGACAAAGAAAACTCCTCTGAAAGGTCCGCCCCGATAATATCCAACAACCTCTTTCCCACTCGCCGCCGAACCAAGATGACCCTCGTTTTGCCCCATCCACCGCGCGCAGCCCGCTAATGAAGAATGATCTCAATTCGCCCCTCCTTGCCAGATACCGTAATAGTAGAGAAAGTCCCTGAATCTCCTCCCCCTTCCCTCCTCCACCATGATTTTTACCCTTCCCGCAAGTTTAGAGTCGTCTCTTTTCCGCTCCCCTTGCTCGTCGGTCCAAGCTGCACGAAGAAGAGCGAAACTCCATTTTCCTATGATTCTAATTACAAGTTTTCACTCTTCTCCCCAGTAACAGCAGTTTTCCCTCCTAATCTCCTGCCCCTGCACTCCATTGCAATCCGGCAGATGAGTTCGCGAAGGAGCAATTAGCTGGAGTTCGCTTTCCGACCACTTTTCCCCCCCCCCGCTCTTTCAAAGTCTTTTTTTCAAATGTCTCTTTGGAGCTGCAGCTTGTGTCCACGTCTCAACAGAGGCCTGAACAGATCGTCGCTAGCATCCCGTCCCACCGTAGAAGATCCTCATTCCCCGTCCCTTTTTTTTGCAGGCCCCGTCTTATTTTTTAGCTGACTGAACACACATCCTCCGTTTGAAATGCCCTCGGAATCCCTTATACTATTCATCCCTTTTTCATAAGTGCAACTTTTCGTTACCTAGCCCCCTCCTTCGGCTTATCCCTAGTACTGATGAAGGCACAATAAACCGGCCCGATTGCTTCTAATCTTTCCCCCCCTACCCTATTGTTCGAATATACGGCGGCCTTTTCATGTGGAAACGAAGTTCGATTTTTGACAGCCGTCTTCTGCGTGAAAGAGCCTCTTTGAGTCCGAGGACCCTGTGGTTTTAGGATAGAAGACCTGAATTCCTTTGAGAAAGGATAGGTTTCGGCTAACCTCCTGCGTCGCCTCTTTGTGTTGTGTTTGGTGAATGATTGTTTTCGGCACGAATAATACTTAGGCTGCAAAAGGATCTCCCTGTTCCTTTGATCGTCTTCCCATCTGTCTATGATTCAGCTTTCCCTCTGTCCTGTTGAGACGGTGCGTAGAACGTAGGGTGTTCCACTTCAGACCTTCTGCTCAGTAAAGCAATTACTTAAGAGATTCCGTTTCATCACCGACTTCCCATCTACGTAATTAGAGAAGTTCAGCTACCCCTTTTGACCCGTGATGGATTCTTAAGGTGAGCCTCTTCGGTCTTTAATGGCATGTGAACGCTTCGACGGAATTCGTAATAAGTCTTGTCTTATGAAGTTCTCGTTCGGCTTCCCCGCTGCACTTACTCATTGCGGCGGATCAGAACCAGGTCAGAGAGAAGAGCACTTCATTTTTTACTGGCCTGATTACTTTTCTTCAGTCGTGCCCGAGGACTAGTTTCTACTTATCGAATATGACGTGCTTTTCTCCAAACCGAGCGTTTTTAATTGACTCTTGGGTTCGCGCTGAGAAGTCCAAGTACTTTGAGCTTTCGTTTCTGGTAGGTTTCTCTTTAATTACCATTTACCCCTCTGAGTCGTGATGAGAACCTTTTGGAGGGGGGTCGCTGAGCGGATAGGCACCTCCTAGCGAAGTCGCCCTATACGTTAAGACTAGTTTCCTTCGGGCCGGTTCTTTTATTCACTTTCCCTTAACTAGCGCTTTTATTGGAGTTCTTAGGCATCGTCCATATTTTCCCTTCTATGAGGAAAGGGGAGATTACATGAGTGGTCTAGTTCGGATGGGAATCACCGTCCCACCCTCTATCACCCTCTCTCGTGTGAAAGGAGAGATCCGGTAAGAATATGCTCAACGTGGGCCGAGGGCTCTGGGGAACCCGGCTCTAACAGCATTAATTCACCCTGAGAAGAATTGCTTTTTTCTTTTTTACGCCAGGAGTGGTAGATTCTCTGAATTTTTCTTCTCCTGTACCTGGCCGCTGGTGGGTTAAGTCTATTTAGCCGACGAGTCCCGCGTCATGAAAAGATGGGCGAGTTTGCTCGTAGTTGGCCCTTCGAGTTCCTTGCATAGTCCCATTCCTTTGGGATGACGAGATTCCCGCCGGCTTCTCTCGGTATGGTGTTTTTTTATTCAGTGACCTTCGACGGTTTTTCCCGGTTCGGATTCTAAAATCTGCTCTGCCCTTCCTGCAGACCGCGCTCTTTTTTCTTCTAAGGTCGTAGAGGACGTCCCCCTTTATCCCTTTTACTAGACCCTTCTTTTTCTGCGTGATAGATATGAGGTCTTCCGTTCGTACAAGGAATTTGACTCTCCCCCTTTCTTCCAGATATCTTTGAAGTTTGAGTCTCCAATATCGGTCCCGCGTCCCTGCACTAAGAATCCTTCTTGGTCCATACACAGCTCCTCAGGGCCGCAGTATGTAGTCGCTGAGAAGGAAGAGGAACACTCTCCTCACCCTTTCTTCGGTATGCCGCAATTCCCCCCCCCCCCCCCCACAGCTCAAGCCCTTAGTCATTCATGTACGCTTTCTTCAAGAGTCCAGCGAATGACCTGCTCCTACTCCCTCTTTGCCCCTGTGAGTGGATGTCAGAAGGCGATTCGCCTCCTCCTTCCGCCAAGTTCAGTCAAGGCCTGCCACCTTCAGAATTTCACATCTTCTAGGGGTTGATCCGATCGGTTGAGGCGCTTCGCCTTTTCTATCGCGACATGCCGCGTCCGGCCTGCCTGACCCGCGAAGCTGAGTAAATCCTTCTTTCTTTTACCCCTCCTGTAGGTCCGTCCACAATTCTCCGACGTATGCCTTTTTCGCGTGGTTACCGCTTACTGTTTGTAGGAACCTGGACTCTTGTCGATCGTAGGAATATCGAAATCCCGAGTCTTGACCGCTCTCTCTCCTTCCACACAGTGGCGGTCTTCTGTCTTTCTCCCAGTTTTTTTTTTCCCCCTTGGTTTTTTTTGTTTTTTTCCAAATTTTTTGGGGGTCAGATCTATTATTTCCCTTTTCCTTTCCCGTTGAGTATGAGATAGCCCATTTCACACATCCTCTCCCCCCCGACCGACTGATTTTTGAGCTTCGTCAATGCACCTCCCCTGGGCCGTCGTTTGATCCTTCCTTCTAATCGTCCCCAGATGTCGCTACCAAGAGCAGGTCCTCCTTTCCTTCCCAGCAGAGGAGGGACAGTGCTTCTTTCTTCTTTTCATTTCCCAGTCTTTCATTGCTTCCTTAGCTGTAAATGCGCGTCACGGCCTTTTCCATGCCGTTAATTTCCGCGATCTTACATGCGAAGAGCCATCCCTCCTTCTGTAGCCCCGTCTAAGCTAGAGGAAAGGTATTGATAATCCTCTTATACACTTCGATCTTCCGTGATAGCTTTCGAGCTTCTTCCATCTCCCCCACTCCAAAGTTGACGGGCCCGGGAGTAGGCGCCCTGTCAATTCTTTCTGGCCGTAGTTCATCATTAGCCACCTTTTGGACTGCTAGTAGGCTTTGTTTATCTTTAGGTTAGTCCCTTTTCTCCTTGGGTGCGGGTTTCTCACTCTCTTCGGACGGCGTCATTTACCCCGCCGCGGCCTGGGATGTAGTTTGACCCCTCTTCAACTGATTCTTAGTTCTCCTTTCTGTCCTAAGTCTTTTTATCTTTTTTCCAACGTCGCCTAATCTTACGTGCGTCCCGATGTTGAGTTGAAGTCCTAAGATTCGCCATACGGTCTCATGCCTTGCGAAGGTGCTCGTTCCCCTTTCTCAACGGGGTCCTGGCCCTTCCCCCTTTCCTGTCTAGCGGTCCCCTCGACGCGCGGTCACTGGCCCGGTTAGGAAAAGAGCAGATGGTCGGCCCCTCCTGTCGCCTCCCTTCGAATCCCCCTCCCTCACTAGTAACCTTGGACTCGTTTTTCCTCCCCGTTTTGAGAATCTTCGATGCCGTATTTCGCCTTTCCTCCCCCGAGCGAAACCCCAGCCTTTCAGTTCTCGTAGGTGAAGGTTCGGAGAAGACGGCACCCCCTCGACGCAGTAGCCTGCCCCAAATGCGAAGATACAAGCCTGCTTACCGCCACCCGCAAGAAGGAGGAGTGTCACAGTCATTCTTTCTCCTACTTTTACCAAGACGTTTCTTCGTCCAGAATGAGGCCACCCTCCACCGGATCGCGACGGTCGACATATTTTTTCCGAGGTGTTTTCTTCTCCCCATCCCCATTCGACCAAGCCTGACGGCCTCCTTTTTCCCTTTCTCCTGCCATCAGGTTCCGCTTTTTTCCGCCAGCATGTTTCCGTGTGGTTCGATCATATCTACACAGGAAGTCACCGCATTCCCGCGGGCCCTGGAACTCTATCTTGCGTCTCGCGCCGCCATCGCGCGCCTCAACCCTCTCCCGGCGCAGCAGCGCCTTCGCCGTGAATACATCCGTAGGTCACTCTCCTCGAAAAGATATCCTGCTAACGTATCTCGCTCTTCCCTCCCGCTCAGCCAGCGCCGCAGCACAGTTGACTCGCGGCGCCCCGCCTCCCACGCCAATTCATTATTCGCCCAGTCTTTGAAGCTCCGGCCGGCGTCTCGCACCATTTCCTCTGTCTAGTCAGTGAAAGTAGCTTCTCTCCCTTTTTTTCTCTTGTCTCTCCCGTGAGAGGTTTCAGCTTTTTTTGTTTCCTGCCCCGAAATTCAGCAGCTGATGCTAATTCAAGTATATTCATCGTCTACCGGTTAGCCGCATAGTGCTCTGATTCCGAACGCTTTCCCTCTTTTGAATCCAGTATAGACCTCTGGAATGAACTTTTGAGGTCATTGGCTTGCAAACGTGCCTGCTAGTCCCCTTCGTGGATGAAATGATCGCCTCTTCGTCACAGAGTGGACCCCCCCCTATTTTCCGGTCCCATTTCCGCCAGATAGTTTTCCGACCGACCCCTCTTCTCCAGTCATCATCCCTTTCCCCTGGTCAGTTAGCCGTTGCCCAGCCGCCGTCGTCTTCTTTCGAGCTGCTTTTCCCCACCCTAGGAACTCCTCTTACCTCCCTGACAAGGAAGCGTTATGCGAGAGACTTTCTCTGATGACGCCACCCCCTGAGCGGTCCCGTATTAACCTTCGCGCGCCATCTAGACCGGGATCCGGCCATCAGAACTTCATGTCCATGATGCCGTTGTTTTCAGCCCACTCTCTTTAATTTTTTCCTTTTCATAAGTGTGTTTTTGATTTCTACTCTTACTGGACCTTCCAGAGTCTTCTTTCCTTCATCAAGGCTATCGGCTTGTTTTGGAGCTTGGACACCTCGGTGTTTGAGCTAGAGATACTTCTCCTTCTAGAAAGGTCTTCAGGTTCCTTTCCTTTCAAGCTGCGGGATATGTTGTTTTCCATCCCTGACGAACCCTCCAATAGGACTCCCCAGGCTCGGAAATTTTATATGATAGTATAATATGTCTGTATGAGCTCCCTCTCTTTACGTGGCGAATTTGGGTTTTTTTCGTTCCCGATGTGTCGTTAAATCCCCCTGGAGCTCAGTTCCCTTCCGGACGAGCGGAAAATTGTGATGCAGCGAAACTATCTTTTTCTATTCCTCCTTTTCAGATGACGAACCCCCTTCGGTTTTCAAGTATGATGCTTGTCCGACCGAGTCTTTTTGACTTTTTGCACCCCCTCGACGACTGAATCTCCGAATAATCTGACCCTGTCCCTGGTTCTTCGGCTATTGAGGCCGCTCACTGCGTCCCCGATCTTGAGCCAACGAGGAAGCGCGAAGCTCCTTGCCTGCTTTTTTCCCTCATCATGGGCTAGAGGGTCCTTTCCGGAGCTTATTGAGCGACTCTCCTGATTTATGGTCTTTCTTGGCGACCTGGCCGATAGAAATGTGCTTCCTCCTTGATTGGCGCTTCCCGTCGTTTCTCTCTTATTGGGCGCTGCTCGATTTCTCCTACTGGGGCTTCAGTCTCTAAGTCGTCCTCTCTTCTTATTCTGGTGAGTGTTCTCTCTCTAGGACGGATTCTGCGCAGCTCGACGTTCAGGAGCCCTTCCCTTTCCTCGTCACTTCATGTGGGCTATTCTGTTCAGCCCAGCGATGGCTGGGCGGCAGAGCATAGTCCCTTTTGCTCGTCCTTGTCTTCCAGGCGTGAGAGCAGGTTCCCTTCTCCCCCCCCCAACTCGGCGTGACTACCCCTTTGACCTTATGCCTCGATCCGGTTTCCCCCTGCTCGTTCTTCTGTGGCACCCGTTTTCCTGATGACTGAATGACCCGCGGTCAGCGCCCGCCTGCTTTTTTTTTTTTTTTTTTTTTTTTTTTTTTTTTTTATGAGGGTTTAGTGGTCTCATGCTTTTCTCTTTCTCCGTTGGTGCGGCGGCCTGTCAGTCTATTTTGATCTCTCTGTAGCGACTCGTGCTTCCGCTTCGCATGCAATGGGATTACTTAGCTCGGTGATGCGACTGAGAAGTTACTTCATCTTAGCTGATTTTTTGATGAACTAAGCTCGCGCTTCTTCTTTTTACCTTTTATGTCTGCAGTTCGAATTCTGTAAGTACCTTCAGTTTTCGCCCACCCTGTCATCTTTGTCCACCGTCTTGACCTGCGTAGATGATGCTCTTCTCGACGTTAGGAGTAATTTTCCCCCCCTTGGATCCGGTTGTCCCCCTTCCTTTCAGGCGATCGCCTCCTTTTTTTTCGAGGACGCCAAGTTTCTGGACGACTTACCCCCCCGGGCGACCCCCGAGTGAGACCCTTGTATTTTTTCCCCTCCCCTCTTCTGCGACTGACATTACGAAGCCGAAGAGGTCACCCCCCTCCCATCCTTCTTTCATCGGAGTTAGTCCAGAGGCCGAAGTGCGAGGACCCCCCTCCTCCCCACCTGACCGGTCGTAGGTGACCCTACAAACCACCAACAGAAACCGACCTCTCCCTCTTAAAACTGGTACCTGACCGTGTCCCCTCCGAATCCTGCGCTAGTACTTCCCAGACAGAGGTGAGATGGCTGAAGAAGGTCGACTCTTCGCCCTCGAACTTACCCTCCCTCCTTCACAGCTACACTCCTCTTCCCCCCCACCCGGTGGGACTTCCCTTTCTTTCCTTTCGCTTCTCTCTCCTGTCCATCGTACGGCCAGTCTGGACTCAGATGGAAGCAATGACTTGCTGCTTAACGACTGTAGGATCATGACCTCTCCCTATCCTTTTTTTCCCCGCCGTGCTAGTCATTTCCCCTGCTATGTCTCGACAGAACTTTCTTTTTATCAGCCTGAACGGCGTTCTTTGCCGGACATCGCTGCCCGCCACCTCGGGGGTTATCCTTTTCTTCTCACACTTTTATAAGGGAG
>Ga0179593_1344636_pt1 | contig 10818 bp, 14 predicted proteins | sample CZODoug2_1_08_16_FD_185931 | JGI IMG/M metagenome (GOLD analysis project Ga0179593, IMG submission 185931) | Vadose zone soil fungal communities from Angelo Coast Range Reserve, California, USA - CZODoug2_1_08_16fungal (PacBio error correction) | ecosystem: Environmental > Terrestrial > Soil >... | reverse complement strand
TTTGAATTAGGAGAGGATAGAGTCTGCCATGCGGATCCGTTGGCCTTCCTCGCCGTCTGTTTGTGAGTCAGTATGAAATCCCATCATCATTCCTTCCCTCCTTCTAAGTTGCTTCTCCTTGCGCGGCGCCCATGAGCAACTCGTCTTGAATGCACACCACCCTTTCTTTTCGGACCTCCATAACCGCCTTCACGCAGAGTCAAACGCTTCTGCGGACCCCCTAAGCTTGCCCCTCGAACCTGAGACCAATGAAGCGTAAACCTTATAGCAATTCCCCACCCCCGCCCCCCCCCTTCAGCCCCCCTTAAGTACCCAGCTCATTAGTGATAGGGCGGGCTTTTCCGTTCCCAAGATCATACAACTTCCAAGAACTTTCTTTTTTTTTTCGGACCTCCGGGGCGATCTTGTGTTAGCCAGAAGGCGTCCCCCGCTATCTGACCTCAAATCGCATCCAACCGTCGACCCTCTTAATGCTTTCTCCCATGAAATTCCGAAATCGGCGATAGGAGAACCTAGGCGAAGGTGTTCAGCGGTCTGCCCAGGTCTGTGCGTGTGAGGCACCAAGATTTCGAGTCTCTAATCGGACGTCCTCAGGTGCCGAAACCGTCTTTGGTAGTGCCCCCGGCCCAGCTTCTTTTCCCCCGGACAGCCAGAAATGAGGCTTATCTTCTGGCGGTTACGCTTTTCCCGTGGAACCACTTGGCGTCCGTCCTACTCCGCCCCCTATCTTTCCTTTTGCTCCGCGCAACGATCGTTTGTGCACGCCGTTCGATTCTTTAACCCATGTCGCCGGCGACCCTTTCATTTTCCTCGAAGCGGGCTCCCCTTGGGGTGATTTTTGCCTTTCAGTCCTGGCAGAGAGATACACCTGCGCTCGGGCTATCCCGTCTGTTCGGCCCGGGCGGAATCGAGTCTGGCCGTCGAGTTTTGCGACAAAGTTCATAGAAGACGAGATTGAACCCCCGAGACGCCGTCCTTGGATCCCTTTTTTCGAAGTGCGGGGTTTGACTAAGTAAAGACGTATCACCCCCTCGGCTAGGCCAGCATGGGCATTCACAAAAAGATCTCGTCTCTTTCCCCTCCCGGCTTTTCCGACGGCCATCGGCCGGGGCGACTCAAGAACGGACGTTCCGTCTCCCCTCCTCCCCCCCCCCCCCAGGCCGGACATAGACCCAGAAGATAGAGGGTTCCCCCTTTTCCCCCTATTTTCGCGAGGGTTCTGATTCCCCCGGGCCGGCCCCGATCCATCCCGCCAACGGCGTTTTGAGAAGGCGTCCGCCGTTTGAAACTCTCCAGGGCCAGACATGGACCATGCTGGCAGACATTTTCCCCCCCCCCTCCCGTAGGCAAGCCGCGGGGAGTAGCTCAAAGGCTGTGTGGGTCCGTCCTATTTCCCTGGTTGGAACTCCCAAAAGCAAAATGAAGACGAGTGCTCGCGCCTCTTGTCTGTTGATCTTTCTCTTATCCATTTCTCTGCCAAAGACGCCTAGTTTAGTGCCAGTGCACCCCCTTCCTGACCTCCCCCTCGGCCAGCATGCAGGGAACCACTCAGAGCGAGCCCTTGCCTAAGCGTGTTCCTAATGACACCGAGTTATAGTAGAATAAATCTTTCTCCCGTTCAGCCCTAATAAAGACGAAGTTCCGCTCGTATTGATTTTTTCAGAGGTCAAATAGGTACATCGCTACTTCCCTCCCAGAAGTCTTTTGCGGACCGAAGTTTTCTCTGCGATACCCAGTATAATAAGCTTTCCATCCACCATCAGCCCCTGAACCAGTTTATCCCTGGAGAGAGGGTTCCAAGCCAATTGTCTCCTGTGGCACCCTTCTCCCGGCGATGCGTTTTTTGCGCATGAAGCCATGAACTTTTGTTTGAACAGCGCCTAGCTGCTGAGGATCGCCAGTGGTCCTCTTGAGCTCGTCGTTTAGACCAGAACGCTTTTTCCCGAGAAAGTCGAACGCATACATGCGCTTCGTGTCTCCCAGAGAGCACTCTCCCGTGTTAACGAGGCGCTCCCTTCTTTCGTGACAGACGGTAAGTATTATAGTACAGACCCATCGCCCCCCCCTTTTCTGTCGTATCTCGTCTCCCCCTCAGTATGCTTTCGCCCTGATTTTAAAGCGAGCACTGATGACTCCCCCCTCCCATTCCCTGGAGCTGGGTCTACTTCTATTTCTTTCCTCCTTACTTTTTTTTGTTTCGCTAGATCGCGTCGAACACATACCTTTTTAAGCTTTCTGGCGCCCCCCGCTTTTTTTCGTTTGGGGGGGGGGGGGTGTGGGGGGGGTGGTGGACGGCGAGTGCCATACCCTTTTTTTGATTGCTGAGAGTTGCCCATTCTATTTTTGATCACTCCAAGAGACTGGCCGCTTCTATGTCACTCACCCCCGGGGCACGTGTTCATAGAAGAGAATTCTGAACTACCTGATGCAGTATTCGGATACTGGTCTTCTTGTCGACGCCGTTCATCTGAGAGATACGCTCCACTTCAGCTAGTTCTATGTCTCTCTTCGTTCCCCTTAAGGTCCCTCCCCCCCCTCCTTCTTTCTCCTGGCACGTCGCCTTTTGCGTCCACCGCGCTAGACTTTTTTTTTTCCTCGCGATCCAACCTCGCGCCGCGTAGACCTGGATTGATTTTTGTGGGGGGTGGGGTGTTATTTCTCGGCAGCAGATTTCTTCCTCCTCCTTCTGTTCTTCCAACGTCTTGTAGCTCCGGATCTTCTCCTTTGTCGGCGACCTTTTGTGACCGAGGAACTCAGCAAGAAGAGCTTTGCCTTCTCCCCCCTTTCCTGAACTTGATGACAAGCTCGCAACCCTATGAATAAGGTTCCCCCGCTGCCGAATCGTCTCGCGTTTCTCACGGCAGTGTCAGTCGGACCATTTTCTCCCCACCCATTCTAGTTGGCATTCGGCCACTCAACTCACCTTTTTGAGACGGAGCGTAAGATCCTGATCTCCATCTCCAGAATTCTCGCGAGGCCTTTCGTGCAGTGGTTTTTGTACACCCGCCTAAAGATTGGACGGCCCCCCCCTCCCTTAGGTCATTCCAATCGAGGGTCTTTCCCCTTTCCTTTTTTGTACCCTTCCGAACTGGGAATAGGTGTGAAATGGGCGGTCTTTCACCTACTTGAGCCTCACTCGAATCTGTATAGATTTAGTTAAGGAACAGTATTACTATCTCCCCCCCCTCCTTCTCTGCTCAGTCCTTGGTGCATCTCGATCGGCTTATTGAAGGATGGGGGGTGGAGTCCACTCTCCGGCCCTGGGTTTGCATTTTCTCTCCCCCTTCCGAGCTTCCTTTTCTTGACAAGAGACTCGTAATATGAGTTCTGGGTGCGCCCGGGCGGACGCTTTTCCGAATTCTGTAAGGACGTTTACCTTCTTCACCCCGTCCCCCCCTTCTCACCGTATCCTCTTCAGTTATCAAAGACTCGCGTCTTCGTCTTCCTTGATGTCCCCGAGAGGAGCCCGACATACCCGTCTCAGATTCCCGAGCTCTCCCCCTTCATCTCTGAAGAGAGAAGCTTGTAGCGCTCTTCACAGCCAGGTCCCGCCCACTACCACCGCCCGAATTTTTTTTCAATCGTCGCCGTTCACTTCCCCCCCCGTTGCGTGTCCTTAAGCTGTTTCCATTGACGATCGTGCAAAAAGAGGATTTGCTCTCGGCGTTCTGATAGCGGGTCTCCCCCGTTTTCCCTGCCATGTTTCACGTACCGGCTAACATGAATCCGGCCTCTCTTCGTGCTGTTCCCTTGGACGTGATGGAAGAAATCCTGTAACCCGCGGTTCTTCCCTGTAGGACGTCCTCTTTCGACTACCGAAATTCATGTTTTAAAAGAAACCTTCCTCCGCGGACACGGAAGGAAGAGTCGACGAATCGAAGACTTTTCCTCCCCCCTTTTCTATTTGCGAGGACGGACGATTCCGTTCTTAGGAACGATTTACAGGGTTCACTCTTCCTCCCGCGCTTGTCGGCAATGGCGAAGGCAAGTTTTGAAGCCCCCCTTCGTACACCATTCCCGATTCCGCTAGTTCCCCCCCCGACTTGATGGTGGTATTTTTTTGATCCTCCAAGCACCTACGATCCTTTCAGGATCCCCCCGAGACCGTCGGTCTGGGTGTCTTTTACTTCATCAGTCAGACGGCAGGGCGACGGTTCGATGCTCTTCTGCCCCGCTTCCGCTCCCCTTTTTATGGTCTTTGCGTTCGTTGGCCAGCTCGTGAAGGAGGTTTCGTTCTTTGCCCCGAGGTGGTTCATTAATGAAGGAAAGGTTTTTCAATGGGCGAATCGTCCTCCCTCTCCCGTTCATCTGTCCCTTATTTTGGTAACTTCCCTAATCCCTTTTCCACCAGAGCGATGACATTCGATAAGAATCCCCGTCCCCCCTCCGCCGTCGTGACGCCTCTTCTTTCTTTCTCTATACGTGGTTTCTATCAGAAGTTGGAACTGAGATTACTTTTCTTGATCCATTGCGTGATAAGGTAGTAGCGCGCTTCGTTGGTCCCGTCTGACATTCCATCATGGAGGCTTCGAAGTCCTCTTCGCCATGGAGCCCTCAGTATCTTTTTTTTCCCCCAGACAATTCGGCAGAACAAGTACGCACCGGCCGCGATTTCCAGCCCTCCCGAACTGTCCTTGAAGCTTGCGACCCGTCCTCTTCGACCAAGTAGCCGAAACTTCAATGATCTACCTCCAGTCCCACCTTCGCGTTCACGTCGAGATCATGCAGGATCGTGCGTTGCTGCCGTATAATCAGAATCAATACCCGTCTTTTGCTAAGATGACCTGGCAATGGTTCGTACGGCGTCCCGCAGGTCCGATACTGAATTAGGGACTCCCAGTCCCAGCTCCGTTGAACGCATTCTCTTAAAAGAGTAAGGAGGACACCAGTTCAATTAGGCCCCTTTCCACATGCCCCTCAATCTGTTCGTAGTAGTTACCGAACCGTCAGTTTTCCCCAGCTCTGGCCCGAAGTTTATTTTCCTTACACTTACCCTGTAGGGATAGATCTCATGAAAGGTGAAGACCTTCCCTTTTCGTCCGGCCCCCCAATTTGACTTAAACCGGGACAGCAAAGAATCTGAGAGGATTCGGGATCGGTTTTGTAACCGGTCAGGGAAATTGCCTCTAAAGATGACCTCCCGCGATTGACGCGAGCGGCCGACGCCGTGGGACTCAGTAGTATATGAACCTCCCTTCTACCCTTTCTCCCTTCTTCAGTCGAATCTTGTATGAGAGTATTGGCGTTAGCGTCCCGAGGTCTTGTTCCAACCTACCGTTGAAAAGAAATGCCGATAGGCAGAAGACGGCCCCTTGCCCTCTGCTTCCCCTTGATCGCGCGTTTCGGTGGAGTCTACTCCTGCAGCCCCCTTTCAAGTATCGACCCGCTCCTTGTCGTGTTCCCACAGTTTCGGACGCAGTGATCAAGTGTTTCTCCTCTTTTTTCGGCCTTTCAGAGAGTAGCAAAGCCGACGGTTCCCCCCTCTTCGCCCACCCCTATGCGTCATATTTCAAGCCGAAGATGGTAAGAAAGCCCTGCCTGGTCCTCTTTTCGGCCGGGCCAACAGGTGACGGATAGTTCACCACCCCCCCCCCCCCCCCCCCTTCCCCCCCTTTCCCCAGAACTGCAGAGTCTTCCTGCACCATTCCGATCCGTTCTTCTCCTCTTCGACGTGCGGGCGTTCAACGGATAATAAAGATCCCCCCTCCGTCCTTTAATTTAGTCGAATATAATCGAAAAGTTCCCCTCCCCCCCTCTAGTTAGACTTTAAGCATGTTCCTTCAGACCGACTCGCTGCTGTCTCTCGGTAGCCCGGCGTTTTAGTAATAGTAGGAGTGTTTTTACAACTTCCCTCCGTTATTTAGGAAGTCTTAGGTGTGCTGTGTGATCGTCGCTCCTCTTCTTTCGGGCCCTGGAAACTCCCTCCGGAATAAGTTCCTTGGGCGTCCCCGCTCATTATCCCCCCAGATCTTGAGTCGGAAGACAGGCCATTTTTTGAAGGGATACGTCGCGATCCGGCTCCCCCTCTTGTAGAGAACCCCTTTGAGCGTTCCTTCTTCTGGCTATCGTTGTGAAGATTTTTACTCCTGTGTTTGCCAGACTCTAGCCATCACAGAAACAGGCTTTGCCGGAGGTCACCCCCCCGGCCGGCCAAGGCGCTCCGCCCGAATTTATCGGCCTCATCCAGTACGTAGGTTTCGAACAGCAGGCGGCCCCCCCCCCCCCCTCCGTTCTCCTCGCGTGCGACATCCTCCTAAGAATTGTCTCGGGCGTCTCTTTCCTCGTCTGAGTTAACAACATCCAGCCTCGGGTGTTCACCCTTGAGAATGGCGTGCGCATGACTCATGAATTAGTAGTGGAACAATGCCTTCGCCCGAGCTCCATGATCGGCTTCTATGAAGTGTCATTTATAGGATTAGACCTCTGGTAGAAAGTCCCTGATCCCTCAATACAAGTTCGGAGTAGCTCATCGCTCCCTTATAGTCGGCGTGAAAGCTAGAAGATAAAACGTCGTTCTATCGTAGGCCTCGCGAGCCCCATCGATTGAATTCGAAGAGAAGAGAGCAGGTATGCTCGCCGGCGACTGCCTCCCTCCAGGCTTTCGCCGTTGCTTCGATTTGGTCGACGGTATTTCTCTCTCTTTTCCTAATGGTTGAGGCCCAAGATCAAGTCCCTTCTCCTGCTGTTCTCTTCTTGCCCCCCCCCTTTCTTCATACTTAGAGGACTGCACGATTCTACCCAAGTGAAACCGAGGTGCTAGACAGCCTACTATCTATGAAGGCTTTCACGCCACGAGAGGTATTTAACCCTCGTCAGCGTCTCCTTCCTTGAGCCGCTGGCCACAGAGTTCTTACGATCCCAGGTTTACTCCCAGACTAAAGCGCCAATCAGAGAGATCTATGAGAAGGAGAATTATTTCCACTTCATGCCCGTTATTCTCCCACGCTTCGACGTTGTCCTAGGTCCCCCAACGCTAGATTTTTGGTCTCCGCTCCCCCCCCTCTTTCTCTCCCCTCGCTCGACCCCTCTCCCATTATCTCCCTCCTCCCTGCCTCCCACCCCCCTCCCCCCTTGACCCCGTTCGTTCCTTTCCCTCCCCTCCCCGTCTCTCCGACCCACTACCCCCTCCCCCCTTATTCTTCTTAACTCCCACCGCCCCCCCCCCTAATACCCTCCCCTCCCCCTTCTCCATTTCCCCCAGGTTCCAACAACCCCCCCCCCCTCTCCCTCTACCTAATTTTTCCATGAATCCCCTCTCCACCCCTCTTCCCTAACCCCCCTCCCCCCCTCGGCCCCCCCTTCCCTAATCCTACAAATCTCTCTCCCCCCTCACCCTCCTCTCCCCATCTTTCCCTCCTCCCTCCCTTTCCCCCCCGCGCCCCAGAAACTACCTCTTTTCTCATATCCATTTTTCGCAATCCCCCGCCCACTATCACCTTCCCCTCACCTCCTTCTCGCCCATTCTTCTCTCGCCGTTCTCTCCCCCCCCACCCCCCTTGTCTCCTCCAATTCCCTCCCTCCTCCCCCCCCCCCCCCCCCTAACCCCCCCCTCTCCCTCAGCCCATCTCTCCCTCCCACCCCCACCCCCCCCACCCCCCCCCCTTTCCCTCTCCACACACCCCCTTCCACTACCCCACTCACCTTGCCCCCAATCACTTTCTCCCCTTTCCCCCTTTCTCCTCCCCCCCCCCCCCACTCACACCCCATTCCACCCCCCTCCCCCCCCTCCCTCACCCACCCCCTCACCTCCTTTTCCCAACCAAGTACCCTGACCACCCCCTCCTCCCCCCCTCTACACTTCCCCTCCGTTACCTCCTTCCATACTCCCCCCCAAACCCCCTCCCTCTCTCCTTCACCCTTTCTCCTTGCCCCGCCCTTCGCCCATTTGCCCCCCTGCTTTCCTCCCACTTATCATCTTCCTACCCCTCCATCTACCTAACCTATTTCCATCACCCTCTCCCCTCTCTCCCCAGTCCCCCCCCCTCATTCCCCTTGACTCTCTCCCCACCCCCCCTCCCATCCCCTCCACCCCACCTCTGCCACCCCCCCCACCCCTCTTTCTCGTACCCCCCCTCTCCAACCACTCACAGATCCCCCCCTACCTCCTCCCCCTCCCTGTATCCCCCTTTTTCCCTACTTCAACATCCCCCTTCCACCTCCCCTTCACCCCACCCCTCATCCCCCCCCGCCCCCCCTCCCAGCCTCCCCCCCCCATCCCCCCCCCCTTACGTACTTCCCCCCCCCTCCCCCATCCGCGTCCCACCCTCCTCCTTCCCGCTCCCCTCTTCTCCCCTCTCCCCCCCCCCTCCCTACCCCACTCCCCCTCTTCCTACCCCACTTCCCCCCTCCCCCCTTCCACTTTCCTCCCCTCACTTGTCCCTTTCCCCTCCTCAAACTCTCCCTTCCCTCTACCAATCTTTCCCTTTTCCTCGCCCCCCCCCCCCTTCACCCCTTTCCCTTCCCCACATCCCTCTCATTCCCCCCCTCCCCCACCAATTTCACTTTTTACTGCCCCCTCTCCCCCCTCCAACCTTCCTTCATCCACTCTCCGTCCCCCTCGACTCATCCCCCATCTAATATTTCCACCCTATCCCCTCCTATCCCCTCGCCCCCCCCCCATTCCAGTTTCTCCCCATCCTTCCCCCCCCCATAACCTCCACACCCCTCCCTTCTTTATTACACGCTTTTTTTCTAGTTCTCGTATTCCTCCCCAATCCCTTCTCCTCCCTTCCATACCCTTTTCTTCCACCTCTACTCCCCTCCTCCAACCCACGCCACCCCCTTACCCTCCTCCCCGCTCCAAATCCCTTTCCCTGCCCCCCTTCTTTCCACCCTCCATCCCCCTCCCTTTCTCTTGCCCACCCTCCCGCCCCCTCCACCCCACCCTTCCCCCCTTTTATACCTCCCCGTCCCCTCCCCTCTTCCCCCTGCCCACCACCAGCCCACTCATCACCACCATCCCCCTCCCCGCCTCCCCCCCTTAGCTCTACCACACCCCCCCCCTCTCCCCCCGGCCCCTCCCAGCCCCCTTCACCCCTTTTCCCCCCCTTTCTACTTCTCCTACCACACCCCCCCTCTCCCTTCCTTCTCTCCTTCACCCCCTTACTCGTCCCCTCCCCCACCCTCCCCTTTACCACTTCCCTATTCACCATCCTCCGGTCCCCCCCCCTAGAGCTAAGAGGTTGATGTAGTCGATTCTGGGGAGCACTTTGAGGAGACTCGGTTGAAGATCCGCTGTTCTGGCGAACCGTACATTGCGATACTCGGATCGTCTCTTTCTGCTCCTTTGGACCGGAACCCTACTAAAGCTGAGTTCTTCTTGCTACCCCTTCCCCTTCACGAGCTTTCCCAATCAACTCCTTTTCTCTCGACCCGGTTTCCGAGAATGCTCGGAGTAGGAATTCTGGCTCTTCGGAAAATGTTTTCCCCATCTCCGCGGTAAATTCCTGACAAGACCGAGTCCGCGAGTTCCTCTCCTTCCCTAGCGCCAGCTCAAACTCCCTCTTCTAGATCCCTTCTTTCCTGTGCTGGTGCGTCCCCAAAGCGATCCCAAGAATGGAGGTAACAGAGGTACTTCTCCCGACTTTTCTTTCCCGCTGACCTAGACCATTGGGAAGATTTCACTATCTGTCCCCCTTCTCGCGCGGTGTGTGACTTTTCCTTCCTCGTCAGACTATCTCCCAATAGGCCGTATGGGGAATGGCTTTAGGACCTTTTTTTTTTCTTCCCCCCGCTCCCGGCACCCTTTTTTCCTTCGGAGCACCCTCTAGGGATCTACAATTTTCCCTTCGTTCCTGACGCGCTCGTTTTGGCCTTCTTCCACGGCGCTAGAACTCAGACCTTCCTGCACCTCCTGTTTTTTTCTCCGTATCTCTTCTTCTCTGGCAAAGGTAAAATTGAGAGGGCGCCGTTTGAAATGTTCTGTATGCTCTTCTGCCGACCAGTGACGACTATTTCTCCTCCTTATTCTGCCGTCCCCCGAAAGGGGTGATCAGCCCCTTGAAAGAACCACGATACCCCTCCCCCTCCGACTTCTTTCCTTAACTCACCCAGCCTGAAAATGATAGCGGACGGACCTCCTGGTCAGACTGCACCAGACTTCTTCCACGAGGTCTTTAGTGCAAATGCTTCTAAGCCGGATTACTGAGGCTCCCCACAAGGTGTACCTTTCACGTCCCCCGATTCGACCAGAATTAACTTTCTTGTAAGTGATCTCTTTTGTTGCCCGCCACCTCAATGGCCTCAGTTCCTGCACCTGTCATTTTTCGCTTCGAACTACATATTTAAGTTCCCTTCAAGAAAGAAAGTTCTGAGAGGCAGGACTCCCTCCTATTCGTTAGCCGGATAGAATTTTCTTCTTTTCTTCTTGCCGGCCTGTATTGGGCGGATTCTCTTCCTTTTTTCCCTCTCAGGCTTTAGGATTACCCGCTACGGCCCTCTTGGAAGACCTCCTCATACCCCTTTCCTCTTCGGCCATCAGGATGCTATGGGGCCTTGCAATCCGCTCCCTGACTCTCTCAGACGTGAAGGTGGCTGAATTTTCTCTCGTAAGCCGGTTAAGGGCTAGTGATGAGATCCTGCTCTCCCTCCCTCCTTTTTCTTTCTTCTAGGCAGCTTTCAAGGATGAAGGGTGGCGTGAGCAGAGCACGAGGTGGGGTTTCTATTACGACGAGGTTCTCCATGTCCCGCGAATTAGAAACCTTCCTCCCGTCTTCTTTATTTCTGGAATCCCCCATTTCCTCCTCCCCCCCCCTCCTGTCCTGCTGACAGGGCCACCTTCTCCTACTGTCTAAAAATAATAGAAGAATTATGAAATAT
>Ga0179593_1331460_pt1 | contig 10818 bp, 16 predicted proteins | sample CZODoug2_1_08_16_FD_185931 | JGI IMG/M metagenome (GOLD analysis project Ga0179593, IMG submission 185931) | Vadose zone soil fungal communities from Angelo Coast Range Reserve, California, USA - CZODoug2_1_08_16fungal (PacBio error correction) | ecosystem: Environmental > Terrestrial > Soil >... | reverse complement strand
TGACTCGAATTCCTGACCTGATGGAGTACTTGCCCTTTTACCAGGCGTCCACCTTTCCCTCTTTTTCCGCGCCGCCGTATGCTGAAAGAATCATATCTCCTTTTTACCAGCGGACCTACCCTGCGCGAAGTAACCCCGCGTTTCGAGTTTTTGACACTTGAAAGTTTGATTCTTTTCCTCTTTTCATCCTCGACTTGATGTCAATGCGCCATTAGGATCCCCTCTGTTTACCCAAACGTGAGGCAATGTTTAGTACTTCCTTTCCCTCCGATCTTTCCTCCTGAATGGACTTTAAGTCCCGTAAGATCCCATCATTTTAAGCGCCTTTCCCTTTCCCCTTCTTTTTTTCCCCGTTCGGACATTGCTCGGATTCTTATCTTAAGAAGTCTCTTACGCTGTCAGGTTACCGCTTCTTACCGTTTTTTGCGAGATTGTTCCGTTGACTGGCGGGTGGTAAGCGTGATGCTTATACCAGAGATTAACTCTTTCCATGATCCGGCCCCCTTTTGCTAATTGGTCTTTCATTCTTTGCTTTCTTCGTTATTTGGAATAATTAGAGCAGCGTTTTTCCCTTGATTGAGGTCTTGCACCGTCTTCATCCTTCCTTTCTCCTCCTGCAGCGAATCGGTTACTTTTCTTTTACCTTTAGTACCCCCGCTCTCTGTTTTTTCTGTTTGATTCCCGTCATCCCTGCAGTACATGAGGTTTGAAAAAACTCTTGCCTCTCTCCGAGACCTATATCATCCCCGATGTAAAAGCGGACGTCCTACTCGCAACCTGCTCCCTCGCCGACTTACGCGGCAAGGGGGCAAGAGGAAGCCATAGTTTATTTGTTTCCTTTTTTTCCCATGCGCCGACCCCTTTTTCGAAGGATTTAACGGTTGGATAAGTGGGCTTGTCCACTTTTCCCCCCCTGTTTCGGCGCCGCGCGCTACGCCCACCGCCCCCTGTAAGGCCCTGGGCACCCAAGTGCTTGAGCCCTTCCGCAGAAGTAAATGAGGCGAGTGCAGCTTTTTTTTGAACACCGTGTTTCGTTCCCTGCCCAATGTTGCATCCTCTGCACCCTAGTCCTTTTGCATAAGTGCATTACCCCCGGAAGGAACTTCCCGCTTTTTCTTACCGTTCAGTTAACCTGCGCCAGATTGGTTATTACGCATTCTTTTAAGTTTCCCTGGCTGTCTTCCCCTGGTTCGACCCCTGCAGTTGGTTCATCCCCCCCTCCAGCAATCTTTGCAGGGCAGATTTACTTCCGACTCTTCCACCTCTCGCAGTTCTTGAAAAGATTTCCGAACAGAATACTCAAAATATTCCCTCCCCCTCCCCTCCATCCCCCGATCAGCACGCATTCCATCGTACCGGCTCGAACCAGTCCAGGGCAGTTATATCACCATGATCTCTTTCCTCTTTTCCTGTAGGTAGGTCAAGACATGATGTAAGTTTGGGAGAAGCCCCCAGTGACAATACCCCCTTTTGCGCTCTCCCCCATTCCCTCACCCCTCCCTCGATTAAGTTGTCCAAAGTTGAAGGTTAGGCCAGCAGCCATTGTTCCCTGCTCCCTTCTCGAGATTACCTTGAGTTTCACTACAGAGTCTAATGAAAGCAACAATTTCCTCATCTGTTTCCTTCTCCTTCACTCATCTGTGATCACTGACATCTTCCCTCCGTGGACCCGTCCCGGCACCTATGGGGAACCTTTTGCCCCCCCCCCCCCCCCCCCCCCCCCCCACCCCCCCAGCACCTCACAGGCGTTTTTAAGTCCACCACCCCCTTTGACATTCCTCTCCCTCCCCTCCCCCACGCCCTCAGCCGGCCCGCAATGTCCGGGCTCGTACTTGAAATTCCAAGGGTTGAGTTGACGAGGACGTCGAACTCTCCTCCATTGGCCACTGGCTCCCACCAGGCTCACCATACAACATTTGAATGGAGGCACATTAGATTTCTTTGGCTCGGCGCACCTTTTCCTCAGGACGACCCCTGACTTATAGTTATAGTCCTTCCGGCCCCTCCCTCTTCTTCCTCCCCCTGAAGAAGCCGTGGATTGTGCTGCAGATAGGAATCATATATTTGACTCCATCCACCTGGTCTTTTTTATTCCCTACCAGCTTTTTTATGATAATGACCCAGGACGTTCCTTATCCCATGGCTGACACTTTTCCCCCCTCTCCGGTTTCCCTTCCCAATTTTCCGGCCGCTTCAGCACTATGCTCTGGGCGTTGAGTTCCATTATCCATCTCTTTTCCTAAGTGTTTGTTTGCTCTTATAATAATCCACTCCTTTCTTCCTCCTTCTCTTCGTTGGGATTCAGGCCTTCTATCTGTTTTCTGGCAGTTCCCCCTCGCCCCAGTGACTAGGTATAAGAATTAAATGTATAATTCCCGGGCCCCCTCTTCGTAGATTCCCACCGCGCCAGGTTGCCTGTCCCTCATTAATTAATAAACCTATCCTGATTGATTAATTGTGAGAAATTCTATTTAGGCTTCCTCTTCCCAGCATGCAACCCCATACCCCTGGTGATAAGTGTCCCTTTGATCCGCAAGCCCCCTTCCCTCTCCTCCGCCATTTATTTACCTGTTGACTGCCTGTTGAGATGAAAGGTGTCATTTTGATCTCTCTTAGCCCAGAGACTTTGACCTTTTCTTTTTCGGCTCCTTCCCCCTTGCGAATCTTTTTTCCTTGTCTTTATTCACGGTAGTTACTTGGTGGTTTTTTCTATCCGTCTCATGTGAATTTCTTTTTCGGGGTCCCATAGGTGCTCAGTCGTTTCCGGCAGGCTATGATACCCCGGATGGAAATATCAAGAGTAATTGCTTCCTTTGCCTTTTCCTTCTCTTTTCTACACCAGTCCTTTCCATTTTAGTAGAATACATGTATTTAGCACCTCCCTTTTTTGTTGCGATTGTCTTCGAATTGCATTTAGGTATGGTGAGACTCTCCCATGGACTTTCTTTATTTACATAGATACCATATCGGTTTTACCCCCCTAAATGAACATTTTTTGTTGATACTGCCCGCTTGCTCTCAACTGTCTCAATCCGGAAATAGGTGTTCTTGGAGTGCGGTTTATTTCTGTATTGTCTATTCTTAGGTTGTGTGATACTCTGTTTTCCGTTTTATCTTCTCTATTATTGGCCCCCTCCCCCCTGTTCTTCCGAGGTTGTATCGGTAAGAGGAATTGGTTCCTCCCTCCCTAAGCGCCTTCCCTTTACATATTAATGAAGTCGAAGCACCAGTTTAGGTTCTTCTACCCCCCCCCCCTCTCTTCCAGGTAATGCCTTTTTTCTCTCTGTTTGTGCAGGGTATGCTACCCATCTTTTAGTTATGCAATCATAATGGTCGTTCTTTTCCGGTCGTTGCCCCACTACCCCTCTTCAACCTTCTGACTGTTAGATCAGTGTCCGAGGTTGTTCGCAGAGGCTACGCTTTGGTTTCGCCTTTTGCCTTGAGTATTTGGTCGAATTGTGCCCCAAAGATTTACCAATGACCACACCCATATTATGCCCTTTGATTGATTTTCCGGCTTTCAATCCCTCCCTACCTCTTTCCCCCCCATGCCTTTTTGCTGGCCACTTGAGCAACGGAATGTGGTGAGAGTCATCCCGACGTCTTAAATCCTTTTTCGCTCGGCTGGATTCCAGATCCCTGTTTGACCTCGCCTTCGTTCCTTCCATGGCTCCCCCTCTCCGCATCTCTCTTTGTCTAAACCATGACCCATGTAAAAAAGACCCTATTTTTTTTTTCTCTCTTGAGCTTTCCGTCCGTCCAGTTTGTCCACGAGCAATTCGCTTCCGGTAATTGCTTCCCCCCGCTCCCTTTTTCCTTTTTTTTTTCCATACGGAAAGCAAGATCTCACCGTCTCCCAAATTTCTTCCCCGAGTTGCTTCGTTTTTGAATATACGTCAATTCGTCTCGTTCTACACCCCTCCGCCTTCCCCCCTCCCGCAAAATTGTTCGCTTAACGAAATAGTTCAGATAATGATGCAGCAACTCTGGTCCCGCTCTTTTCCTCACTTGAGCTGAAGACAGGTCCTTTGTCTGAGCCTTACAGTTCTTGCTCCTCCTCCTTCTTCAATCAGACCCATTGCTTGGAATTAGTTGAAAAGACTGGACGCTCCCTACTTTCCCCGCAATGGAAATCAGTGTTTTTCCTTGACCCAGCAGACTTCTCAATTCAACTTCTTTCTAGAACGTGCTTCCTTCTCTCCGAGTTTCGGCGATGGGATGCCCTTGACTTCGGGATTGCCTCACTGCTCTATCCTGTCTCCTTGCCTCCCCCTTTACGTCAAGTGTACTCGTCCAGAGGCTAAGTAACCTTATTCTTCCCTCATAAGTTGTGTTGTTCCGCTTTTTTGACGTCCTCCTCGGCTGATTCTTGCCTCCTTCTCCCCCCTGCCTCCTCTCGCGCGCACGCTGGAGGCGCCTTTCCCTCGAACCCGATAGTCCGGCGAATGAATCATGAGTTCGTTTTATTATTGCTTTGCTTTTTGCCGGCTTCCCCCCATGGCGACGATGGTCCATTGACCCTGCGTTTCTTTTTCCCTTTTTCCCTTACCAACGATTTGAGGGCATTTCCAGGGGACTTTCCTTTTCAATCCCCTTCGACGAGTCTGAGGAATTTCGTAATCCGTCCTCCTTTCCGTTTCCTCGGCAGGCTCTTCCAGCTCGGTCGATGCTGTTCCCTACTCTCCGTGGCTGTTGTTCCGTGGAATACAATTTTTTTTTTTTTCCTTCCTCGGGCGTTAGTTTTTCTTCCGAGTTTAAGCGATTCTATTTCCCTCACAGCATCGGACTTGCGATCTAAATTTTCTCTTTTCTCCATCGTTTTTTTTTCTTCCCCTTCAGTTCATCGGCTTTACTAGGATCCTTTCTTTTTTCCCCATCTTCCAGCCTGGCCAGCTCCTGCAATCTTTTTTTTTAAAATCTTTGTCAGACCCTCCCTCTCCTGCGCGTGTTGACTTCCAGGTACAGACTCATAGGTTCCCTCCCCCCCCTTCATGCGCATCATAGTGATCCCCAGAACCACGTCTTTTTTTTTTCCAAAGCGTGCTACAACGAGAAACACTCACCTTCCCCCTACTTCTCCGTCACGGTGGCCAGTCACGGAAGAAAGGGCAGGTTCCCATTTTTTCGCCGTTTGAAATGTCAGGTCTTCCCCCCGGGTACCCCATAAGTAATTTTTTTCTGTTTTACCCCGAAGGACTTGCCACTCCAGTATATCCTATTCCTCATAGGCTGCTACGAACCGTCAATCTTCCCCCCTCACTGCGAAAGAACGCGATACCTCTACAACCCCGTCTCTCGCCCCCTTATCCCCTCCTCCTCCTCCCTCTAATTCCCTTGCACCTTTTACCCTAAGACCCCTTTCACCCTCTGCCACCCCCAATAGTGTGAGGACCCCCCTCGGTAGCCACTCGTCCGACTAGCCGTCTTCGTCCGTCCGTTCCGCGAGTCAGAATTTTTTTGTGAACTAACGTTTTCCTACCTGCTTTTTCCCTTTCTTTCGTTTTTTCATAAGATTTCCCCCACTCGTCGATAGCTACCCATGACGCCTTCCCTCCTTCAATAACCCCGGGGTGCTTCCTTTGGATGCAAAATCTTCTGTTTTTAGAAGCAGATCTTTCCGCACTATTTAAGCTTGCGGCGTGTTTTAGGTGACCAAAATTAAGTCTGTTTCATCTTCCCCCCCTCTATCCTTTTTTTCATGTTTCAGACTATCTTGACCCGACCCCCCCTCTCCATAGACGGCTACCGGCCCAAAGATAGCATACAAACGAGGAGCCCTAACCAGCGCAATCTTTACCTAACTCTTCTCTTACGTTCTCCCCCACCTTTTTATTACTCCAACTTCTAATCTTCATAGTTTTTTCCTGGTAGGAGTCAATTTGGCGATTGAGAAGAACGTTTTTCCAATATCATTCCTTTTGAGCGAGGCCACCCTCCCCTCAAGTCAAGTACGTTAACACCCCACCCCAAAGGGCATAGGGTCCAGGCCTTTCATCTCATTCCTCTGAAGATTGACCCTACTGGTACCCGGGAACAACATTCGCAAGTTTACGCTGTCTCTTTCGCGTTTTTTTCCCCTCCCCCCCCGTTATCCCGAGACGGCCACGACTATATTTTTTTTTCACAGACCCCTTCCGGCTGTTTAGACACTTCCCCCCCCAACCCAATTCCTCCTTTTTTTGAATTTCAGAATCGCCCCTCCACCTTGAAGCCGGCCATAAGGGAAGGTCTCGTCCTAAGACCCCATTTCCCCATGCTCTTACGACCAGTGAATTCAAGCGGCTCAACCGGAAGCACCCGCTGGTTTCCCACTCATTTCTTCCCGTAGGGTCGATGTCTTTTTGAGCAGCACCCCATTTTGAAGCAGAGCCACTTCACCCGTCTATTATATAGTGGTCCATGTGCCGTCCCCAGCAGGAGTAATTCGCCATGAGCCTTCCCGGCTTGTCTTTCCTCCTCCATCTTAGGCAATTCACCCTTTCTCGTGGGATATAACACGAATTGCGCTATGATTCCATTTGAAGTTAGCTGTTTTTCCCCCTCCATGTTTCCCCCCTCCTAAGATAGAAGGTTTTTCCCCATCGTACTGCCTCTTCGAGTGATTATTATCTTTTCCCCCTTTCCCCCTTTTTTTGTTTGAGACTCTTTGACAATAACACTCCATCCCCTCAACGGAATCGGATTAGCGGCGCAGGGGGATTTCAAGGCCTATATATGGGCGCTTCCGGTCCGCCTTTTCTCTTTAAGCCGGTGTCGATTCATGATCCTTCGAACGCGTATTTTCAGCTCAGGTTGTTGCACTCCCCCTCTTCCTTCCCCTCCTCCCCCCCCGTTTCTTCCTCCTTTGCGCCTCCTTTCTGGCGGTGCTAACTGTCACCCTACCAAATACCTGATCCTGGTTTGATTGTCCCTGAGTCTTCTCCCCCAAATGGTGCTTTCCCACCCCGACCTGCTTCGAATTTTCCTTCTTTTTTACGTTTTGAGAGGCCCCGTTTTTCAACTTTGATATATTTATTTAGCCCGTAATTTCTTCTTCTTCGCGTCCCCCCCTTTTTTTTCTTCTCGGTCTTGGCTTGGAAGATGACACCTTACTTGTTGTTTTTTCCTTTCGTCTCTCTCGCCTGCATTTGGAAGGTGCTGGCGGGGCCCGACAAGTGGTTGAATCAGTCGGGCCGTTGATCAAGGAGGGATGCCGCCCGTCCCCAGCATGTCAGTTTTTCTTCCATGCACCCCGCCCCGTATTTCAATATTCTCGACCTTTAACTTGCCGTCCCTCCTCCTTTTTTTTTTGTTGTTCTCTGCCTATGCGGTGCTTGCCCGTATAACCTGACCATGATTTTCCCCCCCTTTCTTCTCGCGGGAACCCTCTCGTTTCTCCACTGCACCCTATGAAATATCAGTGTTCCCTTTTGTTTCTCCTGCCTCTAGTACCCGATGTTCAATAGCGTGCTGCTAGTGTCATTTCAGGTTTCCTTGCTTTTGGTTGTATCTATTCGATGGTCAGGGAGAATCTGTTTTTCTGACATCTTTCTTTTCTTTTCTCTTAGATCCTTGAGGGTCCCCTTCCAAACTCGTCTTCTTTTGGATAGTTACCCAGCCGTCACTGGAGTTTTCACCTCATAATCCCCTCCTTAAGTTGTCCCCCAATCTTCGGTTCTACCTGAGCTTTCCTTTCCAAGCGAGTTTCTTCCCATTATTCAGTTTCCTTCGTGCTTGGTTATTCTAAAGATTCAGATTATGCCCCCCCACGGTCATCATGTTCTTTCCTCCTTGTTCGTTGCCCAACTACGCTGTTAACCCTTGACTAGCTTTTGCGATGAGGCGTGCGCCTCCCGTTTTTTTCTCTCCCCTTTTTCTTATCCTCGGTTCTCCCAGTTGGTAAAATTTACCACCAAAAATACTTCTTTTCCACCGTTGCCACGTCCTATGTCTCTTCATGTAAGGACTTCCCTCCCTGACGGCTGCAGGTTCCCCCTTGCGAGAAAGCGACTGCTTATGGTCTCAAGTAGAGTCTTCCTCTTCCCAGATTTTTCTCCATCGGCTGGATCCTCTCCGCCTGCAGCGATGCCTGATGAAATACTCACACTCATCTTTTCTGACCTGTTTGACCGCTCATGCGCCGCATACTGTGCCTGAAAATGATTGAACCTGACCTCCCCCTCATTCGAGGCCCTTAGCCTCTTCTTCTTCCCTTTGAAGACAGCCTTCACTTTCAGTCTGTTCCAAATCCTTTTCCAATACAGACGCCTGCACTGATGTTTTCCCCTTCTCCAATTTAGAGGCCGCTCTTTTCGTTGATTCCTGAGTTGAGTCTCGACCTCTGAAACCGCTCTCCCATTCCCCCTCCTCCAAAGCTGGTCCGACACTCCATTTTTCGTACTATATGCGGAAAAGAAGCCTTGAGATGGAACGCACTTAGACTTCTACTTTCTTGAAATTATGCGGCTTCACCCTTTTTCCCCTGCGTATTTTCGAGCCGTCGACCCTTCCTGTCCTCACTTCGCCTCCCGCGTTGACTCAGAGGGCCCGCGCATGTGGACCCTTCGGCTGCGACGTTCCCCCAAAGCCTACCCCTGACATCGCCCGCGGATTGCGACTGCGTTCTTTCTTTCCTCTGGAAGGTTTGGCCTCCCGTTCCTTCCCCCTGCTGCGTTTAAGTGCATTGGCCCTCCTGAAGGAAAGGAAACGCGTCAGGAATTCTCTCCCTATCTATATTTTCCCCACTTTTTTTCGAGATTGATTCCCGCTTTATTCCCCTTTTCACCTCTCCTTTCGCCGCCTGGCCTCCCTTTGAGGTCTTCCCCCTCGAGATCATCCAGCTCCCGACCTCGGCGCTCTTCCGCTTTTTTCCGCTTTCAGTGATTTCCGTTTTGCCGTCTCATTCCTCTTGATTGTTTCCTCTCTCCCCCCCTTTCTGGCCCCGCGGAAGAACGTGAGGCCAAGCAACTTGACGTGCCTTGAATTCGTCGATCCGAGTCTCAAGATTTTCTCAATCCCCCTTTCCCTTCCCGGCAGTTTTTTTCAAGTTCCCGTGAAAGCGATAGATGAGTAAGACCGAATAGGAGGGTGTTCGGGACCGAGATAATTTTTCTTTGTCCGTGTTCTCCTGCGTGTTGTCGAGTTCAGCTCTTCGCGTTCTCGAGATTACGTCTGCCCCTGTGGCCTGAGAATTTTTCCATATGCGTTCGTCGGGATTGAATCCCCAGCTTCTTTTCCTCTCTCTTGCGGGTTCTTCACGATTCAGCAGTCCTCCCTCTAGATGATGGCTTTTGGTCCCCCCTCTTTTTTTATCACTCTCCCGTTGCTTTCTCGTGTCTATTACCAGGTCCCCGAATTTTGTTCGATTAATCCCCCTTCAGAGAGAGGTCTCGAGCGATCCAGCCTCACTTTGTGAGCCACCGCGGAGTAGAAGCGCCCCGACAGTGAGCTCTCCCTTGCCTTTCTTTTTTCAAGGGGTCCCTACGGCGATCGTGGTTCTGACCATGGCCGCAGAAATCCCTGACCTTTGTCATCTCCAGTAATTTTTTTGTTCTTGCGCTTGACAACAAATGTTCGAGCCGCTTTTTCTTTCACTTCTCCACCCCTTGCGCGATTTTCTGTCAAACTCTGCTTGTCAGTGAATGGGACAGCGAGTTTGGGGATTGAGCCCCGGATTCCGTTCTTCAATTTGCCCCTCTTAGAATACCATGCAAGTCCCCTGACCTCACAGCCGGAAGCAAATTATTGGGTTTCAAGTTATCCTCCTTCTCTCTTTTTCCCCTCCTCACCCCGATTTTAAGATTCCGGCCGCATATGCCCAATTTGAATACTTCCGACAACCTTTCCCTTCTATAATGGTGCATTTCCCCCGCCCCCTCCTGCTTGACCCCACCACTTTTTTTCCTCGTCCGGTTCCCAACACTGGCAGTCCTAAGCTAATCAATGCCTTTCACCCCCTCCCCCCTCAATTCCCTCTCAGCCCTCTATTAAGCTCTTAGGGCCCACCCCAAAAGGGACTTCTAATCACTTCATTTCTTCCCTCGTTCTCCTTGTGGAGTCATTGTTACCCCTCATAGGGTAATTGGGACCGCCCCTATTCCTTTGTCGCGCGTTCCCCCCCCCCCAACGTACCGTAAACGCAAGCTCATGCGTGTTCCAACCCAACCCCTTTCCTGGTCTTTCTCGCATTTTACCCTAGCTAAGATTGCAAGCTTTTCTCCCTTTTCTTGTTTAAAGAAACCTCCCTGCTTCAGACGCTTTGATACAGTGCGAGTCCGCACGCCCTTTGATTCAACCTTAGAGTTTTTTTCCCCGTTCCCTTCAAATGGGAACATGCAGTTCCCTCCAACCTTCCTTGAGGCTCTAACGGCCCCCCCAACCCAAGGACATTTTTCAGAATAGCCAAGCCCAAGCACCCGACATCCTTCCAGCTTTTTCCCGGGGCTAATAAGAAATTAAACTCTTTTTCTGAGACGAGATGGACCCCTGGACTCCCCTCCTTCCAAACGTCATGGTTTCAAATAGCATTGCCTCCAGTTAGAGGTTCCTGTGTAGCGCAGCACCTTTTGCAGCCCTCCCCTGACATTCCCCACCGGTTTCAGGATCTTTATATGTGTATTGCAATCACGCCTCCAACGGGACTTCGCCAAAGACGTCTCTTGGTGTTTGGCTTTTCATTTAACGGAACTTTGCATATCGGGCCCAAAAAGGCGCGTTATAATCCAATAATTTGCGAGCTCCTCTTTTTCCGTCGTCTACGGTGCCTTATCAAATGGTTTGACCCCCATTTCAAATAAGGCTGGTCCCCCGGCGTAGCTTCTGCGGTCTTATTTTCTTTAT
>Ga0179593_1320525_pt1 | contig 10818 bp, 15 predicted proteins | sample CZODoug2_1_08_16_FD_185931 | JGI IMG/M metagenome (GOLD analysis project Ga0179593, IMG submission 185931) | Vadose zone soil fungal communities from Angelo Coast Range Reserve, California, USA - CZODoug2_1_08_16fungal (PacBio error correction) | ecosystem: Environmental > Terrestrial > Soil >... | reverse complement strand
TTTCGCGCGTTCCGGCCCCCTTTCTTTTTTAGGTCATACTATCCCCCCCTCGAGGAATCGTGCAACCTCCAACCCTTTCCCCCTTTCCCTTTTTTTTGACCCCCAACTCCTCCAACTCGTTCCTTGGGTTTTCACCCCATTCAGGGTTCAGACGTTTTTAGGATCTTGTAACCCCTGGCGGTTGCCCCTGGCCAACGCGTACTCCTTTCCTGTTTCTTATCCTTGGCCAGATCCTCGATCCTCCTGACCAAAACTTCCCCCTCCTTCACTTAGGTAAGTTTAATATGCTAGTAAAGGTACCTTTCTTCCCCCCCCCCTGAACTGTTCCGTTTTTTTGAAATTTTTGCCTTGCATTTGATACTGTTTCCCCCTAGGGGAGTCTTCCGTTTTTGGCCTGGTTTTTTTGTCCCCCGCTGGGTCTTCTTCACCCCGTCACGTTTTGTGGCGGCGCGGATGTTTCATTTTCCCGGCAGAGACTTTTTTCCAGACTCAGGGCCCCGGGACCGTATCCCTTTTTTTCTTGGCCCCCCCATCATTTCGTCTCCCCCCCCTTTGTAAGCGTACAAGTGCTTCCCTTTTCCGTTTTTTGTCTTTTGGGAATTCCTTCCCCCCCAAAGAGTTTTTTTTTTTTTCCTTTTCCCCCCCCGGTTTTTTTTCTTTTTTTTTTCCCTCTTTTTTTGATCGTCCCCTTTGGCTGCCTAGTGTGGTGCCCTTGGTTTCCCCTGGGGTACTCGGTTTCTAAGTTTTCTTGTTCTGTGTTTTGCGGGCGTCCGGTCTTCGTCGGTTTTCCCCTCCTTTTTTGAGTTGTCCCCTTCCCCTTGGGTCGGGCCTCGACCGCATTCCTTTTTCTCCCCAGTGCGAGTTTTCCAGCCCGCGGTTTTTTTCTGCTTGCCCCCTCCGCGTTTGAGGATCCCCATTTCGCCCAGCGCGTTTAAAAACCTCCCATTACTTTTTTCCCAACGTGGAATGCCCTTTTTTTCAAGCTCTGAACTTCTCCCCCGATTTTTTTCAAGCCGAGTCCAACCGATTCCAGTTTTATGAGTCATGGCTTTCCCCGGCTGCTGCTTCACTTTTTTAGATAAGTTTTTTGGCCCCCCGACCCGGTTTCTGGCGTAAGGTAGGTTTCTTTTTTGTTGTTTCCTGTGGATTTTTTAATTTTTTCGTCCCGTTTTGCCTCTTCTTCCAAAACTTTTTTATCCTTTCCCGTTCGCCCCCTTGGCGGCTTCTGTTCTACCCCCCCCTTGACCTCGGTCGGGTTCTTTGTCTGGTTTTGGGCGTGTCTTATGTGACGCTCGTTGATTCAACGGCGGCTGCCGTTTTTTTTTTCTTGTATGTCTGTCGAGTTTTTTAGCTCCTCTTTCCTCTCCTTTCCCTTTTTTTTTTGATGTTCCGATAAATATACAGCCCAGCCCGTTTGAGGCCTCCCCCCTTTGCCTTTTTTCCAGTCATTGAAGTGGCGTCCTTTTTCAACCCTTCCCCCCTGCCCTGACCTGTCCCCTTGAGGAAAGGCTTTTTCCTGGACGAGTATTTCGTCTCCCCCTTTTTAGACGGTGTCACCCCAACTCACCGTTTTTTTCCTCCTTCCCCACACACTCATGAAGTGATCCCACCACTTCTGTGAACATGGTCTCACCCCCCCACGTTAACAAACTTTTTCCCCCTTTTTTCCCTTGTCCCTCCCCCCCTGTCCCTACTCCTACCTCCAGGTTTTACGTCGCCGGCCCTTGTTCTCCTTCCTGATTTTTATTGAAGGAGTCCATTTGTCCAAACCTTCCGTCCCATGCTTCATGACTTTTTTTCCTTCTTGTTTTTTGCAACAATCTGTTGAGAAACACAGGATTTGCCAGGAGATTTTTCCCCCCCACCTTTCTCTGTTCCTTACCCCCCCCCCAGTACCGTCCTCCCGTCCCCAAGTGTTTTGGTCAATGTATTTAAATCTGGTCCTTGTGTTTCCGGTCGAAAAAACGCCCCCCGGTCCTTTTTGCCACCCTTTCTCCCCGATTTGTCGGGGGACCTGTGCAGACCCTGGGTCAAGGTTTCCAAAAGTGCCCAAATGCGCCCGAAACCGGCGAAGTCCCTCCTGCCCTCCCCCGCTAACCCCCCCCTGGCCCCCCCCTCCACCGGGACCGGTTCGCCCCCCCCTCGTTTGGCCCCGAAGCGTTTGGACCTGATTGCGGAAGGCCGGACCTCTTTTTTTCACGGGTAATGAGCCCGCTTTTTCCCCCCCCTTTTCGCAGCGGTCTGCTGCCCACACCCCCTCCAAGGTTTCCTGCTTTTTATTTCTGCTTTTTGTCTTTTGTCGCGTTTTTCCGACGACAATCCCTTTCCTTAGAACCTTTTGCGGCACAGCTGCCTGGCGGGCGGCCACTCCCCTTTTGTCTTTTTTTTTTTGTAAGAGACCTGGGCACGTCGTTTCCGTAACCCCAGTTTTCTTCCCACTTCCCCCTTTTGTTCGTTCCTCCCCAGTATCCCTTGCCCCATTACACCTCGGGTTGGTTTTCTCAACCCATTAATGTCCGATATCGAGTACCTGATTTCATTATCGTGACCTCGTACCGGTTTCCCTGTTCTTCCCCTGGGTTTTTTTGCATCTTGGTGCCTGCTGAGTCCCCTTTTGATTTAGGGCTTACCAGGACCCGTCCCTACCCGATTCCCTGCGTCTTGACACTGCATGTTTTCACCATTGCGCGCCTGTGTGAGGATCTTGGGGCGAGGTTTTGCCCCCTGGGACGCTTTTGTTGGCGAGGTGACTTGTAGAATCTTCGCTTTTTTTTGGATTTGACGCGACTCCCAATACCCAGTACCCTTTTGTTTTGAGGAAGCCTTCAAGGAATTGTTTTGCGGTCGTGTCCCCCCTTTTCTTTTTTTGTGTTTTTCTCTGGCTGATTTTTCCATTCGCCGCCATTGATGGTCTTGGGTAGTTCCTTTTTGTTCCCCCGTCCTGCGAGGTCCAGTGTTTTTTGGACTTTCGGGCTTTCCCCTCCCCCACAGGACTTTTCCCCCCTTCCCCCAAACCCTTTATTCCTTTTTTTTTCGACGGTGGCCCTACAGTTTCTTTTTTTCGAACATGGGCCCCCCTTTGGCCTTCTTTCCCTTTCCACCGTCTTTTCTTTCCTTAGGTGCCCGGCTTTTTTTCCGGGGCCACGTTTTTGTACCTTTGCCGTCCTCCCCTGGTGTTTTCATCGAATGATTCTTTATATGGCTATGTTATTTTTCACCCCGCGTGCCTGTAGTAATTCCTCCGTGTCCTTCTTTTTGGGGTGCATCGTTGCCTGCCCCACTCCCCCCTTAATCGGTAATACCTTCTTAACGCCTTCGACGATGTGTTCCCGCTCTCTTGCCCCCTCCCCCCCCCCACCTCCTGACTCCCTCCTGTAGCGTTTTCCATGTGAGGGCTGATTGCCCTGCGCCACCCCCTTTCCCTCTTTTTAAAAATCGTTGGCTTTCCGGCCCCCCAGCATTTTTTTCACCATCTTCCTGGCTTTTTGATTCCCCTTTTTTCCGCGTCATTAACCTTTAAAGTGATCCCCCCCTTCATTCGTGCAAATTTCTCAGATTTCCCTCTTAACTTCTTGATTTCCCCCCCGTTCCACCCCTTCCCTTGCATTCACCTCGGTCATCTTCAACCTCTCGGGGACTCTGCTCACCCCCTCCACTGGGCTTACCTCCTCCCCCTTTCCTGGCTAACCCCTCCGTCTTTTGGGTCCCGGCTTAAAATGGATACCTCTGCTTTAACCTCCAAATCAATTTTTTCTCTTTTCCTGGCAGGGGACAGTTTTTTGCCCCCGCAGGATCTCTTTCCCTCTCGTTGTTGTTTTTTCTGCTCTGAATCGGTGCGTCCTTAGGTTTCCCTTCTTGCTCTCCCAATTTGATTGTCCCGCGGATCAATTGGTCTTTAGTCTTAGTTTGTCTCCTCTTCCTCGTGTCTTTCTTTGCCGCAAGTGTCTTTATGTACCAGTTTGCGTTCTTCCCTTTCCCATCAGTATTTTGATTTCACAGTTCAGGTTTTTTCGTCTTGCAAACGTTTACTTTTCCCCGAGCTCCCAACTCCTTGGTGAGATCACCCTTGATACGGGTGTGATTTCTTTCCTGACCCCACGGTCCCCCTGCCGGCCTGACACCCAGTATTGTTCACCAGCCGGGCGGGTTTTTGCGTAACCTTGCCCCCCCTTTCCAAAGGAAAGTTCCAATTTTTTCGGGGCGTCTTTTTTGGGGCTTGCCCCAATTTACTTTGACCAAAATGTCCCCCCCGCAGTCTGATTTTCGCTCGGCTCGCGACCCTCCCTTTTTTAAGGGAGGACTCCCCACCCTTTTTGAGGCTCTCAGTTTTCCGTTTCCTTCCCCTCTAGTTTTTTTTTTTCTTACTGCTCTTTTTATCGGGCCGTGCCGAACTTTCCTCCCCCTTTTAATTAACACAAGCGCTTTTTTTGCGTGCCCGGGAACCCTACGCTGCCCCCCCCGGGATTCTTTCCTCCCTTTTCCCTTTGTGGTGGCCGACTGATTTCTCCACTTTTTAATTTGACGGCCTGACCCCAGAACCCCCCTTTTTTTAAAAAGGAGCGTTTTTTCCCTTTGTAGTAACCCTTTGGACATTTGTTTCCCCCTGCTTTTTTAAGGGGCGTGGCAAGAAACACTTTCCCCCCCCAACACGGTTCTTGACCGCACCCCCCTCCCCCCCCCTTATCCTATAAGAGTTTTGCCCACTGTTTACCGACAACCCCGCCCGGTTTTCCCCGCGGCCGTACTGGCGCCGGTTTCTGGTCCTTTTTTTTAAAATTTTTTTTGCGTTTTCGGTACTAATCTGAGGAAATTTTCTGTCCACTGCAACCATCCCTGGCTGACCCCGCCTCCACCTTTGACCCCTTCCCCCCTGTCTTTTCATTCCTTTGACTGGAGAGCATGGGATAAATGTTAAAACTGCATGGCCCCCTTTTGTCCAGCCTTGCCCCTTGCCGTCCTCCCGGCCTATCTTTTTTCGCCCCCCCCAGTAGCTCCTCGGGTTCAAAAACACCGGAGGCTCCCACCACTCTCCTGAAGCTACTTCCTCTTTTTCCCGGATAAATTCCTGTAGAAGATTGCGAGGTCCTCCCCTCAGGGATTTTTTTCCACTTTTGGGGAAGGACATGACCTGTCCGGATCCTTGTCTGGTGTCCGCCCCACTTTGGACCGTTGGGTTTTGAACCTTTGAGGGCCGGACAACCCCGCTTCTTCTTTTCTTACCCCCCTCAACCAGTTTTTCAATCTCGTTGTTTCTTGCGCCTCTTTTCGAAGGGACCGCTTTTTGTGGTCCGCCCCCCCCCTTCTCCCTCCTTCGCCCTCTTCCCCCCCCTGGCTGGACCTTCCTTGTTTGTTTTTTTTGGTGGACTTGAAACACTGGCCTTTTCTGCGCCATTTTTTGTACCCCTCTCCCTGTTGATTCGTTCCGTGTTCTTTTACCCATTAGAGTCGTTCCAGGGTGCGAAACCGTTTCCCCCGCCGGTCTTTTTCGGCCCATTTTTTTATTTCTTGCCCTCTGATCTCGTTCCGTTTTTGCTCACATCGGCCTTTTTGGGACCCTTTCCCCTTTTCCTTTCGGACTTGACTTTTTTCCCCTCTCCCCCTCGTCGTGATCCATTCTTCGTCCGGACCGTTCGTTTTTTTTAGACTCACCCAAACCGGCCAGTTTTTGCTTCGTATCCTTTTTCTGACTGTTTTCTCCCCTCTCAAGTCTTGACGGGTGCCCTGCCGCTAAATTTTTTTTTTTCCCCCGCTTCATTATCCAAAACTTTTACCCACTCCTGTGCCCAACGATTGCTATGAACGCGCCTCTTTACTCCTGTGCTCTTTCTTCCTCCTCCGTTTTTCCTCCGGGCCGAGTTGACTTTTCAACCGTTGTCTTTGGCTTCGAGGGTTTGCTTGTTCTCCCGTTTTGATCCTTCCTTTTTTTGATTGTTCACTCCCTTTGTGATCATTTTTCCCGTTCCGGACTTCGATGACTCTTAAGGACTCGGCTCCCGGGGGGTGGTGTTTTTTTTTCTGGTGGTGGGGTTTTTTGTCAGACGGCTTTTTGAATCCGGGTCGCCGGGCTGGATTGTCCCCTTGGGGAATTCTTCCTCAATACTCCGTTGTTCTGAGATTCTCCCGTCCCATCCAGGCCCGAATGAACTCCGTTTATTTCCAGTGTCTTCTTTAAGGGTTTGGCGTCGTTTTCAAAAGACCGCCGTTACGTTTTTCGTTTTCCCTGGCCTCTAAGTGCCCCACTTCAAAGGGAACTGTCACCGTTCTTTTTTCCTTTTAACCAATTACCCTCCTTTTTCCCCCCCAACGGTTTGCCCCCCCCCAACTGAACCATTTTGGAGTTCACTCTCCACTACACCCATCCCCTTGAATCTTGTTTCTCCTGGGCCCGTTGTCCCCCTTCGCCGGTAAGGTCTTTGCAGCAGCGTTTTCCGCTTTTTCCCAAAATGCTTTATCCCTGATCGTTTTTCCTTTTTGGATGTTTGAATTTCGAAGGACTTGAAATGAGCTTGAAACCCCATGAGGGGGTCCCCCCCCCCCCGTGTTACCTTCCTTTTTTTAAATCTTATTTCCCCAAATAGTTTTTCCCCGGCCTCCGTGTGTCGGTCTCTTGACTCTCCTCCCTCCCCCCTCTTTGTCGTTGAAACAAAAAACAAGCTGCCAACTTTTTAAATGCTTTTGCTTCCTTGTTGAGTCCCCCCGACCCTTGAAGGGTCCCCCCCCCCGGTCTTCGAAATGGTCCGTCCGACTTTCCCCTCCTTCCTCAAGAGTTTCCGTCAACCCGGACCCCTTCCCGAAAATTCGGGCTGCTTCCCCCAAGGTTCTGTCCCCCCCCCCTCTTCCCGTCTTTCAGTCCTTTGATAAAGACCCCCCTTCCCCTGGTCTTTTGTTCTTAGCCTTCAACCCCCCCCATTGAGTGTATTTGTCGTGTTCTGATATCACCCCAGCCAACCCTGTCCCAGGGTTGAAGATTTGTCCCCTTTTTCAGTCTTCTTTCGGTAATGATTTGGCGACTTTGATGTGTTTGCGGACTGACTGCACTCCGTCGCCCTTTATGGTTTTTCAACAACGCTGTGGCGTGTGGACCCGGGGCTCCTTGGGTTTAACGCGCCCTGCCCCCTCGTGAAGGTACCCCCCCCCTTTGAGCTCCAGCCTTGATTGTCGTATTCAATGTGCCCCTTTCACCCCATTTCGTCTGCCCCCTTGCCTTTCAGTCCCGTCAACATGGACCTTACCTCCAAGTGCGAAACTGGCATTATCGAATTAACACTATCGGGTCTGCCTTCTGTTGGGTGTTGTTTCTGCTCGTTATCTCTTTGATCCCCCCCAGGGATATTGCGTCCCGAGTTGAGGTGTTTTTCCATGGCCCCTGTGTCTTTTTTAGTTGACTATTGCGTGCTGACACGTAGGTTTTCTGGTAGCTTCCACCCCCCCCCCCCCCCTTTTTTGATGTAACTGAGCGGGGGTCGTCCCTGCCATTTGAACTGTTTGGCCCCGGTTCCGGTGTACTTAACCCGTCTATCTTTCGTGTGCGAAATATCTCCGATCATACCCCCCCCCCTTTTGGAAGTCTCGCGATTGAAAGTTATCCGTGGAAAACCTTCTTCCGGTGGTCTCTGGCGATACTTAGGAGTTTTTTCTTTTTTTTTTAATGTCCGGGGGGCTCCTGTGGAGGTATTGGGTTTTGTTTGCGCCCCCACTTGAAGAGCCCCGCCCCGGGTTCTCTTTCCTTTGTCCGGGCCTTTGTTAAACAACGTTTACCCCACCAAAAAGTTCTCCCTTCTACTACACGCTTTTTCCATTCCCGGGGTCTTTTCCCCTTGCGCCCCATTTTTTTCCAACTATGTATTTCGAGGGGGGAGGGACCGTTTCCGGTTGATCCACCTCCTGTCAGTGCAACGTTTAAGTTTTAAATGAATACCTCGCCCATGGTGTCCCATGCACGATTTTTCTTTTCGCCCCTCTTTTTTTTTTTATACCACCCCGAAGGCCTATATCGGTTCCACCCTTGTCCACACCACCAGCCTCATGGTTTTAACTCTTCAGCACTTCGCATGTTTTTTCTCTCCTCGCTCCTCGTTTTTGTTTTGTCGGTTGTTACCTTTTCCTTTTTGGTGAGGTTAGTTTCACCCCCCCGCACCCCCCTCCTGGTCCTTTTTTTCAAGGGGTTCCCCTTTTCCCCAACAGCCCGAATAGGTCTTTTTCCCCCATGATCCACCCGGGTACCATTGACGCGAAAATTCAACCGCCCCCCCTTTCCCTTCGATGACCGGCTGTCGCTGAACCCCCTGTAATTGCATCCCACCTTCCCCCCCTATTTTCAAATCTTTGTGCGGAAGGCCGCGCACTTTTTTTGCATTTCCGCCCCTTGCCGTTTTCCCCGAACTTTCCTTCTGTGGCTCAAAATCGTTCTTTTTCGCGGGAAATTTTGATCTACCGGCCGCTGCCCCGCCCCTTTTTTCCTTTTTTTCTTTGAATTTTTTGGACCCTCCCGCTCCTCCTCTCGTTTGTTCTTTTTTTTATACCCCCCTTGTTTTTTGGTGTGAGAGATTCGCGGGGCGTTTCAGGATGACGATCCCTTTCGTTCTTCCTTTGCGGTCAACCGCGCTCCCTCGGCTCAGGGATCGGTCGTGTTCGTTTCCCCCTTGTCGTATTTCCTTGTTGAGGCGGAGCCCTTTTCCCATGGAATTTGGGACCCAATCCTGGTATTTTTGTTATTCTTTTTTGCCATTGGCCGTTGACATTTGTATGAAAGGCTTACCGGTCGGCTCGAAACTTTGCGTCCAATTGGGCGCCCCCAGTTGCAGCCCACCCCCCCCTGGTTTTTTTTCCATGACTCCCCCGTGCACCCCCCTTTGGACCAATTCCCCGTCTCAGTTGGCTTGTCCCTTCCCTTTGGTTCTTTTAAAACCGAAATTTGCCTGGGTGAGTGTTTTCGTGGCCGGTCCCCAATTCTCGTCAACCCTGCCCGACGTCCGTCTTTTGGCGAGGCTCTGGAGCTAACCGCCTTGTAGAAGTCAGTACTAATGCCCAGGGTTCACGGGGTGATTTCCCTTCCCGATTTTTTTTTCTAATTGCGTCTTTTTCCCTAGGTTTAGAATGAAAATCCTTCCTTTTCAACCACCATGTTTGTCCATTGGGACGTCCTTTTGCTTTCTGGATTTTTGACCTCCCTTTGGTTTTAGGGCCGATCGGTGATCTCCCTTCCTCCTGTTTCCTCTCCCCGTTTTCCCCCCCGACCCCCCTGTCCCGGTCGGGAGTTTAGGAGTTGTGAAAACTTGGTGTTCCCTCTTCTCATTTTTGCAGGACAACTTCCCCACACGGGTTGAGTTCTCTCCCCTGTTGCCCCACCCCCCCTTCACCCCCAACCGCAGCCCATTCTTAAGGAGTTGACCATTTGAGAGTTGGCCGATCCCCCCGGCAACCGTGTTCAACTTTCCCGGGCTGCGAGTTTTTTTTCTTTTTTGCTCTTTTTGGCGAGGGGGGCGTCGACTCCTCGCCAACCCTTCACCAAAAAATCTTGGGTCTGACGGGCACGTAGCCTTTTTCCCTTGGGCAGTTCCACGTCTCCGTTTTCTTTTTCATTTTTCAGGCAGGACGTGTACCCTTGATATTTTGGTTCCTGGTTTGTCCACCCCCCTATGACCACGCGTACTCGTTCCTGCGTTTCCTGGTAGCCCCACCTATTTCTCATAGGGTCAGTCACCCCACCCGAAGGACCGACCCAGTACAATTTCCCCTTTCTGTATACCAGTGTTAGACTTCCCCGTGGTCCCCTTTTCCCCTGAAGCAGTTTTTTTCCTCCTTTTCCCAATTTGAAAGTGCAGATACGGAGGATACAGGGTTTAAACGGGGAATGGACCCCTTCTTTTGTCAGTTCTCGAACCCCGCACGGCCTTTTCAATACGGCCAGCAGTATTTGTTTCCGAGCCGGTCCAGGGGGGTTTCCAGTTGGTGTGGGATGTTTTAGCCCCAATTCACTTCCGAGCGAAAGCTCCCCCCCCCCCTGGGGGGACATGCCGTTAACTTGTGGAGAACACAAACCTCGTGGGGCAAAAAGGTGCGTGCCATTTTTTGACGCCCTCTCTTCCCGTATTTCCCCTGCTTTTTTGCATCGTTTGTTTCTAGGAGTATTTCGTTTCGGGGCCCCGGGGTCACGCCAGTTCCCTTTTTTTTAGCTTACCCCGCAGGCGATTTCTTCCTGTCGTCTTCTTTCTTGGCATTTCTTCTTTTTGGGACCCTTTCAGTTTTGGCGGCCCTTTCGACCGTCGTTCCTCCTTTTTTCGGTCGTGATTGAAAGTGTGCTCTCCTCCCCGTTCCTGTCTCCGGACCCCCCACCGCCCCCCATGGTCCTTCTCTTGCTTTTCCCTTTTTCCTCAACCAGAGTCTTTTAGAAAACCTAAGTCCCGCACGTTGTGTTTCCCCTCATTTGTTGGTCTATGGCAACCTTTTTTTTTCCTTCTCTTTCCAAATCCGGCGAAAAAAGATCCCAGATGTACATTGCTTTTTTTTTACCAAGGGCTACCACTTCCTCCGTTTGGCTTCCGTTACTGGAAGTATCATTCCCCCCCCGTCTTTTGATGACGGTTGTTTCGGTTGCAGATTGAATGGTATTGATTTTTTTTCAGTTGTTCCTTTTTTTGATCAGTTGCGTCACCGTGGGTCCCCCCATGTTCCAGTTCCCCATTGGGACCCTCCCTCGTTTCCCCCCTTGTCACTCTTTTTTGACGAAGGTATTTTTTTTTCATGGGGAAGTTTGGCGTTTATGCCCCTCGACTGGTCCCCCTTGCCTGGGGCTTGCTGCTGGTGTCTCCTTGATTT
>Ga0179593_1612781_pt1 | contig 10819 bp, 18 predicted proteins | sample CZODoug2_1_08_16_FD_185931 | JGI IMG/M metagenome (GOLD analysis project Ga0179593, IMG submission 185931) | Vadose zone soil fungal communities from Angelo Coast Range Reserve, California, USA - CZODoug2_1_08_16fungal (PacBio error correction) | ecosystem: Environmental > Terrestrial > Soil >... | reverse complement strand
TTCATTCCCCCTCTTTTTTTCCCCTTCCCTCCCCCCTCCGTTTCCCCTTTGCTTTTCCCTTTTTTTTCCTCCTTACGAAAGTAAAAACCAGTAATAATACAGAGTGCTGTCCAACCTTCCCCTTTTTTTTCCCTCCTTTTTTTTTTCCTCCCCTTTTTTTTCCTTGAAAACTCCAGGGTATGATTGATTGTCGAAATTCCTCTTCCCTTCTTTCCTCCCTCCTTCTTTTTTTTTAACTTTCTTCTCCCGCACTCTTTTTCTCCCCCCAACAACGCCGATCCGTTCAAGAGAGCAGACCACACCGTCATTCCCCTTCTCCCTTTTTTTCTTTCTTCTCTCTACCCCAGTTTTTTTTCCCTTCCGATTTTGCGCGAATATCAGAGTGTTAGTGAGGGAAGACAGGACCCCGCGGCTTTTCCCCCTCCTTTCTTTTTTTTGTCTCTCCCATTCAACCTTTTTCCTTCCCCCCTTTGACGGAGACTTGTAAATGGGAAGACATAATGAGTAGTTTTTCTCCCCCCCTCCCTCTCCTTTCCTTTTTCTTTCCCCTTCCCTTTCTATTCCCTTTTTTAAGGTTTCCTTCCCCGTCAAATTTCTCGCTCAGCGTATAGAGGTAAAAGGGTTGTTTTTTTTTTTTTTTTTTTTTTCTTTTTTTTCCCCCCCCTTTGTTTTTTTTTATCTTTTAGTGGTTTTTCTTCCTTTTTCTTCTTTCCTTTCTTGCCGCGGAATACGTGCCAGGTAAAAGTGACATGATAGAGGGAGAGTGGAATCGACCCGTTTCACTCTTTTTCCTCCTCCTTTTTCCCCCCCCTTCCTTCAGTACCACCTCTATGGTCGCTTTTTTTTTTTTTTTTTTTCCTGGACAGGAAACAGGAGCGGATATTGAGGTTGATCTAGATTCATTTTCTTCTTCCCCCTTTTTCCTCTTCCTCCTTGCTCCTCACCTTCCCGTTTCTTTTTTCTTCTTCTTCTGGTTACTTAGGGAGAATAGGAAATAGGAGAAGGACCTATCTTCCCCTCTTTTTTTTTCTTCTTCTCACGGATCTTCTTTTTCTTTGTTGTTCATCTCATCTGTTTTCTTTTTTTTCTCCGTCACTCTTTTGCTTTTTCTTTTCCCTAGGCAGCGGACTTCGACAGCAAGAATGACAATGGAGGTTAATAGACCATTGAATGTGTCTTTTTTCATTATTTTTTTTCCCCCCTACCCTTTTCTCTTGGAAAGCACTTTATTGATATTTTCTTTCCTTCCTCTATCGGCGCACGGCACGCTGTAAACTGTGATAGAAGAGACAAAGATTCCCTTTCTTTCCCCCCGCCCCCATCAATTTTCCTTTTTCTTTTTATTTCTCTTTTCCTGAGATGAGAGAGAAAATTAGCTTCTCACTTTTCTCCCTCCCCCCCCCCCCCCTTTCCTCCCCGCTTCTTTTTTTTTTCACCCCCCCTTCTCTTCCCTTTTGGCGGGTCGAAACAAGGAGGGAATGGATGTTGGAAGTTAATAGTTTTTTCTCTTTTCCTTTTTTTTTCCTTCCCCTTCCGCCTTTCCTTTTCCTGACGTCCTTTTTCCCCCGAGGCGCGGAAATTCCAGACCGCACAACTTTTTCTCTCCCTCCCTTTTTTTTTTTTTTCCCTTTTTCGATTTCCTCTCCCGGGGTTTCTTTTTTTTTTCCCCCCCCCGCCGCGTGAAAACACACCGGTTGGATTTTCCTCTCTTTATCTTTTCCTCCCCCTCTTTTCCTCTTTTTTCTTCTCCCTCCTTTTTGAAGGGGAAGAGGTCCTGAGAACTTTTTTTTTTTTTCACATTTTTCTTTCCCGACTTTTTCTATGCGCAGACAGGGATTTAATGGATTTAGGGAGGTCTCTTTCTTTTTTTTCCCTCCATTATTTTTTTTTTTTCCTCGGTGATGCTCCGAGTTTTTCTTTTTTTTCCTTTTTTTTCCCGTCCTTTTCCCCCTATCGTCGGGGCCGTCAAAGGTTGGATAGACTGACCTCTTTTCCTCCGGTCTCTCCTTCTTTTTTTCTGCCGAAGGGTGAACAGTGGAAAAGGGCGTGTCCCACTTTCCCTTTTTCTCTGGTCCCTCTTCTCGCGCGATGAGGGAAGTAGGAAGTTCCGGTGTTTTTTTCCTCTCTCTTTTTTGTCTCTTTCCTTTTTGTTTTTTTCGGTCGGCCGTTGATTGAAGGTTCAAGAGTCTCCCTCCTCTTTTTTTTTTTTCCCTTCTTTTCTTCTTCCCTTTTTTGGTTTTCCTTCCCCCCCATTGAAGAGTGGCTGGAGGTATTCAACGACGGTGGCACCCCCCTTTTCTCCTTCCAATCTTCCCTCTGGACGGTCGAGTTGCGTGCAATAGGTGAAGGAAGTTGCCGTTTCCTCCTTCTCCTTCTTTTTTTTTTTTCCGTTTTCTTTTTTTCGTTCTTTTTTTCCCCACCTTTTCAAAGCCCAGCCGAGAAGGGACGTGAGTAGACACGGTTTCGCTTTTCCCCTTTTTCCCTTTTTTCCTCCCCCATTTTTCTTTCAGGCTCTCTTTTTTTTTTTCGAGCTCTTCAGCGTGGGAATAAGAAGGGAAAGCAAAGATTTTTCTTTCTTTCCTCCCCCTTTCACCCTCCTTGTCTTTCTTTTTCCTCCGCTGGCCAAAAAGTCGATAGCACTAGAGAACGTTCTTTACTTTTCCTCCCCCCCTTTTTTTTTTTTCCCCCCCCCTTCTTAATTTTCCCCCTTTGGCCCTTTTTCTTCTTTCGGCTGGTTACGTAGGAGAGGGGGAAGGTGGCTTTCATTTTCCTTTCTTTTTCTCATTTTTCCTTTTAGGTTTCTTTTTTGGTTTGCCGAGCAAGAGTGTAAGTGAAGGATCTCTCTTTTTTTTTTTCTTTTTTCCCCCCCTGACCCTTTTCCCCTTTTCTCGGGGATGGCGCAGGAGGCTGAAGTCAAAACGCGTTGCCCTCCTTCCCCCCCTTTTTTGTTTGTTTTGCTTGGCATTAGGAGGTAGTGGGCCTTCCTCCCTTTTTTTTTCTTTTCTTTTTTTTTTCTTCCTTCTTCTTGTTCTGGAGCGCTGGTGGGAGATAGATTTCGCTCTGTCTGATTCATCTTCTTTCTTCCGCCTTTCTCCCCTTCCTCTTCCCCCCCGGAGGTTGTGATGTTAGATAGAAAGGGTTTGTTCCATCCCCCTTTTCCCCTCCCCTTTTTTTCTTTCGATCTCCTTTGACTTCTTCTCCTGCGTAGTTTGGACAGAAAGGAGGAAGGTAGAACTTCTTCGTTCCCTTTTTCCCCTTCCTTCCCCCCTCGCTTCTTTTCCCTGTCTTCCTCTTGAAAAAAGGATTCCCTCCTCCTTTTTTTTTTTTCCAAGGAGGAGAGGTTAAAGGAGGGCCTTCCCCCTTTTCTCTCTTCGTTTTGGTCCCCCCCTTTTTGTTCGCTGCAGTAGGGACGGGGCCGACCTCCCTTCTTCCCCCTTTCCCTTCCAAAAAAGGTCCAACACGGCGCTTCCTGACAATTCCCCACCCCCCCCCTTTTCCCCCCTTGCGAAGCTTTCTCTTCCTTTGGGAGAGAGGACCTTCACCTTCCCCCCCCCCCCCCCCCCGGTTCTTTTTTTCTCCCCTGCCCTTTCCCTCATAAGCTGATAGAAAAGAGAGAAAATCGCATCGCCACCCCCCTTCTTTTCTTTTTCCCCCCCCCCTTTTTCTTTTCCCCCCTCCAAACCCCTCCTTCCTTTTTCTTACCTGCGGCGGAAGGCACTACCTCCTCTTGTTTTTTTCCCCCCCCCCCCCCCTTTCCCCGGTTGCCGTCAAGACGGTTGACCTTTCTTCTTTTTTTTTCCTCTGCTCTCTTAATTTTTCGGTTGCACGCCTTTCTCCCCCCCACCCCTTCTTTTCACACGCTTGTGCTCGGAAAAAAACCACCCTTTTCCTTCCCCGTCTCCCACCCCCCCACGGTTGAACGGCAAGGAAAATCACCTTTCCTCCCCCCCTCCCCCTTTCCCCCTTTTTTTTTTTTTTGTTTTTTTCCCCCCCTCCCCCCCTTCCTTGCAACGGTAATTAGATCGTATATGAGGGGAACTTCCTTCTTTCCCCCCCCTTTTTTTCCTTTTTTTTTCTCCCCTCTTCTTTCCAGGAGTGCGCGATTCAGTGGGCGGTTTTCCCCCTTCTTTTTTTCTCCTTTTTTTTTCTTTTCACCTTTTTTTTTCGTAGTCACGCTGAAGAGCCCTCCCGTTTTTCCTTCCTCCCCTCCCTTGGTTTCTGAAGGGAAAGAGAAAGGGAGGGCGGCCCCTTTCCTTTTTTTTTCTTCTTTTTTTTGACCCTCTCCCTCCTTCGATGGCCAACCAAAAAAGCAAAGTACAAGAAAGAGCAGACGCCAGCAATCTCCCTTCTTTTTTTCCCCCCCCCCCCTTTTTTCCCACCTTTCCCCTCGCACCAGTCTATAATAAAGGAGCGCGTACTCTTCTTTTCCCTCCCCCCCTGTTGAACTTCCTTTGCCGCGAAAAGTCGCGGACCACCGCGGGCCATTTTTTCTCCCGTCCCTTTTTTCAGCGGCCTTCTTCTCAACGCGAAGAGACGAGAAACAGCACCGGCACCGCGCTTTTTTTCCTTTTTTCCCTTTTCACCCCCGGTCCCTTTTTTTTTTCAGCGAGGAGGAGCACCTCTTCTTTTTTTGTTTCCCCTCGCAAGAACAGGAAGGGAAAAGAAGGAAAAGGTGAGATCTCTTTTTCTACTTAAAAAAGCGAAAAAGGTTCAAGGCCCTTTCCTTTCCTTTTTTCCCCCCAAACTTCCCAGCCCCTTTTTCTTCCAAAAGAAACCCTTCCCCCTTTGAAGGAAGAATGAAGAGTAGGGCAAAAACGCTTCTTCTGACTTTCCGTCAAACGAAGAAAGAGGGAAGATTACCTGTCATATCTGAGGCGCTTGCCCCCCCTTTTCCCCTCCCCCCCCCCCACCGCGCAAGGGGAAGAAAATTTAAAGGATTTTTTTTCCTCTTTGTAATGAGCAGCCAGGTTCCCACCCTTTTTTTCCCCCATCCGATCCTTCAACCTTTTGCGTCAAAATGATGAAACCGGCGCTCCTTCTTTCCTTACTCCTTTCCGACCCCTTTTCTAGATTTCGAGGAAAGGTCGTGGGGGGGGGAAAAAGCGGCGGGTCTCGTCAATTCTCCCCCCCTTTTTTTTTTTTTTTTTTTTTCGACAAGGAGAAAACCAACAATCTTTTTTTTCCCCTGTGAGTTTTCTTTCCCTCTTTCTACACCTCTCTATAGTGCAAGGTGTTGCGTCGGGACTTCTCCACGACCAACCCTTCTTTTTTTCCCTGTGCTTTTTTGGCAAGCGGGCAAACAAGAAAGGGCCGCTGTTTCTCCCCCCCCCCTTTTTTTTTTTTCTGCCCCCTTTTCTTGGCTACAGCTGCTCCGCCTAATTTTCGGCAAGCGCATGATTCGGCTCCCCCCCTTTTTTCTTTCTTTTTCTTTTCCCTCTCCCCTCCTCATCTTGTCTCCTGCGAGCAAGGGGAACAGGCGTTGCGTGCGCCGCTTTCTTCTTCCTTTCTCTACTCCTTCAGAAGCTCCCCTTTTTCGGTTTGGGAACGAAATCCCTTAAGGCCCAGGCAAAATGGGCTAGGCCCCTCCAGGTTTTTTTTTTCCCTCCTCTTTCTGAATTCTCTCGACCCTCCCTTTCTTTTTCCCCCCCAGTTTTTTTTTCTCCAGACCATGCATGCCAATGATGTTAACAGAGCGAATTCCTGGCTATCTTTCCTTTCCTCCCTTTTTTCCTCTGACATTTTTTCCCCTCTTGCGCTAAAGATGAGGACCCGTCATGTCCCCTTTTTTTTCCCCTTTTCCCTTTCTTTTTTTTCTCTTTCTTTTCCTTACATTCATTAGTATTTTGTAGGAAAAAGAGTATAAGTTCCAAACTTCCTTTCAATCACTCCCCCTTTTTTTTGCCCGGCCCCTCCTTCCTTTTTTTTCCGCTTCTCCGCAGCGTCAAAGGGGTTTTTCCGCCTTCTCCTTTCCCCCTTTTATTTTTCCTTTTTTTTTTCCCTTTGACCTTCCTCTTCCTTCCCCTTTCCTTTCCAGTTGCCCTGATAGAGCGTGGAATCGACCGGGACGTTCTTTCTTGACGATTCCTTCCTTCCTTTTCCCCCCTCCTTCTTCCAAAAAGTTTTCCCCCTTCTCTTTCTTTTTTCTCGATAAGGGGCGGGGGCGGAAGTGATCGGAAACTGCCGGTTTCCTTTTTTTTTTTAATCCCTTCTTTCCGTACTCTTTTCTTCTCTCACTTTTTTTTTTCGCGTACATCAGGAAGATCGTCCAGATCTTTGCTGGTTGACCTCATTGTTCCTTTTCCCCTTATCTTCTGAGTTTTTTTTTTTTTTTTTCCCCCCCTCGCTTAGGCCGAGGAGAGGAATAGAAGCACAATCATACCTTTGAGTTTTTCCCCTTCTTTTTTTTTTTCTCTCTCCCTTCCCCTTGATTTTTTCCCTCCTTTCGGCGCCAAGTGCTAGATAGGCGGAAACGAACGCTGTAACACTCTCTCCCCTTCTCTCCCCCCCCCCTCCCCCATTCTTTTCCCTTTTTCTTCTCTGCGGGGAAAAATTAGAGGAGCAAGCTGGAGCACGCTATGCTGCGGCATTTTTTATCCGTCCCTTGTACTTTTTTTGCCCGGCGGCTGTCTTTGAGGTCAGGGTGGGACGAGCCTTTCTTTTTCTTCCCTCCCCTTCCTTCACTTTTTTCCAACCTCCGGAACAGAAAAAGTGAGAGAGGCCGGGCTTTCATTTTATTGTTTTTTCTCCTATATTTTTTAGGAAGAGAAAACCGCCTCTTTACCCCCCCCCTCCTTCCTTTTTTCCAGGCTTTTTTTTTTTTACTCCTTTGAAGAAGAGGTAATGAGACGTGTTGTTCGATCTTTTTCCCTTTTTTTTTTCTTTTCCTTTACCCCCTTTTTTTCTTTTCACTCCCGTTAGTTTTTGCCGCAGAAGAGAAGGAAGGAGGTCTTGAGCCGATTTTCTCTTTTTTCCCCTTTTCTTAAGGTTTTCTTTTTTCCCTTTTCCGGTTGGTGACGTAGAAGAAGGGTGACTTGCACCCTTTCTTTTTTTTTTTTTTCCCCCGCAGTTCTTTTTTTCTTCTTTTTTTTCCGCTTCGGCCGAAGGAGATGAAGAGAGTTTGCCTGTGCCCCTTTTTCCCCAATTTTCTCTTCTTTTCTTTTCCTCCTTTTTCTGAGAGGGCGAGGAAAAATTGAAGAATGCTTGGCTTTCTTCACTTCCTTTTTTTTCTCGTTTTTTTTTTTCTTTCCCTTTTTTTCCGTACTTTTGCCGTTGAAAAGCAATAGAAGGAGGCAAAGCTCGCTGCCGTATTGCCTCCTTTCCCTTTTCCCTGGGACCATTTTTCCCTTTTTTTTCCCTTTTTTCTGCTGTTCCACTGGAAATTGAAAGAGAAGGGTAGCCTGCCGTCAGCAGGGCTTTTCTTTTTCTTCGAGTCTTTCCTCTCCTTTTCTCTTTTGAAGGGTTGCCGGAAAGGGGAAGGGAAGAACCGCTGACAATATTCCCCCTCTCCTTTTCCTTTTGGACCCTTTTTTTCCCCTTTCTTCCCTTTGTTGCGAAGAAGAAGTTCCCTCATATACGCTTTCCTTCCCTTTTTTTGTTTTTTCCCCAGAATTTTTTTTTTTTTTTTTTTTCTTAGGTGATGGTCCTTGCAGTTCACCGTTTCTTTTTTTTCTTGTTCTTTTTTCCCCTTTTCGAGGAGAGGGGGGGTTGTTATTCTGGCTTTTTTTTTTTTTCCGACTTTTTTTTCCTTCCTTCTTTTCTTCCTACTCGCGGCAAGCTGACGTCAAACGGCGTTGACTTTCCTCCCCTTTTCCTCCTTTTAGTCTTTTTTTCTTCTCACCCTTGGATAGTGGTAGGAGGGGACGTTTGGAACTTGGTGGAGTCTCCTCCTTTTTTTTTTTTTTTTTTTTTTTTTTCCTGGATCTTTTTTTCTTTTTTTTCTTTGTTTCCTCCTGTCGCAACGAAAAACACCGTTGTTGATGCCATCCAGGGATGTTTTTTCCTTCCCCCTTTTTTTTTCCCTTCCCCTGTCTTTTTTTTTTTCCTTTTTCCCTTCCCTTCTTGGCCCCCAGCAAGTTGAGGCCGGCGACTGCAGCGGACCCCCTTTTTCCCCTTGAGCCTCTTTTTTTTCCCTCCTTGCCAACCGGAGACCAAGAGAGCGCGCGGGACGCCGCCGGCCAGTTTTCTTTTTTCTTCCTTTTTTTTCTCTTCCTGTCAAGGAGGGAGAAATGAAAAGGGTACACCATCGTCTTTTTCCCCTTTGGTGTTCTTCTTCCACTTTCTAACGCCAAGGAGAGGGAGATGTTTTCTCCCCTCCCCCCCGAACCCCCCCCCCCCTCCCCCCCTTTTCAGGCAGAGAGAAAATCAGAACCCTTTTTTTCCTTTTTTTTCCCCCACAATTTTTTCCTCCTTCCCCCCCTCGCTACATGAAAGCTGATCGACCAGGCGCGCTTTTTTTTTCCCATTTTTTTTTTTTTCCCCCCCCTTCCCCCCCAACCGTCTCCAACAACGATCCGGGTGCCGACGGCTTTTTTTCTTTTTTTTTTCCCCTTTTTCGCCCCTTTCCCCCTTTTCCCCTTTTTCTTTCCCTTCGGCGTTCACGAAGGTATTTTTTTTTTTTCCTTTTTTTTTAATCTTCTTTTTTCCTCCCCCTTTTCCCCTTTGGAAAGAAGGGCTACGGAAGGCAGATAACCCACCTCTTTTTTCCCCCCAACCCCCTTTCTGTTTTCCGCCCGAGGGATGCAAACTTTCCCCCCTTCCCCCCCCCCTTCCCCCCTCTCCGGACGACAAAGAAGAAAGGATTGGGGACTAAAACCCCCTTTTTTTCTTTCCCCCTTTTTTTTTTCCCTTTCAACTGGAGGGAGGAGAAAAAGGGCGGAACTTCCCTTCCTTTCTTTTTTCCATCTGCAGTAAGTAAAAGAGTGCTCCTTTTCCCCTTTTCTTCTCATTTTTTTACCTTTTCCCTTCCCCTCCCCCCCCCTCTCCCTCATTAGGTGGGAGGGAAGGCGTAGTACAACGTTTCCCTTTGCATCTCTTTTTTCCCCCCCCCCTCCTTTTTCTGAAGGAAGAGAAGGGGAGAGGGCAACCCCTTTTCTTTTTTTTTTTTATGATCCTTTTCTTTCTTTTTTCCTTTCCTCCTCTCTTGAATTATAGATGGAACACCCATCACTTTCCCCCCCCCTCCCCTCCCTTCCTTTTTTCTTTTCTTTTCTTTTCCCCCCTACTGGCAACGGAAAACTCGGACCGTTCTATATAGAGCGCACACTTTCTCTGACCCCCTTTTTCTTTTTTCCCCCCTTCCTTTTCCCTCTCCTTTCCTGGGAAGAGACCTATCGACCCACCTTTTTTCCCTTTCTTAGCTTCCCCCCCTTTTTTTTTCCCTTCCTTCGATCCAAAAAAGGACACAGGCAAACTCTCCTTCCCCCCCTCCTCCTTCCCGTTCCCCCCCCCCCCTTTTTCCTCTCTTCTGCGAAAAGAAGGCGTTGGTGGTCTCCTCCCCTTCCTCCCCCCTTTTGTCAAGGGAAGTGGTAAAAGTAAAATAGGGAGACTTCCTCAGGTTTCCCCCTTTCCCTTTTTCCCCCCCAAACTTTTCCCGTTCTCCCTTCCCCACTTTCCCCCTTTTTCTTTTCCCCCCCCTTCTTTCTTCCCTCCACCGCCCGAGGGCGAGGGTAGGGGAGGAAACCCTCATTTTTTCCCTTTTTCTTCCTCCAGTCCTCTCCTTCTTTTTTCGTCCCTCCTTCGAGGGATAGGGAATGGAAGGAAAGTCCCCCCCCCCCCTCCTTTTTTCCTCCTTTTCCCCCCCCCCCTTCTTCAACATGCTGAAACGGGCGATACGCTTCCTTTTTTTTTTTTTTCTCCTCTACCAAAAGGTGTAAAAAGAGGGCGGGGGTTTTGTTCCTTTTTCCACTCCCTTTCCTCCTCCCCCCCCCCCCGTCGTTGACCAGCCTGGGGAACCTCCCCTTCCCTCCTTTTTTTTCTTCCCGTTTTTTTCTTTTTTTTTCCTTCCCTTTCTTCAGGGAAGGACTTCTAAAAGGAAACTTGCCTTTTTTCCCCTTTTCCTTTCCCCCCCCAACTCCTCTCCTCCCCTTCTCTCCCTCCCTTTTTCCCCCCGCCAAGGGCGCTGTCGACACCGGCAAGTCAGATCGCTTTTTTCTTTCTTTTTTCTTTCCTCTCTTCGTGCTCCAGGTGATCACGTAATTTCGCAGCGCCATTCTTCTTTTTCCCCCCCTCCCTTTTTTCTTTTTTTTTTTTCTCTCTTTTTCTTTTCCCCTCCTTTCTAAAGCAAGTTTACAGGGGGAGTTTCTTTTCCCTCCTTTCTTACGTCCTTCCCCCTTCCTTTTTCCTTTTTTTCTTTTTCCCTTCCTCAAATCTTAAGCGCTGGCTGCCTAGGGGTGAGGAAAACCCTCCCCTTTCCCTTCCTTCCCTTCTTTTCCGACCTTCCTCTGCCTCGGCCTAAGAGAGTTAACTGCCCCCCCCCTCCCCCCCTCCGTCTGAGAAAAAAGCTCCAGGATGCGATAAAACAACGCCCGCTTTCCTTTTTCCTTCTCTTTCCCCCAAGGCTTTTACTCTCTTTTTTCCTTTTTTTTTCCCCCCCCCCCCCCCCCCCCGCAAGGCAGGCTCGAAGGTCGGAAGGAGAATTCCGTTTTTTTTAGGGTTGCGTTTTCTGTATTCCTCCTTTTTTCCCCCCTTCGATCACTTCCCGCCCGGCTGAAGAGATAAAACTCCCCCTCTTTTCTTTTTCTTTCTTTCCCCCCATTGGTAGGATTTTGTAGAAAAGTTTTATAATTCCACCTCCTTCTCTTTCCGTCTATTTCCCCTTTTC
>Ga0179593_1540505_pt1 | contig 10819 bp, 22 predicted proteins | sample CZODoug2_1_08_16_FD_185931 | JGI IMG/M metagenome (GOLD analysis project Ga0179593, IMG submission 185931) | Vadose zone soil fungal communities from Angelo Coast Range Reserve, California, USA - CZODoug2_1_08_16fungal (PacBio error correction) | ecosystem: Environmental > Terrestrial > Soil >... | reverse complement strand
ATAGGAGAGGAGGTGTTTCTTTTTTTTCCCCTCATACAAGCATGCCTTTTTAATTTTTCTCCTTCCCCTCTCCGTACAAATGTTGAAGCTAAGCAGGTCCCCATTCCCCCCCCCCTTTTTTTCCCCTCCTTTTCCTTACTTTGTTCCCCCCCCTTTCTTTTTCCCCTTTCTTTCTCCTTCAAATGCGAAGACGGAAGCTGGCCCGAATACTTCTTTTCTTTCCCTTCTTTTTTTCCCCTTTCGCTTCGCCGAATATGATTCCGGCCCCCCCCCCCCCCTTTTCCGTTGCGATTGAGAAAATAAAGAAGCTGTCTTTCTTTTTCTCTTCCTCCAGATCGAGCGCTCTAGGTTCTTCTCTTTTTTCTTCCCCTCCCTTGCTATGTAAAACAAAGAGAGATTTGCTCCTTTTTTCTTCCTTCCCCCCCTCGGACCGTAAATTTGAGGAACGCCCTTACATTTCTTTGTTTTTCCATTTTCTGGCCTAGGTTTTCCACACAAGAAGGAAAAGATTGTCTTCCCCCTCCCAAACCCGGGCCTTCCCCTTCTTTGGCGGTTTTTCCTTCCCATGAAGAAATGGGACATATATCGTCCCCTCCCTTCTCGCGGTCCAGCACGCCGCGTTATTTTTTTCTTTCCCATTTCCGCTGAATGAATAGAGTGCATAAATTTTCCTTTTCCCTTTCTCCCTCTTTGCGCTTAGCCCTTCAGTTGCCAGATCCTTTCTTTTTTCTTTTCTTTCCTCCCACTTTGTCATGCAAACCGGTATTAGAATAGAGCGAATTCCCCCTCTTCCCCCTTCCTTCTAAACCTCTTCCGACCGAACCAGGTTTTTTCCCCAACTCGTCCTCCCTTTCCCCCCTTCATCGCGGTATTCCCCCTTTCCTCCCTCTGGAATTCCGGTTGATCTTCGAATCGGTGCCCTCTCTTTTTTTTCGGATAGGCTTAAATTTAAAAATATAGATAGGTGTGACTACTCCTCTTTTTTTTTTTTCCCATCCGGACGGGCTGGCACGGATGGAGCATCGACCTCCCCTAAACTCTCTCCTTTCCTTTCAGAGGTAAAGAGTGAACTTTTCCCCTGACCCTATTTCAGTCCATCCGGCGGCGGACCGGCTTGAACAGTTCTTCCCCTTTTCCTAGCGAAGAAGGTGGAATGCATTGGCCCTCCCTCCTCTTCCCTTCTTCCTCCTCATCGACAATGAAGGGAGAAATCCCCTTTTCCCCTGCTATTTCAAAGAAAAAGTGTGATGCCCTCCTCTCCCCCTTCACATGTGAAAATGAATGTCGTCCTCATACCGCCCCCCTTCTTTCTTTTTTTTTCCAAGGGATTGAATATATGTGAAATTTCGTCCTTTCCCTGCGGAGTAGGGTCCTCCTTCTTTTTTGGCCCCGCGCTTGAAGAAAAGATTGGAATTCTTTTCTCTTCCCCCCATCTATCAGGAGCCCAGCCGCCCCAACTACTTCCTTTTTCTTTATCCGGCCTTTTGGTCGCGAAGAAACTCTCCTCTTCACTGCGAACCCCCCCCCTCTTTTTCTCTCCCTTCATCGCGCTCGATATTGCAGAAAGGAAAGGTGAAATTTCTCCTCCCCCCCCCCTTTTCTTCCCTCTCAGCGGGCACAGTCAATTCCCCCTTGTTTTTTTCCTTCTTTTTTTGATACTTTAAGGATGAAGAAAGGAACATCCCTCCTTTTTTTTTTTTTTTCTTTCTCATTGTAATGGATCCTGATGACAACGGTCCGCCCGTTTTTTCTCCCTTCCCCTTCTTTTTCATCGAGTGGGGAATGGAGAGGACTTCCCCCCCTGGTGGAAGAATATGGATTCCCCCCTTTCCCCCCTCTTTATTCCATTGGAAAAGGAATAAGGAGGAAATTTTCACCCTTTTTCTCTTCGAGTATCCTTCTTATCCAGCTTGACTCTTTTCCTCCCCATCTTCATTAATGGCGTTGGGTTATAGACCCCCCCTCTCTTCCCTTTCAAACCGGCGCCATAGTCTGGATTTCTCCCGGATTACCTCACTCCCCCTCCATCTCGTTGGATCGCTAGATGTGGCCTTCCCCCCCCTTTTTAGTCACCTCATTTCATCTGTCGTCTTCTCTTTTTGTTTTCATCGAAGAAAAGTAGAAGAAACCCCCCTTCTCCTTTTTTCCCCTCTGTCCCTCTTTGCCTGATCACCCTCGTGCATGCGGCGCTTCCCCGACTCAGTTCCCCCCTCCTCCTTCCCTCTCGCGGGGAGCAATAATAATGATATTGAGCCGCGCCTTTTCCCTTCTTCCTCTCCCCCCCCCTCACCTGCTCGCAAGTAATTACTTACTTGAACCTTTATCTTCTCTCAACCGACAACGCAATTAGGTTGGAAGGAAGAGAATTTTTTCCTCCTTTTCCTTTCAATCTCTTACTCCAATCGCTACTCCCCTTATCCCAACCTCTCCCTCCGTCCTTTTCTCTTTCCCCCTTAAGGGAGAGGGGAAGAAGTGTTCTCCCCTTTTCCCCTCTTCCCAAAGCTGAAAATCTTTTTTAGTTTTCCCCGTTTCCCCTCCCCATCCAAATTGAGTAAATAGATCATAAGGACGCTACCCCTATTTCTTCCCCTTCCTTTTTCTCTTTTTCTTTGGCTCTTTTTTTTGTTCTCACCCCCCCTTTATTGCCTCCATCCCCAGGAGAAATATAAAATAATGGTGTTTTTCCCTTTTCCCCATCCCTCCCTTTTTCTCCCTAGCTATCTGAATCCGGAATATCATATCCTTTACTCGCCTTTCCCCCCCCCTTTTCCCAAAGTGGATTTCAGAAGATTTAAAGAGCTTCTCTTTTTCTTCTCTCTTCTTTCTCCTACAGATAAGAGGTTACACCCTCTCTGGCCCTCCTCCTCTCCCTCCATCGATCGGCGCTTAAAGAGGAAATAGGAGAAGGTGGTCTCTCTTTTCCCCCCTCTTTTTTTTTTGTGAGTCACTCGGAACACAAACCCCGGGGGTTTTATCCCTATTCTCTGTATCGATCTATTTCCGAGAGGAAAAAAAATCAAATTTACCCTTCTTCCCCCCCTCTGGCTAGCTGTCTGACGTGGAGAGTCCCTAGTCCGCCAATTCATTCCACGAAAGAGGATGAAAACTACATTTCACTTTCTTTCCTCTCAGGCTCTTTTAAATCTCCTCCCCCCCTGTTTGGTAGGAAGGTTATAAAAAGCCTCTTCTTACTTACCCTTCTTTTTCTTTGGGAGCCTATTGCTTTCTAATGATCTTTCGTACTTCTTTTTTGCGCCTCATCTTCAAAGGAAGATTAATATCTCTCTTCTTCTCCCCCCCCCCTTTTTTTTTTTTCCTCCTTCCCCTGCTAGCTTCGGACCCTTATTTTCATTCTCCTTCTTTCCCAACATTATCGCGCCATAGGACAGAAAAAGAAAACCCTCTCTTGTCCTTTTTTTTTTGATAACCCCCGTCCCCCCCCCCCCTTTTCTTTCCCCGATATAGTAGTGGACCCTCCCTCCCCCTGCCCATCCTTTTCTTTTTCTCCCTCCCCTCCAAAAGGAAGTGAGGAAGCGTTCCTCCCTTTCTCCTTCAATTTGTAGCTTTTTTTTCTTCTTTGTGTTACGCGAGGAAATAGATCGGTCTCTTCCTTCTTTTTGTACATGTCGGGATAACCCATTTTTTCCTCCCAAAAGAAGGTTAGACCCCCCCTCTCCCAACCGGCGCCTTGCCTCTGGATGGTCATCTCCCTCCCCTAATTCCTTGTTGATGGAATAAAGTATTTCCCCTCTCTTCCTTTTTTTTTTTTTTCTAAGTACGGATTTTTACTTCCCTCCTACGAGGAGGAGAGGGAAAGAGGCTTAATTAACACCCCCCTTTTTCCTCTTTTCTTTTCAATTCGATTGTTGTATCCCAGATGATAAATTCCCCTCCCTCTTCTATCCTCATCGGGCGGTTTTCCATCCCGCATATCGTCGGGATAGTGGCCCCCAAACTGAGGGATGTTCCTGGCCACCTTATATGTGCGCACAGGTGTCCCCCTAGCGGCCCCCCAGCTTTCTCCCCATCTGCTGAGAATGAGGATGTGCTTGTCCCTCCTCTTCTTTCCTTTCCAATTTTTCTTTTCGAGAATCCATTTTTTTTCCCGTTTCTCCGCATCGATGTGAAGATTGATGGGCAAAGGAATACATCTTTTCGTTCTTTTCTTTCCCTATCTTTTTGTCAGATTCAGCGTCCCTCGTATCTCTTTCTACGTTTAGTAGAGATTGAGTAAGGCTTTACACTTCTTCTTCTCTTCCCCCTTTCGAGGGTGTTTGTCTCCTCTGTTTTAGTTGAGAAAGAGAATAGGCCCCCTTCCCCCTCCTCCACCAGAAGACTTGCGATCCTTAGGTGGGCTCTCCCTTTTTTCCCCCTCCTTCCTTTCGCGGATCAATAGAAGGGATGATTCGCCCTCTCTCTTCCTCCTTCCTGTGAACGTGATTACACCTTCCGTCCCTTTTCTTTTTTTTCTTCCCTCTGGGTGATCAAGGAAGAGATTTCCTCTTTTCTTTTTCCCCTCCTCCTTTTTTCTCCTACTTTGCGTCTCCCTGACCACACAACCTCCCCTTTTCTTCTTCTCTTTGCCATGAGGGAAAGAAGGAAAACCTCCCCCCCTTTCTCTCTATCCACCGCTCTGGTATTTGAAACGCCTTTCTTTTGGTTGGTATTTCTGTTCCTCCTTCTCCCTTCTCTTTGCGCCAGGTTTAAAGTAATAGGAAAGAAATGTCCTCCCTCTCCCCCCCTTCTTACTCTTTGCGCGGCAGATGTCTGATTTTCAGGACCCTCCTTCCTCCCCTTCTCTCAGGCGGTTGTACCAGTGTTGATTTCAGACTTCATGGTCCAATTCACTCCCTCCTTTTCCCGGCGGAATAAAGAAGTATTCCCTCTCTCCCCTTTCCTTCCGCGTCCATTACCACTTGCCCCCGTGATCTTTCCCCTTTGCGAAAAAAGGGATGAAGTTGTCATCATTCTCCCCGGACTTCGGCCCGCAAGAAGATGTATTTGAGTTCTTTGCAGCCAGACTTTCCCAACTTCTCCCCTTCCCACAAAAAGTAGGGCAATTACTTTTCCCCTTTTCTCTTCTATTCATCCCATCAAGAATTTTCTTTTCTTTTTCCTTTTTTCTCAATGATAGAGAGATACTCTTTTTACTTCCTTTTCGTGTCGCCCTTTGATTTTTCCCCCCCCCCTTTTTTTCCTCTTGTCGGCGAGGACCCCCCGGCTTTCTTTTCCCCCCTTTGGGCTGAATTCTTTGTTTCTTGGAAGAGGGTGGAAAAAGCCATCCTTCCCCCCTTCCTTCAATCGAGGGCCCACCCCCCCCCCGTCAGAAGAAGTAGGACCTGACTCCTCATTCCTTTCCCACTCACGAAATGGTTCCCATCTTCACTCCTCCCCTCAAGGCGCGCCTGTCAGTCACTCCCCTCCGTGATGCTTTCTAATTCATTCCCTTTCCCCCTCCCTGCCCGTGAGTGAAATTAAAGTTGCTTTGTCCCTTCTCTTCTTTTTCTCCCTCTTTTCCGCTGACGCCCTTTTGTCGCATTCCCCCCCTCCTGAAGAAGAATAGAATGCGCCCCTCCTCTCATTCGAAGTCAGTCCCGGCCTCTCCCTCACACAGGAGAAGAAGAAAAGATGGTCTTACCAATCCTTCTCCTTTTTCCCTTTCTCCGGGAGTCCCCTCGGCCGTGTCTCCTTCTTTTTCTCTCTAATTGCGTGAGTCGATCTCGCCTCCCCTTTTCCCCCCTGCTCGATTCAATTTCCAATCTATCTCTCTCAAGCTCCGTTTGTTTTTCTCCTTTCTTCCTATGGAGAAAGAAGCACTCATTTCTCTTTCTTTTTCCTCTTTACCTCGTCTCAAGGTGAAATGTTCCCCCATCTACGGCGTCCCCCTTCTTTTTTTTTTTTCTTAACAGTTAGAGACAGGAAGAGTGTATTCTCCTCTACTCGATTTTTCCTTTTTCCGACTTCGATGCCCTATGCCTGTCGTGCTCCCCTTTACCCTGCAGAGAGAGAAGAAGCAAAGCTGCCTACTCTATTCTCTTTCTTGCCCTCCCTATTGCCAGTCATCTTCCCAATTCAATGGTGAAACCCCATCCCCCCCACTCTTAGTGAATGAAAGGCTCGCCGGTTTGTGTTCCCCCCCTTTCTTCATTGTGAGGAAAAATTCGGCGTTCTGTTCTTTCTTCCCTGCCGGGGTGGGTGGAGCGATTGCCGCCCCGCCTTCTTTCCCCTCTCCTCCTAGCAGGAGCCCTCAACAAAGAATTCGCGTGCCCCCCTTTTTTTTTTCTCCGCGAAAATAGAGAAAAGCTCCTCTTTGTTTTCCCCCCTTCTTCCGTTCAATTCACACGCTCCTATTCGCCTCCCCCTCTATTCCTTCCCTTCTCCTCAAGTAAAAGAAAAGAAAGCTTTCTTTATGTTCTTTCCTCCCCTACTTTTGGGGGTGCTTCCTTTGATTTCTTTCCATTCCCTTCTCCGAAACAGGAAAAGAAATAATTATTGCTGGCCTCCTCCCCTTTTCCATGGATTCTGAACCCAAACGGCACCTCCCCCCCCCCTTTGGCGAAAAAAAGTAGGAACACTTCCCCTTTCCTCTATTGGGTCTGGCCTCGTCCCTCCTTTGGTGGAGAATTAGGGATTCCGCCGCCCCCCCTTTTTCTTCCCCCTTGTCACCGGCATCCCTGGAACTCAACCACTCCCTTCCTTCTTTTTCCTCTGGACAGCTACAGAGACGAAGATGTCTGATCCGGACACTCTTCCCCCCCTTTTTTTTTTCTTCCCAACATCCTCCCCCCATGCCGTGAAAAAAGGAGAAATAGTCTGGTTTCTTCCCTCTACGGCGTCACCATCAAACCATCACCCCCCTTCCCCCCCTCTCGATGGGGAAGGAGAAAATGTGGCTGGGTCCTTCTTTCTATTGCCCCCCCTTTTTTCTCTTGTCGGGCGCCTGCCCAACGGGTGTTGGTTCTTTTCCCCCTCCCCCCTTCCGTCTTCTTTAAAAAGGAAACGTCGCTCTCCCCCCCCCCCCTCTTCCCCTTTTTTGCACTTTTTCCTCCGCTCCCCCCTTTTCATCAGCTTTAAGGACTCGAAAAGAGCTCCCCCTCTTTTTTCCTCCTTATTGAGCCTCCGATACTCGACGAACCTCGTCCCCCTCCTCCTTTCCTCCTTCATGACTTGGTAGGATGACGTGGATTTCTTTCTTTTTCCTCACCGCCCCCCCTCCTTCGGTTTTTGCTTTCCCGCAAAGGAAGAGGCGTGGATGTCACTTTTTCCCCGCTCGTCCCCAATCGTCCCCCAGAACCTCTGCCGACGCTGAAGATGAAAAAAGAATTTTTTTTTTTTCCCCCCCTTTTTTCTCTTTCATCAGGTTCCCCCTTCCCTATGGATTAATTAGAAAGAAAGATGCACATCGAAATGCGTCGATCACCCCTTTTTTCTCCTCTTCCCTCCCCCCCCATTGATTCCATCGTTCCTCCATACCGAGTTCGTCAATCACCCCCCTTTTTTTGAGAGGTTTATGGGGAAGAGATGTTTTCCTGGTGCCCTCTTTCCTCCCCCATCCCCAGGGTCCCCATCTGGGTTGCATGGCCCCCTCCCCTCTCCCCCCCCCCCCCCCCTCACAGATGAGATAATGACAGCCTTACTTCCCTCTTTTTCCTCCTCCTTCCCAATCGCATCCTGCTACGCTTTAGAGAAAAAAGTTTTTCTTTTTTTTTAACCCATTTTTTTTGCCCCCCTTTTTCTAAGGGTTTTTCTTCTTCCCTTCCCTTCCCTTCGAGGTCTAGCACTCGCCCTTCCTGCTAAGAGGTAAATAAGACCAATCTCTTTCCCCCCGGCTTGAACCGAACTTTTCCGAGGAATCGGCGCCTTTTTTTTCCTCCCTTCCTTTTTTGAGGCTCTCCCACAAGTGTTTTATCCGACAGTCCCCCCCCTTTTTAATAAGATTCGATTTCCTCTCTCCTTCCCCTTTACCATCTACCCAAGCCCCTTTCCTGGCGAGGAGTTGAGTGGAGAGTACCTGCCGTTTTCTTCCCTCGGTCCCAGCGCGGTCTTTTTTTCCCTTTTCCTTGGCAGGGGGATCGCTCCCTCCCTCTCTTTCTTTGCCGTCCCGTTGGTTCCTTTTTCCTTCTCCCTCCCCCCTCCGATCTTCGAGAAGATAACGGCGCATCGATTTTTTTTCTCCCCCTATCCTTTTGATCTTAGCCCCCTCCTTCCTGAGAATGGAGAAGAAGACTGCCAAGTGCACCCCCCCCCCCCCCCCCCTTTCCTCCCCTTTTCTCTATTGAATATTAAAGGGAACTTCGTTTTTTTTTTCCATTCTCTTTGGAAAATGTCCCCCCCTCCCTTTTCTCGAAAATAGGAGCCACCGACACCTTTTTTTTCTTTCTCGAAGTCCTGGGGGATAAAACGGTACGACCCCCCCCCCTCCCCACTTTTCGATGTATTGGCCGCCTTTTCCCTTCAAGTTACATGAGTTTCATCCCCTTCCTCCCCCCTCCCAAGTTCCCGGAAGCGGGACGCTCCCTTCCTCTTTCCCGGGGGAAGAATGGGTAAAGGTTTTCCTTTTTTTTTCTCGCTGCAAGCCGGCGATCCGGTCCCCTTCCCAAAGGAGAAGGTGTACATGTCTTTCCTCCCCCCTTGTGGCTCGGGCCTCACCTTCTTTTCCCTCCATAGGTGGAAGCGAGCCAAACCTTTTCTTTTTTTTCTCTCCCCTCTCGATTTCTCATTCATTCCGTGTTGATTGTTCCTCTTTCCCCGGATTAGTTAAAAGAGTAGCTGTCGTCTACTTTTTTTTTTCCTCCCCCCCTCCTACTTTCCCATCGCGGGAAATCTTTTCCTCCTCTTAGGACTCTTATGCTGAATGAGATGTAGCGGCTCTCTTCCTTCTTTCTCCTTCACGGCTTCATCTAGAGATTGTGTGGATGCAGTGAATTCCGAGATATCTTCTCTTTTTTGATAGTGGCCATTCCCCTTTACTTTCTCCTTTTGCCCCCCCCCCCCTTGGAAAAAGGATTATGTGCTCCCCCCCCTTTTCTTCCCCACTCGACCCTTTCCCACCAATTAGATGAGAATGCGGGATTTCCCCTCCCTCCGGTGTATCTTAATGCACTATTTCCCTTTTTTTTCTAGAATAAGAGAGGTATCACGGGTGAGACTCCCCCCTTTTTCCTCTTGATGGAGCAAATTATGAATACCTTTTTTCCCTTTTTCTGCAAATAGCAAATTAGAGGGGGGAAGATTCAGCGCCCTTCCCCTTTTTTTTATACTTTTTTCCTAGCGTGAGTACGGCTTTCCTTCCCTTTCCCTCCTCGGAAGGAGGAACCTTTCCCCTCGGCCGGAAAAAGAAGGCGTTTTTTTCTCCCCTTTCCCCTAGGCGGCCCGCAAGATTTCTTTTAAAAAGTAAGAGAATGGAGACGAGTTCCGTTTTTCATCCCTTTCTTCTCGTTTTCGAGGAGGTTAGCGTTCTTCCCCCCCGGTCGGAGGGGACGATGCTTGCCTCTTCCTTACTTCCCTGATCCCAAAATTCATTCCCTTTTTTTCTTCCCTCGCCGCAGGAAACGAGGGACTTTTCTCCCCTTTTCTCTTCCCCCCCTTTTTTTTTCAGCCGCGTAGTCCTTTTTTTAAAGACCTCCCTTTCCTTTTCCTCCCGCTTGAAAACAACCAAAAAGAACGTTGTTCGGCGCTCCCCCTCCCCTTTTTCCGGACCCATGAGGGGAAATCATGCCCCTCCCCCCTTCCCCTTTCTTAGGTGTGGACGCGTTGATCTTTCTTTCCGTCGCGAAATCAAAGACTATGGCGCCCGGTTTTTCTCCTTTTTTTCTTTTTTCTCTCCCACCCCAAACAAGGACTGACGCTGTTTTTTTTTCTTCTTCAGATCAGAAGCGTCCGCTTTTCTCCTTTTTTTTCCCTGTTGTACCATTTTTTCTCTTCCTTTTTCAAGGCAATACAAAAAATGACTTGCCTTTTTTCCCTTCTTCCCCTTCCCCCTCTCTTCCCTTCAGTTCCGAGGCAATTAAAACTCTCTTCCTTCTCCCCAGACGTGGATACTTTGTTGAGCCACCCCCTTTCTCCTTCTCCCCCCTTCCCCCCCGAAGCGCCGGATCATGAATGATGTCTTTGAAGTTAGGGCAGCTACCCCTTCCTTTTTTCCAGAAACGCCCCCCTTCCTCCCCCTTTCGGGCATTGACGGTGGCAGCCTGCGATTCCCCCTCCTCTTCCTTTCGAATTTTTTAAATTTAAAATTGCCTGTCTCCCCCCTCAGATGATGGAATAGGATTCCCCCTTTTTCTTTTCCGTGCTCATTGTAAAACACAGCGCTCTTTTCTTTCTTTTCTTCCCCCCTTTCCTTGCTCCCGCGGGAAAGTAAATGTGAGTGCCCGACGGAATTTTTTTTTTTTTTTTTTGTTTCCCCCCCGGAAAAAGATGGCGTCCCCCGTCCCTTTCCTTGCAGCAGCAGTAGGAAAAGAAGAACGTCCTTTTCTTTTTTTTCCTTTCCTAGAAGACCTTGTACATCCCCCCCTTTTCCCCGCCGCGTGGAAGCTTTCGACAATTCCCTTTCCCCATTTTCTCCTCCTTACCCGTTGAGTGGGAAATCGCCCCTCCTCCCTTTCCGCTGCGCCATTAAGTGTCCGATGACTTTCTTTTTTTTTCCCTCTCCATGCCAAAGGTCTTCGCATTCTCTTCCCCTCTCGAACTGTCAGAAGAAAACAGCCGGCCCGCTCCCTCTTTTTTTTTTTTTTTTTCCTCCCTCCTCCCCCCCTTCCCCTTTTTTCTTTTGAGAGAGAGACTTGAGTGAAGTCGATGTCCCCCCCCCCCCCCTTTCCTT
>Ga0179593_1473253_pt1 | contig 10819 bp, 17 predicted proteins | sample CZODoug2_1_08_16_FD_185931 | JGI IMG/M metagenome (GOLD analysis project Ga0179593, IMG submission 185931) | Vadose zone soil fungal communities from Angelo Coast Range Reserve, California, USA - CZODoug2_1_08_16fungal (PacBio error correction) | ecosystem: Environmental > Terrestrial > Soil >... | reverse complement strand
AGTTCCCAACACCCTTCCCCCCCAGGCACTTTTCGGCCAGTTGTTGGTGTCGGCAGAACGCTTGGCTTTTCTTCCTCGTTGTCTTTTTGATGTTCTTGGGACAAGTTTCTTTTTTTCTTTTCTTTTGACCACACTCTTTCCAGTTTGCCCCGCCCCCAGCATGGACCTTTTTTTCCCCGACTTTAAACCCAAGAACATTTCCTTTTCCTTGTCCCTTTTCTGTTGCCTCCCCCCCATATTTACAATGGGCGGTCTTCTTTCCTAGATTCGCTTTTTTTTTTTTTTTATTTTTCCTTTTCCCCGAACTTTTCGTTTGGCTTTCTGGCTCTCGGAGAAAATGTTTTTGTTTTTCGCGTCATTCCCTTTGATTCGGTTTATGAATTTTCCTCTTGATTTGGTCTGGGTTCCCTCCTTGAAATCCCCCTTTCCTTGTAGGTTTTACCTGAAATTGTTTTTAAAGCACCACAAACCTTTTCTTCACTAAGACGTTGACTTCCTTCCCCCTTTTTTTTTTTCAGTCCTTGGTACTTTCTCCTTTTACACCCCCCCCCCCCCCCCCCACCCACCCCCTCTCATCGGCTTTTTTGTTCCCCTTCATTTAATTACAGGCGACACCCCCTTCTACACATTCCGTCGAATCGAGACCCCCGGCCCCCCTGTTACTTTTGTTTTTTTTGTCGTTTCGGATTGATGTATTAACCCCCGTCCCCACTTGGTAATAGTGTTTCCCCCCATGAAAATCCCCGGACACTTTCCACTCTCGGCTGACTTGACTCTCTTGGCATAAATGATTGGAAAAACACCTTTCTGTTTTTCACAGGGGTTAACTATTCCATCCTTTTACCTTTTTTCCTTACGATGATGGCCCCCCTGAAGTTGGTGTCAGGGCACCGGAGGATATTTTTTTCTTTCTCCGATACCGATTCTCCTTTGAACCACACCCCCACGGATAGTCCTACTTCCTGACCGTCCTTTTACTTTTAGGGTGTTTTCTTTTTTTGGCCCTTCCCCCGCTCTTCCCAGTTTTTTTTTTTTAGTTTTTTTGAGTCCAATCCTTTTTTCAGCCTTTTTCCTGTTTGAACATTTTGTTCTGGGTCTGGGGGTGTTTTATGTGATTTTCTTTTAGTTTCCCTTCCTTGAAAGTACGGTCATGGCAGGTATTTGTGCCCCTCTTCTTCCTCCCCCCCGACCTTTCCCCCCTTTTCCTTTTACTATTCTCGGCTGCCTTAGCACACCCTTTGGACGGAACGGTTATTGCACCTTCCCCTTTTTTCTGGAGTACTTTTTTGCTTCCTTGTAATCCCTCCTCCCTCATATAGGCTTCATTCCTTGGTTTGTTTTTTCCAGTTCGTCCCCTGTGATGGTCATGTGGTAGCCTGGAATGTGAGTCATTCCCACAAACTTCTGGTATCCCATTTCCGGCCTTTGATTGTTTTTTTCCCCCCCTTCTTCCCCTGAACAGGCCATTCGTTGATGATCTCTCCCTATTTTGGAAAAGATGGGCTTTTTCCTATATGTAATCATAGGGTTCAGCATTTTTCCCCCCCCCCCCAATACTTTTTTCCTTCTTTGGAAATTTCCCCCTTCAATATCCCCCCTCCCTGTTCAATGCTATAAGGAATTCCTGGACCCCCCCCCTTTTCTCCTGTTTTTTTTTCCACAACCTGAGGCTTTCCCCCCTTCCTCTTATTGGCGTCTCCCCCTTCCCTCTTCCTCGGTTAAATTCATGGATTTGGAGTCCCATCTCCGGCAGTCCCCTTTGTTCCTGGATTTGAGCTTCGATCTCCTCAATGGCCTCCCTTTTTTCTTGTCATTTCTTCCCACCTCCGTTTCAGTTTTTCAGTTTGCATAGTCCCCACATTTTTTTTCGAAGATTGTTAGAAAGTTTCTCCTTCCCCATTTGCCCTCCTTGTCACAGTTAAGATTCTTCCCCCTTGGATGTTGGTCCGGTGAGGGCTTCATGGGTTTTTTTTTTACCTTTTTATGTAGTCCCCCAAATCAAAGAAACCAGTTCCCTTTGCACTGGTTTTCGAAGGATCCCTTAAACCCCTGTCTGTTGTTACAGCGCGAAAGAGCACCCCCCCTCAGTATCCATGCTCACTAAAAGTCTTCCTGGACCTCTTTTCGGTGATTTTTTTTTAGTGCGTCCTCCATTTTCCTCAGTCTAGGCCTTTTTCCATGAGGACGTCCCCCTTCTTGATAAAGTCCCAAGGCCAAGACTTCCCTTTTTCCCTCCAAAAACAGGGATGATGGGTCCTTTCCAGACCAAACTTTCTCGAGTTGACTTCTTTAGAGTTCTTTACTAAGGCTTTCCCTTCTCCCCTGATACTACATTATCACTTTCTTGTCCTCTTCTTTTTTAGACGGTCGGGGTTCATTCTTTTCGTAGCTCAATTTTCCCCCCTGGGAACCTCATTTCCTCCAAAATTGCCTTAGGTGTCACCTTTTGCCTTCGTTCTTTTAGGGAATTTGCTCCCCCCCCCCCCCCCTAATTCTTTTTCTTTCTTCTTTTGTTTTGCCCTTTATGCTTTGACCCTATATGCCTGTACTGAACTGGAACCCCTCCCCTATGCTGGCCTTATAGGCGTCGCCCTAGCGATTTTTTGAGGACCATCGCTCCCCCTTTTTTCGGTGGCCTTCCCGAGATACTTGCGTGTTTTTAATCTTTCCTCTTGTTTGATGCGTACTGTCCTTTTTTTCACAATTGTGTGTAGACCAGGTCTCCCCCTTCCCTCTTTGTTTTTTTTGATTCCCTCTTTCCGAATCTTCGGTTGGATTCACTTTACTTCTTTTCAGCCTGAAATCATTTTCCCTTGCGGATTTTCACTTAGTAAGTTTTTTGTCCCCCCCCTCTTTCACCACCAACCCGACCCCTACGAAGATTAAGGCCGCACCTTTGATTTCCCCCCTGAGATTTAACTCTATAGACCTTTAGTTATTCCATGGAGTCCCCCCCCCCTTCGGTAACGCCCCGATGCACTTTGTATTCCTTTTTTTCTCCCCTGGTTCTGAAGGTCCTCAATCCCAGGCCCCCCCCTATTGCCTTAATCAAAGAAAGTCCCAATTATTCTTGAGTCCCGTTTTGTTAGGAGAGGTCTTAGGACCGCCTTTTTTTTTCTGAGGAGGGAGCAAGTTCATTTCTTTTTACCTGCACTGGGCCCCATCTTTTTTTTTAGCAATTAAAAGACTTTTCTTTCCCCTCGGCGGCTTTGCTCTTTTAGTTAACTATAGTTTTTTCCTTTCCGATTATGTCTTTTCTCAAATTTTTCCTTTCCTTGAGGACCTAGTTGGCGGAGATCGCATACTTGTAGGTCTTTCTCTTTTAACCGATAGTTGTGTTGTGGCTTTGTTCTGATTTCCAGTTTTTTCCCCGAGGAAGCCCCTTTTTTTAAAACCGAGAGAAGTGCCTTTAGTCTGTATTGACCCAAGATTTTTGTAGGGGCCTTGGGTCTTCACCCATTTATGAGTGAGGTAGTGATGCCCCTTTCGGTTATCGATCACCCAACCCCTTGCACCTGACTCGCCAATCCCCCCCCCTGTACCTGGTTCTAAACTTTTAGGAAAGGGCAATAGTATCTGTTTAGGTCCTTTGAGGACCAAAGGATGATACCACCCTTTTCTATACTCGAAGAAACACTTCCCCCCCCTTTCTTTTTTTAATATTCTCTTTTCTTTTTTCTACCCATACCCCGTTTGAGAGAGTAGCCAACCCGCAATTTTTTTTTTTTCTTTATGTTCTTACGTCTCTAATCTGTTATCCCCCCGTTCCCCTCGACCCCGGTGGGGCCCGTACGAATAGTGACAAGCTTCTTTTTTTCCCCCCCCCTTCCAGTCCAAACTTACAAGGAGGTTGAGATTTCTTTTATTTTTTATGATCGCCCCCCCTTGTGTGCAAGTTGAGGTTTCTGACCCCCCCAGATATTATCGTCCCCTTCAAACTCCACAAGTTGTCTTCCTGGCCTTTTTAATTAAACCACTCTCCCCTGAGGTTTTCCAAAACATAGTTTTACCCCTTCCCCCCATTGTCCCTGGTTTCCTCCCCCACATATCTTGTTGACGATAACTTTGATGCTTTTTTCAACCCCTTCCCCCCCTGCCCGATGATCACGAATCCCCCCCTTCCAACTATTCCCTCCCCCCCGATAGCTTTCCCCTTTCTTCCTGGGACCTCGCCCAGGACATTCTTTTTCGTCCAGAAGACCCCCTGATAGATGCGTCATTATTTTAAACCCAGCCTCCCCCTTGGGTCTGGGCCAACCCCTGAAATAAAATTTCTTGTGCCTCTAACCCCACCCCCCTTTCGGTTGCTGCCCCTGCACGATTTTCCTTGCCACCGGAGCTACGGCTATATGCCTTGTATGGGTTCCGGGCCCCCCTTTTGCTTTTTTTTCCTCCCGGTGTTTGTTTCCGCAGGAAACAGCAAACCCCCCCAGACCTGCCCCCCTCCTTTGATCTTTTTTAATTAGGTTTGGCCTTCATAATTCCTTATGCCCCCCCTTTTCTAATGCGTATCTTTCCTGGTATCCCTTTGTAATAGTTTGCCCTTTTTTTTTGGCTTTTTTGCGTTAAACCACTTTCCCCCTCTTTCCCCCGCTATTTACCCTTCCGGTTAAACTGGCTTGCGCTTCCCCCCAAAACCCCCGGGGTGTGGTTTTAACCCCCTTTCCCGGCCTACCAATCGCCCCCCCCCCGAACCCTTTCGGTGGATCCTAGATACACAAAAAGGGTCTCCCCTTTCCCTTTCCCCCATCTGCCCCCTTCTCAAGTTATTTTCCCGACTATCACCCTGCCGTCGATCGGAGGCTCGGGCGCTCCCTTTTTCGAAACGCCTTTTCTCCCAATTCAATCATTTCTTTGCTTTCCCTTTCGCCGTAGGATCCCCCCCCCTCTGCCAATCTTTTCAACGACATTAGATTTCTTCCTTTGTCTCTTCCAATCCCCAGACGTCTGGGCTCCTTTTTTTGAGGAAACTCGGCAATGTTTTCCTCCCTCTTTTTCCCCCCCATGACCTGTCTCTCCGTTAGACCTAGAGTACGCCCTCCCCTTGCCTTCGTTTTTTTACAAACCCGCCCAGTGAAGACCGTCCCCCCCCCCGGTATCACTGTCACGCTTGCCGTCGCTTTCTTGTGGGATGTGCACTGACGTCATAATAGGGAATTCCCGAAGTTTTCCTGCTGAGCTTATCCCCACTTATTATATTTTAGAAAGAGTATTGTTTCGTTCCCGCTTTCTTTTCCTGATCCTTTGACGGGGCTTTTTTTGCCGTGTATGAGGTCGTTTTGAATTCTAAGGCTCCATCCCCTCACCCCCCAAAATACTCTTTTTAGCCCGCCTTGGTTCCGGCTGTCGGAGCTCAGAGACTTTTCGCCCCCCCTCCATCTTCCCAAAGACCCATCCAGGGTCTCCTAGTAAGCTCCGGCCAACCCACCCCCCCTTTGTGCGCCCTTTCCTTTTGCTTTGCAACCTACTTTTCCACCTCCCCGCTGGATTTGGCCTCACGCTGGCCTCCTTGGGAGCCAGTTCGGTTTTCCCTATGGTTTTTTCAATGTGTTAATCAAAACATGTTTCCCCTTAAGTCCGATCTGAACAAAGCTCCATTTTTGGGTCGGGATGGCCATGCCGTAAACACCCCCTTTGAGAGTTTGCTCATCCACGGCCCTGTCTTTCTTTTTTCCAATCCCGCGCCAGGGAACATTTTTTTTTTTTCGGGTTGCTGCAACGGATTGCGGACCCTTTCACTCTTTTTTTCCGCGCGGAATTCAAGCCAATTTCGTTCCTCCCATAAAGCGTCCCCCCCTTGTTTACGGTTAGGACTCGTCTGCTCGCCATGCACATGCCTTCCTTGTGGGTAAGGGCCTGTTTCACCCCATGTTTTTTCCTTGCAGCCTATTTTCACCCTGAACCCGAGCCCCCCCCTCTTCTCGATCGTTTCTGCTCTCCAAAGGTTTGGGTGCATTTTCTTTAGAGACCAATCCCGCCTTTAATGCCGTTTTTACCTCCCCTTTTTTTTTGAAACACCCGATCCCCCCCAAATGGCGTCTGATGAAGGGACGTAGCCCCGTCTGCATCTTTAGGGGTTCCCCAATGTTTTTTTTTTTCCCTCGTGGGGGTTCCCCCTCCCGGTTACTCCCGAAATCCTGCGACCCAATCTATCGGTGATAGTTACCCTTCTATCTGTCCCCCCTCCTCTAACTTTTTAGTTTTCTTTTTGCGTTCGCCCCTTTCCTTTTTGGGTTGGTGCTTTCAACCCCTCCTTTCCTCCAACTTGTCTTCCTTCGTTTGAAAGAATCGAGTGTTCCCCCAAACCTACTACCCTTTTTTATCATTTCTTTGTTCCTTCCCTTCCGGCCTCCCTACACCGACGTTTTTTCTTTTTTTAAAAACTCCGTCCCTTGGACTTGCAACAACAGAGTTTTTTGCTCGCCGTCTTACAAAAGGTCTTCCATAAACCTTTTTGTTTTGTCGATATGCATCTCCTGATTGACAATGATTTTTCTAAACCATGCATTTACGGATGCGGACTGCAACAGACTTTTTTTTACACCCCCAACCCCCCCCTCTTATCCTGCAGTCTTTCTTTTCTTTTTTTTCTGACAGTGCCCCCCCCATGTTTCTATTGCTACGGACTTCGCGTTCCAATGTTTTTTCCGGGATCGAATTAACTTCTTCCCCACAGCTGACAGTTTGACCCCTTCCTTTCCGTCGACCTGCATTTTGCTTTCAGTTCCCCGCAAACACCTTCTTTTATGCTATAAGCCTTCATCCTGGTATTTTTTTTTAACTTGAATGGATTCCTTTTTCCCCCCAGCGATCACTTTCTTGTGTATGCGTGTTCTGCTTCTTCGAAAGTCCCCCCTTAAAACCTGGCTCCCCCGCGCCCCAACTTTCTTAGTCCTCATTTTCCTTTTTTTGACCCCCCCTTTTCACAGGAGAACAAGAAAACCCACCCAAAAAGGTTTCCCCCCCTTTTTCCCTTCCCGTCCCCCTCCTCGGCCGTGCCCAACCCCACAAAAATCTCATCCGCCGTGGTCTTTTAGGACCAACAAATTCCCCCCGCCCGCGCTACTAACAGCCTTTCCCCTTTCTTCTTAGTCCTTTGGCCACCGTCACCAGCCTTCTTTTCCCTTTTGGAACGACTCCTCACTTTCCCCCGTCCCCTTTTTACGCCATCTTACCAACCCAGGGTCCAGTGTCGGCCCGCGAAAAATTTATTCTGGACCCCGGTTTGTTCTGGTCGGTCCGACAAAACACCCTTACCCATTCCCCTTTTGACCCCCCCCTTCACCCCCATTGCCAGCACAGGTTCCCCCCGAGCCCCACCTTTTACCCCTTTTTTTCCAAACGGTCCTTTCCGGGACCTTTTTTCTTTTTTTTCCTTTGTTGGGATCTCCCTTTTTTCCCATCCTCCTTTTAGACTCATCCCACCCCAACCTTCAACGTCCGGCAAGCCGATTTTGGTGCGTTCGTTTTTCTTTCGTTGCAGAAGTATGGGGCTCCCTCTCTTTTTTTGATGTGTTCCCTCCCACCCGCTTGGAGCCAATCCTTTTCTTCCTCCGCCCAATTTCCCTAGCCCTTTTCAATAGGATGAGACAAACATTACCGTTTGTGTCCTTTCTTTTAAATCTTTAATTTTTTCTTGCTCGTGTTCTTTCATCTCCTTTTTGAGTGGGGGGTGGTTTCCCCCCATTCTCCATAAATTGCTTAGGTAGTGTATGATTTAGGCTGGGAATTTTGGTCGCGTTATCTTGCCTTTTGACGTCTGGAGGTGCGAGGTCCTTTTTTCCCCCCTTTTGAACTCCTCAAGGTTGTTTCCTTGCGGGTTTCTGGAGTCAAATAAGTCCCCCCCCAAACCTTGTTCCCCCCTTGTGTGGGCCTGTTTGTTTTTTTTTTTTTTTTTTTTTTTTTTTCTTTTTTTTTTTCGGTTTCAGTGCTCCCCTCTGTGAAAGACCCAAATTGTCTTGGCGGAACTCCCCCCCCCCCCCTGTTTTTTTTCCATCCTGCCTTTCACAAAGGCAACTACCCCCCACTTTTTCAGTTTTTCTGCGCACACTTTTCTCTTTGAAAAGTTTTTTTTGCTCCGGTATTTGAGTTCTTTGTTTTCCCCAATGCTTATTTCGGCCCCGCCACCCGTCTGCTCCTAATTGTGAAAAGGCGTCGCCGCCACCTGGTTACTGGTCAACACAGGAAATCCTTTTTTTTTTTTTTTCCCCACTTTTCTGAGTTTCATGTACTGGGTTTTGACCCCCAGGGGGCGGTAGGAACTTTTGCTCTGTTATAGAAGTTTTACATGTGATCCTTCCCGTTTTTCCCCTTTCGCGTCTTTTTAGCTTCAGGGTTGTTTGCTCGTACTGCGCGTTCAAGGGTTTGTTCAAAGTCCCTTTATTCCGGTTTTTTTCCTCGAACCTCTTCGTTGGTTTATTCTTTTTTTCCCTTTTCTCTGAATTTTTGGCATCCGTCTTTTCTTTCCCTTTCTGGCGGTCCCTGCCAAGTCGGTGATGCTCCCCCGTCCTTTTTGAGAGGTCTCCACAACCTTAAGCCCCTGGTAACTTCTCACGGTTTTCGGTAGGTGATGTTTAACTTTTCAGGGCCCCCCGTTCAGATCCTTCTTGATTGTCCCTTAAGGTTTTTTTTTTTTTCTTTTTCTTGTTCTGTCTTAAAAGTTGTCAGGGTGAAGGGATATGTCATTTGCCCGTCGTTCTTCCCCACCCTTTTTCTTCGTTTTGAGAATTTGGGTCCCCTTTGGTTGGTTTCACCACAGGACTTCCCATTTCCGGCTTGTGCTCTCGAATCATGGAAACGCTTAGCGGCGCCCGAACTTGCCTCTATACGATTGTCGTTTTAAATTCCCTTCCCCTCTCCTTTTTTGTGAATTCATACGGTCTTTCTTTTGGCGATCACCCGTCATCTAGCAGCCGACGGTGACCCCCCATTTAGGTGAAGCATGTTCCTGCTCCCCCCTCGCGTCCCCCTATTTTTCGAGCGTGCCTTTCACTTCCAAAGGAACGTTCAGGGTTGCGGTTTCTTTTGTTTTCCTATCATCCAATTAAAGGAGATGTTCCCCCGTCCCCTTTTTTGTTTTTCTGTCCGCACAGCTCTGAAGGCGTTTCCTCGCACCACCATAGGAGAGGTTTTGCGATTATCTCCTGAACTTTTTCTTTTCCCCCCTGATACAACCTATTGCGAACCCGTACTTTAAATCGTGAGACATTAGATTTTTTGTGACAACTCTGTTTTATGATTGTTTCCCCCCAAGATAAGACGGGCACTTCTGTTGCTTTGACATTTTCCCCAATTCCTTTCCCTTTCTTCGGATAAAATGTGGTTTTTCGCAAAGATACCTCTTTGCTTTTTTTCACCTAAGTTAACCCCTTCATTAGGCGAAGATTGTCTTTGTTTTCGGGGTCTTTAACGCATCCCTTAGATCCCCCCCCTTGAAGTCCTGCCCCGCGGGTAGGCCCTCCCTGACGCTTCACGCCCCAAGGGAAGATGGCCAAACTACTCTTTCGTGAAGTGACCCTGCCCCCAATGCTTTTTTTTTTGTTGACATTCTTCTGAGCCCCGCATGGGCGGAGCGTTCCCCTTGAAGTACAATTCCATGGTAGAACATTTTCTTTTCTGTTCCCTTATTTTCTTTTTTTTTCGTTCGTCCGCCTTCGATTGTCGTCTGCCGTGTTCGGTTAAATTTTTCCCCTCCCCCTGAATTTTTCTTGTGGGTCCCCATCGCCCCCCCCCCTTGGCCTCTTTTGTCCGGATGGGCACTCTAGTAATTTCTTTTGCTCATCGACTTTCCTTTTTTCCCGACCTCTCTTGGGTCTTCTACCCTTGTCTACAGATGTTCCCCTGTTTCGCCTACCCCCGAGGTTCCTGCTTGAGGTCTTCTGCACGTCTTCGATTAGTCCGGGTTTTTTCCGAGGGTGCACTCCTTTCCCTGGACCCCCCCCGTGGTTTAGAACATATGAGTGGAAGGCCCGTGCCGTTTTTTCTTTTGATGTAGAAATTTGGTCCTGTTTCTTCTCCCTGGCTTTCCAAGCACTCCGTTGTGTGTTTCTCCTGTATGGGTTACCCCGTTTTGCCCAGAGGGACCCCCCGCCTACGGCCTGCCCTGCCCATAACACTGTCCCCGGCCGATTCATATTTTTTCGTGATCGTCTGCCCAAATAGTTCATCGCGATCGTGCAGGTCGGCTTGCAGGGTTTTTTTTTTTTTACTCTGGCCGTGCCCGTTTTCCACTACCCCCCCCCCTCCAGCTGGATTCCTGCGATAGCCGAGTTGCGCGCTGTGGGCGTTTAGGTGGCCATTGGGATGACGAATTGTTTGGTGTAGGCAGAGACTGCCTTTTTAATTTCCTGCCCTTGCTGTGCCGTTTTTGAAACTAATAGTACGCGGTATTGAGATCTTCTCTATTTGTTTTTTTAAGTAGGGAAGCCATCTTTATGTTTGTTTCCCATTATTGTTTCTCGTATTCTGGGAGGGCGCTTAGACTCATGGAGGTTCTTAGAGTTCCTCCGGTTTTGTTTTTGGAGAGTCTGATGCGTGTTTTCCCAATTTAGCGGGAAGTATGGTTGCCCCTTTTGTTGGGCTGCGGCCCTTTTGATTAATTCAAAGGCCTCTCCCCACAAAGTCTGGTTGCTCCCCTTTGCGAGTCGCAAACCCTTTCTTCGCCCCCGCTTACCGCGGCGATTCCCTAACCCCCAAAGTCCGCCAAAGTCCTCCAGTCTAAACCCACTTTATCCCTTTCAGGCCTGTAAAGGGTCGGGTTTTGGGGTAGAACTGGGTTGGTGCCTTAACCTTATTGACTCTCGGAAGAACTGCCCCTTTA
>Ga0179593_1450355_pt1 | contig 10819 bp, 8 predicted proteins | sample CZODoug2_1_08_16_FD_185931 | JGI IMG/M metagenome (GOLD analysis project Ga0179593, IMG submission 185931) | Vadose zone soil fungal communities from Angelo Coast Range Reserve, California, USA - CZODoug2_1_08_16fungal (PacBio error correction) | ecosystem: Environmental > Terrestrial > Soil >... | reverse complement strand
TTAGACTTTGAGCTTGTGCTCCTTCCCAGTTTAAGACCTGGTTGGGTTCCTGCCACCTCATGGGGGTTCGGTGTCTTTCTTGGCCATTTTCGCGCGTGTTTTTTTTTTTCCTGAGCGCCTGTTGTCTCCATACGAGACTGAGATAATATTCGCCCGGCTGTACTGTGTTTTTTTATTTTTTTTTCTCCTGAAGCGCCAACCTTTTTCGGTTTGTGCGGCCTTCTTGCTGTGCTCCTCCGGACTTCTTTTCAAACGAATCCTGCTCCTCTGGCTTTTCCCCTCTTTTCGCTTCTCTTTCTTATTCAGGGCGGAAGACGGTTCTTTTTTTGGTGTTGGGTATTGGGATGGCGGGTCCTTCCTTTCTCGGTCCGCAGTCTGACCAATTCGCCCGGGTCTATCTGTTTTCATGCTCAGATTCCATTTCACACCCTCCTGTATTTCGCCTGGCTCATTGTTCCGGCACCAATCTTTTTCGCTGTCGGAATGAATGAGTGGCTCCTGCCACTGACTTTTCTTCCCGTTGTCTTGAAAAAGTGCTTGGCTCGTTCATCCCGGACGATATCGACTTTTAGCGTTGTTTTCCCAGTCTGACCGCCTGTCTTTCGGAGTTTTTGAGATTTTTTTTTCCTCCGAGGAGTTATTTTTTCTTAACACGTCATAGCTCTACTGGAGCGGCTTTTGGTCTTCCCCTCGTCTGCCGGTTGATTTTTTTTTCTTCCTGACCCGCCTCTTTTGAGACAGCTAATTTTGCTCTAGTCCCTTTTTTTTTCCCTCTACCCCCGTGTCTTTGGTCAACCCCATCGTAGCTTCCCCCTTTTCCCTAGTTAACACCCAGACCAGTCGGAGGCGAAACCGCCGACCTTCTTTTTTTTAACCGCCGCCTGTAAAACCCCCTCTATGTGTTACGACGCCCGCCCACTTGTGGGAACCCTCCCCCCGATGGCTAGCAAATCAGGTAGTTCTTCCGTTCTTTTGAACCCATTATCTCGAAAAACTTTCCAGTTCGGCAAAACATTTTTTTTGCTTAGCACGCTGGTACCCCCCGATCTCCCCTGGCTGCCTCTGAAAGCTTTCTTACCCTTGCTTCCCCCTTTTTTCCGCCTTCAGTGGCCCCGTTTAAAATCTCCTTTTGCTTCCCTTCCCCTCGACCTTTTGGCCTGGATCAACGACGGAACGACTGTTATAGTTTTACCCCCTCTCGAGTTTGAAGAGGAGCCCTCCCCTCCTCCAATGGGGAAGCCTTTCACCTTTCTTTCCTTCGCCAAGCGCTACCCGCTTCTTTTTTTGCCAGGGTTCTTGTATTCTCTCTTCTCCTTTTTGTTGGAGTAGGAGTCTCATCCACTTGTGCGCCCACTCCTGTTTGTCGCGTTGTTTTGTGCAGCTCTGTTCTTTCTACAATGTTCTTGTTTCTTTCGTGCGCTTAGGGGCAACCCCCGTCTCTCTTCAGGATTTAGTTGTCCGTAGCACTGGTGCTCAGGCCCGGTTGACCGACCCCTCCCATTGCTCTGTTTTTTTTTTGATGGACCAAGGAACGGCTGCCCACCCCATTTATCCTTTTCTTCACGTCTCGTTTGCCGTCGCAACTGGTATCTTGTTTCTCTTGCTGCTCTTCTTTGTTTTGCCTTCACCCTTTCCTCGGTATTGGGATAGCGCTGCTGACAGAAACGTCTCCGCCCTCTTTTTGGGCTCGATGTTTTTTCTCTTGCCCACACATGATTGCGGGTCCTTTCCTTCCCCTCGAGTTCCGTGGCTGGCGCATTGTCAAGATTTTCATGCGGGTTCGTCTTCCGTTGATGTTTTTCCTATAGGTCTGTTTCGATAGGGCTTTTGGTCGCCTTTTCCTCCCTGCGGTCGACAACCGCTTCGCGTCTTCGTTCTCCTCCCCTCTTGCTCAACCGCCCGACGGCATGACATTCTCTTTCCCTTACTTTCCTATTTTTCCCTTGAGCCTGAATTACCTGACGTTTGGCTACCCTTTTCTTTTTTTCCTCCTCTGTATTGAAGTTGATCGTCTCGCCCCTCCCGCTCGTCCTCCCTCCCTCTTACTTTTTTTGAGAGAGCGCTGATGTAGGATCACTCTCTTTGCCAAAGGTTTTTTTTTAGATCACTTTTTTTTCAAGGAATCCCCGCCAGTTCCCCCTTCCCTCTCCGACCTCTCTGTTTGCCGAATTGAAGCCCGGTCGACATCCGTTATTGTTTTCAATTTACGTCGGCGGGGAGCTTTTTTTACCTTCTCGCCCTTTAATTTCTCTTTTTTTGACCAGAGTCGTCCCCGAAATAACAGATTTGACCCCACCTCTCCTCCCCTAGACTTTCAGGTCGTTCCTTCAGGAAGAGAACTCTTCTAATCTCCGGCGGACGACGCGGAAGCCATGGCTCTTTGCTTTTTTTTGAATGGCCTTCGGCACAGCACCGAAGGAGCAGTCCCTTTCATGATTTTTTCCTCGTTTTTTGACCACAATAGAACCGTGGCGCTCTTTAAGGAACCCTTGATCTTACTTGCTCGATGACGCGGTCGCCTAGCGCTCGCTCCCCCCTTTTTAAATTTTGTCCAAAACGAAAGAAAACAAACTACCTTAGTTCTTGCCCCCCTTTGTTGACGTGACTACTTTTTTTTTACAAAGCTCAGTTAGAAGATATTTCTTTTCCTCCACTAGTTTTTTCGAGCTGATTTCTCCTGAGAGCGTGGCGTACCCTCTTTCCTTACTCAGAATGGTTGATTCCTGCCCTTTCTTTGGTTTTTTTTGCCTTTTTCCATTGCTTGTTCCGGCCAGCGTTGGTCTCCCCTTCTATTTTCCATCTCTTTTTTCGGCCTGAGATCAAGGGTTTTCAGTCGCTTTCCTTTTGATCATTTTTTCTCCGAGAACCCGAATGCGGTGCTTCGGCCTAGTTATGTGCCCTTGGAGCTTTAAACGGAATCAGAGGTCAGAGGCGTCTTTCTTCGTCCTTCGTTTTTCTTTCTTTCCAGGTCGGCCTGAACGTCTCCCTTCTTTTTTTTGAAATTGATGCTGGTACTCAGGACGACCACCAAGTTTCCGGGGTCGATTTTTCGCCCGCCTCTTCCTCCTCCCTCATCTTCAAAAATAATGTTTCTCCCTTTCACTTTCTGCTTCTTATTTTTCCCTTTCCTTCTTGGACCTTGACCGTTCGCCTTTTCCCTTTGTGCCCCACAGTTGCCGCTTTGCCTCCCTCTTCATTTCATTTTTTTTTTGTTCTCCTGCCGCGCAGGAAGGCCTTGGAGGGGTTCTCCGACGTCCCTGGCAATGCACTTGAGTTATAGGAGGATGTAGCCCCTTCCTTTTCCACTTAGTCGGTGGTCTTGTCCAATTTGCTCTTTTAGATTTTTCCTTCTCGTTTCAGCGTGAGCCCAGCGGCGCTGTCAACTCATGTGGTCTCCCGCAGCTTTTTTTTTCATGACCTACGTCTTAGGTCTTGACAAGTCGGCATGACCCCCCTTGTTTCCTATCCATCGTTCTCCAAGCAGCCTTTACCTCCCTGTCCCATTCCCGTAAAACTCTCTTTGCCGTCCGTTACGGACCGCCAATCTTGTTTTGACCCTCTTCCCCCCTCTTTTCGATTTACAACCATTTTTACGTGCGTTCACCATCAGCCTTACCCCTAACACTAGTTGAGGACAAATAATTGATTCCTTTATCCCGGTGCCTAACTGATTCACTTTGTACTGCGACTCTTCTCTTAAATCTTCACGGTCTCCTTTTTGGGAAGCTGTTTCAGGCCCTTCCCCCAGCTTTCTTCCGTCCAAGTAGACAGCCGGCGCCCCGTGATCGGCATTCATGGATATCTCACTCGCCTTCTGTGTTCTACAATCCACTCTCCGTCTCCCATCTACCAAATTGTTTTGTTCCCTTCCCCAGGTCTCGCCTCCCCACACAACAGTGCGTCCAATTTGAGTCCCCTCATTTTTCTGATCATCTTATTTTTTTCCCTCCTATTTTTTGTTTTCGCTTGTCAGACATGGAGACCAATAGAGGGTGGTCTCGCTGTTTTGGCAATCGTTCCCCTTTTTTTTTGCTTCCCCCCAATTTTTTTTGGGAAGTCCGGGGAGCTGTTCTGTTTTATCTCGGTCATTGGCTGGAGTCTAGCCTTCTTTTCTTCCACTGTTGCTTTTCCCGGAGGGACGGTTCCGCCTACCCTTATGTGTATGACTGTTTTTGTTCCACCCCGTCCCCGGATGGCAAAAAATTATTTTGTTCAACTTCGTCGTAGCACCGTTTATTATTTTTTCCGCCCGTCTGAGTCTCAGATTGGGTTCTAACCTTTCCTTTTCTTTTCTCTGCCTCGTTTGACACTGCCCCGCTTCCCCCTCCCCTGGCTGTTTTGGGCTCGTCAGGGGGAGGTTTCACACCATGCCGACTTTTCGTACTTAGGAAAAGAAGTTGGTTCCGTTTGCTTTCTCTGGCTGTCAGAGTCTTCTTTTTTGCTTTTTCTGAGTTAGGTTATGTTTTCCCCTTTTTTCTTTTAATGTGGCGCTTCTTTCTTGTTTTCGCCCGGTTGACGACTGGTGTCTGTCACCTTTAGCCATGTTTCTCAGACCCTCTGGGCTCCCTCGGCTGTCTCTATGCCGCGTCTTTATCTTTTAACTCCCCTTTGCCTTTTTTTCTCCCCCACAAGCCTGACCTATTTTGCATGTTAAGTTTGAAAATATCCGCGCCTCTTGCATTTCCGCGTTTCTGCCCCCCCGGGACGGCGACCCGTCTCGTCCGGTGCGACCCCCCCAGTTGAGCGGCTTATTTCTTGATCATTCTTGGCCACACGTGGTGTCATCCCTCTCCCTTGCCTCTTGTCAAGGATCCCAGCTCGTTCCGTACACTCGACGAGATGTGCCCTACCTTTTCCCCTGACAGGAGGGGTGTTGACCAGAGTCTTTTTTCCGGAGCGGCGTGTTCTCAGACCCTTTTCGAACTTGTCGCATGTTTTGATTTCCCCCTCTTACAGCAATCCATACCCAGTCCTTTTCACAGTCAGGCCGCCCTTAGGAGAAGCCCCAATGGAGTTGATGAATCGAGTTTACCCTCCAGCGGAGCGCCTCTTGGACGCTCTTGTCTTCTTGGACTGCGCCTTTTTGCTGCCCCCCGCCGATTTTAGCACCGCAGGCTTTTTCCCTTTCTTCGAACAACATGTTTCTGAGACGACGAAGGTCCTGATCGGTGATGACGCGGTTTCCAAAGTTTAAGAACACGGCTGTACTCCGCTCCTTTTTCCCCTCTTTTATCCACGTACCTGAAGCAGGTACTACCTTTTCCGTCACTGCCGAGTGTCCAAGCTCCGACTCTATCTTTCATTCCTGTTTTGTTGTTGATCTCTATTCTTTTGAAGCCACTTTCGTCCGGCCGCCGTTTTTTTCCTCCATTCCTTTTGTGTCGGTGGTCGTCATATTTTTCTTCTCTCTGGTTACAGGTTTTTCTTCTTTCGCTAGTCCCCGACCGCGTAGAATCTTGCGCTCCTTGGGGGTTTTCTTTAGACTGCGCTCTGGTGCTTCATGTTTTTCCTCCTCGCGCGTCCAACTCTTCCGTGCTTTTCAGGCCTTAGTGTTGCGCCCCCTTCTGTTACATTTGATCTTCCAGGGCGCTCCACAGAGTTTCGTCTTTCCTTGTTTTCCTTTTTCCTCCTTCTTATTAATTCTTTTGGTCATGAACGTCTCGGTGGCGTGGGTTTTTTCAAATGTTTATGTGTTTTTTTTTTGCTTAAATTTCATGAGCCCGTTCGCCGTCTGGCCCTTGAAGTCCCACGTTAGCAAGACCAAATTTCCCACCCTCCTGATGTCGACCGGGCCTCAACGTCCCCTTGCACATCGTCGCCTTCGTCATGAATGATGGGTCATTTCCCTTGACTTTTTCTAAACCCATTTTGGTGTCCATCCGTTTGCTCTCTGATTATGCTTTTTTTGGTATACGGCGCGCTTCCTTCGCTCGGGCTTTTTCTTCTTCTCATTTCTGGCATGTGACTCGGATTACTCTTCTCTTCATCCACAGTCAGGCGTCTTCTCGGGTCGGTTTTTTTCTGAACTGCCTCTTTCCTCTCTTGCGCCAAACATTTGAAGCGGTTGTTAGTCCCCCGCGGCGTCTCTGTTCCCCCCCTTGGTGTGGGGGCACTTGCGTTAACCACCTTTTCTCCCCCTTTTTTCGTTTTTGACATTGGCCAACTGCCACCCCCTATCTTGACCCTCGCAGGGGGTCTTAGAGAACCGAAGACCTCGTGACAGCCATCGCATCCTAGCCCCCCACCCCCTTTTGCCTCCTTTTCGAAAGCAACCGTTCCTCCACCCCCCCGTTTGTCTAGCCCTCTTTTGATAAGTGTGGTTCACACCCCTGTCCCCTCCGGGTGGCTTTTTATCCCCCAAACGACGTCCCGTTTCGCCCCTTCCGATTCTTATACGATGGCTAAACCAGTCTTTACACCTTTCCTTCCTTAGAACTTTTTTGAGTAACTTTCAGTTGTTGGGTCAGTACGGTGCCGTGCCCAGGCTCCACCTTTTTCTGTTTGAGTCGTAAGACTCCCCTACTGAGCGCACCGTGCTCACGGAAAGCCTGGCAGCTCAGATCTTCGAAGTGCGACCAATTAGAGATCCCTTCCAATTTGTTGCGCAAGACTTACGCTCTTTCCCCCACCCAGGGATTCACCTATCTTTCTTTCTAATTTGTTTCCCCCTCTCTATCCTCCTCATTTTTTTTTTTGCTTCGGATACTGCCCCCTTTATGCAACTCGCGGGGGTCGCTTTAGGTTGGTGGTTTTTGCATAGTTTTGATTTTTGTTTCTTCAACTTGGAGTGGGCGGCTTTGAGATGGGATGCCCGCGTCCATGGCTTTTTCTCTTAGAGTGGACTTTATTTCTGAAAGGTGAACTCCCTGCGGTCGATGTATCGCCTCAAGGCGATGGTGGATGCATTTGCCCCTGCAACGGTGCAACCCCCCCCCCTCCTGCCCTCACGCCGCGTTTGCCTTTCCCTCCCTTGGATTTCTGGGTCCTCTGGATAAGCCTTCTTATTGGGCCCCCCCTTCACCGTTCCTTTTATATGGTGATTCAGATGAGGTTGCCCGCACGCTCTCAATTTTGGGTTTTTCCTATTAGGTTTAGTTGCGTGCCACCATGCTTTCTTTCGATTTCTGCTGTTTCACCTCGAGGTGTTTTCCGGATGCGATTTTTCTCTTTGGGTTAGCTCTTTTTTTTTGTCCCTATCTTGGATGTCCTGTTTTTCTTTTTGTCACCGCCGGGTTAAGACAGGAGGTCTTCCCCCCGCTTCGCTCCCATTAGTTCTACGAAACGGTTTGTTATCCTCTTCCTTTCCCCTCTCGAAGTCGATAGAACCTCGTCGATTTAAGCCCACCGCCCCGTGTCTGCTCTGTTTAGTAATTGTGTGTTAAATGATAGTACCTCTTGTCCCTTTTCCAGGATTCCTTTTCGTCCTCCGATTTGAAGAATCGGATTTTTTCCTGTGTTTTGTATTGATCCGGTTTGGCCCCCCACTGTGGTGTCCAACCTTGAACTGCGACGTTAAAAGGAATCCCCGATCCTGCCTTACAGCGCCGATCTGTTGCATATTCAGGTAGGACCCTCCGAGTTTTCTACATGGGCTTTGAGGTTTCTTTACGGAGCGTTAAGGACTTTGACCTTCTCACTTGTTTGCTTTGCTTTAACGCGAACAGTGAGTACCCTCTTCCACAACAAGAGCCGCGTTTTCCCTTTAATGCTTTTCCTCAGGCTAAGAAATTTTTTTATTACGTCCTTCCTCCGACGGGTTGACTCCTATCTGGGAGTATTGGTTTGCTTTGGCAGCCTTTTCCCCTTGCCTTCCTGCCCTCCGGCCCCCGAAGAAACGCATGATTGTCTTGTTTAAACAATGCTTCTCGCGACGCACGGCCCCCTTGATCTCCGTCGATTGAAGCTTAGAAATCGAGCAGAACGAAAGAACCCTGCTTTCCCTCCGCTCATTTCCCTTTCGCCCCTCACCCAACAATTACTGTCCCCCTCGGCGTTCCCGAAGAGTTTTTCGGCCAACGCTCAGTGGAATCTTTCTATTTTCCTTCCCCCGGTTTTTCGAGAGTCTTCAGACCTTGAGCTTGGCCGCACTTTTCTTCCTTCTCCTGTTCTCTGCCAAGTAATGGGGGTGTATTTTCCTATCTTTTCCCTGGTTTTTGAACATCCGTGGTTTCTTCGTCGCTGCTCCTATGTGCGACCTCGTCATAGCGAATGAAGATCCCTTTGGGCCTTCGCTGCGCTCTTTTTCATTTTTTTTGTGTTTGTCTGACAAAATAATGTTTGGTTTTGTTAACTTTCTGGGCCTCGCCTTGCCCGCGTTTCTTTCCCCCTCTCATCACAGCTTCTATTAGATAAGAGTCGTTTCATCCCTTCGCGTTCCTCCCTCCTTCTTTCTCCTGAAGGTCTGAATATGACGTTCTTTTCCTTTTGTGTTTTGCAAATTTTTGTGGATGGACTCTGTTCGCGGTCTCTGTTCCCCCTTAGAAGGGGGTCTATCGGTTCGCAAGTCCGCTCCCTTCCCCCCTCCGACTCTTTTCCCTATGATTTGACCTGTCTAAAGTTATTTCACACCATCTTGCTTACTTTTCATGCACTGCTTTTTTTCCGACCGGGCGCAGTTCTCGGTGTGACTTTCACCCCCTTTTTTTCCCCCCAGAGTCCTTCTCCAGCCTTCAATCGCTAAGCGTTGGTTTTCTTCCGCTCGCGTAAGAATCGGGTCGGCTTGTTGCGATTTTGCTCTGGCTTCTTGGGGCCGAGGAGATGTCGCCCTTCAGGTCTTCCATCTTCTCTTAGGCTTGTTTCCCCTTCCCCTGAGACGTTTATCTTCCGCTTCTGGTCTCCCTCTGGTTTTTTTGAGCACTTGAGAAAGCATGTTTTAAGCTTTTGTAGAAGCCTGTCGTCCCCTTCGTTCCCCCTTGGCAAAACCTAACTAGCGTTCACATTTCCCCTACCCTCCTCCTCGAAATTCGCCCTCAGGACTCTCGCACTTTTAAAACCCCTCCGATGTCTTGGAGATCCTCATTTTTTCCCTCCTTCCCCCCCTATTTGAGAGTCGCACCCAGACATTTTTCTTTTTGGTTCTCTCTTCCTTTCAACCCTCCGCGCATAATAAACTGGAAGGTTCTCCCCTCGAGGTTTAGCACGCTGTAACCGATCTCCACCTTTTTTTGACTTCTCCCGGAGGCGTGACGGCGTGCTCCTTTGGTAGAAGGGTCAGGGCACCTCCCCTCCCCCATCGCCTTGCTGTTCGTCTTCCCGTCGCCTCCTGTTATCACTTTATCCTTACAGCTTGTATCTCTCAGCTGCTCCTGCTGAAATCGATTGCCTTCCCGATCCAATGTGTCTTTTCTCCCGGCAACTTAGCGCTGAAAACAACATCGCGTTACCCCTCAGAGTTGATTAGGTTTTTCATTTTTTTTTAATCCCCTCCCTCGTGTTTGTTTTTTTAGATGCGATCAGCCCCCTGGCCTCCCCATGAGGTGGTTTTTTCCAGCCCCCTGCTTGTTTGTTTCCCCTTCTCTCCTGTGCCTTTATAAACCTGGAGTGGTGGATGCTAGTGAGGGAACTCGTTTCCCGTCCCGTTCGATAGCCCTTGGCCGTTTTAACCCCCTTTTGCTCCCGGATGTCGACGGGATCTCCCCTAAACTTCCCCTATGGTTTCTTCCTGGTCCACGCAGGCTTCCCAACTTGATCCGCCTCTTCCGCCGCTTTCGCCGTTTTCCCCCCAATTGGACGGGTTACCCCTCTTGTATCTCTTCTTGGGCCACTTGACTTGTTTACTTTTCTTTTTGACCGCCCTTCTCCTAAATGGTGTGTGGGCTCCGCCATCGGGTTTCTGGTTTCCCCCCCCATTCTTCTTGCCTCCATACGTTCACCTCGATTGTTTTTCCCTGTTTGTTGATGTGGCCAGAGTTTTTTTTTTCGCTCCTGCTTGTTCTTTAACTGGTATGTTCATGTGGTCTCGATTCGGTTTACCGCCGTGTGGTCGACGTGGCTCGGTCTTTTTTTTTTTATTACAACTTTCGAAGTTTTGCCACCACGCATGACATTTTGCAACCTTGTTTTAGACGCTCCTTTCTATACCTAAAGCGGCCTCGATTTCCTCCCCCCACAAGCCGAGCCCGTCCTCCGCTTTTTCTCCTGCCTTTGGATACCTCTCCCTTCCCCTCTGTCTCCCTGGATTTTTTTTGCCCCCTCATTTCGTCGACGACTCTTTGCCGGGTCTGCTCCCCCCCCCCTATGTCTGATGATCGTTTTTTTCTGCGTGGCCACCCGTTTTTATAGGCCCCTGAGACCCCTTAGCCCGGTCAAGTGATCCCATGTCTCAGGCCTCTTCCGATGATTTCGTGAAAGTGAGACCCGGGCGCACATATTTTTTTTTTGAGTTTTTTGGGACTTTTTCTTTGCTCCCTTAGACCCTGCGAATGGTAGACTTTTACTGCTCCCCGGCGTCCCCCTCCATCCCCCGATTTGCCCCCCCCCCCCCAGCGCCCTGCGAAAGTTCCTTGCCATTCAGGAATGCAAGCCGGTGTAGGAAAGGTTCCTTGCTTGACTTTTGCCTCTTCTCTTCTTTATGCTCGTGTTGACGAGAGGGCCAGGCTTGCCAGCACGCCCCCTTGGCACCGCATGGTTTTGGCGCGCTCGGAGCCCCACTGTCTCCCCGGATAGATATTTTCTCCCCTGATATCAGTTTCTCTTGACGCCGTTCAATAGCTTCCGCTCACCCTTTTCCCCGCGTCTGCACGGCCGATGGGACGCCCGACACCCCCAGAAGGCAATTTTTCGCACCTTTCCCCCTTCTTACGAGTGCTGTTCCAGGTCG
>Ga0179593_1420688_pt1 | contig 10819 bp, 18 predicted proteins | sample CZODoug2_1_08_16_FD_185931 | JGI IMG/M metagenome (GOLD analysis project Ga0179593, IMG submission 185931) | Vadose zone soil fungal communities from Angelo Coast Range Reserve, California, USA - CZODoug2_1_08_16fungal (PacBio error correction) | ecosystem: Environmental > Terrestrial > Soil >... | reverse complement strand
CCCGATGATCTAACCCCCCGATGCTTTGTCTCAGGCCGTGTCCCACCTCCAAACTTAGTAACGACATCTCCAGTTGACGGTTTTTTTCGGTTACCAGGTATGACAACTGTCATCCAGTTATGGTTGTCTTGACCTACCCTTCCCCTTCTTTTTCAGAATTTTTTTTCTCTTTAACATCTTTTCTTTCTCTGGCCTAAGTAGGGGGTCCACCGACGGACCCAGACGCCTGAACTCTTTCCTTTCTTTCTTTTTCAATCCTCCATCAGGTTCTCCTGTTTTTTACCCTTTTCGCCCCCCATTCTGTGTTCGACTCTATTTTCCCCCATAGGCGCATGTATTCCATTCATCCATAGCGGTTTTGTGTCCCCCATCCTTCGGGGCCTGTCTTCTCCTCCTCTTTGTGAATTTTGGCATAAGGGACCTCCTTCACTTTTCCTCTCCTTCTTTCAGATTGTAACTGTTTCTTTTTCCACACAACCTGTCGGGAGGTCTTTTGCCCTTTTTATATTTACCCAGGCCCCTACCGTTGCCGGTTGCAAATGGGAAACCTGCTCTTTCTTCTTGCGATGCTTTTTTTTGTGATTGATAAGCGCTGAGATAGTTGCTATTGGTATCTTCTGTGTGTTTACATGAAGGCTTCTTTGGAGTACTCTTCTGACATTTCCCTGTGGCACGACTTTCCACCCCTGTTTTAGGTGCTCTGCTTTCCCCCCCCCCCCCCTCTTTTTGTTTTACCTGAGCCCGCTGAGTGCCCGTCCCATGCCTTCCCTCAATTTCACCTCTGCCCGTGTGAAACTTCTTCGTGCCTAATCCCTTCCCCCTTACGCTCTTTCTTTCTATTCTTCATCAGAGCGTCTTTGAATTCCGCCCTCTGTTTTTGCCCTAATACCCATACGACCGGCTTCCCGGACAAGTCAATTAAGGACCTTTTTTTCTACTGAGCGATCTCCTATCTCTAGTTTTCTTCGACCAGTACTCGGGTCCTGGCCCCCTCGTTATAACTTCGCTCCCAACGTTTTCCAGGACTTTATTAATTCCTATTGTCAACGCGAAGGTTTCCTCCAAGAACCGTTGTAAGGGACAAGAATTTTTAAATAGGTGCCCCAGTTATGCTTATTGCACCATATCTGTTGCTTCTTGCCTCCCACACAAACACTTCCTTTCCTCTCTGTGGGATGTTTCCAAGTACCCCCGCCCTGTCTGATGCGTGCCCCGACCACCCCTTGTCTCTGCTCCACCACCTCCATGGCCAAATGGACTGTATCCAAACTCGCATCCCGGCGCAGGGATCATTTTTTATTCTTATGCGAATCCCCCCATCCTTGCCTCAGGTGCCCCCAGACATCTGCCATGTGCCGCCGTGCTCCATCTCCCCCCCATTTACTTCAAACTCCCCCCGTGATCCCTTGTACGTGATGCGTCCTTCCGAAAGGCATCACTCCCCCCCACGAGTCCCCGGGATTTTCTCTTTTTTAGAATTTTTAGCTAGGTTTCGTTTCTGACTTGCCCCTTTTTCCCAGAAGCGATTAGGCTTGTCCCTCCCCACCATCTTTCCGGATTCCTCCATCCGTAGTTCTGGGTGCTCGAAGGCTCCCTTCCCAAGAAATCTCCCTCTCCCCCCCCCTGCTTTATAGCCTTCTATTGCTTTTGTTACTTTCATAAACCCGACTTCACGTCTCGATCCTCCTCCGCTTCTCTCCCCTCTCTATCAGTGCAAGGTTTGCTTCGTCGACCCGCCTTGAACTTTTCATTCACTCGGAGCTCCGGTTGCAACCGGTTCCCCCAAACTGTCTTTTCTGGAAGTAAAGGCGTTCTGCGAAGTTCGTCTTGGTGTTTAGCGCATTGAGTTTGTCTCCATTCTTGAGCATTCCTGCGTGTCCCTTTTTAGATATCTCTCGATACTGAATGCGTTGTTGACTTTCAAACGTCCTTGCAGTTCCCGGGACTGGGTCTCGAGACGTTTTTTTCTCCTCCGTGTTCTCCGTACTTGAGGCTTTTTGGAAACCTTTCTGACGACGTTTTTTTCCCCACCTCTTTTTTTTGATTTCCTTCAGACCTTGTCTTTTTCGATCAGGGACGAAACCGTTGAAGAAGACCGCCTCCCCTCAACAACCTTTTGTGCCTTTTCTTCGGTCCTGTTCATTCTTTGGCTTTTCCTGCGACTCCCTCTCTATGTCATAAGACTAAGTGGTTTCTGAGGAAGATATTCAATCTGTCCTAATTAACTTCTTTTGCGAGTCTAACACTATGCCTTGGTTGTTTAGGCTTTTGTCGTCTTCCAGTTTTCGGATTCTTCTCTTTCCCAAAGGACTCTCGGTCTTCTTTCCCCCCCAAGACCCCCCCGGTCTTACAGCCTACGATGTCAGAGATTTCCGTCTTTCTCTCTCCCCGTTCGCCCACCGGATCTAGAAAAAGAGAGAAAGGGCCTTTTCTTCCAGCGGCTTTCATGGTCATGAGGACATTCTTATTAACAGCGCCTCTTATATCTTATCTCCCCCGGCCAAGCATCAGGGCACATCTCAAGGCCTGAGAGCCCCACCCCCTTGGTTCTCCTACATTTAGCCTCCTTTCTGCTCCATCCCCCGCGTTTTACTTCCCTTCTCCGTTTGTAATTCCTAGTGTTGGCAACGGAGTTCTTTCTTGCACTTCGCGGGGAAATTGAACTTTTTTTTTTTCCGCTGGATTCCCTGCATGAGTCTCTTTCCCCTTGTCTGATGCTCTCTCGATTTGTGACAGTTTGAATTTCTTCCCGAAGCATGCAGAGTCTTCTGATTGACATGTCTTCAAGCGGTGCTTCGGCGCCCACAGCACCCTGAGGGATTCTTTCATCTTTATTAGCCGCGCCTTTGTCCACGGCACTCATACGCCCCCTCCTCTCTTTTCTCCCATTGGTTCACTCCGTCGCTTGTTCTTCCCCCTCTGTTAGTGCTCTTTGCCACGACAACAACCGTACACGGTCTTCCCTTTGAGGAGACTTTATGTTCTTTGAGCAGCGAGGTTCAAAGGCATCCGTGTTGCCTCTTTTCAGTTTGATTCTTTTTCCTTTTCGCTCCGGTATCTCCTCGATGAATCGCAGCTCCGCGGTTTCTTGCGTTTCAACCCTTTGCATTTTTTTCGTTTTTTCTGAGCTTGGCTCTCTCCCTGGGGCCGATAGGACATTTTTTTTTGGCTTCTTTGCAACATCATCCAAAAAGCATCCGTCCGCCTGCACAGTGGGGTTTCTTGTTGGTCATGACGTCCTTCCAAGTTTTTTCCTCTGGTCCGATCTTCTGCCTCCTGTTCCTAGTCCCTTGTGTTTCCCCCGAAGTCGTTGTTGAATTCTTCTTATCAATATCCGTAGTGGGTTTTCGACCAGTTCCCCTCACTCGTGTTTTACTGGGAAACTGTCCTTCATTCTTCTCCCCCTTGATCTGAAAGCTGTGTCCTTTTTTCAGGAGACCGCCATCGCCTTATGGTCGACTTTTTTCGTTTTCTTCACACGGGCCCCTTTTCCCTTCTTGTCGAATTCCTCAGCTAGTGCCATCCCCGACTCTGCCTTCCCTTCTCTGCACCTCATCGAAATTTCCGGCCTTTCCCAATTGTCGGCTTTTCGTTGCATCCTGTTTATAAGACCCCGGTTTTTCTAAGGCTTTTTTTACAATATGTTTCTCTCATGCTAATCTTTGATCATACTGAGGCGCTTTTCCTCCCCCCCACATCAGCCAGACAAATCAACCCAACGATACAGTTCACAATTTAGATCCCATCAAATCTGCCCCTTCGCACCGGGCCTCACTGACACGTTAGCATTGAACCTTTTCTCTTCTATAAAGATCTCCCCCTTGTCACTACCTCTCCTCTCCCGCATTGTTTTCCAGATTCAACTTCTTCCTTCGTCTTTCACATGCCGCTTCTAATGAATGGACATGAATGCCCCTTATAGGTTTTCCTTTCCCCCGATTTGCACCTCCCTCATCCTTCTTTTAATCACCCCCCAGTCGCAGTTATCTATTGCGAGAACTGTTATGGGGAACATACCTCTTCCGTGTTACCATCACTGGTGTTTCGGGGTTCGTCGTGAAAAAATAGGGGGATTTTTTCCACACCCGGCGAATTTCTTTCCCTGGTGCTTATGGCGGCGGGTCGGTTCGGTCAGCCCGGATCGCGAAAAAGTATGTTCCCCCCCCACCATTTACCTTATATAGCCAAGACTGACCTGGATGGCTCCTCCATACCTTCTCCTTTTCATACTTTAGCCCCCTGGCCTGGTGCCTTTTTATACTTCTTTTTCCCCGCTTCTCACAAGCAACTCGCTGTTGAATCGCTGATTCCTTTCTTTCTCTTCTGTACTCCTTTTTTTTTAGTCTCTCTTCCCTGTTTGGTCAATCCAATGTTTCTTATTTTCCCAAGCTGTCTTTTGCGGGCTGTCCACTCCCAACCTTCATTAACGTCACAAATTTACCCTTTGACGGATAGGGTACCCCATCCGTTTATTCCTTCTGCGACGACCGATTTTTTTTTCATTGTTCGTGACTCCTTTTTTCCAGGGTATAGATGTGGTTGTTTTTCCTGGACTGGTTTCTTTTTACACCGTACCGACCCCCCCCCCTGACGCCATACCCCCGAATAATTCCGGTATGTATTTAATCATTCTTTTTCCCTAAGTTTTCCTACCTCCCCATTTTCCACCCCCCATCTGTTTTTTTTGCAGAAGCTTCCCCCCTCGGCTCCCATTTTCTGAAACATCTCCAGAATGGTACCCCCCCCCTTGGGCATGTCTCTCCTCAGTGTGACCTACCCCCCACTTTATTAGGGCATCCCCCCCCGGACGTGCTCAATGGTGCTTTAAGTTTGTATTTTGAAAACAAATTGCGGGATTTTTCCTTTCATTTGAACATTGGATCTCTTCCCCCTTTCTTACATACTTTTACTCCCCTGTCTAACTTGATGCCCTGTCCTGCTGCGTGCCGCTTTGCTGCTTGAGTATTTGCTATATTTTCCTCTTTGGTTTTTCATGAAGGTTAGTTGATTCTTTACGGCCTCGCTCCTTTTTGATTAGTTCCCTCCCTTTCCCCGAGTCGTTGTTCCTTACCCCCCCCCCCCCACCGCTGGGCTTACTTGCCCGCTGACAACGCCCCTTTCCTTCTCCCTTTAATCCCTAGAAATTTATGAGGGCCTAACCTTGCCTTTCCCTTTCAGTTGCGGTGTCTTCCTGAGTTTTTCGGCTTGGCTTCGACATTTCTCTTTACTTTTATTTTGAACCTCTCGCACTCTCTACTGGACAGTAATTACAGCCGTTATCCTGAGCTTTTTCCCCCAAGTTCCTTAACGCTAACTAGATCTCCTTCCGAAAAGTTCTCCGTTTTTCACATGTAGACTTTTCACACCCCCTACCTGATCCATGCTTTTTTATCCTTTTCCCGAATTGCCAGCTGCAGGGGCCGAAACCTTTTCCCAGTTTCCAGGGTGAGTCATAAGAAATAGGCCATTCGGGGCAGTAGCGCTCGCTGGGGCCCAAAAAAAACATTTTTCTTGCTTCTTCTCGTGGTCTGAGTGTTTCAAATAAGTTACACTCACAAACCGTCTGAGGCCCTATCTTCCCGTCCTCCCTGCGATTTCGCACCCCTCAAGGACCAAGTGTTTTTCTGCTCAAACCCCGGCTTCCTTCGTGATTCACTAGTCGAGAGATGCCAGCTCCTCCCTAACCGGCCTCACTGCGAAATGCCGATCCCTTTTTGCTCCCTTGTGCTCAATACCTAATAATAAAATCCCCCCCGTTTCTTTTCGATGCCGCGCCCCTTCTGACACGATTCATTAGTGGGTTCCTGTTTTTAGTAGGGCCCGTGATGTACTTGTTCCTTAGATTGTATCGCGTTTCATCAATCTCATGTCCCCCTCTCCGTATTTTCTTGGGCTTCTTGCCCCTTCCAGCCATCCCCTCAGAAAGGCCTAGTCCCTTCTCTTGCAGGCTTCGTTCGACATTACCCTAATCTCCCCCTTTTATATTACTCCGCGTCTCTCCCCGCGTCCCACCGTGAGTTCGCGACTTACTCTCCCTTTTTTTCCCCCCAGTTCCGCCTCAATTCGAGTCGCCTTCCCCACGGTCTTTCAAATTCCAACCTTTGCTTTGCTAAAGAGTTACTTAGAGGCGGCTGTCTTTAGCGAACCAAGGTAGTCCCGTCTTCCTTCCCCGGATCTTTTTTTTGGTTTGCCCCTGTATTGGCCAAAGTTTTCTATCGCCGATTTACTTTTCCTCTCGGCTAGCGGTTTGAAACTCCCCTTCTAGGGACTGTGCTGGAAGCCTTTCGATTTTTTCCAGCGGTTGTTCCTAAGCTCATTCCTTTCTTTCCAAATTTTTCTTGACAGGACAGTAAAGACCGTTGTCTTTATGGACTTTCAGGTCGACCGCGGCGCCTTTTTTCCCATCGACTGTGGCTCCCCCCTTCTTTTTTTCCCACCTCCCTACAAACTTCACTCGTTGTTGATTCTTTTTCCGGCATATCGACTTATGGCGACTGCGATATATATTCTCCTTTTTTCCTCATCCGTGGTGCTTCGAGCGTCTATTCTTTCCTCTCTTCCCTTGGTTTAACCAAGCGTCAGAGGGTTAATGTTGTGCTTGTTTGTCGTACCATTTTTCACGGTTCCCCTCCCCTTCGCCGCGCTCCTGCCTTAGTCCCAAGATCTTTACCCGGCATATATCCTGTCCACGCGGAGATTTCGACACAACCCCCTTTTTTCTTTCACCTCGCCCGTTCCAAAGTTTCTCGATTTCCTTGAACGTGATCCTTCAACAATGGACCATCTCCTCAGTATCGAGCTATCTCAAGTTTCCACCCCTCATTCTCTGTTTTTCCCCCTTTTCCTTTCCTTAAACCCCTATTGTTGTTTCGCTACCCTCCGCCGAACGTGGTACACTAAACGATCCCGTTGCTTTTTTCCTTTTTTCCCCGTTGTTCAACTGAGCGTGATCGAGGCCACTTGCGCGTTTCCACCTGTCGTCCATCCTTCTGATGCTGTTCCCGAGCCACTATTAACTTCTCCTATCGTGGCTATATCTGAAGTTCCCTTCACTCCTCTTCCCCTGACCGGCTACTCTTGACCTTTGATGCTTTCCTCTCCCTTCTAGGCCCCCAGACCAACTCAGGATGGATCACTGAAGATGGATTAATGCCGCGCTCCCCCTCTGTCTTCAACGGCTTGTGGCTCTCCACTCCTCCCTACTTTCTATTTATATTCTTTTCCCCTTTTACTCTGCCTTTCTGTCATATGTAGGAGGAGGATAGTCAACACACTCCTCTTATCCGTTTTGTGGAGGGTTAGTATTCTGGTTGCTGCCTTTTCGTCCCCCCCCCGAGGTATAGCTTTTTTCCGCCATTTGGGACGTGTCTTCTCGTTCCTATTGCGACTGTCCCCATCTAGCTTGGCGCTCCCCCGACTGCGACGCATATCACCTTTTCCATTAGGTGTTTCCTCCATTCGAAGATCTTTTTGGTCTCCCACGTTCATGTTTGGTGACTTTATTTTTACCTCACCCCCGTTTCTGAACTGTTCTTTGGGTTTTTTTTTCGCATTGAGCGCCTTCCCCATTGAGCATTTTCCCCCTTCTTCGAGTAAAATCCAAAGGGTCGGGTTCTCCCCCCCTCTCGTTGGAATCGGGTTATCATCTTCTCCGTTCTTTGGGGTGCCTTTTCCATCACTTCGTTCGTCTTCCAACTTTCGGATTCGTCCCATTTATGTTTCAGCTTGGCTCTTTCCTTCTCAATTCAGAACGTCATTAAAGTACTTGTCCGGTCGCCCAGCTTTTCGGTTTTCTTTCCTGGTTCCCCCCCCTCTTCATTCCCCTCAGCTCTCGACCCATCCCCTAGAAAGATGCTTTTCTTCCGTTCCTTTCTTAGGCACGAATTCCTAAATTTTTCCGGCCGCCCATTGTGGTGATCATTTGCGTTTGCCCTCCTCGGCGAATCCGTAAGCGGGTTTTGATCATCAGTCCGCAACGAAACGGATACCTTCTCTAACTCCTTGTCTATCCTAGGCTTACGTCCCCCCCTCCCTCAGTCCCTTTTTTCCCAGCCACCCCGATCACAGATACCGCAAATCCCCCTTAAAATCATCAACGGCGATCCGGGCCACGACCGTTGCTAAACCTCCTTTCCTCACATATCTTACCAAGGGTTTCCAAATTTTTCCTCTCCGCCAGTGTTTCTTTCTGACCCGCTTCCCCACTCTCCCTCTGGGTCCCTCGTTTACAATTTCTGGCCCTGAATTTAACTTTCCCCTGCTCATTACATTCCCCCCCTCGTCGATTGATCCACACCAGTTCGCAGTTTTCTGATGCGAGATTTAATTTGCGATTCTGGAAGATTTTTGCTTCACCCTACCTTTTTTGCGTCGGTAGGGTACCAAACTTTTTAGCCTTCTTCTTTTAAAATCAATACCTTTCTGTTATATTTTATGTCGGTGGTCCTTTCGGTGTAGACCCGATACGGTAAGTCAGACCCCGATGGTACCCCCCCTTCTCCTCGAATATCGTCCAAATGCGTTCCCTTTTCGTAATTATTTTCCCTTGGTGGTCCCCCTTTTTTTCTTCCCTACCTCTTCCTAAAGTGCGTGGTGCCGGGTTACTACGTTGGGATGTTGACACGCCTCAATCGAGACTGCAGCTACCCAGTTATCTCTTCCTCCTCCAGTTGTTGTTGATTCTCCTGAGGTCCCTTTCGTTTCCCAACGCGATTGTTTTTTCGCCGTTCTTGTTTTCACACCTCCAACGTACGTAACGGAACACCAATTTTCCCCCCGTTTTCCCTTCCTCTTTATGACAATGCAGTTATCAGGCCTGGACAGACCCTTTTTTCCCGGCTTTTTTTCTTCGGGTATAGCTTTGTTCCCCGGTTCGTCTTCCTTTTCGGGTTTTTCCGAAACCGACCCCCGCCAACCACGAATCCCTTCTGGTTGGACCTTCCCCTCCGACCTTTTTTTCTTTTTTACGCATACTCAGAAATAGGGTGAGCTCGAATCTTTTTTTTCCTTTTTTTAGGTATTTTCCACCTCCATCATTCCATGGCGATTTTGTGACCCCCCTTCAACTCCGCGGGGCTGTACTCCGCTGGTTCTAGGGTGCCCCTTCCTTTATTTTCCCCCCTTTCCTTCCTTCCTTCCGAAACTCTTTAAGGCTTGTTTACCCCAAAATGGCGGAGTTCTGAGGTCTCACGTTTCTAGCTCCCTTTTTCCTCCTTCCTTTCAATTCCCTATTCTGATCCCGAGTGCGAGTTTTCTGTGTTTGGTCCCTGTATTTATCTTGGTTAGCGTGAGATAGTTTACTGCGTTTGATTCGTTTAATTTAATCTTTTTGGCGCTTAACAGTTTTGCTAAGGGCCTCTTCGTTAAGTTTCTTTTTTTTTCCCCAACAAATCTGTTCTTCATTGTGCGCCTTTTCTTTCTAACTCCATGATCCGTCGCTTTAAAGAGCCTGAAAATTTGATTCCGGTTCCCCCTCGCATTTTTTTCTACTTTTCTCGGTCTTGAGCTTCTCGGTTACCTCCATCGTGGACGTGCCTCGGTGAATATGAAGAAGAGTTCCGGACCCTTCCCCTTACTTCCCTTTTTCTCGTCCGTTGAGCGCCCCTTTCACGATATAGGCGCTCGCCTTCCTGCCCCCCTTTCCGGGACTGCCCCCTTTTGAAAGTCCACCCCACGAAACGATCCTTGTTTGAGTGTCATCCCGAATTCAATCCAGTGTTTCAAACGAGTTTCCCTTGGGACGGCATCCCGAAATTCTTCCCTTTCCTTTTTCAGTAGTCGCCCTGCGGCGCCACCCCCCCACACTCTTCCTTGCATCTGTGGGTGCTTTTGAACCATCCCCCCCTCCCCTCCCTTCCCCGCTGTGCGTGCCCCCCGCTTAATAAGCACTCCGCTGCGTTGTCCCATCATGGACCCCTTTTTTTGTCGTCCCCCCCGCGATCCCAGGAGCCTCTTACTTTGTAGATTCCCCCTTGTCTTTCCCTCCCCTTCAACCTTCCTGTCCCCCCCTCAGACGTGAAGCACCCTCCCCTTTTTTTACGTCACTCCCCGTTTCCCAACATCCCCTCATACTTCAAACTTCCTTATCGTGTACGTTGTGTTTCTTCTTCGCTCCCTTTCCTCCCCGTCCTCAGCCAGCGTACGGGACTGCTCCTGGAGATTCCACTCTCTTTTTTGGTCTCCCCTCTCTTGCCAGCATCTAGTGCGAGTAGTTCCCCCAATCGCGATGGAACCCCCCCCCTCGTTGCTGGGGCGCGAAGGCTTTATCCCTCCTTCCACTAGCATACTATATCTCAGTTTTTTTTTGTGCTTCTCTCCTTATCTCAAGATAGATATTACGTTGATATCCTTCTCGCCTTTTCGCGCCACGACCCCCGAAAGATTTTTAAACTTATGCACTCGCGTCAGTCCTTTTTCCCACGGCTCCCCTCCCCTCTGTGGACCTTCCCTAGTTTATGTAATTCTTGGTATCAGACCCAAGGTCTTTTTCTCCCTCTCCTTCCCCCCGCAGTCTGATATTTCCCCCACGTCTTCTTTAGTTTATCTACGTTCCCTACTGAAGGCGCAGATGGTTGACCTGACTTTTTTTTGTCCATGAAACGTGAACGTTCCTATGCCTCCTGAGAGGTGGAGCAGCCACGTTGTGCGCGGATAGCAAAGCCTTTTCTTCCTTCTCCAGTTCTGGATAACGAACTCTCCTTTGGAGGATTTTCCTTTCCCTTCTTCGTGCTCTTTTCCCTTCTCCCCTTTGGCTCCTGTCCGACTCCCTCCCCCCCAGCAACAATTTTTTTCCCATTCTATTGTTCATACCGTAATGTTA
>Ga0179593_1285459_pt1 | contig 10819 bp, 9 predicted proteins | sample CZODoug2_1_08_16_FD_185931 | JGI IMG/M metagenome (GOLD analysis project Ga0179593, IMG submission 185931) | Vadose zone soil fungal communities from Angelo Coast Range Reserve, California, USA - CZODoug2_1_08_16fungal (PacBio error correction) | ecosystem: Environmental > Terrestrial > Soil >... | reverse complement strand
CTGGGACCTGGATGAGGGCAAGGCCATGCCTTTGCCCCCCTTTTGTTGAAGTCTTTTCCTTGAACTCTTTTCCAGGGAGTTCGATCCTTATGTTCCTTTTTTAGCGACAAATACCTAGTTCCTCTCTTTCCCGCCTTGCAGGCTCGGTCGATGGATTTAATGGGGTGAATTGAGTAGATGCAATCCATGCTACCTTTTCCAAGATGGAGTCCCCTTTCCTTGAATCCGGCACTTCGGCACTCGCGAGACGACTTTTTCCATCTACCCCCCCTCCTTTTCTTCTCTTGACCCATTCGGCTGGAGATCTCCCAGCTTAGTGAATTGAATTGGGAAACCGTTCTTTTTCCGACCGCTTTTTCCCTTTCCCCCCGCAGGCTTCGTGAGAAATGTTTCTCTATACGTCTGTACCGCCGACTGCTCCTTTCTGTGATGCGCTCTACATCAAGCTACCTGGCCCTTCATTTGTAGCACCCTCCAGTCAACGCTTCCTCCGATTTTTTTTGCATGTTTCATTAGTTGATCGCTAGCCACCCATCGAGCGAGGGAACGTTCGCTTTTCACTTCTCAGACCCCCGTTTGCGTTCCCTTCACCTTATATCTGACGCCTGTTTTATCTCTCGACATACTGCGAATCTCTGACTTTTTCCTCTTTTATCCTGATCTCCTTCGCTAGGACGCCCATTCATTCTAGTCGCGCGAAGTTTCGCACCACCACAGTAAGGGGACTTCCGCTAGTCGCACTTTAACCCCCACACGGCCTTCTTTTTTTGAAATTTTGCTCGCTCTTTCTTTTCTCCGTCCTACGGCACAGCCCCGTTTATCGTTCGCCGCTGCAATCGCCTATCTGGTTTTTACTTTCCATATGCGTGTTCAGTCGTTTCCCCTGCCATACTCTATTGGTGGTTTATTCCGTTGTTCTATTTCTTTTCTCACGCAACATGGACCACCGGATTCACTTACCCCGTCGCGCGTCGGAACTTCGACGTACTCAGAAAATATTTGCCCGTTTGGAGAACGTTGTTTTTCCCTTTCCCCTCTTGATCGGGCTGGGCTGGCCCCCCGTGTTCTTGGTCCCCTTGTTCGCGAGATTCTTGTGGTGTCAAGTCGCGGCCCATTAGTCTTTTTTTGAGTCACCTGTGCGCGGACTGCTATACTTTTATTTCCGCAGCATCTTCTTCCAGCCGCACTGTTGGTTTCTCTTCTTTGCTGCGTGGAAAGACACGGTCTCGCCGTCCTTTATATGTTTGTCAAACTTTTCCCCTCCTACCCCGCGACTTGGGCCGCTCCTCTATACGATATTCGACACGGTCCCTCCCCTTACCTTTTCCAACTTTCTTTCCCGTTGGTGTCCCACGGACGTTCGTCACCTTTGTCCCCAACTATTTTCTCGGCCTTCCGTCAAGTATCGGACCGCGAGCTTCGTGCCCGTGTTCTAGTTTCGTGGCCACTTTGACACCCCAAACCGCCACCTTTACACGTCCCCTCTGGCGATGGCTTTCATGCACGCCTCTTTTTTCCTCTTACAGCGGAGGCGACTGTGCGTCTCTCGACTTCCCCAGGCGCTTTGGAGATTCTAGTCGCGGACCCGCAACCCTTTCTTTTTAGCCCCCAAAAGCACCAGGACGCCGCTCCGGTTCTTTATTGACTATGGCGACCCTTACCTTTTTTTTTTGTTTTCCATCTCTGGCAGCTTCTCTCTCCTGGACTTTCTCGCTGCCGTCTGTCCGACGCCCCCTGCTAGAGACTCTCGAGTCAAGATTGTTTCCGAGAGCGAAAACGCCGTTCTGAGCGATCCTTCTTAGGGCCCCCTCCAGCATTGTTATCACTCAAGTTTCCGCAGTCCCTCTAGAGGCTTCTTGCTGTCCTCCCCCTTTTCTCGCGCCATTGTCCATTACCAACGGAGTTTCAGTCGTTTCGTGTCCCATGTGCATCACGAGGTGCCTGAAGTGCCCCGTATGATCAGGTGTTAGAGCTCCCTCCCTGTCAACGGCTGGTCCTTTGGTAAACTCCTTCCCCTTTTCCCCCCCCGGTCACTCCCTTAGCCGCCTCGGTGTCTTTCTGGTAACCACTGGAAACCTCTTTTCACCCTTCCTGTCCCACTTTCCACCGCAATTCACCAACGTTTGGATCCACATTGCTTTTTGCTTTCGTTCCCGAAGCTGGTCGATTTTTAGTCGGCCTCGCATCTTTTAGTGAACTCTTTTGCATGTGCGTCTTCAAATTCGTGCCCGGCATTCTCCCTCCATTTCGCAGTCGCTTTTTCTCAGGTCTTCTACAATTCCCCAAGTACATCTCCCGCGAGTGAGGCTGAATCTGTTCCGCTTTTTTCTTTTGTCCTCGTAAGGGGGACCGTGATCGAACACATTGACCCCCCCTTCTCCGTTGACCGTCGGATTCCGAAGTTGTCCTCGAGAAATTTCATTTTTTCCCACCTAAGTCCAGTCACTCTCCTCTTCCTCATCGTTTTTGTTTAGAGATTTTGACTGACTGTAGATGTTATTGTGCACGTTTTGGCCTCCCCACTTTTTCCTTCCGACTGTCCGGTGCCACCCGTTTCCTTTTAGTCGGCCTTCTTGGTTTTCAACCTTGCGACACCCCTTCCTCGTTCGATTTCCTCCGCCGACCCAGCTCGGCGGAAGGTGCTGTCTTTTGCTTCCCTTGCTGCGACCTTTTCCTCTCCTGGCTGACTATTTTTTCGTCCTGACGTTTTGAAGGATTCATGAACCCTAACCACGTTCTGCTCCCTCCTCTGATCCATCTTTTTTTACCAGCGTGACCCCCCTCCCTTCCCACCAGCGCGCGTAGATCTGAGAGATTCTTACTTTACTTGTACCCCTATGCCCGGTGAATTGTTCCAATTTTGCCGTGACACCCCTCCTGTCTTTGCCATTGCTTTTACCCTGTTTTTCCAGCTTTTTCTAGTGACACCGCGTCGCCTTTTCTGTTGCTTCTTTCTCCCCCCCATCCCACTTCCTTCCGTCCTAGTTTCCCTTGTCAACTAACCCCGGACTACGCCTTTTTTGGCTTACTGGGCGCTCCGGTTTTGGTAAAGCGACGCCAACTCTTCGCTGGGTGTCGTGCGTCCCCTCTAATCCTAACAAGGCGTGCCCCCACCGTGATCGACATTTGAACTGCGTTTTTTTCTTCTCCCCTTATTTTTCTGCTTCTCCTTCTTGACTTCTTCCTCTTCTACCGTTTTCTGTCACGTCCATTTCAGGATCGTCATCGTTCTTCAGCGAGGTGCACCAACCCAAGGTTCTCTCCCGATAGCCACAATCCTACCCCCCCCGCAAGGTCTTGTCCTTTCCATTTTGCGGCTTTGTCCTTACCGTGAAGCGACCTTTCACTTTCTAGTCGCCCAGCTCAATGCCTCCTTATTCTCTTCTTGCATGCCCTTCTCATTTCATTTTTCCTTGTCATGTAGTGGTTCTTTTTGCTCTTTTTTCGTCGTGGCAAGTCCTCCCCGCCCGCTACAATTGTTTTATTATAGCGCCTTTCTCTCCCTTCCTAATATATTTGCCCCTTTAAGACCGTTTTCGACCGTGCCCCCACCCTTTGGGCGGAATTCCCCAGGCGGTTCCGTGTGTTTCGACGAGATTTCTGTGTGGTCTCGAAGGTTCTGACCAAGTAGCGTTTGAGTTTCCTATTTACGGCCTATGCGTCTTTTTCTTCTCATCTTTCTCTCCTATCCTCCTTTTTTTTTAGGTTCATGGCTGCGGAAACCAGCACAGTTTCTCGCCGTTCCAGGGACCCCCCTCGCAACTGACTTGTTTTGTTTCTCTACCCGACCTCTCTTCCCCCCTACCCCATGGAAACCTCCCCCCCTTCCCGAAAGCCGACTAGCTTCCCTTCCCTCTTTTCACTGTAGCCAACTTTCGTCCCCTTTTGCCCCCCTTATTTTATCGGCTCTTGAAGTATCCGTCCCTCCCTGTTCGGGAGGGAACCCGGTGCAGTTTTTCCCTTTCGTTATCCCCACGGGTTCACCACCCCGCTAAACCTTTTTCTCTTGCTTGGTCTTCCCTTTCATTCCTCTCTTTCAATGTCACAGCGTTAGGCGGTTCAGCGGGACTCTAAACCTTTTGATGTTTGGGCTCCGATTTTTTACAGCCAAGGCCTCTCTCCACTTCAGTTACCTTTGGTGAGGGTTTGATCTTCTTTCGCTTCCCCCCTTCACTGGTGGTTGTCAATTGCTTTTCCGCATGACGATCTTACTGGCGTCGACGTCCCTTTCGAAGCTCCACGTTAGAGTCGTAATTGTTGCTAGACTACTGTCGATAGGCACGACGGCCTCTATGGTGCGCTCATTTTTATGTTTTAACGCAGATTTCCTCTTACTTTCGCACGAGTACAAGTCCTTTTTTTCTTCGCGTATCCATCCCTTACCCAGTGCACTGACAAATACTTTCTTTTTCGATGTTCCCTGCCGACGTTTCCGTCATTTTCCCGTTAGCCCTTTTTCTATCGCCTGCCTTTCCAATTTCTTTTGCGTCTTCCTGTCCCACCTTCCTTACCTGGCCCCACATTTCAATCCTTAGCCGCCTCGTTGTTTTTTTCACCTTGTCACCCCGTGTCCACAATTCCCTGTCCCTGGTCCACAAGGAAATCAATCCCCCCCTTTGATGTCGATACACTTTGCTTTTTGCTTTAGGGCCCCTCCCCCTTGCTGGTAAGGTTGTCATTGTCGTCCCGGCTTTTTCTTGTGAATTGTTCTCCCTTCCTCTGACGGCCCCAGCCCTGTCGCGGAGAGCAGGCTTCCCACCCTTCCCTCGTGTTCGGCATGATGTCATTTCCCTTGTAGGTGTTTTTACGCTCTGTTCCCGCCTGAATCGAAACTCCTGTTTACCCCCTATGGACCTTTTTCACTTTTTTTCTTCCCTGTTCCTTGCTGCCCCCTTCCCTAACTCGCCCCTTTCCCACTTCCTTCCTCCGCGTGGTGTTTTCCTAATGGGACTCTTTCCTATGTTTGCAATGCAATTTCGCACCACCTCTTCCCTTCCCTCCCCTTTGAGACCTTTTTTCCTTTAGTTTCGTATCTTCGGTACCCCTTTTTTCCCACCACGGTCATCAATCTTCTTTCGATTTTCTTTCTTTTTTGTTAATTGGAGTTCCATCCTTAACTTTTTTCACTGGTTCTCTTGCCGGCGCTTTACTGTACTGTTAAGAAAAGTCCCCCCTGCTTCCCCTCACCTTTCTCGCCCTGCATCTGGCCCCTTTTCAGCAGTTCCTGACGAACTCCCCCAGCTGCACTCTGTCGCTCGACTTTCCGTTTTATTTTTGGAAGTGAAACCTTTACCCGGTGCAATTTTGACCCGAGTTTTTCAAGGTGTCAACAGAGTTTTCTTGATACCCCTTTTTTTTCAAAGGGAAGTGAGTTGCCCCTCCGACCTTTTTTTAGGGTAGCTAGACTTTGCAATCTTCCCCTCTTTGTCCCTCCCGTACACCCCGCCTGGGACCTTTTTTTGCACTTGTTTGCTATAAAGGAGGGATCGCAGGCAAAACTCCGAACGTTTGGACGCCATCGAAATACATTTTGTTTTGCAGTCCCCCTGACTCTCCCCCTATTCCGGACGTTTTCTTTCTAGAAATCTCTCGCCTCCCATTCTCTCCTCCCGTAAGAACCGAGAATTTCCTCTCTTCCCTCCCTAGGATCTTTACCCCCTTTTCGCATCGATTTTCCCCCCCAACACGTACTGGATCTCGACGTCACCGAATCAAAACGGCAAGGCCGGCGTCTTTTTTTTTACCCCGATGCCTTGCGGGTCAGAGTAATGAAAGAGAAAAAGAATACCGTTTCTATCGTCTTTTTGCACCCCCTAGACCGATGGTGGCCCCCATTAGTTAGTTCATGCCAGCGACACGCCCCTCCCCCTTCAGAGGTTTCTTTTTTTTTTGGCCCTTAAACTTGACCCGAAACTTCTTCCATTGAACCGGCCGCGTCGGTCACGCGACAGTCTTTTAGATTTACGTGCCCCGGGCGAAAGTTTCTACCCCACCTTCCCTTCCTTTAGTGAGGAAGGTTTCCTTGGTAGGTAAGTGGTTCTGTGGTTTGATGAGATTCGGTGTCGTAGCGAAGTTTTGTCAACCCTGTGCGGTTTGATTTTCCCTCTCTGTTTCGAGGACTGCTTCCTTTTTTTCCCTCAGCCCTCTTCTCCTCCCTACGTTTTTTCGTCTTCTTTCAACGGAAAGACACTTACTCGCCGCCGCGCACCGATGGACAATCAGCTGGACCATCTACTTGAGTCCTCTTCCTCCGCTAACAGCCATGCCCCCTCGCCTTTTTTTTCCACGTCAAAGATCCCTCCTCCGCAATAGCCCCGGAGTTTCACTCTTTCGTTCGTCCCGGGGCAATTTAGGGCCTTTCGCCAGATCCGGACCGGCCGGTTATTTACTCCGGGGTCTTTTGTCGCAGTTCGCTGGCAAGGGACTACCCCCTTTCTTTATTCAATTGTCCTTTTATGGCCTCCCATAGGTTGAATGAAAGAATTTTCCCTCCCTCTTAGGCCTATTTCAGCGGCTACGTTGATCAACCTAGTGCTGCTATTTTCGTTACCTACCCCTCATCTTCAACCGTGGAATCTCGCCTTGGTGGGCTCTTATATTTCGATCACTTTGGTTCAAGCAGGCCCTTTGACGATTTTTGTGTTTAAGCTTTCCGGTTCTCTTTCCCTGTTTAATATCCTTCTGCGTCTCCCCTTGCAGGATGATCTATCGCTTCACGTCGTTCTTAAAGTTTTCGCGATCATTTCGAACGGCCCCGCATTGTGATCTTCTAGTCCGCCCGGTCCCGCGCATCGGCGTTTTCTTCGCGGATACGCCCTTGATTTCAGGTTAGGCCCAAATCGGACCGGCAGTCTTTGTTTTTTTGACCTGTGCAGACGATGCGGAAGTGGCCAGGTAGCTTTTTCTGACCAAGTCTGGCTTCGGCGGTTTCCAATCCTTCCCCCTGTCCACCACATTTCCATCTATCGCTCCGACTTTGTTCAACATGTCAAACTTTCCCCAATTTCCTGTTCCCCCCTGGTCACATTTCAATCCTCCGGCTGGTCGATCTAGCTTGCTTTTTTCTTTGGTACGCCCTTTTTCTTTCTCTGTGTCCAGATTTCTTTTTAATTGGCTTTCCTCTTAGGCGCATTTCCCTCCTTTATGGTAGAATGAGATTCGTGCTTCTCCAACCCGGTAACTCCTCGTTGAGTCTTCTTTATTAATCCACGAGTTGTTGTTGTTCGCGAACTTTCCCTTTTCCTGGTTTGACCAAACCGAGGCCCCATTCCGTCGGACTTCCCCATCCTTTTTAAGCGAATTGTCGTATATCAGTCCCATCTTATTTTCCTCCCGTTGTTTTTCTTCTTTCACTTGCTGTCGAGTTTTTTCCTTAAATGCACGCAAGAAAATTCCGGTATTGAGACCTAGTTTTTTTCTCTGCTAGGTCGCTAAACACCCAATATCGTTCGATTCACTTCTACGGTTTCTTTTGCTTGTGAAGTCTCGTCCTGCGACCCTCTGCCCTCCCTTTTTGAGATTTTTCCGTCCTCGACGTTGTCCCAGGTGACACCGCGGCAATTCACGTTTCTTTCCCCTGGGCCATGAACCCCAGAATTTCGTGCCCGAACTTGCGCGCTTCGATCGTTGCATTTTAGTGAATTTGTAATTGTGTCCCCATTGTGCCCGGGTTGGAATTTCGTTTACCTTTTTCCTCCCTTCATTGCTTAAATTTTTTTACTTCTTGTCAAAACCTTCGAAGATTTTTTCAGTCTTGCGCTTACCACTTTGCTCCTACTTCCTTCATTCTTCCCTGCCCTCGAAAAACTCCTCGTCAGATTTGGTCGGGTCCCTGTGTCTTCACGGGTCCTAGTTTTTTCTTCCAACATCTATTTCTCGGGGAACGTGATGTTACCCTTTTGATCCTTCTTTAAAACATTATCGCGAACCATCGCACGTTCTTTTTCTCCTTTCTCGTACATCTCTACTTTTAGCTTTTTACGGTCGTAAGATAGTCTCCATTGGATAGTTTCATCTCTCAGTTCAACAACGTAAGGACTCCCGATAGCCTCGCCCCTTTCCCCCTTCCCGTTCGTTTTCCCTTTTGCTGTTTCCTTCCCGAAGAGACCCGCCTGATAGTAGCGACTGCAAAGCGCCTCCTTTTCCCTTTTTCTTCATAGCGTTTAGCCTCTCTCGCCATGTTCCGCTTTTGGGATGATCCGGTTTTCTTTTCCTTTCCCCTTTCGTTGCAGTCTCCCGTCTTACAATGAACCGGAGCTTCCGATACCGAAGGGCTAGCCCCCTCCTTCCGACCTTCTCCACCGTGCCCCCGGGCGAGTGCTTTTCCGGTTTTTCTTATTTTTACTTTTTGTCATGTTTTCGATATTCTGCTGTGTGGTAGCGACTTAGATTCCAAGCCGAGTTTTCCCATATTTTTTTTGACTGGCGAGCCGGCTTTTTCCCCGCAGCATTTTTCGTTGTGTTTGAGAGATGTCTTCGTCACAGTCCCCCTTTTCGTTTTTACCCATCTGGTACCAAATCCTTGCGTCCCCTAGACTGGCCTTTCCTTCGCTACCACGACTCTCTCGAGCATGGACCTTTCAACGGAATCCCTCTGCCGGTGTGGAAACTTCCACGTTCGTCTGGTTTTTTACCCCAAATTATGTTCTCGGACGTAGACGTTTCTGACGCGCGTCGGTTCCATTATTTCTTGGCTGTGTTCGTTTCAACCCATCCCTTGATAACCCCCTGTGAACCCATTGCGACTGGTCGCTTTTGCTGGTCCAGTTAATTAGATGTCATAGGATTCGCTTGGATTGCAGACCCCGGCGCCGTTTAACTGAGAGTTTTTTTTCGTGGCCCTAAACTCCGCGTTCCCCGTGAGCCGACTGCCGTTTTTGCGTTTTTCTTCCCTTAGAGAACTTTTCACTGTGTGCCACTGTCCTCGCTTTGCCTGAATGTTTTGGCCCGTTAGCGGCCGTTCTTTTTTCCTCGCCCCCTGCTGAGCTGTCCTATTTCGAGAGACCCCTTCCCTTCGATTCGAGTTTTCCCCCCGTCCTGTGAAGATGTGTCGGCTTATTTGAGGGAACGGCACGCCCATGGTTATATTTCTCCCTGTCCGTTCCTCGCTTAGGATTGTTTGTTTTTTTTTTTCGAGTCTTGTTTCTATAGACCTTTTCACCGGAAGGAGTCGGTCGATGGGACATGGTGCAGAAGCAGCGTGAGGCCTTTCCCGTTTCTCCCGTTGGTTTCTCCTGAAAAAGTCTGGAGTCTTTTTTTTTTGTTAAAAGAAGTTCCACCACCTTTTCCCTCTTCTCCCCTCTGTTTGTCACATGTTTCCCCCACCCCTGTCACCACACCTTTCCTCAGCACTGGTCACCCAATTTCAATCCCAAGGTGGGCGACTTTGTTTCTTTCGGGCACGTAACTTTCGTCCAGAGTAGTTCTCGAAGTGCGTGCCGATTTTTTCCTGTGCGTCCTTCTTTTGAAACTTCAGCCAGTTGAGCTCTCGTTTTCAGGCTTCTTCCCCCCTTTCCCCACTTTATCGAGAGTTTTTTGTGCCTTGCATTTTTTTTCATGGGAACCTTGTGATCGACCTCCTGGTTAAAACTCTTTTTCACCCGGCTTCTTTTTTTTTTCATCAAGATTTTTCGCTCCTTGCTTCTCCCGACCTCTCACCTCCCCCTTACCCCGTTTGTTGAGAGAGATTTTTTTTTTCTAGGTTAGGCCCCCGTCAATGCAATCTCCCTCCCCCTCTTCCTCGACCGGTCGGCTGCTTTTTCAGGGAGTCCCGATCCTCTGTCCCTGCGCGACACCCATCCTCGTTGATTCCAGACTGCAGTTCGGTTTTGATGTTCAGTCTTGGATTGCTCCAATCTCATGTTCCTTTTCTGGCCCCTCAGCCGACTTTTGCTCACCGGCCTTTTTATTTTTTTTTTCCCCTTAGTGCCTGAAGATAAAAGCAGTTCGTGCCCGACGCCAACATTCCGTGTCTCTCGATCTCTGTTTTTCTTTTCTTTCTTTTTGACCCTAATTTCGAGTTACCAGGGCCCGTCAGGCGGAGGAAGTCTTGAAGGTGCCAGGGCGTGTTTCCCTTTTTCCTAGCTTCAGGCTGCTTCCCCCCCCCCCCCCCCCCCCCTGCGCTACCTGTACGTCTCACTTGTTGCTTAATCGAAAACGATTCCGCCGATTTGTCCTTTTTCCTCTTCCTGGGCGCTATAACGCTCCTACAAAAGCCGATGCTGTGACGTGCTGAACTTCTGAATTATACAAGGTTGTGGCCTCTAAAATTTAGCGACCCATCTTCGCCACTTTTTTTCTCTCGAAATCTTCTCGCTTTTCTTTCCCTCCTTTCTCTTACGTTTAGACGTTTACGTCAGGTTCACGCCATAATTCTGTTCATGCGCGAGCATTGCCAACCCCCCTTCCGGGCTAAGTCCTAGCCTACAAACTTCCTGTCTGCGTCCTGCCCGTGCTTCTCCCTTTGCTTTCGCGGACAGACCCGCGCCACGCTCTTTGCTCTTTCTTTGCTGGCCAATGTTCTCTGAGTGCCCTTCTTGTCTTGCGTTGGCTGATCTTTTTGTTCGTCCTTTGGCCCAGCGCTGCTCAAAGGATCAATGAACGCGCGCGTTTCTTTTTACTCGCCTGACGAGTCAAATAATTTTCCCTGTGACTAATTTCGTGCTCTCCTGGGATGGCAGTTTTTGAAGTTATGGTCCTGTGGTCGTGCCTCTGTGTCTTCGTCTTTCGCCGGCGGACCCCCCCCCCCCCCCCCCCCCCCCCCCCCATTCGCGTTTCGGCTTTATTGTCGTCGGCCGGCTTTGAGACCGTTTCCAAGAAT
>Ga0179593_1681277_pt1 | contig 10820 bp, 14 predicted proteins | sample CZODoug2_1_08_16_FD_185931 | JGI IMG/M metagenome (GOLD analysis project Ga0179593, IMG submission 185931) | Vadose zone soil fungal communities from Angelo Coast Range Reserve, California, USA - CZODoug2_1_08_16fungal (PacBio error correction) | ecosystem: Environmental > Terrestrial > Soil >... | reverse complement strand
TCTCGCCTTTTTTTCCTTCGGCCCCGGTTTTTTATTTTTCTCTTTTTCCCTTTTCTTCTTTGGAGGTTAGTGGGCAGCCGACGAGAGGTATGGTGGGCTGGGTGGGTGATGATGAACAGGTGGCCCACTTTTCTCCCCTTCTCAAAGCTTCCTCCCCTTTTTCTCTTCTTCCCTTCCTCTCTTTTTTTCTCCTCCCTGTTCCTTCGGGACATGTGTTGTGGTTCCCCTCCATCTTTTTTACCCAACGGGCCGACTAATTAACGAAGAAGTGGCGGATAGTTCGCGAGGAACTTTCCCTTCCTTTTTTCTTTTTCCCCAGAGTGGCCCTTTCCCCTCTCTTTCCCTGTAATAGAGGTGATAGAGAGGAGAAAAAAACCTCCATTTTCCTCCCTCCTCCAGGTCCTCCCCCTTCTCCTTCCCCTCCCCCCTCCTCTGCGCCGGTCGCCGCGGGGTGGGCGAAGGATGATACGCCTTGTTCCTCCCTTTCCCCCTAAAGCTTCCTTTTTCCCCCTTTTCCCTCCCGTTCTGTGGCGCCACCGGACAAGCCCAACGACTCTTCTCTTCATTACTTCCCCCCTTTCCCCTTTCCGTTCAATCCCGTGGTAGGAACGGGCAGGACAAGTGAGCTCCTCTGTCCTCTACCTTCCCTGATCCCCTTCCCCTCTTTCTCCCCCCCACCGAGGTGAAGGAACAACAATCAAGACCGTCGCCGCTCTTACTCCTTCTTCCTTCTCCTTCTTTCTTTGGAGTGTCTTTTTTTTCCCCCCCCCCCCTCCCCCGAAGAGATCGTGGACTTCGATGACATCGCCAGAACAGGGTGGCGCTATGACGTCTTCGTTTTCCGTCTCCCCCCCTTTTTCTTCGCTGCCCTCCACCTCTATTCCCCTTTTGCTCGCCGAAGTGCTGCAGAATGCGCTCCAGCATGGATGGCCTTTTCTCTTTCCTTTTTTTTTTTGTCGTTTTCTTTCCTTTTTCCCATTGTCTTTTGATTGCAGGAGGATTTCGATATCGAATAAGAAAAAAGAATTGGACTGCCTATCTTCCGCCCTTCCCCTCCTTTTTCCCCCCTCTCCCCTTTTTCTTTCCCTCTTAGCGTAGTCGACGAGAACCGCGTATGACGGATAGGGAACGCAGGCGGGCCTTTACACCTCTCCCGGTCTTTTTCCCCCTCCCTTCTTCCCCCCTTCTACAGCAAGTACAGGAGGGAAGTTAACTTGACGTAGCAACGTCAAGCCCGGTTATTTCCCTCAGCTCCTCTTCTTTCCCCTTCTTTTTTTCTCCTCTTTTTCTCTCTCTCCGTTATACTAGATAATGCCGAAAGACGCAGAGAGTCCTGTCCTCTTCTCCTTCGCCCCCCCTTTTCGGCAAAACTTCCTTTTTTTTTTTCTCCTCTATTTTCCCCACCCCCTTTAATAATAGTTACGGGTAAACGTCAAGAAGGAGGCGTGATGGAGCCTTCCCCCCCTCCCGGATTCCCCTTTTTTTTTCTTTTTCCCTTTCCCTTTCCCCTTTCCCGGTTGTAAAGCAAACACTGATACAGAGGCATGGAACCTGATGGGATAAAGGTCCGAGCTCTGGATCCTTCATCCCCCCCCCCCCCCCCGAGCTTCCCTTTTTTCCTCTCTTCCCCCCTCCCCTTTTCTTGGGCCAAAGGTTCCGGCGGATTTAAGCTGTAAGATGGATCACATTATTTCTTTCCTGTTTTCCTCCCCGAGTCCCCCTCCCCCCCCTCCCCCTTCCTCCCCTAGGGCGCCGGGAGCGCAGCGTGAAAGAAGGCTGTCTTCCTTCTTTCTCGACTCTTTCCCCTCCCCTCCTCCCCAATGGCAGGCACGTGCTCAGCATGAAGACGAGCCGGCGTTCCCCCTTCCCGACTTCTTCTTTTTTCCCCTTTTCTGCGCGTTCCAAATGCCTGAGGGGCATTGTCGACAACACACGGAACGTGTGCCACCCGTTCTCCTTCTTCCCTTGAGTTTTTCCCCCCCTTTCCCTCTTCTTTTCGCTCGCCGCACCAAGCGGGGCGGGGGGGAGAGGAAGTGAATCAAGAGCTCGGCCCGGGAGCCCTCCTTTTCTCCCACGTCCTTTTCTCGCTTCCCGTCATCCTTCACAAGAAAGAGCCGGGACGGGCGCCTCCTTTTTCAGCCTTCTTTTTTTCTTTCCCCCCTTCATATTCGTACCGATCGGCAAGAAAGGGCCAGCCTGCTCCGCCTCCCTTTTCGGAACTTTTTTCCCTTTTTGGCGGCTCGAAAGAGGAAAGATGCGGCCTTTCTCCCCTTTCTTCCTCCTTCTCCCCCACCAGGATAAGGCTAGAGAACACGACGACCCTCCGTGTTCCCTAACGTTTTTCTTTCCTTCCCTCCGGGACTGCTGGAACGGCACTAAGGGACTGATGTAAAGGTAATAAGGGGACTGCTGTTAACATCCTTCCCTTTTCCCCCCCTGTTATTCTTCACCTCCCCTTCCCGCTTCGGTGCCCTAGAAGATCCCCCTTGCCCCCCAGAGGTGTATTTTCCCTTCCCTCCCCCTCCTCTTCCTCTGTGAGAAAAGGAGAGAGAGGGTTGACCTCAATACCTTCCCTTGAAACTTTTTTCCTTCTCCCCCCCTCCTTCCCTCTTTACGTAAAACGAGGAGAGAAAGATGAATAGACAAAAATCACTTCGATGTTTTCCCTCCCTCCCCTGCTGACTCCCCCCTTCCCTCCCCCTTTCTTCCTCTCCCCCTAAAAAAGACAAAGGAAAGGGATTAAACTGGGAATCGGACGCTGTTCCACTCTCCTTTCCCCTCTTTGGTACTCTGCGTTTCGTGCCAAGGTAGAGATAGAAAAACGGCTCATCTTTCCCTCCAGCTCTCTTTTTTTATCTCTCTCTCCTTTTCTTTTTTTTTCCCTCTTTTTCTTCCTTGGTCAGCAGTTAAAGATAGCAGGTTTTCTCTCCCTTTCCCCCCCGGTCTCTCCCTCTTCTCCTCTCCCTCCCTTGACGACCGAGCGTTCAAATACAACTAAGTATCGCGCTTCTCACTCCTCTTTTTTTCTGTCACTTTCCCCCCTTCCCCCTCTTTCCGCCCAAACAGCGTAAGCGAGTAGGAAGAGCATGAGGTAGGTTTAACATTCCTTTTACCCCCCCCTCCTTCTCCCTTACCAGCGATGGTTGCTGGACGGAAAAGGGGAAAATGCAAAGACGCCACCCTTTTCTTTTCTTCCCCCCGGTTTTTTCCCCTTTCTTCTCCCCCTCGATGAATGCACTAGAGAGTAAACGGGATGAAATAAAGGAGGACAGGAACGCCCTTTTCCCCCCCTCTGGAACCCCCCCTTCCCTTTTTCTCCCTCCCCTCTTTCTTAACCACGTATAGTGGAAGTAGTAGAAAGGTGTAGAAGCATTGTTTCTATCCCCCCCCCCCGAGTCCTTTCTTCCCTTTTTTTTCATTTTCTTCCCTTTTTCCCGCGGTGAGTGCGGGTGTGGAGGAGGGCAACGCGGCCATGTTTTTTTCATCTTTTCTGACCTTTTTTTTTCCCTTCCCCTCCCCCCGACGGCCAGTGAACCTAATTTAAGAGGAAAAGACGAGGCCCTGCCGGGTGCCGTTTCCCTTTTCTGACGTTCCTCCCTCTTTTTTTTTTTCGAGAGATGCGGATCGAGGACGTAGAGAATGGGGGATAATGCCAGCCAGCCGACGTGGCTCTTCATTTCCCCCTCCCTTGAGGTTCTTTCCCCTTTCTTTCTTTTTCTTTTTTTTTTTCTTTTCTTCCCTTTTTGCCCACTCTGACCACATGCGAAAGAAGAAAAACGAATCAACCTCTTCCGACCCTTGTTTCTTTCCTCCTCCCTTTCCTTAGAGGGAAATCGTTTGTGGGAGAAGATGAAAGAAGAGGTAAGGCTGGGTGGTTGCTCGCCCCAGCTTCCTTTTTTCCTGAAGTGGTCCTTTTTTTCCTTTTTCTCTTTCCCCTCCTCGCAGCGGATAGGCAGGAAGGTGATAAAGAGTGGAACAGGGGAGTGAGGCCGCCGGGATCCATCCTTTTCCCCCTCGAGCCCTCCCCCCCTTCCTCCCCCCCTCTTCCGAGACTGACATTAACTCAAGGGTGAAGAAGACATAGAAAAGTGGTGCGTCTTTCCTTTCTCCTTGTGCGTTCCTTTTTTCTCTCCTCTCTCCCCAATTCACTGTACGCCCTAAGAAAGGATAGGCGGACCTTCCTCCCCGAAGCGTTTTCCCCTTTCTCCTTCCCTCTGCGATGAGAAGCGAAGGAGGGAATGAGGTGGAGTTTGCCCCGATGTTTTTTCCTCTCTTTTCTCCTTCTTCCCTAGCTGAGCCACCGCGAGAGGGAATGATGACCCCTTCCTTGTGTTCCCCCCCCTCCTTTTTTCCTCTTTCTTTTCTGGCGCTGGAGGAAGCAGTGAGACGGGTTGGGAGATAGAGACTTTCACTATCCTTCTTCGATTCCCTTTTTCCCTTTTTTCTTCCCCCCCTTCCTCCTTAGTCCTGGGGCGGTTCCCAAAAACAACACCCCCCCCCCCCCCCACCCCCCCCCCCCCCCCCCCCCCCCCCCCCCCCTTTCTCCTTCCCTACGAGGTGGAGAAACCGCTGCATTGTTGTCCTCTCCTCTTAGTAGTCTTCCTTTTTTTTTTTCTCCGTTTCTTTTTTTCGAGGACATGTTCGAGACCTAGTGGTAAGTATAGGGGAAATGGAGTGGGATTGCCGGAGTCTTTTTTTTCCCTCACGCTTCCTTCTCCCCCTCCCCTTTTTTTCTTCCCCCCTTTCCTGTCTCCTCCCTCCCTTGGAGGTCCAGCGGAGCGTAGTCGACAGAGAAACGCGTCTGCGTCTAGGGGCCCTCCCTCTTTTTTCCCTCTTCTCTTTTTCCTTTTCCCCTTCCCCCTCTCCCTTATGTCACGTTACGCAGTCCGGAGGAGGTTAAAGGAAGTAAGCAACGGCAGCCACGGGAGGGTCTGGTCTGTCCTCTCTGGGTCCCTTCCCCTTTTTTCTCCTTTCTGCGCGCGCCGTTCGTAAGAGATAATGACGCCCCAGACGCCGGGTCCTGGCCGTCTTTCTCCTCCCTTTTTTTTCACCCCCTCCTTTTTTTCCTTCTTTTTTTTTCTTTCCTCTCTTCAGATAGTTCCGGGTCCACGTTCACGGCAGGCGGGCGTGATGGCGCCAGTCCTGCCTGTCCCCTCTGCGCATCTTTTTCCCCTTTCCTTTCCCCCCCGTCCCGGGGTATACGCAACACACGGATAACGAGCTGGCCCTGCTGGGCTCCTTTTTCCTCTTTTGGTGACGTCCTCCCCCTCTCTTTCTTCCCCCCCCACGCAAGGGGCTTGGGCAAAGGATTAGGGAGGATTTCAGTGTCGCTGCTCCCCCACGTTTCTTCCCCCTTCCTTTCTTCTCTCTCCCCCAAGTACTCGCCGTATAAGAGAGACATAGGTAGACGGGAGCTCCATCTTTCTCAGGTTCTCTTCCCCTTTTTCTCTTACGGCGAATCTCTATATTTTAAGAATAATACGTTGTTTGTTGTTGATCTTCCGTTTTCCCCCTTCTTCCCTCCTCGCCGGCTTCACGCTGCGCCTCCGGCGACCTCTGCTCTGCCTTTTTTTTGAGCACCTTTTTCCCTTTCCTTCCCCCCTTCTTGAGTCAGTGTCGGACACCACACGGAAACGGGCCCCCTTTTTTTCACCTTCCTTCCTTCTTTTTAACCCCGGTTCGGGTAGCGGAGCGGATTGTAGCGCTCCGTCCCCCCCTCTTTTCCTCGACTCTCCCTTTTCTCCCCCTGGGAATGGTACAGGTCAAGAAATATGGCCTAGTCGTGCCCTTTCCCGGGCTTCCGTTTCCCTTTTTCCCCTCCTTTCCTGGCGCATCAAGAAGACGGCCGTGACTTTTTTTTTTTCGAAGCCCCCCCTCCCTTTCCCTCGTTTCTTTTCCTCCGTTGCCCGGTGAAAGTAATTGCGCCTTGCCTCCTTTTTATGAGCGAGGACGAACGGAGCGCAGATTTGAAGCGGCGCACCCCCCCTTCCGAACCCTTTTTTTTCCCTCTTTCTCTAACCAGACCATACCGGGGATGCGTTGGCTTACTTCATCCCTCCTTTAATGCCCTTCCTTTCCTTTCCCCTCCTTGTAACAGCCCTCCGGGACAGGTAGGCTAACGGTAGCTCTTTTTTCTTGACTCCTCCCCCCTTTTTCCCCCTTTTTTCTCCTCTCCTATGTGCCGCCACCGGCGAGCGGAGGGACATCAAGACGGCCACCTAGTTCGGCGACGACCAGCTTTCCTTTTTTTTCCCCCTCCCTCAGGTCCCCTCCCCCCTTTCGCGAACGATGCTCGAAAAAATAAATAGAGGTTTTCCCCTCCCCCTTTTTTCGCGCTTCCCCTCTTCTCCCCCCTCTCCTTGTCGCCAAAGAGGAGGGAAGCGCCCCGAAACCTCCCCATGGGCCCCTCCGCTTCCCCCCCCTTTAAAAAAGTAGGCGATGTCATCGAAGTCCCCCCCCTCCCCCCTCCCTTTTCCCCTCTCCTCCCCCCCTCGCCGCCCGCGCCTCGGAGAGGCCAGCCGAAGAGAATGAAGAAGGAGAAGGCGGCGACGGTTATTTCGTTGTTTTTTTTGGTCCTTTTCCTTTCCCCCCCTCTTCTTTTTTCTCAGCTCGGTACGGAAGAGCGGAAGCGTAAACAGGATGGCGCACCCCCCGGTCTTCTTCTTTTGCACCCCCCCCCTTCCTTTCCCCCCTCAGTATAGAGAGGAGAAAGAAAGAGGGAAGGAGCCATGAGCGCATCGTCTTTCAGGACCTCTCTTTTCCTTCCTTTTTCATCGGTCAGGCCGAGCATGAGGTAGGAGGGAAGTGGCATGGGGACGCTTCCTTTTCTTAGACCCCGCTTCCTCTTTCCCCCTGTTCCCATGCCCGACGCCAAAAGAGGGGAAGAGGTGTCGGCACACTTGGGTTTGTTTTCCCTTCTTTTTTTTTTTTTTTCGGGTGTTCCTCCCCTCTCTCTCCCTTTTTTCTTCTCCCTCGGACAGGCACGCACAAGGGTAAAAAGATGGAGTCAACTTCCCCGGCATCTCCCCTTTTTTTTTTTTTTTTTTCCAAATTTCCTCCCCTTTCTTCCCCTTTTTCCTTCCCACGCATATGGGCGAGCACCACCAGCCGGAAAAGTATTGAAGAGGCGGCGCCCACCCCATCCTTCCTTCCCCAGTACGTCCCCCCCCCTCTTTTCCCTTTCTTCTTTGTGGCGGCGCCAGGTTGGTAGAGTGGGAACAAATGTAATTTCATCCCCCACCCCCTCCCTTCCTTCCCCCTCTAAAGTCCTCCTTCCCCTCCCCTTCCTTTTCCCCTGCGGCCCATAAGAGGAAAGGAAGGGGCGCTGCCCGCCTCCCCTCTTTTTTTCCTGGCGAGAATTTCCTCCCTCCTTCTTTTTTTTTTTCTTTTTTCCTTTACGTCGCGCATGTGTAATTACGGCCACAAGCAGAAAGGGGAGAGGGAGGAGGAAAGGCCGCGGGACCTCGTATGGAATCCTTCTCTTTTTTTCCCTTTCCCCTCCCTTTTAGTGAATTCTACTCGCGTTTTTTTCTCTCCCCCCCTTCCTCCCCTCCACACAGCAATAAAAGAGAGACCTGACGTTTCATCCCTTTCTTTCTTCCTCCCTGTAATCTCTTCCCTCTTTTTTTTTCCTTTTTTTCCTTTTTCCCTCCCCCCCCTGGGCGAATACTTTCAACGAAGAAGTGGTAGGAGAGTTCGCGAGCACTTTTTCTTTTTTAGAATCCTTCCCTGCCCTTTCATTTCTTTTCCTCTCCTGAGTCCACCCGGTGAAGAGAGAGGGAAATGTAATAGACGGTGTTATACTCTCCTTCCCCCCCCCCCCTTAGCCTTCCGCCCCCTCTTCCCTCATCTCCCTTTTCCTATACTCGCCCCAGATGGTGGAGTAGGGAATGTTACATGGCAAGGCATCAACCCTTTTCTTTCTACCCTCTTCTGCCCTCCCTTTTCTCCCCCTCCTCCTCCCCCCTGCCATGTCCGCCCAAAGAAGATAGGAATGACCGACTACTTTTCTCTCTCTTTTTTTTAAGCCTCCTCTTCTTTTCCCCCTCCCCTCGCGCTCATGGCGAAGGAAAGAGGGAGTGCGACGCGCTATCTCTTTTTCTTTTTCAATTTTTTTTCCCTTTGTCGTGAAACGAGAAGGACCGGTGCTCCCCTCCCTCTTCCTCCCCCCGCGAGCGGGAACTTGAGAACACTTTTCCCCTTAGACCCCCCCCCCTTCCTCTTTTTTTTCTTTCAGGCGCGGCGCTGGAAGATAAAGAGGCGCGGGCTTCTCTCCTTCTTTTCTTCTCCCCCTTAACCTCCCTCCTCCTCCTTTCCCTCTCGACCGGGTGGCCGCTATGACGGCGGAGGGGAGAGGAAGAGGCCCAGGTGAAGCCCGTAGTTTTTTTTTTTTTTTTTCTCCCTCGGGACCTTTTTTCCTTCCTCCTCTTTTCTCCCTCTTTCGGGGTTGCGGCGGGAAAAACGAGAAGTGATGGTGTCGAGGTCACCTTCTTTTCTCCCTGGAGTGTTCTTTCCCATCTTCTCCCCTTTTCTCTTTTTTTTCCGCCGAACTAGGTTGGCGTATTGAAGGTAAAGAAGAGAGAAGCGTGGAGGCACAGATTCTTTTCTCTCGTTAGCGTCTTCTCCTCTCCCTTTTTTCTCCCCCTCGCTACCTTAAGAAGAGAGTAAAGGAGGGATGTTAAAGCGGTCACGTATGCTGGTTTTCCCCTCCCTTTCTTTCCCCCTTCGCTTTCCCTTCCTCCCTTCTCTCTCCCCCCACGGCAGCCCGGGATGGGTCTGTTAGAGAAAAGATGGCCGCCATCGTCTTTCCTCTTTTTCCCCTTTTAGCCCTTCCTTCTTTTTTCCGCTCTCTCCTTTCGTCCTCCGTAATAAGAAAAAGGACGCCGGAGCCTATCCCTCCCAGGTCAATTCTTCCCCCCCCTTCCTTCACCCTGCCGGGATAGGAGATAGGAGGCAGAGCGTCCTTTTTCCCCTTCAGATCTTTCTTTCCTTGGCGGCGGGATGGGAGAAAGGAAAGAGGGGACACTCTCCCCCTCCTCCCCCCCCCTCGGTCTCCACTCTTTTTTGTGATTTCAAGAGAGAGGAAAGAGGTAGGGACCCTTTTCCCCTTCTTACTCACCCTCCTTCCCCTCTGGGCTCCCGGTGAAGAGATTATGGATCACGCCGTACACCCCTCCCTCCTTCCTTTCGAGCACATCCTCTCTCTCCCCCTTTTCCTTATCAAAAGTAAGGGGAAGTGGGACAAAGGTCGTTCTTCCCTTTTTCCTCTTCCCCTTTTCCAGTTTTTTGTTTATCCCCTTCCCCTCTTCTTCCCCTGTGCGCTAAACTGCGAAAGAATATGCTCACCCCCTTCCTAAATGCCCCTCTCCCTCTTCTCCCCGTGAACGCCGGATTAGTGAGGGCAGGCTTTCTCCTTTTTTTCCCAGTTTCGGCTGGTCTCGTCTTTTTTTTTTATATATATTCGAAGTCCGCTCCCCCTCCTCCCCCCCTTCCCGTGTCTCATCCCCTTCTTCCCCCCCCTCCCCTCTTCCCTTATTCGCTGAGGGTTAGAAGGAGAGGACGTGGTTGTTATCACCTCCTTTCCCCATGACGGGAGGGGTAATGTAGGACACACCCGGACTTTCCCCTCCCTTCTAAACAATCCTCCCCTTCCCCCCTTTCCCCTTGGGTTTGATCCGTAATTATTGAAAGGATTGAACCCGTTTGGTTAATTCTCTTTTTTTCTCTCGCCCTCCTCCCCCCCCCCCTTTTTTTCCCTAAGCTGGACGGGAGCCTTTTTCCAGGATATTTATCCTTGTTCCTTTTCGCGCAGAACAAATGTCCAAGATTAAAAGTATGCGGACTAGAGATAGTAAATCCCTTTTTCACCCTTCCCTTTTCCCTCTGACGACCGGTCTCCCTTTTCTTCTTACTTGACGGAGGCGAAAGAATGGGACTTTCTTTCCCCCTTCTCTTCCCCCCGCCTGCTTCCTTTTTTCCCCTTCCTGCTACCTTCCCGGTCATCGGGGATAACGAGATGAAGAAAGATAGACGCCCTCCCTTTCCTTTTCCCTGAACCGTATTCTATTTTCCGGTGTGGTCTGTAATTTCTTGAGACTTGCCTTCCTTTTTTTTCCTTCACCCCCTCTCTAAAGCCTCGTTCCATTCTCTATGCCGAATCTCCTTTCGGCTGCCCAATGATTTCGAGAGACGAACGTCTCCTCTCTTTCCTTTTTTTTTCCTCCCTACTCCAGGCCCTAGGTGTCTACCATCCGGCGGATCCGGAAGACGATGCCTTTTTTCTCCGACGGGTCTCTAACCAGTCCCCCCCTTTTTCTCCTCGAAAGTGGCATGATTTTTCACGGTGTCTGACAACAGTGAAGAGACCTAGAGGGCAGTTTTTTATGCTGTAACGGTCCTCGGTTACTCTTTTAACAGTGTCGAAGGAGACCGCTGCTTTTTCCCTCCGGTTTTCAAATGCACTTATGTAAAAGCAACGCTTGTAGGTGACCTAGCGCCAGACTCGTTTTTTTTTCTCTTTCTTTTTTCCTACGTGAGTGGTCTCCAGTGATTTCTACCTCCTTCTTTTCGACCCATTCCTTCCATGCTTCTGCACGGAGAAGCAACAGCTGGGAGGAAGATCTGAGGCAAAGATGGTGTCTTATTCTCTTGCCCTCCCCTTCCTTCCCTTCCCCCCAAGTTCTTTCACGATACGTACCTCTTTTCCATCGGTTCTTTTATTTTTAACGCCACTCCGCCCACAACAACACACTTTGGAAAGCGACTGAGCCAGTCCATTCTTTGCTTCTTTCCTTTTTGATGCCGATTCGCATTCTGCAGCA
>Ga0179593_1505451_pt1 | contig 10820 bp, 12 predicted proteins | sample CZODoug2_1_08_16_FD_185931 | JGI IMG/M metagenome (GOLD analysis project Ga0179593, IMG submission 185931) | Vadose zone soil fungal communities from Angelo Coast Range Reserve, California, USA - CZODoug2_1_08_16fungal (PacBio error correction) | ecosystem: Environmental > Terrestrial > Soil >... | reverse complement strand
CCTACTGTCTATGCTTCCCCCCGGAACATCCGGTCGATGAACTCTTTCACTCCCTTTTTCGTTTATCTTCCTTTTACCTTTCTTACGCTAGTTGATTCAACTTTTTTTACTTTCATTTCTCCCTTACAGTTCCCCCGTTCGCGTGTTAAATGCACGTTGCCTCTTGTCATCCGCTTTTTCTTTCTCACTGGCTCAACCTCTCTTTTTCCTTAATTTGGTTCCGTTTGTTTTTCAGGACTCCACCTCTTACAGATGTGTTAACGCCTTCCCTTCGTTTCTTCTGGTCCTTTTTACGTTGGTCACATCCCCGGTCCCTTTACCTTCTCTGATGTTCACTCCTTCCTCCCCGGAATGTTGACACATTCTTTTTTCATCAGGCATTAGTAGTCGTTGATTCTTTTTTTAAACTAGTGTAATATCGTCGCCCTACCTTCAGCGTATCACGATAAAAGCGACCCTTCCCTCTGACGTTCCGCCTTTGTCTTTCCCGACACTCGCAAGCCCCGCTTGTGAAGACCAGTGTATAAGGTTTGGCTAGATCCTGCTTAATTGTGACGTGGCTTCCTTTTTCCCGATTCCTTTTTTCTCTTCCCCCCGCTTTCCCGTCTGACGCTGCATTCCCCCCCCCTCCTGGTTATGCGCCCCTTTGCCTTTGGCCGCCTTGATCTCACTCCTTTTTCCGTGACCTTTTCTTCCTTGGCTCTACCTGATGTTTTTCGTCTTCTTCCGAGTAGGTTTCGCCCTATGGTTATTCTAACCCTTCCCTTTTTTTTTCGATGGCTTGTTCTCTTAGGCATCTTTCTTTTTGCCGAGAGATCCTCTCGCACCCGTTTACGGCATACCAACTCCCCAACCTCTGTAGGTCCTTTTCGTCCCCATTTCGTTACCCCTTTCGCACCCCCGTTTTGCCCTATTTTTTCCTTTAAATTCCCCATTCCATGCCCTCCTGGGCTCGGCAATGGTAGTTTCGACGTTCCTTCTCTTTTCTCGCTTTTTTCCCCCGGTAAATTATGGGTTCTTAAAGGTTCAACTTCTCGTTATGGAGTTTTTCTTTTCTCTTTGGGGAGAATTATGCCAATCCCCCACTGGCTCCAATGACATGTGATTTTTTTTTGTGGTGCGTTTTTTCCGTTGGATTGGCCTGCCCCCTTAGCCCCGGATTACCTCTTTGGACCTGTCCCCTTTTCCTTTCTCCTTCTCAGATGGCCCTATGTTACCTTCTCTCGCTACCCACAGATACTTCCAGTTCGATGTTTTTGCACCATTCGGGCCCTGACCGACGATGTTGGGCTATGAGGACCCCTTTAGTCAATCACACGACCCCCTTTTTTCACTCGCCCCGTTGCCGTTGCGTGACATTTATTCCCCTTTCCGACTTCAACACCAGTTTTTTCACGTCCCCTCAGCACTTTCTGTTTCTTTTTGGTGGATCCCGGAAGCCCGCTTGTGTTTCTCTTTCGGTAGGGACCCCCCGGATGTGTAGCCCCAGACTGGAGTTCCCTCTTTATTTCTTCCCCCTCTCTTGAGCAGTTAGACGACCCAGACCTTCTCTGTCGAACTCTTCTTTCCGCCTTGCTGTCTTTTCCCCAGTTAACGTACTTTATTTCAAGACTTCCTTTTTCCCGCCTTTACCCCAGGCTACCCCTCGGTTGCTCCAGCCCTCTTGATACGCGCGTTCCTGACGAGAATTAGCTCCTGTTTCCTCTCAGCTGGCGTCGTTTCTCTCAGACAGACCCTTGCTCTTGTGCACCTTTTCCTTCTTTACGTAAGCCCCTGCTCTTTCTTTCGATAACTTTGCTTCTTGCCGACCCCCGCATCCCCCCCCCGCGTTCTGCTCCTGACTGTCCTTTTATTTTTCCCAGTTACCCCGTGGTGTTGCGTTCTCCATCGTCTGCCCCCTGACGTCTGTACACGCCCTCCTGCGACCTCCTTTGGCGAATTCGGCTTTTTTTTTTTTGGTGTTTCCCCTGCTTTTTTCCAGCGTTGATTTTGCTTAGCATTCCCACTGTTCTACCTCCGCCCCCCTTGCTTTTCTTCTCTTACCAGGGTCTTTTTCGTCTCTGCCCGTGTACATGCCATATGGTTTCCCCGTACTTTTTCGACCAACAAGGTCTCTAAGTTCCCCCCAGCGCGGATGGTTTTTCTTCGTAGAATCGGTCGTATTTTCTATACACCTTAGCACAAAAAACCCTCCCCTACACGCGGTCTCGTGTTGTCCAGACCTGCCCCCAGGTTGATCGCAGGTTGTTTACTTTTTTTCTCCCTCAGTCTTTTTCTAGCTTTCCTATGTCCATATCTGTTGTGTTTTCATTAGACGGGGAGCCTTTTCCCTCAGGCCGCCGATTTGCACCTCGTTAGACTCATTCCGCCCTCCATTTTTTAACCTATCGGCCCTGCTGCCCCCGCCCCAGGGCCCGGGTTTTTTTTTTTTTGTTATTTTCCCGACTCTTTACCGCTTTTTTTTTTTTCATTAATCATTTCACTGCCTTCCATTTTTCCTTCCTCAGTCTCACTCTGGACCTGGTCCATGTCCCCTCCCTCTCTTCACGAGATCTTGGACCACAATACCCTGCATTGCCTCTTGACATTGTTTAGGTAAGGAATCGTCTTCTGCGCTATCCTTGTCACTGCCATTATTCCCCGGCAAGGTCCTCTAGTATGTGATTCCGTTCCCCCCCCCCCGACCCCTCCAACGTTTCTTGACTTTTGCGGAATCCTGTCTTCCTTGCGAATCGGATATTTATCCTAATTTGTTGGCTTCCTTGTCTTTTTTTTTTTATACCAGAATGGTCGGAGCCCCTTCCAAACTTTGTTGTCAGGTTCCGATAGAGCCCTCCTGTTTTTTTGTTTTCCTCCACTTGTCTTTTCTTCCTTGTTGTTCCCCTTTGACCCCTATATTCTGCTCTTTCCATTTTCTTTCGTTCGTTGATCCATCGCCCTTTTTTCTTCCCCCCTATGGCTTTGCTCTCGTGACATAGTTGTCTTCAGATTTCCTTGTCCGGATTCCTTTTGTTTACAGTTCATCTTCCCCTTTCATATGTCCCTTTGCTGGCGGAAATAACACTATCGTCTTTTTTCTGATATTCTTTGCTGGGTATTGCTATTTGCGGCCTTTCTGGTTGTCCTCCCTTCCCCCATCCCTTTGTCCAGTGTGCTTTCTATCCGTACGTAAGATCGGTACACATTTTTCCCCAGATCTCCATTATTTTGGTCATGCCCCGCTTAATTTTGCTTGCCTGCTTCCTGTGTTTCCCCTCGTTTTTTCGCCTACGATTGTGGTTGCAGATTTCCTTCCGCTATTGAGTTCTGTATTTGGTCCCCCCCACTTAAGTTTGATCCACCCTGGGTGCAACCCTTAAAGCAATCTACGTTGCTTGTGTGGCCGCATTTTTGTTCTGTTCAAGAATATTAAGCCCGGCCCCCCATCTTCCTCTTGGCTCTTCTGCCCCCCCTTCGAGAGGGCGACTAATTCCCCTCTTTGACTGTTCCCAATCTCCTCTCTCCTCTTATAGTTGTGTCTTGTCATCAGACTACTACTTGTTTTTTCAGGTTGAGTTCCGTTCGGTTTTCCCCCTCTTTAGTCTTTGAGTCTTCTGCCCGCAGGCTTTTCACTTTCCTTCGCCCTCCCTCTTTTGATCATCTCGGTTTCCTCCGCGACCCCCTTACGGTCTATCGTTTTTCCTCTTGTTGGAGTTTGGCATTTTGACTGGAGAGCCTTCGGAATCCTATTCGTCCCTTCACTCTCCCCTGACCGCCTTATTTTTTTCTTCATAAAGAGCAAGCTGAAGTTTAACTGTGGTTTCCCCCCTCCCCTCATGTTTTTTCTGTACGGAGACACACCTCCCTTTTTTCCCGCCTTTCCCCTATAAAACCCATCTCCGTCAGAAACTGCATTGAGGCTTACCCCCTCCCCGCAGCCCTTGATGTTTTTCTTTCCCTTCCCGTTTTGCACGTGCGATTTCGGGCATCGAGCTGCCCGACAGGGATTCCACGCCCGCACCTTTCCTTTTACAGTGTTCCGGCGATGTCTGTCTTATAATACCCCCATCCCCTATTTTGTTCCCAAACTGCCTCTCTTTCAGACTAATAGAGTTGTTTTCTGCTCGATCCCACGCTTTCCGACGTCTCCTCTCGTCCGACCTGATGTCACTCCTTGTCACCCTACCTACTTTATTGCACTTCACATCAGGTTAGAGGTTTCTTTTTTTCTTGTCACGTCTCGTCTCCGCTGCCCCCTACTTTGGGAAGGGATTACCCCTACATCTGTGAGGTCTTCACCTTTTTTTTCCCCTAAGGATGCTTGGTACTAATTTCGACATCCTTTGTCCCACAGGTTCGCTAGTGACTTCCCCCTTCGTTCTCTTTTTGGCTTGCTCTTCCTCCAGCGTGACGTTTCTTTATCCGACCCCCTGAGATTATCCCTATGCATTTTTGACCGGCTCCCCGCGGACGGAAAAGCCCGCTCGGTTTCTTCTTTTTACAGCGCATCTTTTTTTTTTTTCTGTCTTATCATTTTTCCGAGAGTGTCCTCTTCTTCCCTCCCCTACCCCGCGGATGATATTGTCAGTGTTCTATTTTCTTTGACCGCCTCCCCTCGTCCCTACCTTGTCACACGCTTCGATCGGACCATGCCCTTATTTTGTTTCTCTGGTCCAGCAGTGGACCGTTCAGGATCTTTCCTCCCTCGCCTCCTGAATAGATTGTTTGGCTTCTTCCGTTGTACCAGTTTTTTCACTTCAGCGCCCTCTCCTTTCCTCTGTAAATGTGTCTTTTTTCATTGCTTTTTCTTTGTTTGTCTTCCCGTTGTTTTCTTCTTTCTCCACTGGAATTCCCCTATTTTACACGAAATTGTATTGAGATTTGCATCCTCATCGGTCCTTCTTCCCCCAATGCAGGTGCAATTTGAGTCTTTCTCTTTTTGCTTCCCGTCTTCGGGCTTTTAATGGTTTTTAGATCCGCCCTTGTTTAACTTGGGCTCGTTTGCGTCCTGCTCCTTTATTGTGGCGTCTCGATAGCGATGTAGGCTTTCCTTCCTTAGGCGAGGACGTCCATTGTGTTTTTTTGCTGTTGCTTTCAAATTCCTTTCCTTTCCGGTGGGCCCCCCCCCACTCGGGGCCTTTTTCTCTCCAGTCTCCTTTTTGGGTAGATTAATTTTTCCCCCTTTCGATCCCCAGTTCGCTGATCTTTCGTCATTTGCATTGTTGTACTATTTGTTTTTTTTAGTATAAAGGAATTCTTTTTCTCTTTCCCCTTCGTTTTTTTTTTTCTTTTCACGCAATGGCGGATTGGATTTCACCCAGCACCACCTTTTTTTGACACTTTCTAGGAGACACTTTCCTTTAAAGTTGACATTTTTCGCTTACACGCTTATTTCCCCTAACATTCCCTCACGCGCCTTTGTATGGAGTATCTCTATCCTGCGCCTTTGAGACTCCCCTTCTTTTCTTTCTTTTCGAGCTCGCACCAACTTTCATCTGCAGAATCTTTTTTTCTTTGGCATTTGTTTTCCAAACTCTCTTGCCTTGGCGACTTTAGTTCGAGCTGGTGTTAGTCTGGCTTACTTTGTGGCTTATGATTCATTTCCCGCGATTAGATTTTTGTCGACACCCCCCTCTTGATCCTTGTTTCAAAGACCTCTGAATCCTTTTTCGTCCCCCAGACTTGCCATCTCTATGCTGTCTGCCGTATCGTTTACTTCACCTCCTTCTCCTTTTTTCGCCCTTTTTCGGACTCGTTCGAGTTCAACCGAGGATATTTTTTACTTGCAAAGTTCTCTTGGTGTCCCCCCTCTCCTTTTCCTGCTCACGCTTAATTCTCTTTTTTCCTGTTGTTCTCACCCAAGTAAGGTAACCGTTTTTGTGGCCCCTTTAGCCACCCCGTTCGCCCCTTTTCTTGGTGACCATTTTCTCCGGGATATTCTATAGAAGTCGTTTAGTCCCCGCTCTTTTCTCCTTTTGGATCCCTCTGTGCTCTATGACGGTTACTTTTTTTATTCCTGTGTCGTTTTTTTCTACATACTTTCTCTGTCTTCCGGACGTGACCGCTTCCTTCCGCAACTGGTCTCCACCCCCTGCGTTTATAAGCAGCTTCACGTTGGTTTCCCGCCCCACACATCCACTAATACTTGGTCAAGGTTCGTCCTTTTCCCTGTTCACCCATCTCTACGTTCGCATCACGTGTGGTCACCCCTCACTCATCATTTCTTTCTTTGCTAGATTCTTTTCCCGGCGTCTCTAAGATCCGGGTTCTGTGGTACGACCGTTTCCGCGTCTGCTTGAGATGATGGTTTTATAGTTTTTGCATGCCGGCTTATTTTTGGCCTCCGCGTGAGGGCCCATCGCTTTTTTAGATTTTATGTCCCTTTCTCCCCTGCTTCCTCTTGATACATCTTGCGATGGAGCGTTTCCTTTCCTCCGATCCTGGTCCCTCTCTTGTGTGTCAAACCCCCTTCTCTCGCCTCGCTGTTGCCTCGGGTTTTTCCCCCTTGGTTATATCGTGCCTCCATATTACAGACCGAATGTTGCATTGTCTGTTCACTTTGACCTGGATCACCATCAACTGCCCTCCCGTACCCTTTTGTATGCTAAGTCACCCTTTCGATTGTCTTCGTTCCTTTCCTCCAAATATGTTTTTCTTCCCTAGTTCTTTTCCGCACCTCCCGCCCCGCTTTTAGTATCTTGCTGTTATGTACCGTTTTTTATCTTTCTCGGCCTGCTTCCGGTTGTTCCCCCCCCCCCTTTCCCCCCCCCTTCTCGCGCCCCTTTCTCACCCTTCTCCCCCCCTTTTTCTTTATTCCTCCTTCTTTTTTCCTTGTCCCCTTGTACTTCGAGCTCCCCCCCCAGCCCATTGTTTTTTTTTACCGCTTATCCCGTTCCCCCCCCCTTTTTTCGACTTTTCTTATTTTCGCCTCTTCCCCGCCTTCTTCTTTTCTCTTTATTGCCCCTCTGCGTCCACCTGAAGGGTCTTTTTTAGCTCCTCCTCCTTATGTCCTGTCGTGCCTGCATGGACCTCACCAGTGCCCCATGCGGTGTTTTGGTTCTTTGAGAGCTTATCTCCCCCTTCACAAATTTATAACCCTCTACCCCCTTTTATTCGGGAATTTGCCCAGGCTTCCGGTCAGTAGTCGGTTTGACGGATCCATCTTTTCTCCATACGACATCCTTTCGGTCTTGTTTCGGGCATCACCTTCCTTTTCCCTAGCAGCCCCTTCCACTTTGAGGTGGGTGGTCTTTTCCCTTGCATGCTCTGAAGACGACCTGTACTTTCTGTTTTTTGTGTCATTTTTTCTGACTCCACCCCGGCCTTTGTGAGACCGTTCGATTTCCCTCCTTTAGTCTTTTTCAGACGCCTCAGCCCCCTTCTGGCCCATGGCCGTTTTCCTGTTCCCCCCCTATCACGCCCCTTTCGGTCTTCCCGTATTTCCACGTGTATTTTTTTGTTCCCTCGTCTCGTTTTTCATCAGCCATCGAGCCTAGAAAAGACCTTTCTTTTCTCCCCTCTCCTGGGATTTGGCTGGTCCCATCTTTACCTTCATCCCCCCCCCACCATATCTCACCCAAAGATTCACCATTGCGGCTTCCCCAGTTATTCTCGTTGCCCGTTCAACTTTTCTCTTGTAGCTGTTATTCAGTTTTTCTCTTTGCTTTTACCCAGCCTGTCTACCCGATTCTTTTTTCTGTCACTGTATATTCCGCCCATTCCGTTTTTGTCGCCGTCTTTTGCCCTTTTTTGTTTTGGACTCCCGTTTATTCCTCCCCCCTCCCGCTTCCCTTTTGTAGCACACTAATTCCGGCGTTTTATAGCAGCTCACTTTAAGGATTTTCGCTTTTTTTTTTGTTTTCCTTTTCTCTATGTGTTAGATTTTTTGGATTTTTACCCAATTTTTCTCTTCCCCCTTTCCGTTTTCTTACCTCCTCTTTAACTCGATGCTTTTGTGAACATTTTTGAAACCTGCTATTGTTGTTGTATCTCCCTTGCAACTGTGAAATTGACCCCTGGATGTCTTCTCTGTTTTTGACTTATAGCCCCCCGTGTGATGTTTACTCACCGTGTTGTTGCCTTCGCCCTTCCGTTTTTTAGATGTTTTCCCCCTTGTCTTTCGACCTGTCTTTTCCCCGTGGTTTTGTTTTTCCCCGCATTCTTACCCTTGATGCTTCCGATTTCAAGTGTCTTCTGCCTCCATTCTGTCTGCAGACTGTCCCTCCTCCCTAGAGTGGATATGATAGTCTCTTCCAATCCATAATTAAGTGGTCGTGTTTCCTTTTCCCCTTCTCTGAACCCCTTTTCAAGAGTCTCCCTCCCCCACTGTTGCTGTAGTCTTTACTTGAAGTTACTCCCACCCCCCCAGATTGATTTCTGCCCCACAAGTCCCACGTTCTCTTTCCTTTTTCCTTCACCTTCTTTTTTATCAACTCTTTGCCAGAAGAAGGAGCCTTCTCATTTGGTTTTTACTTTTTAGATGTTTCCTGCCCTTTCCTTTTCGATTTCTTTCCTTCCTTTTTGGATTTTTTTTTTTTCAGACGCGAGCCCCCCCCTATTATCCGCCCTGCACGACCTTTGGTTGCGAGCTCATCCTAAGATTGTTACCCTAGTCTTTTTCTTTCCAGGCCTTTCTGATTCTTTGTAACCCTTTCCCTCCTCCCTGATGCAATGCTTCGAGTCTGAGCTTTTTTTGTTCTCCCTCCCCGACCGCCTTCTCAATACGGCTGGGTTTCCCCTGCACTTGTTTTCGGATGGGACTTTACCTGCTGAAATATTCGGCTTCTACCACCGGAAATAGCCCCGTTTGTCTTTTGCTCATAATTTCCCCGTTCTGTGGTTCGTGGTCCCCCTGTTTGCAGGTGTATTTTTCCCTTCTGGTGTCCCCTTCTGACTGCCCGGCCGGTGCGGTCTCCTCGCCTTTCTGGATCGGTTCTTTTCCCCCTTTGCGTTTTCCACCCGACGGATGACTGTCGAATTTAGTGTGATTTTGCCGTCTCTGATTTAGCTGATCATACTTCTCCTTTCTTTCGTCTGTCGTCCTGTTGTTTTTGCGGGCTCCTTCCGCTTCCTTTATCCCTTTCCCCGTCAATCTTTTCTGTTCCCCCCCCCCTCTTCCTGTTAGCCTCAGCATCCTTACTGATTTTTTCCTCGCTTGTCGGGTGTGTCGATTTCCACTACCGATCCCTTCCCTTCTTTTTCCCCCCTCCCTTTTTCCCCCCTCTGTTTTTACTCGCCGCGCTGTCTTCCTGTTCTCTTTTTCCTTCCCTCCCGCCCGTTGCGGTTTAGTGCCTTTTAATCTGTTTTTTTCATGTATTCCCCAAATTTTGTCCTTATGACTGGGCCTGAGTAACTGAAAGTTTGTTGTCTTTGGACCCCTTCCCTTTTGGGGTTCGTACTCGCGGTATTGTTAGACTGTCAGCTCCTCCCCAGTATATGAGGTCTCTGTTTGTATTAATTCCCCGACACTTCCCATTTCCTTTGTGTCTTCGAGTTAAAGACCCCGGTGAATAGTTCTATTTTTCATATATGGCAAGGCAAATATCTTCTCCCTTGAACCTTGCTTCCCCTGGTCTTCCCGTTTTATATGTACTCGAACCCCCCCTCCTTCTTTAGGGACCTCCGACTCCTGGTAGAAAGTATCGGTTTTCATCCACTAAATTTTTGCTGTCCGCGCGTTTTTTTTTTGGGTCGCCTTCCTGTCTGTTTTGCCTTGCCTTGTTTGCGGTGGGCACCTTTGGCAGTCCTACCCCATCTCCCCCTCTCAGTGGGGGGATTTGTTTTACCTTTTCCTTGTCCCGTCTCTTGTGTTTTCCCTCTGTTTCCGCCCCCTCATTGCTGGTTTCTACTCCCTGCTTCGTGCTATGGTTTTTTTTCATGGACTTTGCCTCTCTTCCTCCTTCCCATCTTTCCCCTTTTTATTATTCTCTCTACTTTTGATGTTTCTTCCGTTGCTGCAGTTTTTTTTTTAATATGTGTTCCTCTTTCCGACACCTCCCTCTTTGTTGCCCCCTTCCCTTGTTTTCGAGCCCCCTTGTTACCCATGTTTTCGACCCTCGACGAGAGACACCTTGCCTTTTATCCTCCTTTTTCGGTCGGCTACCAGACGCTTCTCCTCCTTTCAAACCTGACGCCTGTTCGCCAAGAGCCCCCAGGCCTTATTTTCCAACAGCTTGTCTCGGTGGGTTCCTTCTGTCAGTTAGGCCCTCCTGCGTATACATTTTCCGGTATTTTTCGGAGAGTGTGCATGTTTTCCTTTTTTTTTTGGAGATGGCGTTGCCTTGATGTCCAGCGCCCTCGCTGAGACATCTCCTAATAATCATATTCGTCTCTGCCTTTTTCCTAGTTTCAACACAACCCCACCGTCAAACTCTCCCTCTCACTTTTTTTCCCGCTTCCCGCTTCGTGCCTCCGGTCTTGCCCGGCTTCTTCTCTTGGGATGTTGACCCGGCATGTGGGCCGATCTTCTTTCACCCCGCCGTTTTGTACCTATTCGCCATGCCATTTGCGCTGTCCGACACTTTCCACTCTCTTGTTTATTTGACTGTCCCTGGGGGGCCTCTGCGCGAGTCCCTGCGACGAAACCCACATCTTTTTTCCGTGTCACACTTTGCAATCGACTCTTGCATCCCCGTCACTTCTTTTTTTTTGGGGTCCAGCTCCTCCTCAAAGTTCCCTTGACCCCCGGCCATCACTGATTGCCTTTGTGGTTTTTTCCTACTCTTATTTTTTATTTTTTTTTTCTGTTAATTTTTGCTTTTTTCCTCCCCCTGTTTTTAGTGCTCTTTTTTTTTGTTTTTCTTCCCTTTTTGTAAAGAGCCCGGAATTTCGCTGTTTTCCAG
>Ga0179593_1429616_pt1 | contig 10820 bp, 11 predicted proteins | sample CZODoug2_1_08_16_FD_185931 | JGI IMG/M metagenome (GOLD analysis project Ga0179593, IMG submission 185931) | Vadose zone soil fungal communities from Angelo Coast Range Reserve, California, USA - CZODoug2_1_08_16fungal (PacBio error correction) | ecosystem: Environmental > Terrestrial > Soil >... | reverse complement strand
CTTGACTTGCAGATCGCCGTGACTACCTCCCCGAAACATATCAGACGGGTCACCTCCCTCCCTTCCTTTTTTTATAGAAAGTCTTACCCCCCCATTCTCGGTTCTTGCCCCCCGGATTTCTCATTTGCTGACTTTGCTGCCCTTCTTCATTAAGGTGTTCCCCCTGATCCATAGTGGCAAGAGTGGTCCTTGCCGGTCGCAAGCCATCTCTAGCTTCTCAGAGGAAGTTTCTCTCTCCCTCCGGCCAGCCATCTCGTCGCCGGCCCTTCTAGAGAGGGCAGAGCCCCCCATGGAAACCACCAGCCCCACGGTATTGACATCCTTTTACCAAGTCCTGAGCCTCTTCATTTCAGGCACCCCGATACAATTTTGCGACCGCGTTTTTCGGTTGCGTGTCAACAAGCAGCCGTTGCTTTTCTCCTAAAGAGACGTGCTCTTTCTCGCAGGGCACGCTCCATCGGGACTTCAGATCCCCCGAGTGGGGTCTTTTTGCGTCGAGTTACGAGCACTGAACTTGCAAAGACGCAGGACCTTCCGCATCGACCTTCGCAGGCCCGTCCCCTTCAATTTCCTGCGCTCCCTTCCGGGCGGAGCTCGTTTTGCAAGTCCCATTTTGACCCCCTATTTTCTTTCTTTCCCAACCTTTCTCGCCAGTAGGGTACGTTTTTCACATCTTTTCTTTTGAAGACCCTTTCCCACTCCAACCTTACATATGGCGACGCATTCTTAATGGAACTTTCAATTTTAGGAGTTTTGCCCCCTCTCCCCAGGTTTCCGGGCTCGTGAATCGTGTCCCCCGGTCCTTGATAGACCTTTCTGTTTCAACCGACGCTGGTGAGCTATCCCAAAGCCAACCTTTGAGCTTTCCTCCTCCAGGCGAACGTAGGGAGAGCCTATGGTAGTGAATTCCTGAGGCACCTCTACCTCTCTGAGCATGTGTCGCGGGTCTATATCGTTCTCCCCATTTTTTTTACAAGGCTCCTCCAAGGGACTACTCAAGAGGCGTGAGTCCTTTAGAAACACAACCTATCCCCCCCCAGTCCGGAGTGGTTATGCCGAGCAAGAGGACGCGGCGTTTGCTGCTCACCCCGAAGAAAGCCCTCTTCCCCCCCTCCAGAGAAGTATCTTCGGTGCTGCCCTGGGAACGTAGGATCGGTTTCCCCTGATGCGATCGTCCAGAGCATCTCTCAGAGTTGACTTGTGTTTATCACTCTTATTCTCTTCCATCTTATTCTTGAAATTCTGAAACCTTTGATATGGACATAGTCTCATCTCGTACTCGTGAGGTTAATTCCCGAAATTTTTCCTCTCTTTCCCCATTGCCCCCGACTGGGAAGTGTCCCCAGACAGCCTCAACTTTGACCATTGTCCCCCTGACTTTTTTCGATTTTTCCCCCCCCCGAATGCTACTCGCGCGGTTTTGACTCGACAGAAAAGGCGTTCTTGACGTTTGCAGCGTTAAAAGTCGGGGCGGTTTATATCCTTCAATGATTACCTCGCGCTCGAGTCTTAATCCTCTTCTAAGTGCCAGATTCACCATTCGTTGCACTCGTTAACCAGGCCGAACGACGGCCCTCTCCGTGCGACCACTTTCCCAGTGCTACAAACTTGAATTACTTCCGCCTTGCTTCTTGATTCCCCTCCCCCCAGATTTCTTCCAATATTGTTTCTCGGAATGTAACCTGACGTTGGGAATCCAGTCGAAGTTTTTTTTGCCTCCTTTGACTTTCTACTCTTTGTATGCATCACCCCCCCTTTCTCAACGGTAGTGATGCGGATCCAATCGGTGATCTCGCACGGTTATTTTTTTGACGCTGGAAATGTCCCCCCTCGACGCTCTTCCTTGGAGACTCACCTGTTCGCCCTGAGAGTATTTCGTCGCTCTCCCCTCGATCAGCTCCGGTCTTTTACTTCCTTACCTCCTCACCTTGAGCGATCGATTTTCTTTTAACGAGCAGGAAGACCTTTGCCCGAAGATACCCCTGGAATCTTATAGAGCGGTGTCTCCTCTAAGAGGTTTTTTGATTCCTCCCCCCCAAGCGACCCTAGGTCTAGGTTCTTTCAGTGACTGATCCCTGAATTCCTTATGACAAAGCGACCCCCGAGCCAATGATGAGAGGTTCCCTCTTTTCCCCCCCCCGTCAGTTTCCCCCCTCTGTCCGAGCCTGAACCCCTCCGTATTTTTTCTGTCATTTTTTCATCCCTTTCCTTCTTTTAAGACACCCTGAGGCATCTTCCTCCCTTAGTTCCTAGCTTTTCACCGTGACGGCGATTTTGAATGATTCCGGCCAATTTTTCTCTGGCCGACCCCAGGTTCCTTCGAAGTGTCCGAACAACAAAGAGAGATAACATTTTAATCTCCCCCACACCTCCTTCCTCTGACAAAATCCCGTTGAAGGATCGGAGGGAGCACCAGAGGACTCCCTGAGGTGGTTAATGGCAGCTACAATAGTCCTACTTCTGAAGCCTCTCCCCCCCCGAATGATAACGACAGCCCGCGGATCCCCACTGTAGTCAGAGATCGTTTCACTCTCGCTGACGCGAGTCCGCTTACCGCGCGAAACTAGTTTTATTCCCTCTTTTTCCCCAGTGGGCCACCGAGGGCCGAGATAGTTTGACCCCTCGTGAAGCCCGCCTTTTTTAACCGATGGGACAATTTATACCTTTTTTCCCTTCCAGCTGTAGTCGCTCTTCCCTCCCAGAGTTTCCCATTTTACTCTTTTCACTAATCCTATAGTTGTTGTTGTGATCTGCTTCTCCCCATTACACGTCAATCAGTCCTCGCCCGACATAGTCACATGATCCTTTTTTCACAACGTGACCCTGCGCCCCCGTTCACCTTTCGAGGCACAGCCTGATTAAACGCCGGGCCGATTTCCCCCCGTGACATTCCTTTCTTTTGAACTCCTCCGAAGGCAGTTATGGAGAGTCCTACCATAATTTTTCCTTAGTATATCCTGGATACGGGCCAGCAGTGTATTACCTTCCAACCCCTGTTGGAGCCCCTCCCCCCCAGTCCTCCTTTCGACCTGAAGCTTCTCCTTTTACTTTGGATTTCCTTCTTATCGGGATCTTTTAGAGATTCGCGCTATGTTGGTTTTTTTGTGGTTTTTTTTTTTTTTTTTTGGCATGTGGCTTCGTGCACGCGGCTCTTCTCATTTTTCTTTAGCCAATCCTCCTAGACATGGGCAATCCCTTTTCATCGCCGGCAACGTCGATCCCTCTCTTTTTTCTGAATCCCGAGCAGGCGTTCCGCAGCTCGACGCTCGTCCATAAGTCTCCCAACAACACTTGAGGTCTTTTTCTTCGGCTAATCCTCACCGCGTCGCACGTTTGCACCCCCCCTTATCCTGGGTCTCCGGCGCCACCGTTCTCTCCCCGGAACAACTTCGTTATTCGACTGACAGATTGCCTTTTTTTTTTCCCTTTTCGACGGCTGGAATTCAGGACCCTTTTTCGTCGCAACTCTCCCCCCCTCCCTCTATCCTCTCTCCCCCCCACCTCTTCCCCTCCCCCCCCCCCTTCCCCCCTCCCTCTCTCGCTCCCCTCCTCCCACCCTCCCTCATCTTCCATCACTGTCTCTCCCTTCTATCTCATAGGAGGAAACTTGTTCTCTTAGGGGCGATTAGCCCCGTTTCTCCCCCCTCTCCTCGGTTATGTCGTCATCGTGAATCCACGGATTATTCCAGGTCGGCGCCGTAACTTTAGCCAATTTTTAGTGCTCCGTCCATCGTACTTCCCCGAGGTTTTACATTCAGTGAACATGGAAGGCTGCGAGATCAACCCCATCTGGGCCTTTCCTTGCTCACGCAGTGTTAGTTTCTTGGCACTTTCCTCAAGAGGAGAATGTCACACAAGATGAACCTCCCTTCTCTTTGTTGTCCAACTCGGGTCCCGTCCACTCATTCCCGACGCCGTTCCCAATTGAGGAAAGTCAGAGTGGCCCCTCCCTTCCTGATAGTTGGCCGTTGCGATTTTTTTAGGCCATTTCAAGACGATTAGTCCCTTCGGAAAACGGAAATCGCTTCCGAGGAAGGTGTCTTGGCCCAGCGCCCTCCTCATCTTTTGAATCATAGTCTAGCTTGGCAACCCTTTTCTGCCCTCGATAACCACATTCCATTTTTAATTATTGCCACGTCACGACGTGAAACTTCCCCCCTTCGCCGGATTAACCCTGCCAGCCACATTCTTGTATTTTAATCCCTTCAGAAATGGTACATGACGCTGCTCTTTGACCCCCAGTCGGCTTTCCCTCCCAATGAAACGACCTTGCGAGTCCCTCAAATTGCTGTTACTCCAGGTTGTCGGCGTTAATCCGTCCCGTAAAGTTTTTTTCCGAATAATCTCCCGATGGAACTACCCTCTCTCTCCCAATATTACGACGATTCTTGTGGTCCTCTCTCGCACTTCCACCTCGCGACGTGCGCAACAGGAGCGCCCCCTAAATACGACCCCCGGTAGAGATGAAGTGTTAAGACGGCTATCCTTCACAACGCCGGACTCGGTCGCGTTATTCAATACTGCGCGTGTGATATGGTAGGAGAAATAGTAGAACGCTGTCATTTAGAAGCGGCCTTCTCGTCAGTTCCTTTCATCTAAGTCCTTATGCTTCGACAAGAGACTTTCAGCAGACACATCAGGTGCTTTTACCAAGGTCGCATTTAGTCATCAACTTAGTTTTTAGCCCCAGCCCTCTTAGTGATAGCTACCACTCCGCATTTTTTTTTTATAAGCCGACTCTTCTTGTTGAACTGTGCCCCTAAACCAGCTTCTAACCTCCATCCTATCGCACTCAGTTTCTTCTGCAAGCACCCTCTGAGAATCGTTCTGGCAATTTTTCCCCTTCAAGTAGCATAACCAGGTTCAAGGTTGTGTACTGGACTTCCCCCTTCCAAATCACGCCGCGTCACCTGCCTCCCTCTCACCGCGTTTGAGACCCAGCGTTCTCCCTATAGGACCCTGGGCAAAACGGCACGACGTGCCCTGCATCGAAAAGTGATTACGTTCTCTTCTTTCCGAATAGATCATGGAGGCCGAGGCTTTGATGCCTCTTTGCCCTGTACCAAAGCTGGCTAGTCAAACTCGATTCCAATCCGCCCCGCCAAGATGGCAAGTCCCTGCTCTAATTTTCCTCAAAACAAGCCCTCTTACTTTTTACTTCCTCCCATCTCCCTGACAATTTTCCTTGGGGAATTACCCTATGAGTCCGATTGGGCTCCCCCCACTGATATCCAATATTTTCTCACGCTTGGCTGCCCGTACCGCGCGCTCGCCTTTGCACATATGGCCCCTTTAGTGCTCCCTTAACGTGGAGACATGTGTTTGCTTTGTCGGGCAACAATAGACGTCGGCTTATGGTGCCCCCATCCTTCTCCCCTTGTCAGGGGGGATCCCCCCCTGTTATTCGACTATCCGGTTAGACCAAGTGATTCATGACGTGCTATTGGCCCCCCTTATAGGTTTCGAACCGTCTCATCCTCGTTCGGTCTTGTTACGGTTCTATTCTCCTTGAAGTCGCTGAAGACTCTATTTGCATACCTCCGTTTTTGGTTGTAGACTCGATCCCGCTTTCCTTCAGCTCTTCGGGACCCGACCACTGCAAACCTATGGAAGTAACCCGCAAAGCTTTGATTCTTAAGTTCTTACTCGGTTATTTCCCCCCCCTCAGGATTCGCGACCCCCTGTTGATTCATGCCGGCGATAGAAGTTTCCTCGATTTAAACTATGTTTTGATTCGCGGTAACTCCGAGTCTGGAATCCCATCCAGTGAGGAGAATCAGATCGGAGAAATCCATTTCGAGTAGCGGACTACCAATCTTTCTTTGCACACATAGCAACCCCGTTATTGCTCCCAGGTGAGGTAAACCCATGTCATGAATATAATTTTTAACATCCAGAATTGATTTCTACCGACGGGGTATGCGTCGTCCCGTATGACTAGATGTTTGATAGAGACCGTTTCGATACCTGAGCCGCACCTTCCCCCTCTTAGCGAGTAGATTGAGTACTACGTACTTTGATCCCCTTTGCTTGACCATCAAAAAAGACTCACCCCCTAGATTCAGACCCGGCCTAGGGCCCCGGCTCCCTCACAGTACCTCCTGAGACCCTTGGATCTCTTCCAAGGAGCGCTTTGATAGGTTTTGAATTTTATGGAACATAGTAGCTCGTCCCCTAGTAGCGTTCTCGTCCAAGTTATGGTCTTTCACTCCCCACGTCACATGTTCTCCATCTTGACCCAACAGTGTTCCGGACATTTATGCGACGCACTACTTATTTTGAACTTGCCCTCAGATTGGGGGGACTGACTGAAGTCTCTTTGTCTGTTTCACGCCTCCGGTTCCGCCAGGTTTTGAAGGAAAACAGTGACAGATGTCGTCCTCTGTATAACAACATTCGTAGATGTCTATATTTTAGAGGTCCGTCTTCGGGCGAGCGGTTTTTTTATACTTATCCATTATGTGAAGCCACGAACAATGTGGACTTCTTCATATCGTTTCGACAGTCCCAGGAGGTTCTTACCCGTCTTCCGCCGATATTCGGCTTGTTTTCGACATGACGGCGTGCAGCTCCTATCCTCCAACCCCTGCTGACCCCTTTTTTCGGATGAATGCATGAGACCCCCTTCTTTTCTCCGGAATATCCCGCCGCTTGTCTGCTCGCAGATTTTCCTCTGAATCGTTCGTTCGCCCTTGGGCGTCATCGTCCCCGTGAACGTGCCGTTTGTAACCCCCCATTCATTTCAGCTTCCTTCGTTTTTCGCTTCTGTTATCCCCCTGCATTTCCTTTCCTAAAAGGTTCATGTCCTCTCGTATCCCTTGGACCGCTTTCCTTCTGATACTTGAAGACAATTTCGCTCGTTTGCTGCCTATCCCCCCCCAGACCGGTCGTACCCGTTAGGGCATCCTTCCTCCCCTCCCCTCTTCCTTTTGAAAGGTGCTTGATGATTTCCTGAATTTCCCTTTCCCTCCCGAATCGACAGAACAACCGGCCTTTCTTTTTTTGTGACTGTTGCGCAGCCCAATAGGTGTGTTTTTGATTGCAAATGGAATCCCTTTCACAGTTGTGTACCAATCCCCGCCTGCGGACTTGCTCGTCCTCGTCCTTACCGTTCCCCTCGTTGACTAAGTTCAAGGCCCTCCCCCAGCACGGCTCCTTTTTCAAGCATAAACCATCCAAACTTGACCCAGGACCAGCATTTCCCTGCCTCCTATTTTTTCTTGCAGGAAATAGAGGTATGACCCCACGTTGGGCGGTCGGGTCGTTTGATTTAGAGGTCCTTGCCCATCACTCGCACCTTGTCGGAAGGCATCCCTTCTTTTGGATATCCAAGTTCGGTCGGGCTAGCCTTGATTTTCCCCTCGACGGTGTAGGACTTAGAAATTACAACTTTCCTCCCCCCTTCTTTTTCGCGTTGATCGATCCTGGTAGTTAAGATGCCCGAGAATCCCCCCCGTCGCCCTCCCGCGAGGCCCCCCATGAGCATTCCAGCTCGCCACGATACGTTTTTTCTGCCTCGGTAGCCTTTGTTAGCTCTTGGTTCTGTGTATTTGATCGTCGACTAATCGTACCCTTTAGGTTCCACTGTCGCGTTTTTCCAGTCGACCACCTTTTCGCTGAAGAATCTTGGACGCGTCCCACCCAAAACCCCACAGTTTTTTTTGGGGGGACTGCAAAGTTTATGGATCTTCTTAACACCCCCCGTACTGGTAAGCTCGATGAACGACGTATTCCTTTCCCTACCTAACTGCGGAACCTTCCCCAGAGCCCCCAAAGATAGCCTATCTACTCAATAGATGTTCAGGGATTTTTCCAGCAAATGTAGTCGTCGTTCCGAAAGAGAGTCAAGTCTCAGATCCAGCCCCCCCAACGTTAGTACACCCTTTCTTTATAGTCCTAGAAAGAATACTGAATTCACCCCAATCAGGGCTAGGGGCGGCGCCGTTCGGAGTCTTTCCACTGGTGGCTCAACGTTTCAGCTGGGGAAGAACGATAAGCATTGATACGGCCACGCCATCGAAAGACCTCCCGATTTTAGTGGCGAGGGCTTTTCCCCGAGAAATTTTTTTTTTCTGACAAAGTCAGGGTGGGACTGAGGCCTAATAGTTGCCCCCTAGAAGCGTGCCTATTTTTCACGAGGCTGACTCCACTGCAAGGGTGCTAGGGTCTCGGTAGGAGTATTGGACCGCAAAGAGTTGGGAATTCTATATTACTCCTGACTCGTTGTTTGTTTGAGTTTTTCTCAACCACGTGCGATCCGCTTGCTTACCCTGTCCCCCTAAATGAGACCCCTTGCGGAAAATCAAAAAAAGGAGAGCCCCGTGGTTTACCCTCTCTGGCCCCTACCGTCACATTTGGGATTAAAACTTGGAAGACTCCTCTCTCCTGCATATGTTCGTCCTGGAATCCCCCCCCCCTCCTATGGTGTTTTCACCCCCCTCCAATCTACTGTCTTCGATAATCGGTATGCCTCTTCAGAGGATGTCCCCCCCTACAAGTTTCAGCCTCCCATTTCGCTGCCACGTCCATCCCTTTGATTTTGCATAGGGTAGCTGTGAGCACAAAAGAGGTCTCTCTAGAGTTTGGCAGCGGGGGCCGTGCTCTTTCCATCCCGCCTCGACAACTGATTGAGGCCCCCCACTGCGATAGTCGATGATTGGGTACTTCTATCGTTTGTCGGAAGATCAGTTTGACTTTTCTAATCAGGATCGCCCAAACCGCCCGGTTCTCCGGTATGCTTTGCCATTTTTTGAAGTTACCAACTTTTTTCCGCGCACCCTTTGGTACGATGGTAAACCTTTTCTGCCGACATTGCACGCCCTTCTTAGGATTTTTCAAGAAGTTGTCAAATTCCACCATCGGCCACCTCTTATCTTCTTCCCCCCAAAAGTGTTTTCGGAGCCATTCTTCTCTCGATAGATTTCTCTGACGACTTTATTTTCCGGTCACGCTTTTATGATCGCCTACCTCGGTCAGAAACTTCACTTTAACATTATTCTCGCTGGACTCGTCGTCTCTGGGACATCCTTTTTCATCCTCCCCCAGGCGCGAAATTCCCGTGGGAATGCCTGTTTCCCCTCCTGCTAGTTCTTGGGCACGCCTTCCCAGCGGATCTGTTCTAACCCTGGCGCACTCCCCCTGCTTGGCTCCCAACGTCGGGTCTTCCTCCGCCCCTCCGATTCGTGGTCTCTTGCGGACACAGCAGTCTCGGTGTCAGTAAAGCTGCCTGCACTGTTGGATGTTTATCCCACTAATCGTCGCATATTTCTTCCGGGGTGCCCGGGTCCCTTTGACTTTCGTCCCTCTTGGAGCTCTTTGTCTCATCGACGTCTGTTCTAGTTTTACTTGATGCTTACTATAAATCTAAACCCCCGCGTCAAAGTTTTTACCGTATTCCGAGTTGTCGGTATCCCCACAGCGTAGGTAACCTTTTTTGATCTGCCCTAACCTTTCGACATTTTGAATTTGTACTTTGGCCTCATGTTGAGACCCTCCCTTTTGGCCCTTCCACGCAAATAAAATTCAGCTCTTGCCCCCTGATTCCCTATAGGAGGTTCCGTACGGCACCTTCTCAAGGATATTTTACTAAGCCATGTCGAGACTCCTCGCGCCCCCAGATTTAAATATGAATTACCTTTTGTTTTTTTTAGATTTTTCCGAGCATTCGCCCCCTCCTCGAGCCACGTATCCAGGGACTTGACACCGATTCCCCCTGCCTCGTGTCGATCCGAAATTTCAGCGGCGGGCCTTCCCTCCCCAAATTAACGAATAAACGCCTCTTGTTCCAGTACTGACCACGTTACCCCCCCAGGTTTGACTTGGGGGCCCCGGAGAAACTCCCCATTCGCAGATAAGCATTGGATACTTAGGGCCGAGGTCACCTATTCGGAGAATCTCCCCTCCTCCTGAGAACATTTGAGTATATGAGAGTAAAACAGAATTTTCGTCCAGCGAAACGAAATACCCCCAGAAGTCAGCCCCTTCCCTCAGGATTCCTTTATTTCCCCTCAATACCGGTGGATAGTACTACCGAGTGGGCTGGCCCCTGGGCTCCCAGGTCGCCCCCTCTGCACGGGCCTTTAGTCACCCTCCCGGCTCCCCCAGATTTCGATCTCCCCTGAGTCCAATCCCCTTCTTTGCGTCTGCATAAACCGCTCATGTTGGGTCCCGCGTTTCCGGCAACAACTCACCGATCGTCCTTCAATGCTCACCGTCAGGCTTGATAATTGCCAATCTTTTCACAAGGGCCCAAAAGAGCATCGGCCCGGTGAGCAGGTTTCGTCCGATGGTTTGCCTTTGCCTTTCGTCCTCTCCGAGGTCTGTTGATCGCGGCGGGTCGTTTCGCACTGTCCTTTGGTCTTCGTCCCGCGTAACGCCCCGCGCGCATCGATCTCTGTGCCAGCCTCTTCACTGCGCTGTCGACGTCCTTTCCTTATCACCTGCAGCGCCTGTTTGACTCTAAACTGCGGCTTCCTTTTTAACTTTGATGAAGTCCGGTATTATGCGTTACCCAGAGTGCTTCCCCCCTGATTCTCTTTGCGATTGTTGAACCAGATTTCATTCCCGCGCGCTTTCCTCCTTCAGGCGCTATGGCTGCGTGCTTTCTTCAGCACGGAAGCTTGAGCAGGTCTTATGCCTTTGCCCTCGGCCACCCCCTCTGAAGGCGTGCCATATTCCCCTCTGGCCACCGTCGTCTCTTGGACAATATTCTCACATTAGCGTTATCGGTAGGGTTCCCCAGAATCTCTTTAAGAACGTGCTAAATTTCCCTTTTGCGGTGAACTTCTGTTTTTAGGTTTTCAGGCTGAGTTTTGAAGGAT
>Ga0179593_1424375_pt1 | contig 10820 bp, 11 predicted proteins | sample CZODoug2_1_08_16_FD_185931 | JGI IMG/M metagenome (GOLD analysis project Ga0179593, IMG submission 185931) | Vadose zone soil fungal communities from Angelo Coast Range Reserve, California, USA - CZODoug2_1_08_16fungal (PacBio error correction) | ecosystem: Environmental > Terrestrial > Soil >... | reverse complement strand
CCGCCAGGATGGCTCAGATGTTTGAAATTCCCTAATCCCCCCCTGTCTCCCCCACACCCTTATCTTCCGTGTGCTTCCCTCTCGCCCCCGATGGCGTCAAGTTTGATGGGAATCTTTTTACTATACGAACCGTTTTCTCCCGGCCTGCGTTATCTTTTCCCTGAAAGGGCTTACCGCTCTTTTTTTCCTGCACCCTAACCCACCTTCTTGTTATTTGTGATAGAGACCGCGCCACCAATGGTCCGCGTGTCGGTTCGGCTCTATTTTTCTTTTTCGCCGTCCTCCTTTCAGTGTACAACCTTCTTGCTGGCCTCAGGGTTTTTGGGCTCTCTGGAGACGTTTCAGTGCCCCTCCTGCAGTGACGGATTTATATGGGCTTATCTAGAACCCCTACTTTCCAGGTGTTTTCCTATCTTGCCTGCCCCACAGATCCCCGGAGCCAGTTTTCTGGCGACCCCTTTTCCCCTGTCTCGGGGGCTATCAGCACTTTTTCCGTCTAATCCTTCTGTTCCCGTCTCCCCCCCGAGTTTGCCTTATGGTTCAGAATAACTCCCTTCCATAGTTACTGGATGGTCGGTCATTTTTTTGAGAGTCCGGGGATATCCCGTCCCTTTTTTCGTGCGCTGGTAGTCCGCCAAGTTCCCCCCTTCACCTCTCCTCCCCTAATCCTTTCGATGGCCTTACTTGGTGTGTCTTTTTTGATGCTTGCTCTGTGACGGCCGAACCAGTCTTTTTTTTTCGGCCTCAGTCGCCCATCCTTCTCTCAGGTCCTCTTTGGGGGAGAATATCTTCTCCTCCAGGGTGCTAGGCACACCGACATAGAAACCCCCCACCCTTTTTTGTGTACGCGCACCAGTTCCCCCCCTTTCTCCTTCAGCTGAGACCTACTTGATCGATGACTCGTCTCTGGCGTTCGAGCTCCTTACCGCCTTGCCCCCCGGTTCCACCCCCTTCCGTCTCCCACATTTTACTGTTCCGGCATTTTGCCCCCCTTTCTTGACTTGTTTAGGACTCAAGCTCTATCCTGCTCGCCATCGGCCCCCTCACTTCGTTTTTCTCCCTTGCATCCGCGGTCCTTCCGGATTAAGCCGGCACCTTTTGCTGCACGTTCGGGTCCCGCTGAGTTCCTCTACGCGCCCCCTGATCTCTTCCCTGCATTGACTTTCCCTCGTGCCCTCCGGCGTATTAGCAGGACCTGTAGTCTTGAGTGCCCCTCCCCTTGATATTTATATTCCCTCCCCTCCTCCCACCCCTTTTTAGTAGTCAATGGGCTCTGCGACTCCAGCCTCGGCCTCTTTTAGTAGTCTGGCCAACGTAGTGTCTCAGTCCTTGACCTCCTTTTCCCCGTTTCGTGCTATACCTTTTAGGCGTTCATACTCGTCCCCAGGCCTTTGGTTTTTGACGCCTTCCCCCTATGTCCCCCTTGTTTAGAGAGCATCCAAAGAGATAGGATCACTAGAAGTTTTGAAAAAACTGCGGTGCGTTGGGTCCCCTATCTCTTCTACTTGATCACCCCTACTTCATGAAGCCGGCAGATTTCTTTTTCCTATTTTCGACCCCTTTTGTCCCCCTCTCGTTGAGGAATGGGACTCTTTTTCTTTTTCTGTTTATGGCCCCCCAATCCAATTGTTCTCTTATAGCTTATAGTTCGACCTCGCTGCCCTTCTGCCCGTTTTCGTTGCGGGTTTTTCGGGGCGCGGGCCATTGTAGATGTACTCCCTTGCGTGCCTTTTTCTCGTGAGATAAGTTCAGGTGTCGCCTAACTGCTCTTAACAACAGTCCTTTTTGTTCGCCTCTTCTCCCCAGATTTCCCGCTTTTGGGGTCCCGCTCGTCATTGAAATTGCCCCTATAGACATTCGGTGAACGGATGCTCCCTTGTCTTTTTCCTGATTCGTGATGGACCTAAAACACGGGCCCCCGCTCCCTGACTCAATAATTATTCGTATTTTTTGCCCTCACTTACATCTTGGATAAGAGGTTGCCCATTCCCTCGGGTAAGTTAGGTTCCTAGGACTAACAGGAGCAGAATGCCTTTCCCCCCCAATTGACTTTTGCTTCAGACACACTTTCACTCATTCTAATTTAGGAATGCCGCAAGAGACATTCTCTTCGCCTTTTAGATATCCTAAACGCTAAACCTTTTATTTACTATCTGATTTTTATTAGTGCAATTGCCCTTTTTGGAATGTTTTCTTTCCCCGCCTTCTGCCTTTCAATTGGCGAGGGATTTTGTGAGTAGTTTTCCCACTTTCCCGTTACGTCTAGTCCCAGAGCGGATATATCTCCTATGAGAGACTACATCACCCTATTTTTTTTCGACTTAAACTTCCCCCCCCTAAGCGTTGCCTTGCGGTCCGAAATTTTCACGTAAACCCACTGCCCCTTCTCGGTTTTAAGAGTATCCCCTTTGAACTGACGGCCTCTCGAAGCCTGCCAGACCAATATTTACTCAGACGCTTACTGCTGTTTCTTCCCCTTCTTTTGACCTGTTTTCTGTTGTGTATCTTGCGGGGGCGATCTTGGATGAAGAGTTTCCACCCGCCTTGCAGTGTAGAGACCCCCTAATGCTTCCGCCTTTTTTTTTCCTAGTTTTTTATCCTCTATTTGCGTGTGCCTTTGCTTTCTTAAGAAGACGTCTTTCAGATACTTTGTTCATTACCTCGCCGACCTATTCATTTTTGAGCCCCCCTCCTTCGGATGTTCCTTTTTGGGTCCTCCTCTCCCCAGTTGGCTGAAGTGTTTCGTGCGAAGTTTCTCCATTAACAGAAGCCTACCCCCCCCCCTCTCCCATCGCGGGAGTTTCCTTTTTACCCACCTTTGCGTCCATCAGATTAGATTAGGGCGCTCACGGTGTAGTATGACCTCTTAGGAGCTTTTATTTCTACCTCTGCCTCCGACGTCTGTTGGAGCTGAGGGTTTCTTAAAACTTTCTTGGATATCTCCCTTAAGCCTGTTGTGTTTCGCTAGTGATTCTACTGGTAAGCTTTGTAAGAATTCATTCACGGCCGTCTCGCTTTTCCAGATGCTTTCCCCTTTTTCCTTTTTTCTCTCATCAGTTTTCTCACAACGCTGTGCCAATGGTCCCCCTTACGTCCGTCCCACTTAGGGCCGCACCTCCCGCTTTCCGTGTTTAATTGAGTCCTAGCGCCTGAACTCCTTTTATCGCCTCTCCCTTCGTACCCTCTATCCCCTATTTAAGCTCGGTTACTCATTCTTATTAAGGGTGGGTACCCTTTTCCCCGGTTGACCATGTACCCCTATACCCTATTCTCGGGTTCTAGCATCTGTGATCCCTGGCTTGTTTTACATTTTTTTGTGCTTCGCCTTTACACATTTGCTGTTTTCTGTTCTCCACCCTCCGCTTTGTCCCAGGGATACTTTACTTTCTACCAGCAAGTCCGCCCCTTCTCCCCCCCTCCTCTGCAACCAGATCTCAATCTTCTCCCTTGCCCATTTCCATGTCCCCTGTCCCTCCACAATCATCCAACTTTCAGACCCTGACACCACCTTCGATCTGTCGACCGCTGCTTTGTCCCACCGCGGTTGTTTTACTTACAAACAAGAGCTTTTCCCCCCTCTCTACCTTCATGTTTCTGGTTTTTGTTTCGCCGTCTTGCTGCTTTCAGTCCTTCACAGCTGACTGGCCTATGTACCCGACAGGCAGCGCCCAGTCCTTCACGAATGGCAGTGTACCTCTTCCAAGCTTTTTGTCCGATTAAGAGCAGTCGAGAGTTCTTATGCATTGTCTGTTCACCTGACACGTTTTTTGAATGGGGTTTCGATCCGAGCCGTGTCTTTCGACTGCCCGGGACGCGCGATACTCCATCGCCAGCTTCTTCCGGAGCTTTTTTAGGACCTGCACCCATAACAACTAAACACCACGGCTATTTTTTACCCTACTTAGCCTCCTTTTGACCGTCTCCTCCTCCTCAAGCGGCGTTGTTTCTATAGAAAACTCTATCTCCAGAGTACAGATGTGCTTACCCTCATTTTGTTCGTTCCTGTGTCGCCGTGACTATACGTGACATTCACGTGGCGCGTGTCCTCCAACCCACATTGTGTCACCAGGCTGGGTTCAGAGACATACAATCTGTCTGCCACCCCCCTTTACACCGTTCCGTGGCTTTCCCCACTAAGAGATAGCCTGGCCACCCTTGCAAGTTGGTCTATTGTGGACGATCTGTTTTTTGGATTGCATGTACTTCCATCCGACTTAGCTACTCCGGTTGATGCATTGCTATTTCGACGATGACCCCTTTCCGTTCTCTCTTTACCTCTTTAACTGGTCCACCCTCTTTCCCCACATTTTCCCCGTCGATTTATCAGTTTTCTTTTTGCGTGGATTTAATCCCTCCATGCCGGCCACTTGAAGACCCCCACACTCTTGGAGCGTGCCCCTTTTTTCGGCTTGTATCTGATCGACTGGTCTCCCTCTCGTCCAATGTTTTTTGGCAGGGGAACTTTCCCCGTTGCCCTACACGGATTTTTTTTTCGGCGGCGCCTCTTGTCGCCCTGTCTTTCGTTCCCCAATTCCGCTCAATTCCTCCTCTTTTCCCGTGGATCGGCCCACGTTCCTTTTTTACATTTGCCTTTTGGCGCTCCTTTCTTTGTGTCCGTTGCTGACGTTTTTTACTAATCACTGGTGGTAATTTCCTCACCGGGCCTAGACTAACTAGCACAAGACCGCTCGTTTTTTTAGCCATCTTCCCACTCTACAAACTCTTTCACTCACAGCCGGCTTCATCTACTTACCCCAGCTCCCTCCTCTGCATTTGGGTCTCCCCTTCGGAACCTCTGGCAACTCATCCACCTGGCTTTCTCTCCTTAGATCCAGAGTTTCCACCTTCCCCCTGGTTCATCGGTCGGTATCGTGTCCCCCGCTAGCTTCATTTTTATATTGTTCTCCGGCCGGTGGACTGATTTCCGTCTACCTCTGTCCTTCTAGCCTGTCCCCCCTTCTTAGTCGCACCCTGCCCCTCCCGAAATAGACGTGAGACCACCTGTCTCGAAGACCACCACTTTCCCAACCGCAGATGTCAAGCCACCTCTTGACCCTTTATGCACGCATCCCGTACCTCCCCTCTGTCTATGCCTGTGTGAATCTGTTGAGGAAGTCAATCCTTCTCCCCTCAAGCATCTTGGCGACATAAACGCAGAGCCTCCCCTCCTTTTTCACAGCGTTAAAACGGGTTCACGGGTTTCTTCCCCACTTCTCTCGACCTCCCGTTCTACTTCTTTCCTTCTGACTTCTACGCTACTTTTTTGCGTGAGTGCACGATGTCGAAGTACCTCGTCCAACTCCAAATCCAGTTCCTCTACAACCGAACCGCCGGTCGTACTTGACTACATCCTTTTTTCGCCGAAACATACCCGTCTCTTATCTTCCCCGTCATTTTTTTCCCTTTCTGATCAAGCACTGTCTACCCCCCTCTCCCCCTCTCCCCCCGAATGGTTAATTTCCTTCCTTCTTTTTCGTGTTTGTACGGATCTCATTCCGGCCCCACCGTTTTTTGTGATTTTCCCCCCTTCTCTTTCCCTTACTTTCTGAAGCGACTCGTATCCCTCGTGTCTCTCTCTGTGGACCTTTTCTCCCCTTTTTTTCGAGTCTCTTGTTCAGACGAAGTCTGTCCCGTGCAAGACTCTGTAATCCCGTTATCATCCTCCGGCATTGATGTCCGGCGTACTCCCCCTCCCTCTTTTTCTCACATCCGCCGTGCGAGCCATGGTCTATCCTCCCCTCCTTGTTCAGTGTACCTTGACCGAGTCACCCACATGAGACTTTTTTTCCTCCTCTGTTCCCTGTATTTCTTTTATCTGGCGTAGTCCCCTTGCCCCGCCTGTTAAGTCTTCTTTGCAATTTCTTCTTTTTCTCCTTTCCCCCCGTCTTCCCCTACCTGCTCTCACAACGTTCCATTTTTTCAGAGTTTCGACAGTGACTGGATGATGTCGTTGAAATTCGGACCCTGTGCCGCCTATCCCAGTTATTGTTAATGACCCTTTCATTTCTCTCTTTTCCACTGTTCTAATTCTTCTCCCTGAACGTGCGAGTCGCTACCTCTGTCTTTCCCATAGAGGGCTCTTCCACCGCGGTCTCTTTTTCTTAGTCGGAGATTTCCCCCTTTCGGCAAATTTGACTCGTTCTTATTTCCTCAACAGACCTTTTTGTTAGACCCCGCGTTTCCCTTTCGAGCTCCCTTTTTTTTTTCATTTAGTAGTCTGAGTTCTGCTCAGTGCGTCGGTGCAAATTTTTTCCTCACCATTTTCACCTTTCCAATGTCTGCGGAGTTCGGAGTGTCGAGGTGCCTGGGTGTTTTTTGGTGTTTGTGTGTATGCTTTTGTTTTGGGTAGACTTTTTTGGCGCCGCGTGTGAGTTGGTTGTCGTTGGGACTTTAGTTAGTTCTCTCTGAGGTCCCATGTTTTGGAAGCCTTCCGGGTAGGCTGGTGTTCCTCTTTTCTCCCCCGCAACTTTCCCTTTGGTGAGATTTCTCCAGTCTTTTCTGTCACCTTTTTTCATTTGATGCGAATGGTTCCTTTTCCTCAACTTTGGGGGTGTTTGAAATGTTTTTTTTTTGTTCTGGAGCTGATTTCCGTTGTCTCCCCTTCCTCGTGTTCCACCTTTGTATAGTAGATTCGCTTTTTGCTTCCTCAGCCCCTTCCTCCTTGACCCCGCGTCTTACCCCCCCGTCGACTCCCAAAAAAATGTTTTCCAGATTGTCCATTCCCGATACCGCTTCTTTCTTCATCTGATTAACCCTAGAGGCCAACCGGCGGCCCTACTACTCCTGACGAAAATCCCTTGGTTTCCCGGGACAACCTTTGCAAGAAAAATGAGTCTCTCCTCCCTTTTACTTTTCATTTCCTGGAATAGTTTTACAACATTCACTGAGTCTCCTCTTGAAAAGAGTGTGTCTTTGCGGTTCCACCTGAGGGTAATGCAAACCTTTCCCCCCCCCCACCGATAGGGAAAAACTCAATGGCGCGGCTTCCCCTTTTGACTAGGATTTGACGATGCACACATGCCCGACCAAAGGATTCGCCGAAACACTCCGAACTGAAAGGTGCCTTTCTTTATTCGTGAATATTCTACACGAAACGGTCCCCAGATGTGGCCTCCTGAATTCCAATTTCTATCTCGGAACCAGCCGGGTTTCCCTCCCATTTTGAGTAACATGAGATAAAATTTATTTTTTTTTCTCACAAATTCCCAAACCCTTTCCTAAGATAGGATGTGAGCATTCATGGCCTCATAATAAGTTGTTTTTCTCTGTAGAGAGCTTTTTCCCAGAATGATGAATCAATGAAGTTGGATGTGCTTGCTCCTCCGTTTTAATGAGCTCAGCCCCTATCTTTTTCCCCCCCCTTCTTGTTTTCACTCTCCAACTATTGCCCACCTCCGATTCTTCGTGAGTAAGTGACCCCCACTACTATCTTAGCCTTGCCCCCTCATTTCTGGATGTGCTTGTTGTTGTTTGTGTGCCCCCTCTCATTTCTTCATTCGCTTTCTTTTCTTCAATGTACTTTGGTTTTTGTTCCCCCCTGGAGTTTAGCCCATTTGTTGTACCGTTTCTCCAACACGTACACAGGTAACCGTTTGCATTTCTATTTCATTTCTTTTTTTCCGTCTATAGGGCGTTTTTTACATGACCTCACCCCCAGTAGCTCTGACGTTCTCCCGATGTCCAGACGCTGCAAGTTTTGTGGTGACCCCCGGAGGATTGGCTGTTCGTCTCTTGAGCTCTCCAGACAGTTGTTCCTGTCCATTTCCTCTTCGACGACCACGATAGAGCTTGTTTCTTTCCGATTGGAAGCGGTCCTTGACCAATTTTTCTTGATACTTTTTTTTCCTCTTTTTAACGTAAGGGGTGCCCGCTATCGGAAGGGCCCAAACTCCTCGCGGAATAATAGACATCGAGCCGCTCGGTCGCGGCATAAGCTACCCAATTAAAAGAAGTCCCTCAAGAAAGCCTCCCCGTCAACCCCCCCCTTTTCGTAAACGGACTGACCCTTGCTCCCGATTCCAGATTCTAGCGAATTATCGTGGTTCTTAATGCTCCGGAAGGTCCCCTGTTTGATCGACGGCTTCCCATGGCGAATATTGTCCATATCATAGTTCCCAACGTAGATCTTTCTCTTTCCACCGACAGAATCCCCTCCCCATTCCCGAGAATGACACAACCCATTTTTCCCACTTCCGGCTGTACTCACTAGATCCGCCTTTTTCATGTGTGCTTTTGTCTTTCCAGCAACCTTACCAACGGCGCACTTAACGCTGACAGTTTGCCTTACGTCCAGCTGCATAAAGTTAGACTGCTGATCTCTTTTTTTCTCTCTCCTTGGCGACATTTATGTTTAGATCTAAGAAACTCCTTCCTTGCAGCCTACCCCTAGTATTTCTTTTTCCCTTCAATTGCCTAACTCGAAACATGAAAACTCCCTTTCCAGTTCTCTTCCCCCTCCTTTTGGAGGCTAGCCCCATCTAAGAGACATCTTAAGATTGTCGAAAACTCTTCCCCCTTACAGAGCATGGCAATGCATCCGATTCTTTACAACTTTTTTATTTTTAACTTCCCTCCTTCCCCTGTATATCGCCAAAGGTCCTTCCTTTCTCGAGAGTTCATGGGACCGTGAGATTGCTTCCGTATGTACATTGTTGCGCAAGGCGTTTATATTGGATTTGACATAATACTTTGTTTTCTTCTATTTCCCAAGCTCTTGACTATTTATTCCGAGTTTTCCGGTTTTGCACGCGGAGTTTTGCCCCCCACCGGGGGTTCCTCGTTCCTGAGTATCCGATCCTTCATTGATGTGATCCCCCTTTTCCTCACTAGATCATGAGCGTATTCTTCTTATTCCTCTGTAGCAAATATTTTCAAATTCCCCGCGTTGGCCCCAACATTTTTTTTTAAGATCGGACTACTTTTTTTTCATGTTCCTATCACGTGTACGGCTTTCGTCAAGACTTCCTTCTTTTGATCATGCCGCGAATGCTGGTCTTGCGCTCCGTCCTCTCCTTCCCCCCCCTCTCTGCTCCCAGAGCCTGAACTTCCTTCTTTTGTACTAATTTTTTCTCCCGTGACCTTTTTATTTTCCTTCCTTTTTTCGAGGCGACCTTCGCATTTCTGTAATGTATGCTCAGCCAAATTCAAAGGGCGCCTTTCTCTTTTGACGAAGGCCTTTTTCGCCCGTGGTGCTCTCCTTTGAGTTGTTTTATCCTTTTTTTTTTTTTCACCTTGTCACTCGTCGGCTCTTTCTATTCATCTTTCCATCTGCGGCGATCCTATCCCCCGGCGAAGGTGTCTAATTTCCCTCATAAGTCGGTTTTGTCCCCATTCTTTCGATAGGGGAGTATTACCTCACTTGTGGGCGGCTTCCATTTCTGGATTTTATCTCTATATCTTTTTTTCGAGGAAAGTTCCGCTTTGGGCTTTTCTCTAGATTATCTGCTCTGTCTATTGCCCTCTTACTCTCGTTGATAAAAACTTTTAGATTCCCCCAACCCCCCACATTGCCTTTATTTCCAATGACCTTTTCACCGTTTTTCCTTTGCGCGCAGTTCATTCCTCCCGTACGCAGGCAACCGGAGAAAGATCCGCCCCTAACTTTCCCTACGTTGGGAAAGGGCTCCAAGTGAACCCTAACGACTCTAAACGATCCCCCTCGTTTTCTATTGTTTGATTTCTGAACTTACCTTCTCGGGCGTATTTCCTATTCCCTTTGAAAACGTGAAAGCCCTGTTATCGGTTGTAACCCCAACCCCCATCTTTTTTTCCTCTTTTGTCTTCTTCCCTTTTTTTTTATTCTTTCCTTCTTTTTTTATTTTCTGTCCTCCCCCTTCCCTCCTTCTCTTTCTCTTGTTCTTTTTTTCTTTGTTTTTTTTTTTCCTTTTTTTTTTTTTTTCTCTTCTTTTTTTTTTGGGTTTTTGGTTTTTGCGGTTTCTTTTTTTTTTCTTGTGTTTTCTTCTCTTTTTTTTCTTTTCTTCTTGTTTTTTCTGTTTTCTTTTTCTTTATTTTTTTTTTTGTTGTTTTTTTTTTTTTTTTTTTTTTTTTTTTTCGGTCTTTTCCTTGGGGTTTTTTTTTTTTTTTTCTTTTTTTTTTTCTTTTGTTTTGGTTGTTTTTCTTTCTCTTTCCTCCCTCTTTTTTTGTCATTTTTTTTATTCTCTTCTTTTTTTGTTTCTCTTCTTCTTTTTTTTTTTTTTTTTTTTTTCTTTTGGTTTTTTTTTGTTTTTTTTGTTTTTTTTTTTTTTTTTTTTTTTTCTTCTTTTTTGTTTTTTTTTTTTTTTTCTTGTCTTTTTTTTTTTCTTTTTGTGTCTTTTCTTTTTTTTTTTTTGTTGGTTGGTTTTTGTGTCTCTCTTTCTTTTTTGTTTTTTTTTTTTTGGGTTTTTCTGGTTTTTCTTTTTGGGTCGTGGGTTTTGTTTTTTTTTTTTTTTTTCTTTTTTTTTTTTTTTTTTTTTTTTTTTTTTTTTTTTTTTCTGGACCTTATCTCCAAGACTTCGTACACGCCTCTTTTTTCCCAAACCTCGCGAACCCCGTCAATGGCATCACCGCGTAGCCCTCCTCCCTCGGATGCGATCTTCACAACTCCCCCGCACCCTCTATCCCCCCCCCCCCCGTTGTCTCCCGTCCTGCCAGGTTCGTCCTCTCTCCGTGGTCTGTGACAAAAGCAACTGTTTTAAACCCCTCTTTTTGCTCCAAGAATTTGAAACCGATTAGTCGGAACCCCCCTGACGTTTTTTTCTCCCAATTTTGACCTTGAACCAAATGAGATACATTTTCCCCTGCGGCGCACCAATCCTTCCCACCAGCATAAGCTCTGACTATCG
>Ga0179593_1416241_pt1 | contig 10820 bp, 7 predicted proteins | sample CZODoug2_1_08_16_FD_185931 | JGI IMG/M metagenome (GOLD analysis project Ga0179593, IMG submission 185931) | Vadose zone soil fungal communities from Angelo Coast Range Reserve, California, USA - CZODoug2_1_08_16fungal (PacBio error correction) | ecosystem: Environmental > Terrestrial > Soil >... | reverse complement strand
CGCGAGGGTTGCTTCGACCAAACCGGTGACCTTTCTCGGTCCTCCCGGCTGGTTTCGCCAGGATTTTTTTTTTCTTCCTAACGTGGGGCAGAATCAACCATGCCGGTTGCGGGTGAGATCCCATGCCTTGTTTTTTTCAACACGTCTTACCTTTCCGAATCAGGCTTTTGCGTCGATCCCCCATCCTTTCTGAGTCATCCATTCCTCAGGCTGGTTTGATTGCAATTTTTTACATTCCGGCTTTTGAGAGAACCCATCGACTCCTCGCCTGCCTCCTTTTCCCCGTATATGAAGTGAAGACTTGTCTAGAATATAAAGGTTAAAACCTCTTCAACTATTTCAGTTCTTTCCTCTCTTAAGTTTCCCGATCCTCGAACCCGCTAATAGTAAGCTGGACAGGAAACTTCAGGGGCAAGCTTTCCCCAGAGGCTCGCGCTGGTAAATTTGAAAAAACCACTCGGTATAGGAAGAGAAACCATTTCCTAATCGTGCGTGTCGCCCTCTTCCTTTTCTTCCCTTCTTTCGCAGGTCCCTAAGGTATTTGTACAATAACCCTCGCTAACCCCCCCTCTTGTCGGCATTTTCGTACCCGCAAGGATGCGGAAACCACCCCCCCCGCCAACCCTCACTTCGGGAATGCTTCGCCTTTTTCCCCCATTTTCTAATCCCATACCTGTAATCATTCCGTTCCTATAGTGCACTTGAATCAACCGCGGAGTTAATCCCCGAATTTTATTGGCTGTAGGCCTTCAACCCGATTGGGCTATTGAGCTTTTTAAAATTTTTCTTGTCACTTTTCTTCCGTTTTTTCTTTCTTGGAATGCGGTGATTTATTACTAGACTCTCCTTATCCTTTGATAGATTTTCCTTTTTTCATATTTCATTGTTCCCCTTCTGTCTCCTTGTACTTTTTTCCCCCCTCTTAGGTTCCATGTCCGGCCACCTATTAGCACCCCCCGTTTGGTCCTTGCTTGCGGTGATTTTTAGCACGGGCCTCCCTGATGTCTTTTGATCATTTATCGGGCCCTTTCCTCGTCGGTAATGAAGTCGGTGTTGTTTTTAGGAGATGGCTGTTCCACGGTTTTGCGCATGTGAGATCGGGCCAGTGCCAGTGTGCCTGATTTTGTGAATCCTCTCACCATTTGATTGGTCGTGTTTCTTCCAAGTAGCGCAAAGCGTACCCCGTCGCGAGGGTTGTGGCTCTCTTGGATCTTTAGAGGAGGAGCCTTCCGATTCTTTTTTCTTCTTCACCCAGCATCTTTAGTGGCCCCGCTCTCTTTTTTTTTCACCTCAATACCCGTTGTTGAGAGAGCTCCCCGGATTTTATGTTTTAACCTCCACACGCATACGTTTTCCTCTACTTCTCCCCGTTACCAACAATAGATTCCCCCCGCTTTTGCCGCGGCCCAAGTTGCGAGGTCTTCCCCTTTTCCGTCACCTTGGCACGGAGAACCCATATTTTCGTCCTGGCCAGAACTGGTTAATTTCCCTCTGTTCCGGCGCTCCCCCTCCTATTCCTCTCCAACTTTTTTCCGACTGGCTTCTTCTACCTTTACTTTCCCACGACATAGAATTTCGCTCCACAGCACGCTCCTATTCCCCTACCCCCACTCCCTCCCTCCTCCATGACCAACGGTCTTTCACTTTTCCAATCACTTGGCCCCTTTACAATCACGGCTGCAAATAGGCACCCAAGTAAAGCTTCCCAAAATACCCAGTTATAATCGTTCTATCTCCTCAGTTCCCCCCCACCGCATTCCCTCCTGCAACAGTTCATTCCCGTTTCCTTTACAACAGAGCCAACTTGATCCTTCCACTCCGCCTGCCACTTCGGCTCCTACTCCTTTTTTAATTAAAGGGTTGGAATACTAGTCTGAAACCCCCTTTGTACTCCCCCTTGAAAATCCTTTTTTGACAACTTTCAATTTCTGCTCGTATGGAGTGGGTTTTGCGTTTCTTGTAATTGCGCCCAAGTTCGGGGCTTTAGATTTACCCGCCCTGAAACAATGTACCTCGTACCAAACATTACTGCTTTCTCCCCGCACCTATTAGTCCTTTTGTTTTCTCGCGTGGTTAAGATGCACAGAGGGCGTTAGGGCAGCTTGTACCTGACGTTTCTGACATGCTCGTTACGATTTTGATATTCGTTCTCGTGTCTCACTCGTTTCTGCGATCTTGACCCCCTCCAATTCAGAGAGGTGTACTGTAAGATTCTTTTTAGTCGTTTTCCGTTGCAGCTTCTTCCCGTCACATAGGTGGCGTTGATCCCCCGCTTTTAGTTTCGGTTTGAATGTACCCGGCCATTTACCATTACTTGCGCATTCCTCTTACCTTCTGTGGCTTAGTTAGAGCCCCCTGATAGGAAATCCCTCCACGTTGTGGCCAAGAAGGTCGATTGCGCCTCCCGTCTTTGCTTTTGATCTTCCCCACACTTCCGTCGGAACCCCCCCCCCCTCCTTCGCCCCCCTTTCGTATTTAAAGTTCCGGTTTTTTTCTGTCCAAATGCGCCGATGCGATCCTCTCCTTATCCACCCCTTCTGATTCGCGCTCAATTCTCTCCAGTCCAGCTTTGTCACTCTTGAAGGTTTCCCCAGCCCAATTTTAATAGTAGAGTTCCCTTACCCTTCATACCTGACCCCCCCCTTGATTGGGGATGCTCCCTGTCACCCCTCCCCACAGATCCTTTCCCCATCTTTCTATGCTTTGGAAACCTTAAACCCCGTACCGTGGAGCGAAAATCTTTGTTTCCCCTTATTTTTTTTCACGAGTTCTGACCTCCCTTCTCCCGCGCCCCCACCTCTTGACCGTGACACTCTTCGTCGGATCACCCTGGATAGGGTTGCTTTAACACTTCTGGATCTTTTTGTAGACTCGATGGCCTCCGTTCTCCATTTTCCCTCCTGGCCGTCCCTGGTGCGTGTGAAGATAATCGCCCCCCATTTCTCCCCCCGATGCTTATAAGAATTTGTACGTCCCCTGAACCTTTCTTTTTGCGTACCATACGCTTTCTCTACCAAGCAAGAGTTTCCTCTCCTTCCCCAGTGCGCTCAGGCGGTCCACGATGCAGTTTTTTCCCTCGGGCCTTTCCTTCGCTTGAGCAAGTCCCGCCTTTGGTGACTGTCCAAATCACGAATCCTCTGTCTTACCTTCCTTCTCGTTTTATCCTCCCTCCCCCTTTTTGTCAGAGATACGTATTCCCCCCCTTTTCATTCAAGGATTGAAGGTCGCCACTGGACGTGATTGGCTTTTTAAAGCGCCATTCCTTTCAAACACCGAACTCGGTCATTCTCCCTCCCCTTTTCCTTGACCTATTCGCAACGGCAGTTCTTTTCAGAGGGGGGCGCGAAAGTTCCCCCCCCCTTTTAATGTTTGAAATCGCAGGAAAGATCGATCACCCCACCCCCCCCCAAACTTTTTTTTTTTCTTTTTCCCCCCCCCATTCTCCATTCCTTCTCGTCTCTTTCAGTGTTTTGACCCCCGCCTGTTGCGCTGGTTATGATCAGTAAGAAACCGTTTTTGGGACTGTGAATGTATCCTCTGCCGGATTTCTTCTAAGTCGACAGAAGTTTTTCCCCCAAAACCCCCGGTCTCTTTTCCGGTAGGAAATAACCCTTTTCGAGTTCTATTTCTCATCCGGTCCGTTCCACTCAATCGCTGTCGGGTATATTAGATGTGCCCCTTTTTTTCATAGATAGTGCTGTTCGGATATGTGATGGTGCGTTCTTGCGCGTCATTCAACACCCAAGCAAGGCTTGTTGATAGCCTTTTATTGTATCTTTTTCCCTTACAATGTGACCTGCAAATCATTTTTCTGCACCAGTTATATGCCCTTTGAGACTCCCTCCCATCGGTTGTATAAATGAAGTTATCTTTTCCGAGAGTTGATTGACCTCTACCCTTCCCTTCCTATTCCATCCTACCCGATTGACAGGATTATTTACTCACATGACGATTCCAAAACGCCGCGTTTCTTCTTAAAGGGAGTCAAAACCCTCTCTTTTTCAACAAGTTCAGTATGGTCCCTGACGCGAAGATAAAATCAAGAGGAAGAAGCGCCGGAAATGCTTTTAGATTTCGTCCCCCCTCTATAGAGAAAGCCTAGAGAAGTGGGATCCTTTGGTTTCCTATTCCACTTGTACCTGATCACTCTTTATTTCTACCTAACTCTTCGTTAAACTATGTACCACTCTCGTGATGTTTCCGGACACTCCATCCGAGCCCTCTTCTCCTTCCGGAAACTTCAAATTTTTTCTGGAGGAATGCCTTCTGTTCATCTCAACCAAACCAGATGTACTTCCTCTTTTTCCCCAACTTACGAATAGTTGGAGTGCGCACCGCTAACTTTTCTTCCGATTGCGAAGGTTTTACGCAGGCTGGTTCGCATTCCAGCCCTTTCTTGGTCTTCCCTTCCTGACGTCTGATGAGGCACCCACCCCCCTGCAAAACCCTAACTCCCTCTTGAACCCTTCGATTTTTCCAGTCTAAGTATTCCCGGCCCCAAGTATCCATTCGTATCTATAGATTCCACTCTGAACTTCCTGCTGATTTCATATCTACGTATGAGTCGGCAGGCATGGCCTCATTGAATTTTCCTAACCTTTCGAATTTGAAGTATTTTCGGTTTTGGTATGCGGTGGTTTTATTGATTATCGTCGATCATAAATTTTTCTTTATTTTTCATATCTTTTTTTACTTGGCCTCTATTGGCAGCCTGGTTCCCCCTTTTTACATGAACCCGTCTTCTCTCCAGATTCGTGCCCATATTTCTTGACCCCCCCCTCAAGTTGTTCAATGTTAGTTGTTGATTGGGAGTGGCTTTTCCGGACCTCTTTTGTGAACTTCCTCTTTTTTCCCCCCCATCTTTCTTCCTCCCGTCCTGCAGGTGGTTCTTTCTTGTTGGCGGGAGAGAGTGGCAAGGCTTTGAAATTGACAATCGAGGAGCCTCAGACCATTTGCTGAGTTTGTGGTCTTCCCGCCATGCTTTGGCGACGGCAAACATCCCGTGCTGTTTTTCTCTCGGTTTATGGATATTTACTGGACTTGGCTTTGTGGATTTTATGAACAGTCCCCCCCGAAGTAAATTTCTTTTTTTCCTTTCTTTTGTGGTTTGTTTAGAGATATCCCTCCTTTTCTTCAGACCACAACGCATTGACTTGAATATACATCCATCCCCGAGACGCCCCCCTCCGGTCTCTTCTGCCGCAACCGAGATTTTATCCCCCCATCAGCAAATGGCGGCGGCTCCCCTCTTTTGCCCAGACTGGTGTACTTGCCCGCTGCTGCTTCCCGTCCCGCCCTTCTTCGAAACGCCGACGTCTACTTTCTAGGTTGCAACCAGAATTACGCTTCAACCCACCGCGGTCGATCCCCCCATCCTCCACTCAATTAACGCCATGTCACAAAACTTTTTCCCCCCATAATACCCGAAAAGGCAGTCCTCTACCTTCCCCCGGCTTCCAATAGCAGTTGCACTGAAAGTATCCCATTAACAATTTCCCTTTCCCTCGCCTCAAGCCTTGGTCCCAATTCAACCCCTCTTAACCCCTTGCCCAGTTCCCACTTATGGTCACCCTCCTGCAAGAGTCCAGCGGGACCTTCGCCTCATCACTGGCTATGCCCTTCAGTCGTTTCTCACACTTTCATGCCTCTAGCCCTTATCTTACATGTTACCCCTTGTTTTGGTGAACCAATCCCTCCCTTGCCGCGAATTGATTTTTTGTCATGGGTTGTTGTCCTTCGTGCCGCAGTTTCTTGACACAGGCGTTGCTTTAGATTAGTTCCATTTCCGAAACACCATTGCGCCCGTAAAGACACATTTTCTCCCGCCCTTTTTTTCTTTCAGTTTTGATGATATATACACCGTTGTTTTTAATTAACTTCGAGCGCTGCAAACAAACACTTTTCCCCTTCCAAGTTTCATCCTCGTATTTCTTTGTACTCAGAGTTCCCCTAGTAGACCCTTGAAGCTTTCCCCCCCCCCCTCAGAGGTTGTGATCCTCCTGTCCTTCCGCTTCCGTGAAGTCCTAAGGACTGGAACGAGATACACTGTACTCCCCGCATGGAGGCTTTCGCGCTGTCCCCGGCCAATCCGTACCCCATTCTCGGGCATTCCTCGTCCATGTGTTAGTCGTCAAGGATCACCCTCCCCCCTGAAGTGTTACGAGCGGATGTCCGTCTCCCTCCCCTCCCCAACGGCTTCCTTTTTCTTTTGCCACCCTTCTGCGCACCTTCATTTCCCCCCGGTTTGCTTGGTTTCAAGGTTTCCCTGTTGGGGCCCCCCCGTCCCTTTCGTATAATCTATTTCTCAACCAGGTTGATTTCGCTCTGCTTTTTCGCTAGCTGGCTGTTTCAGTCTTCTGGGCAGTATCCCCCTCCGATCAAAAAAGCGCCCTTAACATGTGACTTTCGCACCCCCTCCTTTCTTGGTGCGGTTTTAGACTTTACCCCACTGCATTCTACACATATCCGACACCCCCTCTCTTTTCGTTTGCACCAGCTAAGAACCAGTAGGGAGGCGCCCTCTTCTTTTCTTATTTTTGCGGCCCGGATTTTTCATCACAGCTCCCCCAAATTCGCCAGTTGCAACTTTCCTCTACCCTTCTGGTTTTTCCTTACCATATGGATAAGCTTGTATTCCCTTGATTATACACGACATGCCTTATCAGGCCCGCCCACACGGGGGGCTGTTTTTTTGCAGCTTGCCCCCATCTATCCCTTGACCTACTCATGGAATGGATCCCTTCTGAGCCTTCTTCGCAATTTTACCCTTTTTTTCCCCCGTGGAACGTAATCGTTTCGTTGCGCCTCTGGCCCCACTCTTTTCATTCTTCCGTATTGCGTTTGAGCCGATGAAATGATTTAAGATTGATTAATTTCTGATGAGCTTTGATCAAGGTCCCCCTCCCCCCATTTGCTTTTTCCCATTGCGTTTGACTACCGATACAGGACTTCTAGTAATAATACGTTTTGGTTTCTCTAATTGCATCGGTTAACGGCATGCCAGGTCTTTCAAAATTGGCGTTTGACGGCCTACAGCGTTCCCCCCGCCCCCCAACCTGATGACCACCGCGCCCTTTGATCAAGATGCAACCCTAGAGCACGACCTGTACTTGGACATTTGGGACGATTTATTTTTAACCCACCTATTGTGGCCCCGAGGGTGCAATGATAGTTGTCCTCCATCTAGCGAGAAGGGAAAATACCGTTGTTTTTTGTTCTGCGCCGACGCCACGTTGGTTTGTCCTGCTTCGGCATGTAGCGCGGAGCAGCTTTCCTTTACCATTTCTTCCGTTCATTGCAAACCACCCATAAGGTCTTGACTAATAGGTAGTAATGTTTCCCTGACACTGGTTTCTCTTTCCCCGCTCATTCTCTTTTCCGCTTTACCAACTCAGTTCGTTCCTTTGTTGTTATTATGGTTACCAGATTTCCTCCTTGAATAGGAGCTGTTAGTATGTTAAGGGCGCGCGCGAGCAGAAAACAACACAATCCCATTCTTTTTTTTCACTGCTCAGCACATGGGTAACTCTCCATACATTCCTGCCTTCCTTCCGGACCCCCTTTTGGTCCTTTTTTAACGAGCGCGAAATCCCCGCCTTTGTGCATCCAATCAGAGTCCTTCCTGCGATTTTGACTTGCCCCGCGACCCCACCTGGTACAGAATGAAATCCGACCGGAGGGTTTGGCCTTTGTATTTCCCTGCAGGTTTTTTTTAAGACCCCCCAATTCGCCGTTCTGGTGAGTTTCTCTCAAGTTTTCCCTCTCTCTTTCCAAACCAACGTTTTGAGAAGTGCCCTCTACGGGAGTAAGATAAACATTTCCGAAGACGCCAGCCGCAGTGATCCCCTTTGTACATTTTCTTCATTCGCGAACGCTACAAGATGACGCACCATTTTTAGGTTGGTGACGATTCTCATTGCCGGACCCCCATTAGAAAATCTCATACACCTCTCTTTTGCAAACTTCAGAGTTACCTCTATTTCCTTAGAAACCTCCTTTTCCCCACCCCCATTTTAGCCCACTACGCCGCACTTCCTTGACCCCTTGGACCCTTTCCTTTGTTCGCCTGATTTAGGACCCCCCCCCCTGATGAAGATAAACCATCGATCGGGGCCCTTTCTAAATACATTCTTACGAGAGTGTTTTCTGGTTCCTCGTTTCTGGTTGCAAGATCTTGATTTCCGGTCGTGAGTAATTGATGAGAACCCCAATGCCCCACCCCCATAAAACTTAGAGTAAGTACTCATTTTCAATTTCTTTTTAATTCTTCCGTTTATCTTTTCTCTCTCTTGCCATTCTCTGTAATACCTCCTTGCAGTTAAGAGCCGCAACAACTGTTCTGCTCTTCCTGATCCCTTGTCACTTTTTACCCCGGGCTTACGTTTTCCTTTTTTTCTGGACGATTTGGACATGTCCTTGCTTTCTTAATTTCTATTTTTTATTTTTAGAGTCGGCATCTTGATATGGGCCCCCTTGGTTTGTTGTAAAGGAATAAGAGGAGGTCCACTGATTCGGGCAACACATATTTTCCACTACCGTTTGTCACATGGCGTATTTGCGGGAGGGTCGCCCTTTTCGCGCGGTGATCCTTTCATGTGGGCCCGGTTCCCAAAAAATTTAGGTTTGCTTCGTTGCTATGATTTTGTATCTGGCCTTTCTTTCCTTTTACTTGCCCTGCAGGGACCGGGACATTTCACTTTCTTGACCTCTCTGAGTTTTCTCTCTAGCCCATTTTCTTTTTTGGAACGAGCAGACGAGTCCGATTTCAACCGATTGTGGATTTGGCATTCCTTTGAGAGTACGGCCCCGGTGTTTTTTCGGTGACCCCCTTTCCCATCCGAGAGTCTATCTCTTTTCCCTCCCAACTCATTGTGTCAGAGATAAAAGTGATTGTGGTTTTTCTTATCACCACCCTGCTTCCTACTCTTCCCCGCTCCCCTTAGAAGCAAACCCACTTCCCCTTTACCTGATACCACTCGGACCAGTTCGAGTGATACCCAAATACGAAAAGCTTCTGAGTTTCCCCCCCTCTCTGAGGACAACTGTGAAAAGCTGCCTTTAGAGAAGAAAGTACCGTCCCCCCCCCTTGCGACACCGGCATCCGTCTTCTTCCCTTGCCCCCATGAATTCATAAGAACCCACAGTGTTCTTGCTGAAACCCAATCCCTCCCCCCCCCCCTACGTCCTTCAAATGCGTACCTCTCTTTTTGCCGCTTCATTGCTCCCTTATTCAGTTACACTGCCCTGCTTGCCCCCCCTTTCAAAAAGCAGAATGCCCCCAGTAAAAGCTGATCCCCCTAAATCCGTTAGAGATCTAAGAGCCCATTAGGTGCCTTTCATCCCGGAACCTTACAGCAATTCTTGCCATCCCCGCTTTCACCCCCGCAACGAGTAAGGGATCTCCCTGCCCTCAAACTTTTTCCTATTCCTCCTCTTTATACCGGGATCATGGGCATCTCGAACGAACTGATTAGTCGTTTTTTTTTCCAAATACTTAGACGGTAAACCCCTTCCGCTACTTGCCCTTCAAGGTTGGTTTTTCAGGTGTGGTCCCCCCTGTAATCACACGTCCGAAATTCGGTCGATGAGTCCCTATTTCTTAAAATCCCCATTATTAGAACTCTTAGTAAATACTTCTTGTTTCGCACGGTCCCGACTCCCTTAATGTTCGTTTCCTACCCTTTTCAGGTGAATGCAGTGCGCGGCCAGCTGTCCACCTGTCCGGTCTTTTAACTAGTTGCGGGAAGCTTCTCTCTTTTCTAGTGTCTCCCAGTCGCGAGTTGTGCAATTTGGTACTTCCTTGAAGATTTGTACTCCTGCTTCCTACATGCACCTAGGCAAGTGCCCCAGAATAGTTGCCGGACAACGAGCCGCCACGTCTCGACCCTATTTAGTCTGAATGTTCAGAATGTTTTCAACTTCCAAATAGTACAACCCCTGATACGGAGTGTTCGTCCTCTTTCCTTGTCTTGGTACAGGACGCTCGCTCGTGTCAAAACTCTTCTCCCATACCACCTTTTCAAGGCGGATGCACGCCGCATCCCCAGAAACCCGGTGCCTTTTCCTGAACCAATTCCCGTACCTAAAATTCTGGCGAAACCCCCATACTTTGTGAGGATGTACTACCCCTTTTCCGTTTTGTTATAAACCCCCGTAGCGAATGAAGACCCCCTCTTGCCTAAACAGGATTGCTTCGTCTCCTTCTCCCCTTCCTTCATCATATTGGCCCTCCCTGTTATGATTTAGGAGGTCGCCAATTTCTCGAGCCACCCCATCGTCCCCACCGTTGGCCTTATCCAGTGCTTTTGGTGTTCCTAGACGTAAACGCCCTTCACACCTCCTCCCCCCCCTTCGATTCTTTTCTCTCTTTTGTTAACCCCTCACGCTGCAATTAAACGGGAGCGCACTGTTATTTTTCCTCTGCCCCTGCGCATTGAATCCGTCCCAGGAAACCCAAGCCTTGACTTGAAATCTATAGGGACCCCAACCTGCTCATGTGTTTTTTTGCGACCCCTTCTTTCTTCCGCTGTAGAATCGCTGCCATACGCGGAGCACATGAAGATCCTTGCAGACAAAGGTGTCTTTCCAGTCTCCAGAGACAACATTTGTAATTCTATCCCCCCCCCCCCTCTGAATGGCACTGATGAGCTTGCTTTCCCCTCATTCTCCACATGAAAAACCGGTTGTCACGTAATAGTTTTTGTTCTTTGCCCCCTCCTGCTTGGACTATGAGTTCGAACCTGAACGAGGTTTTTTTTACCCTGTGTTGTTCGTCTTAGTCCAATTAATCTTAGGAACATCCTGACTACTTCTGTAGATGG
>Ga0179593_1377053_pt1 | contig 10820 bp, 6 predicted proteins | sample CZODoug2_1_08_16_FD_185931 | JGI IMG/M metagenome (GOLD analysis project Ga0179593, IMG submission 185931) | Vadose zone soil fungal communities from Angelo Coast Range Reserve, California, USA - CZODoug2_1_08_16fungal (PacBio error correction) | ecosystem: Environmental > Terrestrial > Soil >... | reverse complement strand
GATCAAATCGGCCCAAGATTCCCGGTGAACTTGAGGTTAAGAGTTTCGCGGTTCTTCACTCTTCTATTGGATAAGCTCCCCCTGATAGGAACCTCCTATTTGGATTTCCTTCGGTCAAATCTCGGTCTTCCAACAAGCAAACCCGTCGATCACTGGCTCCCCCGGCAGACGAAACTCTAAAAAGCAGTAGGAAGACCTTAGACTCTTTTCTGCGTGTAACCCTTAATTGAATAGGTCTGATTTGCGCCAGCACTTCCGTCCCCCATGTTTCAGTTCTCCTCGCTACTTGGCGACTCCTCTTTTTTTCTACCTCTGTTGCAGTAGCCCCCGGAGTGGCCTTCGAGGATGGCCTTGAGCACGATTTATTCTCCGTTTCACATCCCTCTTCAAACTGATTTATCCTCAGCGATCGAGTATCGCCAATTTCGCGTCGGCGTCTCCTTCGGTCTTCTGCTTTCGTTGCTATGCTTGGTTTGTTTTGCCGCCTCTATTTGCCACCTAATTCTTGTTGAGTTCCGGTTCCTCTCTGATTGCTTGACTCCCCAAAATGTACCACATTTGACAGGGATGAAGTCAATCTCTTCAGCCGGGGCCCGTATTAGCCTGAAGACCTTTTTTGAGAGACTTTCTCCTGAGTGCTTTTTTCGCCTTTCCCCCTTCCGGATGCGGTCCGTAAAGAGCTTGGATGTTCTTACGTTTTGCAAGGCGTCCACCCGACCTGCAGGGAGAGGCTACTAGTCAGAGACTTGAAAAGTTCCTTTGCACCTGCCCCGCCGATTAAGCCCGGTTGCCAATGAGATTAACCTTCCGTGAATCGGGCCAGTCTCGACCTGAAGTTTTTAGCGTTCTCTGTTCTAGCTGCACGTACTAAATTACACACTTTGCCGCCACCTCTTTAAGGCCGAGCGTCAGCCTTTTACGGTATCCTGCCCTCCGCGACTGAAGCAAATCGTGTTTCTGTCCCCCATCTGATAAGTTCCCACACTCCGTGTGGAGCTGACCTTCCTCCTGCGAATGGCTTAAGAAGAGTGCGAAACAAGATATCTGTCCACAAGATGACCTCTGAAGTTGAGAGGGCCTTGGGAACAATAGTTGAAAGTCGCCTCACCGGGGACCCTAGGTGTTCCTCTGAGAGAATTTCGCCCCACCAGAAGCATTCGAAGTGGACCAGGCCTCTCCTAACTAACCTCCTTAACGATCCATCTCTGATATTTCCCTTGTCCCTTTTACAGCGAGTCTTTCCTCTACGAATAAAGGATCTAAAATTAGTCTCATACTTCTCGGAGCTTTACTACCACCCCCCTCTCAAGAGCAATCCTCGCGTATACTTTACGATAATTTCGCTTCCACCCAGAGAACAAGTAAGAGGTTCTGTTCCACTAGCATTAACGCTTTCGAATGATATAATTGCCAAGAGAACGGCGGTTCTAACACCTTTCGCCACTTCGTTAGAACAGAGAGCCCACCACTAAGAAATTCCCCTGCCCCCCGGAACTGGCCACCCAGGATGCTTGGCCGCGATAGGTTTCCAGTCCAGTTACGTTTGGTACGTTCCCCCCTCTCTGGTTTCGGCTAGTCCATATGGACGCGCCGAAGCTTGTGGAGGTAGAAAAGAGACTTTTATTTACGTAGGTAGGCCCCCCCGGAGAACGCCTTCCACCGTAATACCCCCCCCTGACTTAATTTTTTTTACACGATAGAAGCCTACAGTCTCCCCCTCCGTCGCGGATTTTAGTCGACTCAGACGCCTCAACGGACTACGCTTTCAGGATCTGATCTTTTAACCAGCTTTATTGTTTTCAGCTTTGTTCAGTATGGTTCCCCGACTTTTCGTCCTCCGATGCCGATTCTACGAGGGTGTATTTTTTTTGAGCCAGAGACGTTGCAGCTCCCGGTCGTTCATGACCGGTTGTTTCCCATTCTGCTGCCCTTCCTATAGATTCTATCCCCCCCGCGGAGATTCGATCTAGTTTTCAGCGGCTCGTGCAAATACGTTTTCAGGGTCACGCAGCCACGTTTAGGATCGTCACTTCGTGATCCCAGCGGCCTCTTTTGGTCTTGTCATTCCACATCTCCATCCGCCCGACACCCCAACAGCCTTTTTTGGTTCCTTCTACCATGTGAATGGAGCAATCTTAATTCCGATATGATGCTGCTACTTGAGGTCTCCAACCCATGCCCCCACCCTTATGAAGCCATCTGACGGCAATAGTGAGTCGGTCCCGCCAAGGAAATCGAAAGAAGATTTGGTTCACCCCCCCCTTTCGCCGGTAATTGGCGTAACCCCCATATCCACGCTCACCCACCTGTCGAACTTTCCTCTATTCTTGGACTTATTCCCGAAAGTATAGGACCCCCATGGAGGTTCCTCCCCCCCCACCCCGAAACAAATCCCTTTTCACCTATGATGTCCTCTCCTAAGTTCCGACACCAAAGAAACCCAAGTTCTCGAAAACGGAGAGGCGGACTCTTAACACCCACGATCAAAATGAGAAAGATATACGGCATGAGAATATTGGGTATGACCTCGAACATTGCTTTTTTTCGTATAAGTGAGAGATTATCTTAGGGTTGGAAGGGATTATTAAGTTGGTTTAGTTAACTAATAAGACTAAAGCGGTCCCATCTAGCTTCCACCGGCCTTGTTTGTCTTTCCTTCGACTTGACCTCGGTACCATAGACCGGCCTGGAATTTCCGCACCGCCAGCCAACCCCAAGCAGACCTCAATAATACCATTGACAAGAAGATTGGTAAACTCCAACACCCGGATCATTCGATTTTGTCCAAGAGCGGGAACCAATTTTTCCCCCCGGATTTACAGACAGCCTGTACTTGTTGGTAGGGGTGTTTAACAGCCCGCGAAATTTCCAGCTCAATGCGGTGTAGTGCGGGGGACATCCACCAGTCCAGGGCCCGTTACAGCATCGATTACACCAGGGGATGGAAGAGATCCAAGACTGTTAAAACAAAAGATATTCTCCCGGGAATTCCTTCAAAGGCGGGGCGATGGACCTTAGTTTTCGGCAGTCACTCCCCTTTAGCCCGGTTTTGTCCCGGTAGTCAACCGTTCTCCTGATTTGAACTTACTTGTGGTGCTTTAGCGACGGTACCATTTTCGTCCCGCACTTATTTGATCGACACCAGATTCTCCCCCATTCTTACGTGCAGCCGCCCTTAGTGTTTGTTCCCTTCTTTCCTCGCCAGCCGATTTCCGGCCCCCGACTTTTTGGTACGAGGCAGATCTACCCACTGCAGTCTCTCGCTGAACTCTCTGCCTCCCCCGGACACCCGAGAGAATCCATGACTCTTGGTCTAGCACCCCGTAAACGTTGAGACCCCCGGGACCCCCCCCCCCCAAGCCCTGGGTGGTTTCTTGCCCACAGAGTGTATTGTCCCACCCATCGAAATAGCCGCTCCTCTCGAAGAGAGCTCGTATTCTGAATCTTGCCTAACGATCGGGTCTGCCCAAAGTGAAATTCGCGAATCCCTCAACCCTCGTCTCGGAGATATACTCGGATGCCCCGAGATACGAGCTCCCCTCCCCCCCCAATTACCCGAAAAGTTTAGTGTTGAAGCTCATCCACTCTTTCCTCCGTGTCTCCCGGCTTCGTGAATGGAGGGTCTCACGACGCAGTGGTTGACGTCGCGGCCTAGAGGTGTGAGCCGAATTTTTAGTCTCACCGGGGGGATTAAGGGCCAACGCGGAGAATTACTCCTTGCACAGACCACACCGGTACCTGAATCGTTTTCCGACACCTACAGCCCGTTTCAGGGTTCCATGCCCCCTATCCATGCGAAGAGGCCCAGAATACGCAATTTTCCAAACCTGGAGAATCGTATTTAAACCCATAAGTTTTCCTCCCTCCGGGACCCCCTAGGAAAAGGAACATCCCCAAGATAAGAGGCGGTATTGACCCACGTACCATTCAGTAGACCCCAACTCGCGTAGACCCTGTTTAGGGCATAATTTATCTAGGGGATCCACGGCGATTCTGACAAGCCAGGCTATCTAGCAAGAGAACCAATACGCCCCTTCAACATTTTCTGGAAAAAGGCAACGGGCCCGCCCCATCTTGTGGTAAAGCGTCAGACACCCTGAAGATATCCCCTTCCCCCATGTTTTTTATCTTTGACGCGTGTTTGTCCACCACTTATTTCATGCATGGCGACTAGTAACACCTTCCCTTTTTTTTTACGTTAGGAAACAGATGGGACGTTCAATTCAAAAGTTGGGGATCTCCCCAAGAGCCGCTGGCCTGCCTGGTCTTCAATGTGGGAGGTCCGACCTCCGCCCGAGACACCACATTGCAGATCTCCAACTACTGGTTTTGACCCAAGGCTCCCCCTTCCTCGCATCCGAACCCCTTTCTAATTCCCCCAACAATAAGGTTTCCCTTGGTTCTGAAATGGTAGCCCCCGCTCCAAAACAATTCTTTTCCATCCCTGCCCTATTAAATCGGTGTCACCCCCCCCCCCCCCGTTTTGATGAAGTTAGCGCTTTTGCTCTATTCAAGACTTCGATGCAGTGCTGTCCACGTAAAAAAATAATGATTTTTACGCTAACGAGTTGCCCGCCGTGTTAGAAATCCCCTTACCTGCCTCCTGCCCTCGTAGCCGGCGTAGGACCCTGTTGGCCCCATCTCCCCTTCCTTGTACGGTTTTTCGCTGTTACGGGAAACGCACCTGACTGCTAAACCCCTCACCCTAGAGTTTCACGTATTCCCCTGCCGGTTGTGTCGACCACAGCTAGTCCCGTTAAACCGATGGCCTTTCTTCCCTTCCAGCGTCAACAATCGTTCTTGGCCTTCGCCTTCTAGAGCAAGACCCCCCGGTCTCCCGGGCTACCATAGGGACCGAGTTAACTCATTTCTTTTCCCAATCCCTGTCAAATTTTTGCCAGCGGTATTGATTTTCCGCAGTGGCTCCCATGCAACCCCACATCCCGATCTGCAGTCGACTGGCGATTGACTTGCATATTCCCTCAATGGCCGATGATGGCTTTTACAAGACGTCTCCGAGAGTCCCAAATCCGGTTCCCCCCCCAAAAATTCCCCTACTACGACTGGGCGTCAGCCAGGACACGAAGCTTCCAATCCCCTCGGCGCTTTATCGATAGTTAGACAGTCAGGCGGATTTTCCCCTTTTCCTTTAATTTCCTATTGAGTTAGACTCTCCGTGGCCAACTCCGTTCTCTCTCTCACTCCTCTTTTATAATCCCTGTGTTGAAACGGAGTTTCCCATAGAGGGGATCTCGCTACCCCTTCTCCCTTCCATTTTGTTTCGCCCCCCCCACCTCATCGAAAATGCATCCTGAGGCTCATTCCGCTTATGAATTCTGATCCGCTCCCTGCGGCCTCCTCCCGGTGAAGCTTCAGTGGATGGCCCCGTCGTTTTTTGACTTAGTGGTTTTTCTTTTCGCCATCTCTTTGCGACGGAAGCTCATGAGGTTTAGCAGGTCTTCTGATTGTGAATACAATATGCAATCTAGTATGTTCCTCCCACCCGGCCTATTTTGAGTTGCCTTGGTCGGCCCCCCCGAGTGAGCGATTCGTAGTTGAGCAAAGAACGTTTTCCCATGGAGTTGGCGGAAGGAATTTCGTATGGTAAATGTGACGACCTGAGGGTGTTGCGCGGCCCTTCCCGTATAAGAGTGTCACTCCTAAGACCTTTGTTTTTTGCAATTCCCAATATCTTTTCCTCCACACTCACCTTTCACCCTAGGAGATATCGAGTCTATGGGTCGCCTCTGATGAAATCCACTAGTACATATCTGTTTTCCCCCAGCCAACCCCCTTCCAATCGGTCGCTTGGCTCATCATCGCTAGATTGTTTTATTCAGGTTCCAACAACCGCGACCTTAGTGGTGGCGAGTGACCCTAAATATTCCCTGAAACTGCTGGACCTAGAGACGCAACCCAATTCGACCCTGAGATTCATCTCCCAGTTCAAGATTCTCTTCAGAGAGGGTTTAGCAGACGTTCGCCCCCCAACGCACCCTTTAGTTGGGCATTTTAACTATAGCACCCTCCAGGCGTACATTGAATAACTCAGAACTCCTTCCCACCCCAGAGATCCCGTCTAACCCCAAGCACCCTCCATGGAGCCATCCCCGCTGGTCTGACTCCTTCGTTAGAGGCTCCTTCCCAAGAAATACGTTGGGAAGGTAGTATTATGAATCTCCTTTTTAACACGTGTCAATCCCCCCTCCCTATGGTGCCTTATAGTTCTTCGTTCTGTGTAGTCCCTGTCCCGTCATTCTAACGCTTCTTTTTATATGCCGTCGACGATGTTGGTTCTTAGCCTCCCCCTATCGCCTTTAGCCCCAGCCTTCTCCTCGAAGACCCTCGGAAACAGACCCAGGGTCTAAACCGTAGCCAGTCATCGCCTCGCCTTCAGTTTTTTTTAACGTTAACAGCTTGAGTCCGGTTGTCCCGGCCTTTTTGAAACTGGTTCCCAGGGGATTTTTTGCGATGCGGCCTCGACATTTTGATTCATGTCGCAACAGGGGAGCGTTCTCGGCGGCTAAATGCAACCCACCCCAGGAATAACCAAAAGATTGAACCGCTTCCTTAACCACGATAGAGCCGCACTTCTTAGAGCCCTGCCTTCCTGCAGGAGCCTTTTAAATCAGACCATCTCTGTGGATTTTGCCCGCTTTTCATTTTTTTAGAAGCTTTTTTTCGAGTACGCATTCCGGACGCAGTACGCGTCTTCTCGTGTAGCTGTGCCTCCCGTCAGCCTGTTTTTTCGAACTTCTCTTTCATTTATCACGACTCCCTCTGCGGCTCCTTCGCTCCCAACGAAGATCGCAGCACTTTAGCCGATGGGTTTGGTGTTAACCACACGGCCTTTGTTTCTATTTTCCTAGCAGCCTTTCTCTCTGCGTCAACTCTTCCGTGCCCCCCCTTCTAGTTTCTCTAGACGTAGGCCACCAGCCCGTATGACGGAAACCCACCTATTCAGACCTACTTTCACATAATCTCTGCGTTTCCCGTTTGAGAAAGATTTTCCGTTCCCCCCCGCCGCCCTCCCCCCCCCCACCTCCTTTCATGAAATGGCCCCTTATTATCCAGCGAAACGAAGGTCTGACCTTATGGAATTCCCCCCCGCTTATCCATCACAAGCCTCACTAACTCGCATAGGAGAGCCCCTTGCGCGGTCCCACTTAGGCTACTGAAGGCCAGGGTCCGTTTCCCCCAATCCCTTTCCTTGACCCTTTTTAGACCCAAATCAACGTCATCTCTTCATTTTTACTTATTCTAGCCCTCCGAATTTTTTTCCCCCAAACCAATAAATTTCTTGTCATGGATGTTCCTCTGATCCAAATTTACCCCCGCTTTAGCAAGTTGATACTTTTTTGGAGGCAATTAAAGAGGACTGGTTCCTTGAATTAGAGTGCGGCGTCGGCCCAGGAAGGGTTTGTGTCCTTCTCTGAAGTGTCGGAAAAAAAGAGAAGAATCTCGGGAATATCTTTTGTTGGGGGTGCCTCATCGGGGGTTAAGACCGGAGGACGAGGACGTCCCGACCCCCCCAAGACTTCCGCGGACATTCTGCGTGCACACAAATATTTGTATTCCCCGCCAATCACAGGCTGCTTCCTAAGGACGCCCAGGCTTTTCCTTACCTTTCTTTTCGCCTTTTTAGATGACCGCTGACCAGTTCCTGTTAGGTGAGAATTTTTCAGGGCGTAGCCTAATGATCCCTGGTTCTGCGTCGAATTTCCCCCCCCCCTGAAAGTGAGTCGGTTCGTGTCTAGTGACCGCAGGACCTATTCCCGCTTCTCCCCTCGAAGCCAAGAGGTCGGGACCGCCCGCAGATCGTCGACCACCGGTTCAGGATCGACCAGCCAAATGAGCCGTCCAGGCCTCCAGAGGGCGCCCCTCTGTCCCTACCTCTTTCTCTGAACGCTCACACCCCCCATACTTGCCACCTTTTTTCCCCTCTTCGCCCTCCTTTCTCCCCTCCTCCCTCCCACCCCGCTTCCCCTCCTCACCACAACTTTCTACTCCCCCACCCCCCTCGCCCTATCCCCTTCTCCCCGGCTAAACCCCTGCCCCTCTCCCCATACCTTCCTTCCTTCCCCCTCCCCAGACGTTCTCGCCCCCCCTATCTACCTCCTACTCTCCCTCCTTCTTAGTCTTCCCTCCTCGCCCCCTCCAGCCCCTCCCTCCGCTCCCCCCTCCCCCCCGCCTGCTTTCCACTTTCAACACCACTTCTCCGTCCCCACCCACCCCAATTCTCCCCCTCTCCCCTGTTCCCCTCTTTTTTTCCCACCCCCTCTCCCCCCTTCTTCCCCTTCCTCTCCCTCCCTAGCTCCCCCCCCCATCTTTTTTAACCCTCACCCGACCCCCCCCCTCGCTCCTCCCGTCATCTCCCTTCTCTTTCCCGCCCCCCACCCCCCTCCCGCTTTCCCCCCCCCTTCACCCCCCCCCCCCCCTCCCTTATCCGCTCTCACCCTCCATTTCGTACTAACTCTCCCCCCTCTTCCGATTTCCTTACCTCCACCCCCCCCTCCCCCTCCCCCTAGTATCCTCCCCTCCCCCCCCTCCCTCCCCCTCCACCCCCCCTACCCCCACCCGTCCATCTCTCGACCCCTTCCGTTCACAAACTTGCCTCTTCGTTCTCCACCTCACCTCCCCCCCACCCTCCCCCCCCAATTCTCCAGTTCCCCCCCACCTTTCTCCTCCCCTCACGTCACCCCCCCTCCCCCCTCCCCCCCACACCCTCATGTCCCCCCCATCTCCTCATCCATCCATCCCACCCCCCGTCCTAATTCCCTAGCCCCCCTCATCCCCCCATTTCCTCTACCCCTCTCTTCTTCTTTCTCTCCTCCCCCCCCCCCTCACCCCTTTCTCTGATTCTTTTTCTGCCCTCAGCTTTCCTTTGAGACCGAGTTTGGAATTTAGGGTTTTGTGGTGCGACTAGACCATTTGAGCCACCTCCTCCCTATAGATACCCCATTTGCTCACCTTGGCTCAAGTTGGGGTAACTGGGCCTTTTGATTTCTCCCCGCGAACTCTCGATGAGGGACCTCTCCGATTACCCCCTTCCAGATCTTTACGATGCAGGTGGTGAAGATACCCCCCTTTCCTCGCCCCCAGTGGTACAAACACATTTTTCCCGGTTAGAAGCAAAAAGCTATCCTTAACAGACAATTCCTTGCCGTCCCATCTAATATGCCCTGTTCTCTTTTCCGCGAAGATGTATGCGAACTCTTACATTTTTTGAAAGAGCCGGGCATGACCCTTTAGACTTTCTTTCGACACCATGTTCACCCCTCTCCTACTCCCGCGATCGCCGTCGATGACTTAGTATCTCCTCCCTATACCCGCCCTCCGAAAAAAATCTCCCATGAGGTGCCCGTCCCCAGTCCCTCTTTCGTCCGGTGCTTAGGAGCTCCGGATGTATAACCCTCTTTTGGGGCTTCCTTTCTGCAGTTCCGGTCGATGTGGTTTTCCAGCAAGCCAGGGCTATTTCCGTGGCTGTTTATCTTCCTACCGCCTCACGAAAATAAGGTAAACGCGGGGAAACAAAGATGTGCTACCTTACGTACCCTTGACATTCTCAGCCCACACTGCGCCTAATTCCGATGTTATTAATGTACTCCCCCCCCCGCGATCTTTGGCCCCGCTCTTGGGTTGCTTCCACTCCGAGCTCATGTGTGTTCATAATTTTCCGCGTACCCTTTGAGTAGGGACGAGGTAGTCTGCCGCAACCATACCAAGTTCCAACCTTCTTTACCGCGAAGGAACATTCCCCACAGATGGGTTTAAGACTAGCATTTCGAAAGGAGAACCCCCCTCTCCCTCCAGGGAGTTTTTCCCAGCTTCTTGTTGGGTTCCCTCCCGAGAAGTGGACATTACGATCCACCCCCAACCAAAAACCCTTCCCTTTTCTGCCCCAGACTTTTCTGTTTTCCATGGCTTTTTTTTATCCGAGCCGCCTGCTTTTCCTCGTTTACAAGGGGTTCTCGCGCCCTCGCTCTTTGACATGATGAAGGTCGTTCATCCAGGGAAAACAGGTTCTTCAAGTGTCCACAGCGTGACAACTTTGTTTCCTGCAGAGCCAGCTACAACACATACCCGACATACGGTTCCGGTACCGTTTTCCGCTGTTGTACAATCGTTTTTTTGTCCGCCCCTCCTATTCTTCATTCTCCCGAAGTACGCGCCCAACCCCCCCCGCGTGGGCCGTCGATTTGTACCTTTCCCACGATGGTGGCATTTCGCCATCTCCAGATGAACTGTTTGCATAACTTTCTCCGGATTTTTGAGACACGTTTTCGTGACCATCATTCCTCGGCCAGCGTTCGGCAGTGACAAGCCTACAACCCCCACTCTCAACAGACACCCATACTATTCTGCTCTTCAACTTATTTTCCTTCATTTTTTCTCCAGACTGATCAAGTGGATCTAGGAATTCTAATGCCTCGCCATCATCGCCCCTCCCTGTCCCGGTCCCCCTTCGCGCCAGCGGTCCCTCCCCCTGCCACCTTTCGGACCCTTTTCTATTCCTCCGCACGTTTTCGGTGGGACCGCGCTTCCCACCGTCTTCTATGTACTGTTGCTTGCTCGATACCCTCATGTTTTCCTTTCATTATCTAACGCATCTAATTGAACATTGATCTTCACGTTAGAACCGTCTCCTCAAAAAACACCATGCATCTCCCTCCGCCTGGGTTTCCCCGTGCAGAACTCCGCAAAAAGAAGATTCGAAGATTCGTTTGTCATAATATGCGATCCCCCTTGCCTCTCTTATCGTTGGACGTTGCCAGCCCTTCTGTTCTCCGTGAGGGCGATCCCCATTTGATGAACTCGTT